>Ga0315271_10002209_pt1 | contig 12144 bp, 7 predicted proteins | sample C3_top_MG_FD_204664 | JGI IMG/M metagenome (GOLD analysis project Ga0315271, IMG submission 204664) | Sediment microbial communities from Yellowstone Lake, YNP, Wyoming, USA - C3_top | ecosystem: Environmental > Aquatic > Freshwater > Lake > Sediment | place: USA: Wyoming | collected 2017-08-01
GCAGGCGACCGACGGTGACCGAGCCGATGTAACCGGCGCCCCCGGTGACCAGCACGACCGGGCGCGATGACGATGGGGGCACGAAGTCCTCATTCGCAGGAGAAGGGGGAGGCGGTCGCCTCTCCCACACGCAACGCGCGCACCCCAGGGGCGCGCGCACGGACATGATCGTAAACGTCGAGGCGTTCGCGTGACAAGGGCCATGGCCCTTGCGCGGCGCCTCCGGGCGCCTTTCCCCCCGCGGGCCGAGAGTCCGTGTAGGCGCGAGGATGAACTTGGCACCACCCCGTTTCGTGCGTGACACGGCCGGCTTTGCCATCAGCCAGTACCTGTCGCGCTTCGTCCAGCTGTTCCGCGGCATCATCGCCGCGCGTCTCCTCGGGCCCGCCGCCTACGGCTCGTGGAACGCGCTGCTATTGGTGCTCGATTACGGGATCCTGAGCCAACTCGGCCTCCAGCAGGGGCTCGACCAGGAGATCCCGGGATCGATCACCCGGGGCGACGAGGAGCAGACCCGCCGCCTCAAGCGCGGCGGCGTCGCCGGCATGATCCTGCTCTGGATCCTGTTCGCCGCCGGCGTCGCGGTCTACCTGGTGGTCAAGAAGCGCCGCCTCGCCGAGGGCTGGGGCCCCGCCGGCGTGCTGCTCATGGTGCTCGCCGTGCTGCTGCAGGAGCTGATCTTCTACCACGGCACGCTGCTGCGTTCGCACGGCCGGATTGGGGCCGTGAGCAAGGCGCTGTCGCTGCAGGCGATCGCGGGTGGGCTCGTCGGCATCGGGCTGGTGTTCCCGTTCGGCGTGTGGGGGCTGCTCGCGGGCTGGCTGGCCGGGCAGGTGGCCGCGCTGGTCTACCTCCGGCGCGAGGGCGCGGCGATCGCGCCGTTCGCCCTGGTGCCGAACGACGGGACCCGGCAGCTGCTCCAGCGCGGGTTCCCGATCTTCCTGTTCATGGCGTCGAGCATGGTGCTCAAGTCGATCGACCGGATCATGATTCTCAAGTTTCTCTCGGTCGAGGCGCTGGGCTATTACAGCGTCGGCCTGATGGGCGTCTCGATGCTGCTCTACATTCCCGATTCGGTGTCGTACGTGCTCTATCCGCGCATGCTCGCGAAGTTCGCCGCCACCGGCGACGCCGACGCGACCGCGCGCGAACTGGTGCGCCCGCTCGCGACCGTGGCGTGGCTGATGCCGCTCGTCGTCGGCGTGAGCGTGTTCTTCGTGCGCGACGTCGTGACGCTCCTCTTGCCGAAGTACCTGCCGGGAGTGCCGGCGCTCAACATCCTGCTGTTCGGCACGCTCGGGCTGTCCCTGGCCTCGATCCCGTCGTTCTACATCATGGCGATCCAGAAGCAGGTCAAGCTGCTGCCGCTCGCGCTGGGCGCGATCGTCCTCGAGATTGCGCTGATCGGGCTGTTCCTGCACCTCGGCTGGCAGCTCGAGGGCGTCGCCGCCGCGGTCAGCATCGGCTACGTGGTATACGGGGTGGGGCTCCTGATCTACGCCGCGAGCCATGTCGCCGGCACGCTGCGCGACCGCGCGACCTGGGTGTTGCGCTCGGTGCTGCCGACGATGTGGGCGGCGACGATCGCGATCGTGTTTGCCGCCCTGGTCCCGCCGCTTGCCCCGGACGTGATCAAGGGCTGGGGTCTCTCGTTCCTCGAAGCAGCGCTGTTCCTCGCGCTCTACCTGGCGGCCGCGCGCCGGCTCAAGCCCCGGACCGGGCTCGTCGCCATGCTGCGCCAGTCGGAGTGGCCGTTCGCCCGCATGCTCGCCGGAGCCTGGTCGCGTGACTAGGCTCTCCCTGGCAGCCTCGAACTGGCTGCGCCTGGACGCGGGGCGCCTCGCGACCGGCGCATGCGTGACCGCGCTGCTCGCTGCGTCCGCCGCCGGCGCACCCATGCCGGAGCCTCTGCGCATGACCGCCGCCGTGCTCGCGCTCGTCCTGTGGCCGGGCGCGATGCTCCTGCGCTTCTTCCTCGCCGACCGCGAGATCGAGTGGCCGGGACGGATCGCCTACTCGTTCGGGCTCGGGCTCCTGCCGGCGGGCCTGCTGGCGCTGGCCGCGCACTTCGGCCGTTTCGACGCGGGCGTGGGGATGTGGGCGCTGCCGCTGCTCGGGTTCGTGCTCGCCGTGATCGAGCCGCCGCGCCCGGTCGCGCCGGCGGATCCGCGGGGCCTCCTGCCCTGGGTGATCATGATCGGCTGGATCCTGGTCGTGGCCGCGGTCGTCGGCGGGCTCGGCGCGCCGCTCACGTACCAGTCGGATTCGCTCGACCACATCGCGACCGTGCGCCGCATCGTGGACACGCGCGAGCCGTTCCCGACCGACGCGTTCTTCCACGACGCCGGCGCGTCGGGCGCGGACCCGCGCAAGGGCACGTATCACGTCGCGCTGGCGCTGATCGCGCGCGCCGCGCACGTCGATCCGGTCACGCTGTGGCGATTCCTGCCGCTGCTCTTCATTCCGATCTTCCTGCTCGCGATGTACGTGCTGACGTTCACGCTCACACGCTCGCGCATGGCGGGGGTGGTGTCGGTCGTGATCTTCCCGCTGATCTACGGCGGCGGCCCGGGCGGCACCGAGCTGCGCGAGACCGTCTACTCGACGCGCGTCGGCGAGATCGTCGCGCTGCTCTCGATCGCGGCGCTGGTGCGCTTTGTCGAGCGCGGGGGCAAGCGCCGGTTGGCGCTGTTCTGGGCGGTGGCGCTGAGCGCGATGCTGGTGCACGTCTGGATCGCGCTCTACTTTGCGCTCGCGTTCGGCGCCTACACGCTGGGCGCGCTGGTGACCGATCCCGGGAGGGAGCGCTGGAAGCGCTTCGGGCTCGCGTTCGGGGGCCTGCTCGCGCTCGCGGGGCCGTACCTCGCGTTCCGCGCGCGCCAGGCGTACGGGCCGCAAAACGTGATCCACACCGAGCCGCAGGGGCTGCTGTATCTGACCAAGGGTCTCTTCATCGTCGACCCGCAATCGATGTGGGTGTGGCACGGCGCGTGGCTCCTGGTCGCGCTCGCCGCCGTGCCGTGGTTCTGGTCGAGGCGGAAGGAGGCGACGGGGTCGATCTACCTTGCGGTCGTGACCCCGGCGGTCCTGCTGGTGATGCTGAACCCGTTCGTGCTGCCGCTGGTGCAGGCGAAGCTCGGCTACCTGACGATGCGCTTCATCTGGATCGCGCCGGTGATCCCGGCGGCCGCGATCGTGATCACGGCCCTGGCCGAGGGCGTCGTGCGCCGGCGCGGCGCGCAGCGGACGTGGGCCGGCATCGGGCTCCTGGTGTGCGCGCTGCTGCTGGCCCCGGCGGTCCGCGAGGCGACGACGCTCGTCACCCAGCGCGCGCAGCTGCGCGCCGACGAGGCCGCGCGCAGCGCTGCGCCGTGGTACGACGTGCTGGCGTTCATCGGCACGCGCGCTCCGGACCTGCACGTGTTCGCCGCCGACCCGGTGACCAGCTACTCGATCCCGGCGTACACGGGCCGGCAGGTGATGGCGTTCTACGACCAGCACTCGTCGCCGAACGATCCGCGGGGGCTGACTCGCATTCTCGATGCGCGGGCCATTCTGTCGCCGCTGGTCGACATGCCACGCACGATCGAGCTGTTGCGGGCGTACGGCGTCGACGGGGTGGTGGTAAACGGGCGGTTTGACGGGCCGGTGACAACCGACTACTGGTCGATGAGTCCGGCGAACTTCCTGGCGACCCGAGCCAAGTTCGAGGCCCGCCCGGGGCTGTTTCACTCCGGCTACGAGTCTCCGGGGGCGTCGGTATTCGCGTTGACCGACAGCGCGCGGAGTGGGCCGCTTCCATCCCCGTCCGCGGCCCGACTCGGCGCTCTCGAGGGGACACGGCAGCCGGACTCTTCACGGACGCCGATCACCGACGGCGCGTTCCGGGATTATGAGACCCGGATCCGGTCGCAGGCGGCAGCTGGGGAGACGCTGTGGGTGACGACGTGGTGGAGCCTGCGCGGCGACTCGGCCGTGGCTCCGGGCAATTACCTTGTGTTCTTCCGGCTCGATGCCCGCGCGATGCCTCGCGGCCCGCTCTACTCGCCGGCCTACGACAAGCTCTACCGGAAGGTGCTCGAGCGCTGGACCGGCGTGCGGTGGCGCTTCCGCACGACGCACCACCCGATCGACGGGATCTATGCTCCCGACCTGTGGCAGCCGGGGCAGGTCATTCCGGACGAGTACCCGGTCGCCGTGCCGCCGAACATGGCGCCGGGCGAATACGACGTGCGCGTGCGCCTCGTGCGCATCCCGCACTACCCGAACACCAGCATCGCGGACTACCTGCACGACGACGACGAATTCAGCGGCCCGGTCGTCGGGCGCCTGACCATCACCGCGCCGCACGCGGGGGCCGCGCGATGACCCGCCCGCGCATCGTCTTCGTCGCGCCCTACGCCTGGGCCGCATTCGCGTGCGAGGGGAGCTTCGCCTACGTCGGCGGCGCGGAGATGCAGCAGGCCCGCCTCGCGCGCGTGCTCGCCGCCCGCGGGCACGATGTGTGGATGATCACCGCCGACTTCGGGCAGGCGCAGCGCGTCGAGATCGACGGCGTCACGATCGAGCGCGCGTACCGCCCCTACGAGGGCGTGCCGGGCCTGCGATTCTTCCATCCGCGGTGGTCGGGCGTGATCGCCGCGCTCGAGCGCGTGCAGCCGGATATCGTCTACCAGCGCACGGCCGGCGTCCTGACCGGCCAGTGCGCGATCTGGGCGCGGGCGCGCGGCAAGCGGTTCGTGTTCGCGTGCGCCCACGACTTCGACACGCTCCCGACGATCCCGCTGCTGACCAGCCCGCGCGACCGCACACTCTATCGCTGGGGGCTCCGCCACGCGGACGTCGTGCTGGCGCAGAGCACGCTCCAACAGGAAGCGCTGCGCGTGAATTACGGCATCCAGGCCGAGCTGGTCAAGAACGTGATCGAGGTTCCGCCCGCACCCCGGCCCGAGCCGGCGGCCCTCAGAGTGCTGTGGCTCGGCACGGTGAAGGAGGACAAGCGTCCCCGCTGGATGCTGGCGGCCGCGCGGGCGCTGCCCGACGTCCGCTTCGTGATCGCGGGCGGGCCGCCGCCGCCGCCGATGTCGGGCGATTGCGAGAGATCGCTGCGCTCCGAGGTCGAGCGCATGCCGAACGTGGAGATGACCGGTTTCGTCGAACCGGCACGCGTTCCGGACCTGTTGTCGGGCGCGTCGCTGTTCGCCCACACCTCGGCAGCGGAAGGATTTCCGAATACCTTGCTCGAGGCCTGGGCGTACGGCGTTCCGAGCGTGAGCGTGGTCGATCCCGACCAGGCCGTGAGCGCGTTCGGAGCAGGTGTGCGCGTGGACGACGAGGACGAATTCGTCGAGGCGATCCGCGGACTCATGTACGATCCGGACCGTCGCCGCGCGCTCGGAATGGCCGCGCGGGCGTACGTTCTCGAACAACATTCGCCTGCGGCCGTGGCGGGTTCGTTCGAGCGCGCGCTGGGACTCGAGATGAACAGCCGCGTAACCGGCGCGGCCTGAGACAGGGAGCGATCGAATGTGCGGCATTGCGGGCATCTATCACTATCGCGGCGACCGGGCGGCCGACCCGGCCGTGCTCGCGGCCATGACCGACATCATGACCCACCGCGGTCCCGACGATTCGGGACTCTACGTCTCGGGGCCTATCGGCCTCGGGCAGCGCCGCCTGTCGATCGTCGACCTGTCCCCGGCGGGCCGCAACCCGATGCCGAACGAGGACGATTCGCTGTGGATCACGTTCAACGGCGAGGTCTACAACGTGCGCGAGCGCCGGCCCGAGTTCGAGGCGAAAGGGCACCGCTTCCGCAGCCACACCGATACCGAGGTTCTGCTCCACCTGTACGAGGAGATGGGCCTCGACTTCGTGCACGAGCTGCGGGGGATGTTCGCGTTCGCGCTGTGGGACGCGCCGAAGCGGACGCTGGTCGTGGTGCGCGACCGGCTCGGGATCAAGCCGCTGTATTGGCGCGACGCGGGCGGCACGTTTGCGTTCGCCTCGGAGATGAAGGGGCTGCTCGCCGATCCGGACTGCGCGCGCCAGGTCGATCCGGTCGCGCTCCAGGACTACCTCGCGCTGCAGTACGTGCCGTCGCCGTCGTCGATGATCGCCGGGATCCACAAGCTGCCGCCGGGCCACATGCTGATCGTCACGCCGAAGGGCGTCGAAGTGCGCCGCTGGTGGTCGCCGCCCGTCGGCGCGACGAGCGAGCTGTCGTTCGAGGACGCCGCGGTCGAGCTGCGCCGCCTGCTCGAGGAGTCGGTCAAGCTGCGCTTCATGAGCGACGTGCCGTTTGGCGCGTTCCTCTCGGGCGGGATCGACTCGAGTATCGTGTGCGCGCTCATGGCGAAGCTGATGGACCAGCCGGTCAAGACGTTCACGATCGGCTTCAAGGGCGCGCCCGAGGACGAGACCGGCTTCGCGCGCCAGGTCGCCCGGCACATCGGCGCCGAGCACCACGAGTTCGTGGTCGAGCCCGACGCGCTCGCGATCCTGCCGTCGCTGGTCTGGCACCTCGACGAGCCGCTCGCGGACACGTCGGTGCTGCCGACCTGGGCCGTGTGCGAGATGGCGCGCCAGCAGGTGAAGGTCACGCTGTCGGGTGACGGCGGCGACGAGACGTTTGCCGGCTACGAGACCTACCGCCTCGCGCAGGCGTACGCCGGCGTGGATCGCTTGCCTTCCGGGCTCAGGCAATTTGCCGCGGGCCTCGGCCGGGGTGCGCCGGGGCGCTGGGGAGCGCGCTTCGAGCGCCTGTCGATGGACGCAATCGAGCGCCACGCGCGCGTGATGGCGATCGCGGAACCCGGCGCCTACACGCCGCTGCTGTCGGCCGCACTACGGTCCTCGGTCAACGGGCATGACTCGATCCGGGCGCTCACGGCGCGGGCCGGCGCGTTCGCGCCCGGGGATTTGCGCGCGCTGCTGCACCTCGACCTCACGACCTACATGACCGACGATGTGCTCGCGAAGGTCGACCGCATGAGCATGGCGCACTCGCTCGAGGTGCGTGTGCCGCTGCTCGACCACAAGCTGGTCGAGTTCGCCTCGACGCTGCCGTTCGACTACCGGCTCCGTGGCGGCGTGTCGAAGGCGCTGCTCAAGCACGCGACGCGCGACCTGTTGCCGGCAGCGATCTTCACCCGCGGCAAGCAGGGCTTTGCCGTCCCGCTCAAGCACTGGTTCGGGAACCGCTTCGAGGGGCTCGTCGGCGAGCTGCTCTCGCCCGGCGTCGTCGCCGCGCGCGGCATGTTCGACCCGGACGCGGTCACCCGACTGATCCAGCGCGCGACCGCGCCCGCGCCCGACCAGCGCTCCGGGCGGCTCTTGTGGGCGCTGCTGGTGTTCGAGCTGTGGGCGCAGGCGTTCCTCGACCGAGCGCCATCCATCCCGGCAGCGGCGCCGCCGCTGGTCGCGCGCGAACTGGCCACGGTGGGCGCGCGATGAGCCTTCGTGCCCTCCTGCAGAGGCTGAATCCCCTCGGGGGAGTCCGCATCGTCCCGGTGCGCGAATTCCTGTCCGCACGCGCGCTGGGTCAGGTCGACGTCGAGCGGGCGTTCTTCAGCGGATTGTTGCTGCGGAACGGTGTCTACAAGACCACGGAGCCGAATCGCATGGATTCAATCCTGCCGGGCTTGGTCGAACAGGCAAGTCGCTTGCCCTCGGAGCCGCTGAGAGTCCTCGATGTGGCCTGCTCCTCGGGAGTCACCACCGTCGAATTGCATCGAGCGCTCTCTGCGGCGGGACTTGCGGCAGAAACCCTTGGCACGGACCTGGCTCTCGATGCCGACTATGTCGAGCGCGAAGGCGAAAGCGCGATGCTCTTCGACTCGGCGGATCGCCTCCTGCAGGTTGAGATCGGCAACTGGGCCTCGCCGTGGCGATGGCGACCGCGCGATCGAGCCGTTCGGCCCGTGCTGCTTGCACGTGCCCGGCGGCTGGTCGCGCGCGAGCAGGACCTCTTTCTCCGCGCCCGGCATGAGGCCACGCCGGGCCTGCGGTCGACGCGTTTGGCACTACTTGCTTCAAGCGCGATGCAGGCAACCAACGTTCGTTTCGAAGAGGAGGACATTCTCGCTCCGAGGAACATGGGACCGTTCCACGTCATTCGAGCGGCCAATATCCTGAATCGCGCACACTTTTCCGAGGGGACACTCGTGCGGATGCTGGACGCACTGCGCGCACGGCTGGCGGAGGGTGGTCTCCTGCTGGTGCTCCGAACGCATGGCTCCCCGCCCGTGCATCACGGGACGCTTGTGCGGCGGAATGGCACCCGATTCGAAGTCGTCAGTCGGATGGGCGAGGGCAGCGAGATCGAAGCGCTGCTGGATTCCTCGGCGGCCGGGGCCACGTGAACATCGCGATCCTCATTGGCCGCTTCCCGCCGCACGACGTGGGCGGCGCCGAACGCCAGGCCGATCGCCTGGCGGCGCAACTCGCCGCGCGCGGGCATACGGTCACGGTGATCACGCGACGGTGGCCCGGGCGCGCCGCGCGGGAGACGCGCGACGGGTTCGCGATCCTGCGCACGCCGATCGCGCTCTCCGGGCCGGCGCGCACGATGCTCGATCTCGCGGCGACGCTTGGCGCGCTGCGCGGGATCAAGCCGAAGCCCGACGTCGTGCTCGCATTCCAGACGTTCGCCAGCGGATGGATCGCGGGCTTCGCGGACGTGCTGCTCGGGATCCCGTCCGTGGTCTGGGTGCGTGGCGAGAACGAGTACCGCTTCGACCGCTTCCCGCATCTCTACCGGCCGTCGGTTTTCGCGTGGCGGCAGGCCCGGCGCAACCTCGTGCAGGGTGCCGGGCATCGCGAGCGCCTGCTCGCCCAGGTTGCGCGCTTCGACGAGCTGCGCTCGGAGCGCATCGCCCAGCGCATCGACGTGATCGGCAACGGCGTGGACCTGCCTCCCCAGGTCGTGTCCGGCGGCGACGATTGGCTGTACGTCGGGCGGCTGATCGCAAACAAGGGCGTGGACGTCCTGCTCGACGCCATCGCACGCCTGCCGGCTGCGCTGCGCAAGCCACTGTGGATCGTGGGCGATGGCCCCGAGCGCGCCGCGCTCGAGGCCCGCGCCCGGGAGCTTGGCGTGGACGCGCGGTTCGAGGGCTTCCTCGGGCGCGACCAGCTGGCGTCGTACTACGCACGCGCGCGCGCGATCGTACTGCCCTCGACCGAAGGGGAGGGCCTGCCGAACGCGCTGCTCGAGGCGATGGCTTATGGCGTTCCTGCGATCGCGACCACGCTCGTGGGCGTCGATGAACTGGTCGGGGCGGGCGGACGTCTCGTGCCGCCCGGGGACGCCGGCGCGCTGGCCGCGGCGCTCGCCGCCTACGCCGACCCGGCGAACCGCGACGAGGTGACGCGCGCCGCGCACGCCGCCCGGGCGCGGGCCGAGGCGCACTCGTGGACGGCGATCACCGACAAGCTCGAGGCGGTTCTGACCGAGGTCGCGCCGCTCGCGCCGCGCATCTGGCTCGTGTCGCCGAACCCGACCTCGCGCGGCGGCGTGGCCGCGGTCGCGCGGCAGATCGCGGTCTCGCCGATCGTGCGCAAGTACCGGATCTCGATGGTGCCGACCTACGCCCCGGGTTCGATGCTGGCGCGGATCTATCGCGCCGGACACGGCCTGATCCTGCTCGGCGGGTCGATGATCTTCAAGCGGCCCGACCTGGTGCATATCAAGGTCGCGTCGGGTGGATCGTTTGCGCGCAAGGTCGTGGTGGGGGCGATGTGCCGCATGCGCGGAGTGCCCGTGCTGGTCCACGTGCACGGCGGCGGGTTCGACCAGTTTGTGACGCGCTCGCCCCGTGCCGTGCGTGCGCTCGCCCACTGGCTGCTCGAGACCACGCCGCAGGTCCTGTCGCTGTCGGACCGCTGGGCCGCGAAGCTGCACACGATCTTCCCGCGGGCGCGCATCGACGTGCTCCCCAACCCGGTCGAGGTCGCGCGTTACGACGACCTCGCGCGCACCCGCTTCGCGCCGCCTGGCGACGACCCGGCGCCCGCGCGCCCGCCCATGGCGCTGTTCCTCGGGGACATCCTGCAGCGCAAGGGCGTGTTCGACCTCGTCGCGGCCTGGCCGCAGGTGACGCGCGTGTTCCCGGGCGCGCGGCTCGTGCTCGCGGGCACGGGCGAGATCGACGCGGTTCGTGCCGCGGCGCGCGCAGTCGGAGCGGGGGACGAAGTCGAGTTGCCCGGTTGGCTCGATCTCGAGGCCAAGCGCCGCCTGCTCGGCGAGGCGACCCTGTTTGTGCTGCCGTCCTACACCGAGGGTGTGCCGATCAGCCTGCTCGAGGCCATGGCGGCGGGCCTGCCGTCGGTGGTCACGCCGGTCGGCGGCATCCTCGACACGGTCAGCGACGGGCAGGAGGCCCTGATCGTACCCCCGGGCGATCCCGAGGCGATCGCGAACGCGGTGCTCCGCATCCTGCAGTCGCCCGCGCTGGCGCGCCAACTCGGGCAGAACGCGCGCGTGCGGGTGGTCGAGTACGACCTGCCGCGCTTCGCCGAGCATCTCGACCGCGTCTACCACCGCATCCTGACCGGCGTCGACGATTCCCCGGCGGCGCTGCATGCGCTGCCCGCCAGCCCCGATCGCGCGGCAACATCGCGCTCCGAGGTCGCCTGATGGGCGTCGCCACCGAGGCGCGCAAGGTGCTCGAGTCGATGCCCGCGCCCGCGCGCGAGGCGCTCGAGTCGACGATCGCGTTCGTGCCCCGGCCGTGGCTCTACGGCGCGACGTTCCGCGCGACGCGGGCGCTGCTCGCGCGCACCGAGCGCATGCCCGAGGCCGAGATGCGCGCCTGGCAGGACGCGCGCGTGCGCGAGCTGGTGACCTGGGCGCACGCACGCGTGCCGTACTACCGCGAGGTGTTCGCCGAGCGCGGGCTCAAGCCTTCGGACATCCGGGGCGCGGCGGATCTGCATCATCTGCCGCTCCTGACCAAGGAGATCCTGCGCGAGCGCGCCGCCGACCTCCTGGCCGAGGGTGTGCCGGCGTCGGCGCGCGACCAGGTCTCGACCGGCGGCACGTCCGGCGAGCCGCTCAAGTTCTTCATCGACCGCGGCCGCTCGTCGAAGGAGTGGGCGTTCATGACCTGGCAGTGGGGCCGCGTGGGCTACCGTCCGGGCCGCCGCCGCGCCGTGCTGCGGGGCGTCGTGGTGGGGGAGGAGGGCGACGACCGGATCCACGCCTACCGGCCGCTGCTCGACGAACTGGCGCTCTCGACGTTCCGCCTGTCGGCCGCAACGCTGCCGCGCTACCTGGCGCAAATCGAGCGCTACCACCCGGAGTTCCTGCACGCGTATCCTTCGTCGGCCGAGCACCTCGCGCGGCTGCTCACGGCAGTGCCCGAGGCCAAGCGCCCGCGCTTTGCGGCCGTGCTGCTCGGGTCCGAGAACGTCTACCCGGCGCAGCGCGCGATGCTCGAGCGCGCGTTCGGCGGCAAGGTGTTCGCGTGGTACGGCCACAGCGAGAAGTGCCTCCTGGGCGGCGGCTGCGAGCACAGCAACGATTATCACCTGTACCCGGAGTACGGCGTGCTCGAGGTGCTCGGCGACGACGGCAAGCCGGTCGCGCCCGGCGGTCGGGGCACGCTGGTCGGCACCGGGTTCCTGAACCGCGTGATGCCGTTCCTGCGCTACGCGACCGACGACCGCGCGACGCTCGTCGACACGCCGTGCGCCTGCGGCCGGCCGTACCCGCGCGTCAGGGACATCGAGGGGCGCTGGCATGGCGAGCGCCTGTGGGGGACGGGTGGCAGGGAGTTCAGCATGACGGCGCTCAACACGCACAGCGCGGTGTTCGATCGCGTGGCGCGCTTCCGGATCGTGCAGGAGCGGCCGGGCGAGGCCACGGTCGAGGTCGTGAAGGGCCCGGGCTACACCGACGCCGACACGCGCGCGGTCCAGGCCGAGTACGACCTACGCACGGGCGGAGTGGTGCGTTTTCGCGTCGAGATCGTCGACAATCTGCCCCTCACGGGGCGCGGCAAGTTCAAGTTCATCGAACAGCGGATTCCGGAGGAGGTCCAGTCGGCCCTCGCTCGCGGTCACGCCGAGGTCCCATGAAGCAGATCCTGCAGAACTACAAGACCGGTGAGCTGCGCCTCGCCGACGTGCCGCGCCCCGCGC
>Ga0315271_10002210_pt1 | contig 12142 bp, 11 predicted proteins | sample C3_top_MG_FD_204664 | JGI IMG/M metagenome (GOLD analysis project Ga0315271, IMG submission 204664) | Sediment microbial communities from Yellowstone Lake, YNP, Wyoming, USA - C3_top | ecosystem: Environmental > Aquatic > Freshwater > Lake > Sediment | place: USA: Wyoming | collected 2017-08-01
CCACGCTGATCAGCCAACACCGGCCCTCCCGCCTGGTGGTGTGCCTCGACCTGGACTGGCGCCCGCAGTTCCGGGTCGACCTGATCCCGTCATACAAAGCGCACCGGGTAGCTGAGGAAGGCAGTCAACCCGATGGGGCAGGCAATGAGAACGTCGAGGAGATCCCCGACGATCTCAGCCCCCAGGTGGACATGATCCTGGAAATGCTCGGGGCGTACGGAATCGCCACCGCAGGCGCCGAGGGGTTCGAGGCCGACGACGTCCTCGGCACGCTGGCTGCCATCGAACGCCACGACCCGGTCGTGGTGGTCAGTGGTGACCGGGACCTCCTTCAACTCGTCGGCGATGAACCCGTCGAGATCCGGGTGCTCTACATCGGCCAGGGATTGAAGAAGGCGACGCTGTTCGGGCCTACCGAGGTCGCCGACCGCTATGGGGTACCCGTCGATCGCGCCGGCGATGCGTACGCGGAACTGGCACTCCTGCGAGGCAACCCGTCCGATGGTCTGCCCGGCGTGCCCGGCGTCGGTGAGAAAACAGCATCAACCATGCTGACCGAGTACGGGTCACTGGCCAACATCCTGTGGGCCACCCGTGACCCGAAGTCCGCGCTGCCCAGGGCATTCCGCACCAAAATTCTGGCCGCAACTGACTACATCGAAGCGGCGAAGCCGGTAGTCCGGGTAGCACGCGACGCCCCCGTGCACCTGTTCACCGGCGACGACCGGCTGCCAACGCACGCGGCCGAACCCGAGCGGGTGGCCGAGTTGGCCCAGCGATATGGCGTCAGCTCATCTATCGCCCGGCTGCAGAAAGCCCTGGACGCAGTACCGAACTGAGCCACGGCTGCCGGCGAGCGTGCGAATAACGCCCGCCCGGCCCGGCGTGTCGGCGGGCCGACACGCACGCTCGCGCAAAGGGGTGGACGGCGCCAAGCGCCTACTTCGGCCGACCGACCTCGTAGGTGCCCTTGTCGTCCTGGAAGGTAACCGTCACCTGGCGCTTGGTGCCATCGATGCTGACCTCGCAGTTGAACGTGTCACCTTTGCGCACCGTCGGGTTCTGACCGTTGTTGCACTTGACGTCGTTGACGTTCTTGGCGCCGTAGCCACTGGCCTCGTCGGTGAGGATCTGCTGAACACCCTGCTGGGCCTTATCGACGTCCAGCTTCGTCGTCACGAAGAAGCCGGGCTTCCAAAATCCGAGAAGCAGCACCGCTGCCAGCAGCAGCGCTCCCAGCGACCCGAGGATCGCCGCGGTCGTCCGGGTCGACTTCTTCGCCAGTTCCTCGCCACCCGGCTGTCCGTACGGCGGGTACTGACCCGGCTGACCCGGTGGCGGATAGCCCACCGGCTGCTGGGGGTACTGGCCCTGGGGATATTGGCCCTGGGGGTACTGGCCCTGGGGATATTGGCCCTGGGGGTACTGGCCGTATTGCGGCGGTGCACCGTAGGGGTTGGGCTGACCGGGCTGGCCATAGGCGGCCGGGTTGTATTCGGCAGGGGCGCCGTAGGGCTGCGGATAGCCCTGCACCGGCTGTCCGAACTGCGGGGAGTACTGCTGCGGGTTGTAGGCGGGCGGCGGCTGCCCCCAGACCGGCGCTTCGGTCCCCGGTGGCGCCCACGCCGGCGTCTCGGCGGCCGTCGAATCGGCCTGCGGCCATGACGGGGCCCCACTGTAGGGCTGCTCCGCGTAAGGCTGCTCCGCGTAGGGCTGCTCCGCGCCGGCGGCAGGCTGATCGGCGCCCGATCCCTGCCAGGGGTTGGCGTCAGGTCCCTGCGGTCCGCTCATCATCTCTCCTCGGTAGCTTTGGGGGCTCGCGCCCTCTCCTCGATCCGGGGGCTTTCGCCCCAGCACGGTTGTCCTCACCGTAGCGGTCGCCTCACCCTACCCGCTGTCAACAGCAACGACGCCGCGCCGGATGTCGTCGATGGCGCGTTTCGCCGCAGTCCGCACGGACGACTCGGGGGCGGCGTTGCGAACCTGATCCAGCAGGTCGAGCACTTGGCGGCACCACCGCACGAAGTCCCCCGCCGGGAGCGCAGCACCGCTGCCGGAGACATCCGAGGCGTCCAGCGCGGCGGCGAGATCACCGGTGGTGGCCCAGCGGTAAACGGCAGGGACGAAACCCTCGTCAGGCTCGCGCGTCTGGTTGAGCCGAAGCCGGTGTTCGTCGGCGCGCAGCTCGCCCGACATCCGCCGGGTGTGGACCAGCGCTCGGCGCACCGCCGGGGTGGGCATGGCGATCGCGTGGGCCGGGGTGGGCCCGTCGCTGCCTCGGGTCTCGAACACCAGGGCCGAGAGCACCGCGGCCAATTCCGCGGGCGCCAGACCCTTCCAGGTCCCGCTCCGCAGGCATTCGGCGACCAGCAGGTCGCTCTCGTTGTAGATCCTCGCCAGCAGCCGGCCGTCAGGCGTCGCCTCCAACTGATCGGCGTCCCCCTGAGTCGAGACATAACCCCGCTCGGTCAGCAGCGCCACGATCCGATCGAAGGTTCGGGCCAGCGAGTTGGTTGCCGCACTGACCTTCGCCCGGATCTGTTCATTGTCACGTTCGATCCGCAGATAACGCTCGCCGATCCGCGCCATGGCTTCGCGGTCTGCCATCCGGTGCGCGGGGTGCCGGCGCATCGCTTCCCGCAGCGTCAGGAGTTCGGGATCGGCGCCATCTGCGTCCTCATCACCACGTAGACCGCGCTGCGCCGCGGTAACCAAACCCTCGGCGGCATCACGCAACGCCGACGCCAGATCCCTGCGCACTCTCGGCTGGCGGTGTTCAACCCGTTTGGGCAGGTTCATGGAACCCATCGGCGCGGTGACACCGGAGTAGTCCGCGGTAGATATCTTTCCTGCCCAACGGTTTTCGGTCAGCACCAGCGGTCGAGGATCTTCGGCGTCATTGGCTGATTCCAGCACCACGGCCAGTCCCCCACGGCGACCGGTGACGTTGATGATGTCGCCGCGGCGCAAAGCGGCCAGCGCATCGGTGGAGGCCCGTCGACGCGCCAGCCTCGACACCCGGGACTGCATACGCTCACGCTCGCCGATCTTCGCCCGCAGTCGCGCGTAGTCCAGCGCGGCTGGTTCGACTGCTTTGGCGCGGCGGTTCCAGCCCATCTCGCCGGCGATCTCGTCGAGCATCTTCTCGCCGCGCTCGATTCCGCGTACCAGGCCGACCACCGAGCGGTCGGCCTGGTACTGGGCGAACGATCGCTCCAGCAATCTATGTGCCTGTTCCGGCGTCATCTGGCTGATCAGGTTGATCGTCATGTTGTAGGACGGCGCGAAGGAGCTTCGCAGCGGGAATGTGCGGGTGGACGCCAGACCCGCGATCTCGGTCGGCTCGGCAGTGGGATCCTGCGGGTGCCAGATCACCACCGCGTGGCCCTCGACGTCAATTCCACGCCGCCCGGCCCGGCCGGTCAATTGGGTGTACTCCCCCGGCGTCAACGGCATGTGCTGTTCGCCGTTGAACTTGACCAGTTTCTCCAGGACCACGGTGCGGGCGGGCATGTTGATGCCCAGGGCCAAGGTCTCGGTGGCGAACACGGCCTTGATCAGACCGGCGGTGAAGAGCTCCTCGACGGTGTGGCGGAACACCGGCAGCATTCCGGCGTGATGCGCCGCCAGACCGCGCAGCAGGGCTTCCCGCCATTCGTAATAGTCCAGCACCGCCAGATCGGCATCGGCCAGATCACCGCAGCGGCGGTCGATCACCTCTCCGATACGTTCCCGGTCCTGCTCCGTCGTCAGGCGCAGCGAACTACGCAGACACTGCTTCACGGCACCGTCGCAACCGGCCCGGGAGAAGATGAACGTGATCGCCGGCAGTAGACCCTCGCGGTCCAGGGTGGCAATGACATCCGGCCGCGAGGGTGGCCGATTCACACCGGAACCACCGCCGCGGTACGCCCCGCGGCCACCGCCGCCACCGCCGCCACCTCCCCCCCGGCCTCCCCCGCGTTCTCCCCCGCGGCCACCGCCACGATGCCGGGGCTGCCAATCCGCGAGACGCTCGGCCTCGCGGCGGTTCGCGATGTGGCGGGTGAGTTCCGGATCGACGAGGTGCGCACGGCCGACGGTTCCGGTCTCGGCCGAGTAGTCGAAGAGGTCGAAGAGTCGCTTGCCCACCAATACGTGCTGCCACAGCGGTACCGGCCGGTGTTCATCGACCACCACGGTGGTGTCGCCGCGCACGGTCTTGATCCAGCCGCCGAACTCTTCAGCGTTGCTCACCGTCGCCGAGAGGCTGACCAATCGCACGTGTTCGGGCAGATGCAGGATGACCTCCTCCCACACCGCCCCGCGCATCCGGTCGGCGAGAAAGTGCACCTCGTCCATCACCACGTAGGACAGGCCCTGGAGCGCATCGGAACCTGCGTACAGCATGTTCCGCAGCACCTCGGTGGTCATCACCACGACCGGCGCGTCCCCGTTGAGGGACTGATCGCCGGTCAGCAATCCGATCCGTTCAGCACCGTAGCGCGCAATCAGATCGTTGTGCTTCTGGTTGCTCAGTGCCTTGATGGGCGTGGTGTAGAAACACTTCTGCCCAGCCGCCAGTGCGAGGTGAACGGCGAATTCGCCGACGACCGTCTTGCCCGCACCGGTCGGAGCGCACACCAGGACGCCGTGACCGCGCTCGAGGGCTTCGCACGACTCGATCTGAAAACGATCCAGCTGGAACTTCAAGTCCGCGGCGAAATCGGCCAGTTGAGGGCTCGGGTCAGGTGATGTCGTCATGCTCGGGACCCGTTCGCGCCGGAGCGGCCACCGGGGTGGGGGGCTCGATGGGTGCGGCCTGCTCGATGGGTGCGGCCTCGTCGTCCGGGACCGCGATCTCACCCGCCCGCTTGGCCTTTCGCTTGTCGTGCACACGTGCGATCTGGATCGCGAACTCCAGCAGCAGCGTCAAAGAGAATCCCAGTGCCAGCATGGAGAAGGGGTCCGAACCCGGTGTCGCGATCGCGGCGAAGGCGAAGACGCCGAAGATCAGTCCGCGCCGCCACTCCTTGAGCCTTTCGTACGGGAGTATTCCGACAATGTTGAGCATGATGATCAGCAGTGGAAATTCGAAGCTGACCCCGAAAACCAGCAGCAGGTTGATCAGGAACCCGAAGTAGCGATCGCCGGAAAGCGCGGTGACCTGGACGTCGCTGCCGACGGTCAGCAGGAAGTACAGGGCCTTGGCCAGCACCACGTAGGCCAGTACCGCACCGGCTACGAATAGCGTCGCGGCCGACACCACGAACGCGACGGCGAACCGCCGCTCTTTGCGGTAGAGACCCGGGGTGATGAAGGCCCAGAGCTGGTGCAGCCAGATCGGACAGGCCAGCACGATTCCGGTCGTCAAGCCGACCTTGAGGCGCAGCATGAACTGATCGAACGGTGCGGTGGCCAACAGCCGGCACCCGCCGTCGGCGCTGATGTCGGCGCGGGCCGAGTTCGGCAGCGCGCAGTAGGGACGTCGCAGCAACTCGCCCAGGCTTTCCATGCCGAATACCCCGTGGCTGTACCAGAGGAAGCCGACCACCGTGGTCAGCGCGACCGCTGCCACCGAGATCAGCAGGCGAGTCCGGAGTTCCCGTACATGGTCGACGAGGGACATGGTCCCGTCGGGATTGCTACGGGAGCGCCGCTGTCGCGGGTCGAGGCGGGACAGAAATGAGGGGGTGCGCACGGCGTTCACCTAGCGGCGCTCCGGCGCCGGCTGTACTCGCGCGTTCAGGCCGGCCGGACGTCGGTCGGGTTGTGTCCGGGCGGGTTCACCGGCGCTTCGACCCGCTCGGAGGTCACCTGGGTCGCGGGCTGCGCGGGCGTGACCGTGTCGGCCTTGCCATCGGCCTGCAATTCCTTGACCTCGGACTTGAAGATCCGCATCGACTTGCCCAATGACCTTGCCGCGTCGGGCAACCGCTTCGAGCCGAAGAGCAGCACGCCGACGACGATCACGATGATCCAGTGCCAGGGTTGTAGAGCACCCATTAGTTACCTCCAAACGTCATCGCGATCCTACCCCGCGAGTTCGGCGTACGCGGCGAGTGCGGCGGTCGCGGCCCGGTGGACGCTGCTCACCAGGCTCTCGGGTTCAAGGACCTGCACGTCTGCCCCGAATCCGAGGATCAGCCTGGTCATCCATTCCTCGGCGGCAAAGGTCATGGTCGCCTCGCAGTGGCCGTCGGGCAGTTCCGCCAGCACCCGAATCGGGAAGTACTCCAACATCCATGCGGCGCGGGGGCCGATCCGGAGCCGGGCCGCCGGGAGTGACGGGTCGGCATCGAACAGTGCCGTGTTCGGCGGGGCATCGAGGGCGGGTCGGGGGGGCGCCGACGCCTCGTCGAGCACCCTGGCGTCGACGATGCGGTCGAACCGGAACAACCGAACACCCTCCGCCTCGCGGCACCACGCCTCGAGGTAGCTGTGGTCACCGACCAGAACCACCCGGATCGGGTCAACGATCCTTTCCGACAGGGCGTCCCGCGATGCGGAGTAGTAGTCGATCCGCACCGCGCGGGATTCCCGGACGGCAGCACGCACCGCAGCCGCGGCTTCATGCTCCACCGGGGCAGGCTCGTCGAGCGCGGACGGATGATCTTCGTCGTTCACCGTGCCGGCGGCGGCCTCGATTTTGGCGATGGCACTCAACGCCGCCGCCGGGTCCACCACCCCGGGTATGTCGGCCAGCGCGCGCAGCGCCACCAGCAGAACGCTGGCCTCCGAGGAATTCAGCCGTAACGGCTGGTCCATCCCCGCCGAGAAGGTGACCTTGACGGTTCCGCCCGACAGTTCGAAGTCGATGAGGTCGCCGGGACCGTAGCCGGGCAGTCCACACATCCAGAGCTGGTTGATGTCCTGCTGCAGCTGTTTGGCGTCGACACCGAGGTCGGCGGCCGCCTTGGCGAAGCTGACCCTGGGATTGGCCTGAAAGTACGGGACCATGTTGAGCAGGCGCACCAAACGGGTGGATACCGGCGTCATGCGCCCGCCCCGGCTTGCGCGGTCAGCCTCGCCAGCACATCCTGACGCAGCGACTGAGGTTCGAGCACCAGCGCATCGGCTCCGTAGCCGGTCACTTCGCGGGCCAGTGCATCCAGGATCCCCACATCGATCTCGACGACGTCGCCATCGCGTCCACCGATCGTCCGGCGACCCGTCGCGGTTCCGGCCCGGCGCAGCGCGGTCGCGTGCCCGTCGGCCACCCAGACCTTGGCATGACCACCGGCCGCGGCCTCACCGATGGATTGCTCGACGGTGGCGCGGAGATCAATGCCGTCCGGGCGGGTCTCGATGGCGCCGCGCGGCCCGAACGGTGTCACGTCGGTGATGCGGGAGAGCCGGAAGATCCGGGTGGCGCCACGATCGCGGTCGTGACCGATCACATACCAGCGGCCGCGGGCGGTGACCACGCCCCACGGCTCGACGGTGCGGAAAGTGAAGGGGTCGACGGGGCTGGGCCGGTGCTGGAACCGGACCGCCTGCTGTGCGTCGATGGCGGCGAAGAGAATTCCCAATACCTCCTCCGAGCCCCGCAACCCGGCCGCCCCGGCACCCGTGGTGATAGCGACTCCGACGGCGGGGTCCACGTCCACCCCGGCGGCGCGCAGCTTGAGCAGCGCGCTCTGGGTGGCCGTGATGCGCTCCGGGGACTCCCACAGCGTGGTCGCCACCGCCACCGCCGCCGCTTCGTCGGCGGTGAGGTCGATATCCGGCAGCGCGTAGGCGTTCGGGTTGATGCGGTAGCCCTCAGCCGGGTCGAACGCCGAGATCCGACCGGTCTCCACCGGAATCCCGAGATCGCGCAACTCGCTCTTGTCGCGTTCGAACATCCGCGAAAACGCTTCGTCGGTGGGGCAGTCTCCGTAGCCGGCGACGTTGGCCCGGATTCGCTCGGCGGTCAAATAGCCGCGCGTGGACAGCAACGCGATGACCAGGTTCATCAACCGTTCGACTTTGGAGACCGCCACGGGCCCAACCTTAGCGGCATTCCGGGCGGCAACCGGTGCGCTTACATACTGGCGATGAGTCGTTTCACGCGTTCGTCGCTGGACCGGAACGGGTCCTTGCACAACACCGTGCGCTGCGCCTGGTCGTTGAGCTTCAGGTGCACCCAGTCGACGGTGAAATCGCGGCCGGCTTCCTGGGCGGCGGCGATGAACTCACCGCGAAGCTTCGCCCTGGTGGTCTGCGGCGGGGTGTCGACGGCGGCCTCGATCTCCTCGTCGGTGGTGACCCGCGCCGCCAGGCCGCGGCGTGCCAGTAGATCGAAGACTCCCCGGCCGCGTTTGATGTCGTGGTAGGCGAGATCGAGTTGACTGATCTTCGGGTGTGACAGATCCATGCTGTAGCGGTCCTGGTAGCGCTCGAACAGCTTGCGCTTGATCACCCAGTCGATCTCGGTGTCGACCTTCGCGAAGTCCTGGCTCTCAACCGCGTCCAGTTGCCGGCCCCATAGGTCGACCACCTGGTTGATCTGGGTATTCGGTTCCCTGGACTGTAGGTACTCGACGGCTCGGGAGTGGTACTCGCGCTGGATATCCAACGCACTGGCCTGCCGGCCGCCAGCCAACCGGACCGGCCGGCGGCCGGTCAGATCGTGGCTGACCTCGCGGATGGCCCGGATCGGGTTGTCCAGCGCGAAGTCGCGGAACGGCACCCCGGCCTCGATCATCTCCAGCACCAGGGCTGCGGACCCGACCTTGAGCATCGTGGTCGTCTCGCTCATGTTGGAGTCCCCGACGATCACGTGCAGGCGCCGGTATTTCTCGGCGTCGGCGTGCGGTTCGTCGCGGGTATTGATGATTGGACGCGACCTGGTGGTGGCGCTGGAGACGCCCTCCCAGATGTGTTCGGCGCGCTGGGACAGACAGAATGCCGCAGCCTTGGGAGTCTGCAGTACCTTCCCGGCACCGCAGATGAGTTGCCGGGTGACCAGGAACGGCAGCAGCACATCGGAAATCCGGGAGAACTCACCGGCCCGCACGATCAGGTAATTCTCGTGGCAGCCGTAGGAGTTACCGGCCGAGTCGGTGTTGTTCTTGAACAGGTAGATGTCTCCGCCGATGCCCTCATCGGCAAGCCGCTGCTCGGCGTCGATCAGCAGGTCCTCCAGCACTCGCTCACCGGCGCGGTCGTGGGTGACCAGCTGGACGAGGCTGTCGCACTCTGCGGTGGCGTACTCGGGGTGGCTGCCGACGTCGAGGTAGAGCCGTGCCCCGTTGCGCAGGAACACGTTGGAACTGCGACCCCAGGACACGACGCGACGAAACAGATAGCGAGCAACCTCATCGGGACTGAGCCGACGGTGCCCGTGGAATGTGCAGGTGACTCCGAACTCGGTCTCGATGCCCATGATTCTGCGCTGCACAACGCTGAGCGTACTGGGTGTCCCACCGCTGCGTCGGTCAAGCTGCTCCGAGCGACCTGTCGCTAGCCATTCAGCCTAAGGCGACGAGCAAAATTGATGGGAGTCGCTGGAATCACCCGGGCAAAGACGCTGTAGGCGGCGCGGGATCAGCATCGCGGCGTCACAATCACTACGCTGGCGGCCGTGCATCGCATGGGTATCCGGCGGCGGCTGCGGATTGCCGTGCTGTCGTCGTTGGCAGTGGCCATTGTGGCGCTTAGCTGGCTGGCCCCGGAGCCAGAGTTACCGCCACCGCCCTCGACCCGGCCGATGGAAAACGTTTCCTACCAGCAGTGCGCACCCGAATTTCTGGCGGCACCCAACTACGGCACCCGCGCCCTGACCTACGACTGCGTGCGCTGATCAGGCGTCCGGCGCGCCCCCGGGATCGGATCCGGCGGCCGGTTCGAGCGCGGTCGAGGTTTCGGACCCGGAATCAGGCAGCATCGTCGCCAGTGCCGGCCGGGCGATGCGCCGGAACGCCCGGCGCGGACGATTCGCGTCGAGGATCGCGACCTCCAGCGTCGCCGGCCCGAGCGACCACGGTTCGGCTGCCGGGGTGGCATTGCCGGCGGTGCTCGCAATACCCGTCTGCAGGGCACCCACGGCGATGCGGATTGCTTCCTCCAATTCGGCATTCGGCGAATAGGTCTCCTTGAGCGCAGTGGCGATCGGCTCGGTGGTCCCGCCCATCACCACGAAATCCGGCTCGTCGGCGATCGACCCGTCGTAGGTGATCCGGTAGATCTCCGGCGCTTTGACCTCGCCGTGGTGCGCGACCTCGGCCACACACAGTTCAACCTCGTAAGGCTTAGCCTGTTCGGTGAAAATCGTGCCGAGCGTCTGGGCGTAGACGTTGGCCAATTGCCGCCCGCTGACGTCGCGTCGATCGTAGGCGTAGCCGCGGGTGTCTGCGTACTGAATCCCACCGCGCCGGAGGCTATCGAACTCGTTGAATCGACCCACCGCGGCGAACCCCACCCGGTCGTAGATCTCGCTGACTTTCTGCAGTGAGCGCGATGGATTCTCGGCGACGAACAGCACGCCGCCGGCGTAGGCCATCACCACCACACTTCGACCCCGAGCGATGCCTTTGCGGGCGAGTTCCGAGCGCTCCCGCATCGCCTGCTCGGGAGAGATGAAATAGGGGAAACTCATGAATCCGCCCGGGGCGCAACGTTGCTCGGACCGGAACCCGGACCGAACTCGTCAATGCGCGTGCGCGCCGCGATCACATCCCGGGCCAGCCGCTCGACAAGCTCGCCTGGCACCTCCTGCGCGCCGTCAGCGCCGATAGTTACCGCAGTCGGGAAGATGCCCCGGACCAGATCCGGCCCACCCGTCGCCGAGTCGTCGTCGGCGGCGTCATAGAGCGACTCAATGGCCACCTTCAACGCCGAGTCCGCATCTGCCACAGCGGGATACAGCTTCTTCATCGATGCCTTGGCGAACAGGGAGCCCGAGCCCACCGCCTGATAACCCTCGTCCTCGATGTGCCAGCCGCCGGCGGCGTCGAAGGACACGATGCGTCCGGCCGCATTAGCGTCGGGGGCGGCGATGTCGTAACCAACCAGAAGCGGGAGTGCGACGAATCCCTGCAACGCGGCGCCGAGGTTGCCGCGAACCATGATTGCCAACCGATTGACTTTCCCGGCGAATGTCATCGGCACGCCCTCGAGCTTTTCGTAGTGCTCGAGTTCGACGGCGTACAGGCGGGCGAATTCGACCGCCAGGGCCGCGGTGCCGGCGATGCCGGTCGCGGTGTAATCGTCGGTGATGTAGACCTTCTGCACATCGCGGCCGGCGATCATGTTGCCCTGGGTGGAGCGCCTATCCCCGGCGATCAACACCCCGCCCGGGTATCGAAGCGCGACGATGGTGGTGCCATGCGGCAGCGAATCCCCGGCCCGTGCGGCGTCCGCGGTGGCGCCGGCCGGGAGCAACTCCGGCGCCTGCCGGCGCAGGAACTCAGAGAACGACGAGTTTCCGGAGAAGGCTGAGGTCTCGTTGGCGGCCAGTCGATCAGAAAACGACCAGCTCACTGGCCGCCCTTTTGGACGTAGGCCCGCACGAAGTCCTCGGCGTTCTCCTCGAGCACATCGTCGATCTCATCGAGCAGGTCGTCGGTCTCGGCGGCGAGTTTCTCGCGGCGTTCCTGCCCACCGGCATCGCTGCCGGAGACGCCGTCGTCCTCGCCGCCACCGCCGCCACGCTTGGTCTGTTCCTGAGCCACCACTGCCTCCTGCTCCCGTCACGCGGACCGGTATCGCCCCCGGACCACCGCTGACCACCCTACCGTTCGGCCCGTCCGGGACCGTCCCTCGGTCAGCGCGTCAGTTGCGCCACGAGTTCCGCCGCGCTGTCCACCGAGTCCAGTAGTGCACCGACGTGAGCTTTACTGCCCCGCAGCGGCTCCAGTGTCGGTATCCGCACCAGCGAATCGCCGCCGAGGTCGAAAATGACCGAGTCCCAGCTGGCGGCGGCGATATCGGCACCGAACCGGCGCAGACATTCTCCTCGGAAGTAGGCCCGGGTATCCGTCGGCGGGTTGTTGACGGCATCGAGTACTTCCTGCTCGGTGACCAGCCGCTTCATCGAGCCGCGCGCCACCAGCCGGTTGTACAGACCCTTGTCCAACCGCACATCGGAGTACTGCAGATCGACCAGCTGCAGCCGTGGAGCCGACCAGGTCAGATTCTCCCGCTGCCGAAAACCCTCGAGCAGCCGTAACTTGGCGGG
>Ga0315271_10002211_pt1 | contig 12138 bp, 5 predicted proteins | sample C3_top_MG_FD_204664 | JGI IMG/M metagenome (GOLD analysis project Ga0315271, IMG submission 204664) | Sediment microbial communities from Yellowstone Lake, YNP, Wyoming, USA - C3_top | ecosystem: Environmental > Aquatic > Freshwater > Lake > Sediment | place: USA: Wyoming | collected 2017-08-01
ACGCCGGGGCCGAGGCGCCGGCGAGGCCGAGGAAGGTGGGGGCCAGATCGACGAGGCCGGTCAGGTGGTCGACGCTCTTCGCCGCGGGAACGCCGGGACCGCGCACGTAGAACGGCATGCGGATGGACTCCTCGTAGGGGGTGTTCTTCCCTCCACGCAGGCGATGCTCGCCGCGATGAAGGCCGTTGTCGGAGGTGAAGAAGACGTAGGTGTTCGAAGTCAGGCCGAGCTGATCGAGAGTCTGGAAGAGCGCATCCACCGCGTCCTCGACCGAGAGCATGGCCTGCAGGGATCCCCGGTAGTCGCTGTCGATCTCCGCGATGGTGGCGGAGTCCATGAGCGGCGCCTGCTCCCGAAGCCAGCGCGGCTTGTCCGACATGTCGGCCTCGTTGAAGGAGCGTCCGCGAGGAGCGACAGCACCCGGGTAGGCCGACAGGTAACGCGCCGCCGGCTCAGTGGGCGTATGCGGAGCGCCGAGGCTCAGGAAAGCGAAGAAGGGCTGGGAACCGCTCGCCTTCACGTTCTTGATGAACGACTGCATGCGTTCGGACAGGATGTCCGCCTGATAACCGCCGGTATCGCCGGTGTACGTCTTGAGCACGCCATTCTCATTGAGGGTGTAGAGGTTGTTGGTCGCGGTTCGATCGGACATCACCACGCGCCAGTCGTCCCATCCCGGTGGAACGAAGGTCTCCGAGTAGCCGGGGGATCCGGTGTTGGGATAGTCGTTCTCGTACTTTCCGAAGATGCCCGTCTTGTAACCCGCCGCCTTGAGCCACGGCCCGATGTTGGCGCTGTCGTAGCCGCGAGACGACCACGCCGGATAACCGGCATCGCTGCCCACGTTGGCGATGACGCCGGTGTTGTGGGAGAACTGTCCCGCGAGGATGTTCGACCGCGAGGGGCCGCACAGCGGCGTGTTGGCGAACGCGTTGTTGAAGCGCAGACCCTTGTCGATGAAGGCGGCCCGGATCCTCGGCATGTTCGAGGTCATGGCCTCTTCGGCGTCGTCGAGGAGGACGAACACGATGTTTGGCCTGGAGGCCGCGGCCCCGGGAGGCGTTGGAGTTGTCGTGGGCGGAGCCGAGGGCGAGGTCAGGCCCGAGCCCCCACAGGCCGCGCTCAGGAAGCCAAGAAAGAGTGCGGAAAGAAGGGCCCGGTTGCAGTTCACCGCGGGAATCGTAGCGCATCGACCCGGATCGAGACACGCGCGCATGAGGATCCCGCGCCTCTCGGCGCAGGTTTTGCGGAGGCGCGGCCCGGTGACTGATCGCACAGAGTCTTCTTTGAGAGGCGGGCTAGTCTGCCTCGTCGGCCGAGAGGGCGGGAGTCGCCGCATTGTCTTCACCCTCTTCTTTCAACGGCATGAAGGCTCTTCATTCGACAAGTCGTGGTGTACGCCGGTCGGAGACTGCCTCGTCGGGTTCCCCCGCCTCGGCCCGGCCCTCGGCCTTCCGGATCGCGCTGCTCCTCCTCTATGTCGCCGGGTTCGCCATCGTGGCGGGCGGGCTGTACGCGGGACGGACTCTCTACCTGGCGCCGCTCGCCGAGCGCGCTCACAGCGACGGGTACTGGCGTTTCAAACCCGGAGGCACGGTGGGCCTGCCGCTGGGCGTCGCGGGCACGGTCATGATGACGCTTCTCCTTCTCTACTCGGTGCGGAAGCGGGTGCCGGGCCTGCGCGTGCTCGGACCCCTGGCCCGCTGGCTCGACGTCCACATCTTCCTGGGCATCGTGGGCCCCCTCCTTGTAGTCCTGCACAGCTCCTTCAAGGTCCACGGCCTCGTCGCCTTGAGCTTCTGGTCGATGGTGGCGGTGGCGACCTCCGGCGTGCTCGGGCGCTACCTCTATCTCCAGATCCCCCGAACCCGCGCGGGCGACGAACTGACTCTCGCGGAACTCGTGGCTCAGGACAGCGCCTTGACCGAACGCCTCCGGCGGGAATTCGGACTCGACGAGGAGCACCTGCGCCGCCTGGACGCGCTGGCCTCGCCTCCGCAGCAATCGGGGTTGCTGAAGGCGCTCGCCGGCATGCTGATCGCGGATGTCAGCCTGGGCCGGAGGCTTCGGGCCTTCGGCCGCGAGTCCGGCGCGCCCCTGTCCCTCTACCGCCCCCTCATGCGCGTCATTTCTCAGAAGGCGCAGATCCGCCGGCGCATCGTGCTGTGGGACGCCCTGCACCGGCTCTTCCACCACTGGCACGTGATCCACAAACCGTTCGCGGTGGTCATGTATCTGTTCATGATCGTGCACGTGGTCGTCGCCTCCATGACCGGCTACGGATGGTCCCGATGAGAGCGCCACGGCTCGCTCACATCCTCGCGCTGGCCGCTCCCCTGTGCCTCGTGAGCGCCGCGGACGCGCAGATCTCCCCGGGCGAACTCGCGAAGGTCCACGCCGCCATCGATAACGCTTCCGGCTGTCTCCGTTGCCATGCCGCGGGCAAGGGTGTCGACCCCGAAAAGTGCCTGTCGTGCCACACCGCGCTCAAGGAACGCATGGCCGCCGGCCGCGGCCTCCACGCCCGCCCCGAATATCGCAAGTGCGAAACCTGTCACATCGACCACCAGGGGCGCGAGGTGGATCTTCGCTGGTGGGGTGCCAGGGGCGTGGCCGGCTTCAATCACGCCGACACGGGCTACGCCCTCGAGGGCAGGCACGCGGCGGTCGAATGCGCCCGCTGTCACAATCCCGAACGCGTGCTCGACAAGGCCGCGCTCGCTCGCGGCGGGGGCAACGCGACCCGCACCTATCTCGGCCTCGGCACGACCTGCGTCTCGTGTCATCAGGACATCCACCGCGGCCAGTTCGGCAAGAAGGACTGCGCTTCGTGCCACACCACGGACTCCTTCAAGCGCGCCGCGCGCTTCGATCACGCCCAGACGAAATACCCCCTCACCGGGCGCCACGCGAACGTGGTGTGCGACAAGTGCCACGCCACAAAGGGCGCAGGCGCGCAGGCGCAGCGGGTCTATGCGGGGGTCGCGTTCGGCTCGTGCTCGAACTGCCATGCCGACACCCACCGCGGGCGTCTCGGTCCCGCCTGCGCCTCCTGCCACACCACCGCGGGCTGGGCCAGCATCCTGAAGACGTCGAACTTCGACCATTCAAAGACCGCCTATCCGCTCGTCGGCGGCCATCGCGCGGTGGCCTGCGACAAGTGCCACAAGGGCACGCTCACCGCCAAGGTGAAGCACGATCGCTGCTCCGACTGCCACGCCGACAGCCATCGCGGCGAGTTCAAGGCGCGGCCCGACCGGGGCGCGTGCGAATCGTGCCATGAAGTCACCAGCTTCAGCGACGCGCGCTTCTCCATGGAAGATCACCAGAAGAGCGCCTATCGCCTGGAAGGCGCGCACCGTGCGGTGCCCTGCGATCGCTGCCATCGACACGCTCCCGGTCAGAAGACCGCGACCTACCGGATGGCTCACGACCGATGCCTCGACTGTCACGCCGACACGCATCGGGGCGCCATGGATCGCTACGCCGGCACGAAGGGCTGCGTGGCCTGCCACAACGCGGAGTCCTGGCGGGCGGCCGCGTTCGATCATTCGGCCACCCGCTTCCCTCTCACCCTTGGACATGCGGGCGTGACCTGCGCGGCCTGCCATGCCTCGCTCAAGGGCCGGGGGCCGAGCGACAAGGTGACCTTCACCGGGCTTTCCATCACGTGCGCTTCGTGCCACGCTGATGTCCACGCGGGACAGTTCGCCCGCGCGGGGCAGACGGCCTGCGAACGCTGCCACGCCGGCGCCTCCTGGAAGCCGGCGCCCGGCTTCGACCACAACCGGGACGCGGCCTACCGTCTCGACGGACGGCACTCCCAGGCGCCGTGCGCGGCCTGCCACAAGTCCGAAATCCGCAACGGTGTTTCTCTGACCCGGTACAAGCCCCTCGGCATGGCCTGCATCGATTGTCACTCGGGGAGGAAGTCATGAAGTCTCGAATCGCGTTCCTGGCCGCCTTCATCCTCGGCCTCGCGACTCCGGTCGCGCTCTGGCGAACCGTGTCCGCTCAGACCCTGGTGAACCCCCACGGCGATCTCAAGGTCGACTGCGGCGCCTGCCACACCCCCGAGGCATGGAAGCCGGTTTCCCCCAAGCCGACGTTCAGGCATGAAACCACGGGTTTCGCGCTCAAGGACGCTCATGCCCAGGCCAGGTGCATGGCCTGCCACCGGTCCCTGGTCTTCTCGAAGGTCGGCACGGCCTGCGCCGACTGCCATCGCGACGCGCACAAGGGCGACCTCGGCTTCCGCTGCGAGGACTGCCACGATCCGCAGTCCTGGACCAACCAGCGCCAGATGCGCGAGCAGCACAACCGGACGCGCATGCCCCTGATCGGCGTCCACGCCAATGTGGACTGCGACGCGTGCCACCGGGGCGCCCTCGCCCAAAGCTACGCCCTCACCCCCACGTCCTGCGGGACGTGTCACATCCAGACCTATCTGAATGCGAAGAACCCCGATCACGCCGGCCGCGGCTTCTCGCGGCGCTGCGAGGACTGCCACACGCTCTCGGGCTGGCGGCCGGCCACCGGCATCGACCACAACACCACCCGCTTCCCCCTCACCGGCTTTCACCAGTCGGTGAGTTGCGCCCAGTGTCACGTGGGCGGGCGCTTCGCGGGAACGCCCACCGACTGCTTCTCCTGCCACCAGGCCCGCTACAACGCGACCTCCAATCCCAATCACGTGGCCAGCAACTTCCCGAAGACCTGCCAGGACTGCCACTCCACCACGGCCTGGCGGCCGGCGGCCTCCATCGACCACTCCAAGACACGCTTCCCCCTCACCGGCGCCCATCAGGGCACGGACTGCGCCCGCTGCCACGTGGGAGGCCGATTCACCGGCACGCCCACGGACTGCGTGTCCTGTCATCAGGCGAACTACAACGCCACGTCGAATCCGAATCATGCGGCCGCCAACTTCCCCAGAACGTGTCAGGACTGTCACTCGACCACGGCCTGGCGACCGGCCGCGAACATCGACCACTCCAAGACGCGCTTCCCCCTGACCGGCGCCCACCAGAACACCGACTGCGCCCGCTGTCACGTGGGAGGGCGATTCGCGGGAACCCCGACCGACTGCAACTCCTGCCATCAGAGCAACTACAACTCGACCACCAATCCGAACCACGTCGCGGCCAACTTCCCGAGGACCTGCCAGGACTGTCACTCGACCAGCGCGTGGCGGCCGGCCGCGAACATCGACCATGACAAGACGCGCTTCCCGCTCACCGGCGCGCACCGGAACGCTGATTGCGGCCGCTGCCACGTCGGAGGGCGATTCGCGGGAACCCCAACCGACTGCAATTCCTGCCATCAGAGCAACTACAACTCGACCACCAACCCGAACCACGTCGCGGCCAACTTCCCGAGGACCTGCCAGAACTGTCACTCGACCAGCGCGTGGCGGCCGGCCACCTTCGATCACAACGCCACCCGCTTCCCGCTGACCGGCGCCCATCGCAACACGGATTGCGGGCGGTGCCACACCAACGGACGGTACTCGGGGACACCCACGGCCTGCGTGTCCTGTCATCAGACGAAGTATGACCAGACCACGAATCCGAACCACAAGTCGGCGGGCTTCCCCACCGACTGCCAGTCCTGCCACACCACGACCACCTGGCTGGGCGCCACCTTCGATCATTCACGCTACTTCCCGATCACCTCCGGCCGCCACAGCGGCATCAGCTGCGCCACTTGTCATACGAGCCCTTCCAACTACGCCGTCTTCTCATGCCTGAACGGGTGTCATGGCAAGTCGACCACGGACAACCAGCACAAAGGGCGGTCGGGCTACAGCTATGACAGCAACGCCTGTTACCGATGTCATCCGCGCGGATCCGGTGGAGACTGATATGCAGAAGAAATTGATCCTGCTTCTGGTCCTTTCCGTGCTCGCGGGGGCCCTTCAGGCCGCGGAGCTTCGGTTCGCGGTCAGCTACCGCTCCGCCTCGACCGTCTACATCGCCGGGGGCAGCGCGGACGGCCTGGCGGTCGGAGAGCGCCTGAGCGTCAAAGCGAAGAACGAACTCGTCGGAGAGATCGAGATTCAGTACCTCTCCGAGCACTCGGCGTCCTGCCGCATCCTCCGTGAGTCCCGGCTCATCCGCGTCGGAGACGCGGGCGTGATCACGAGGGCGGCGGACCACGCATCGAAGACGGCCCCGGAAGTGAGCGTGTCGAATACCGCAGCCAAGGCCGGACCCGCAGCCGCCCCCCCGGCGAGTGCTCCCTCGATTCAAGCGGCGCCGGTGGCGAAACCGTGGGCGCGAACGCGGGGCAGCGTGTCATTCGGCCTGAGCAAGAACTGGGATCAGACCGAGCGCCACTACGACTTCGAGCAGCGCTTCGGGCGGCTCGACTTCGCGGCCTGGGAGATCGGCGGACACCCGCTCCAGTTCACGGTCCGCGGCCGCGCGCGCCAGGATCTCCGGCCGCAGACGCTCGGCTTCGAAACCCTCCTCCCGCGCGACGAGCGGCGCGATCGCCTCTACGAAGTCGGTCTCCGTTACGAACCGCGCAAGGGACGGGCCGTCATCGAGGCCGGACGCCTGGGCGTTCCCACCCTCTCCATCGGATACCTGGACGGGGTCTCGGTGGAATTGCGCGCGATGAAGTCGCTGCGTTTCGGCGGCTTCTTCGGAAAGCGCGTGGAACTCGATCACCTCGCGGGGTTCACCCCGGGGAACAAGTACGGAGCCTTCGCCCGGCTGTTCAATGGCGGCTCCTCCTGGCCCGGGGCGTTCGACGCCACCCTCTTCGGCGTGCGCGAATTCGCGGGGACCACGATCAGCCGCGAGTACATAGGCCTGCAGAGCCGCCTGGCCAGCAAGTCCTTCCTGTTCGCGGAGTGGGCCGAGGTCGACCTGCTGCGGGACTGGCGCAAGCCCGCGGATGGGAGCGGCGCCCAGCTCTCGAACCTGTCCGCCTCGGCCACGTATCGCGCCTCGCCTTCGTCGTCGCTGGCGCTCTCCTACGATCAGCGGCGGAACTATCGCTCCGCGGACACCCGCTCCGTGCCGCAGGTCCTTTTCGACACCTACGCACATCAGGGTTTCCGGGGCAGCCTCGATCTCTCGCGGCCGAACGGCCCCGGCGTGTCGCTGTTCGGAGGCGTTCGCATGAGGGACCAGCAGTCCGACACCGCGTACTCGGGGGGAGGCGGCCTGCGCCACGCGTCCTTCACCGGCGCGCATCTGAACGTGAGCCTCGATGGTTACTACTTCACGAACGGCGTCAATTCCGGTCTCCAGGGAAGCGCGCGCCTCGGGCGGATCCGGCCCAGCGTGATGACCGATCTCACTTTCGGCATAGCGAGCTACACCCTGAAGGCCGGGGGAACGCGACGCCAGAACGAGTGGTTTCGCCTCTCCGCATACAAGACGTTCGGACGGGGGCTCTGGTTCCGCGGCGAAGGTCAGTACGACCGGGGCGACGACGTCAAGGGGCCGCGAGCGACCTTCGAGTTTGGCTACCGGTTCTAAGTTAGCCCCCGTGTCCGAATCCCTCGTCATCTGGTCGGTCGCGGCCCTGCTCGTCGCGGTCATCGTGATCCCGTACTACCTGAGCTTCCGGCGGCGAAACTGGCGAGACGCCGCGCGGAAGACCGAGGCCGCGAAACTGGGCATCGACCGTCCGCTCGCTCAGTTCCCCTACGTCGACGCCACCTCGTGCATCGGCTGCGCGGCCTGCGTCACCGCCTGTCCGGAGGGCGACGTCCTCGGCATCGTGGGAGGCACCGCCGCCGTGATCAACGGGCTTCGCTGCGTCGGCCATGGAGTATGCGAAACCGCGTGCCCGGTCGGCGCCATCGAGGTGGGACTTGGCGACCTCAAGTCGCGGATCGACATTCCCCTTCTTGATCCCGACTACGAGTCCTCGGTGCCCGGCCTATTCGTGGCCGGGGAACTCGGCGGGCTCGCGCTCTTCAAGAACGCCGTCAACCAGGGAACGACGGTGGGCCGGCACATCGCGGCGCTCGCGCGCCGAACGCCCCGGGTGTCGCCCGACGCCTTCGATGTGGTCGTGGTCGGCGGCGGACCCGCGGGAGTGTCCGCCGCGCTGACCGCGCTTGAACACGGGCTTCGGGCGGTCGTCCTGGAACAGGAGCAGCACCTCGGGGGCACCGTCTTGCACTACCCGAGGCGCAAGCTCGTGCTCGTCCAGAGGGTCGACCTGCCCCTCGACACCCACCTGGAGGACGCCGAGTACACGAAGGAGACGCTGCTCGAGTTGCTGGAGCGGCTGATCACGCAGGCCCGCCTGCCCGTTCGCTTCGGACAGCGGGTGACGGACGTGCGACGGGACAGCGGGCTGTTCACGGTGACGACCGGGGAGTCGGCGATCCAGGCGCGCTTCGTCGTTCTCGCCCTCGGCCGCCGCGGAACTCCCCGAAAGCTGAATGTCCCGGGCGAGGAGCTGCCCAAGGTGATGTACAAGCTGATCGACGCCGAGTCCTACAACGATCAGAGAATCCTGGTGGTGGGCGGCGGAGACAGCGCGGTCGAGGCGGCCATCGGCCTGGCGAGGCAGTCGGGAAACGAAGTCACGCTGTCCTACCGCAAGGACCGGCTGGTGCGGATCAAACAGAAGAACGAGCAGCGCTTCAACCGTCTGGTCGGCGCGGGCAAGGTCAAGCTCGTCTTCTCCTCGGAGGTGACGGAGATCCTCCCCGCCGCGGTGCGGCTGCGCACGCCCGGCGGCTCCGTGGAAATACGCAACGATTACGTCTTCATCTTCGCGGGCGGCGATCCGCCCATCGGCCTCCTGAACAAGATCGGACTCCAGTTCGGAGGCGGGTCCGCGACGCCGAAGGTTCCGCGGCGCGACCCGCTAGATCCGGAAGCCGGGGCCCGAGGGAACGAGGCCCGCCTCCCGTAGGGCTCCCGCGATCGGGGTCGCGTTCAGCGGGGCGCTCTGACTTTCGTGGCCGATGATGCGGAGCGCTCTCCGGCGCATCCAGTGGACGAGGGCGATAGCACCCGCCCGGCCCAGGGGCTCGCGGTCCGCTTCAAGCTCGGGCAGGTGGACGACCGCGCGCGCGCCGTCGGCGAACAGCAGCAGGGTCAGCTCGCCGTCCGCGATGACCACGTGGGCGCGGGCGCGCCGCTCCCCCTCCCCCGCGCACCACGCGGGCCAGGCGAGAGTCACGCCGAAGGGATTCGCCGGATCCGTGGCGGCGAGGACCACCGCGCGTGGCGCGTCAGGGCCGGAGACGCCTTCCTTCAGATCGCGCATCCGGTCCAGCGCACCCGGATCCGCGAACTGCAGCGCGCCGAGCCCCTCGATGAAATAACCGCGCCGGACCTGGCCGCGCTCTTCGAGGGCCCGGAGCAGCGGATACACCACGCCGAAGCCTCCCTCCCGGGCTTCCGCGACGATCGCCTCGCGGGTGAGGACGCCGTGACGGGCCAGCCATTGTTCGAGGGCCACCAGGCGGCTCTCGGTCGACGGCTTCGACACCGAAGGCAGCAGGGAGAAGCGGCCGACTGCGTCGGCCGGCGTGTCGAGACGCGACCGGTATCGTCCCATCCGCGCCGTCGGCGCGAAGCCTGGCCTTTGGGCCGGCGCGAAGCGCTTGCCCGGATCAAAGGAGCGGGCCCTCAGGGCGGCGATCGAGTCGTTCGTGACCTCGCCGTTCCAGAACAGGTCCCAGAGCGCGTCGATGAGGTCGTCGCGACGAAGCCCGGGACTGGCCGCTTCGATCTCGGGAAGAAAGAGAGCGCCTCGCTTCAGAAGCGCCTCACGCACACGATCGGGCACGTCGGCGGCGAGGGGCTCGTTCGGCGGGTGGCCTAGGAGGGCGCGATTGGGCGAGAGATACAGCGCCACCTTGCCGTCCCGCGCGCCCAGGGAGCCGCGGCCCTCGATCACCACTTCACCCCGCGCCACCATGAGGTCGAGATCCTGCGACCGGTACCCGGGAACGCGGCTCGCCAGGATGTCCGCCTCGAGCGCGGAGGCGGGCACCGGGCATCCCTGGAGCCGGTCGATCGCGGAGAGGAGGGCATAGGCGCGATCCGGATCCGCGTCCCCGGCCTCGCCGCCGCACTCGCCGAGACCGTGCCAGGCCGCGAGAAAGCGCGCATAGTCGCGGCCGGAGACCGGATGCACGCCGCCGCGGGCCTTCGCCAGAGACAGCCGGCGAATGCGTCGCAACGCCTCGACATCGCACCACTCGGCATCGCCCGGCGTGCGCGTGAACGGACCGCGCATCAAGTAACCGCTCGCCTCGAAGGCTTCGAGGATCGCCGAGGCGCTCTCGCGAGTCAGACCGAGACGCGAGGCGAGAGCACCGGTGGTGAAGGGACCGCGGGTTCGCGCGAAACGCTGCGCCAGATGGGTCAGGCTCCCTTCGGTGACGCCGGTGAACGCCTTCGGCACGCTCTTCGGCAAGGCGATCCCCAGGGCATCCCGGTACAGAGCCGCGTCTTCAACCGCGACCAAGCGGGTTTCCCCGGCCACATCGAGTTCGACCACGCGATTCTCACGCACCAGGGCCTCCGCGAATCCGGCCACGTCCTCCCCGAAAGCACGCGACGCCACCTCCTCGAGCGAAAGATCCCCGAGGCGCCGCACGCTGTCGTGGAGCGCATCGGCGGATCGAATCCGCCGGCCCGGCGCCGTCGCCTGAAGCTCCTCGTGGACCTCGATGATCGCCGCCTCGTCGAGGAGATCCTGGAACGCGGTTTCTCCGAGCAGGGCCTGGAGCTGGGTTTCGTCGATCGACAGCGCGTGGGCGCGACGCTCGGCCAGCGGGGCGTCGTCGTCGTACATCACCGTGGCCACGTAGCCGAAAAGGAGCGCGGTCGCGAAGGGCGAGGGATGCTCGACGTCGAGGGTGGTCGTTCTCACCTCCCGCTTTTCCACCTGCCGGAGAAGATCGACGGTGTTGGCCACGTCGAAGTCTTCGGTGAGGCACTCGCGATAGGCCTCGAGGATCAGGGGAAACGAAGGGAAGCGCGAAGCCACCGAGAGAAGGGCATGGGCCTTCCGCCGCTGCGCCCACAGGGGCGAGCGCGACCCGGGCCGGCGGCGCGGCAGGAGCAGGCTCCGTCCCGCGGCCTCGCGGAAGCGCGCGGCGAACAGGGTCGAGTCGGACAGTTCCTCGCGGACGAGTCTCTCGAGCTCCAAGGACGAAGGCAGCAGGTCGCCGAGAGTCGGCACCTGTTCCCGATCCGGAAGTCTCAGGATGATGCCCTCGTCGCTCACCACCACCTCGACCTCGTGCAGGCCTTCGCGCTTCATCTTGCGCACTATGGCGAGGGCCAGCGGCTGATGGACGCGCCCCCCGAAGCACGAGAGCAGGCACAGGCGCAGATCCCCGATCTCATCCCGCGTGCGTTCGAGCACCAGGGCCTGATCGGTCGGAACCGCCGAGGCCGCCTTCTGATCGAAGACATACGCGGTCAGATTGGCGGCCGCTCCCGCTTCGAGGGCATAAGCACTCGTCAGCATTTCGCCCGCCTTCTTCCGGCCGAGGGTCAGGATCTTCCGTGACAAGGCGCCGATGCGTTTCGCGTTCTCCACCGGCCGGGGCGGCCGGTCGGCCTTCCAGAAAGGCATGCGTCCGCGAAGACCGGGTGCCTGGGTCACGATCACGCGGTCGCGCTGGATCTCGTCGATCCGCCATGACGAAGCGCCGAGCATCACGATGTCGCCGGTGCGGCTTTCGAAGACCATCTCCTCGTCGAGCTCGCCCACGCGACGCGACGGCCCCCGCCGCGGATCCTCGACGGAAGCGCTCCCCGCGAGATAGACGCCGAAGAGGCCGCGATCGGGAATGGTGCCGGCGTTCGCGTAGAGGATCATCTTCACTCCGGCCCGGGCGCGCAGATCCCCGGTCTCGCGATTCCACACGATCCGGGGGCGCAGATCGCGGAAGTCGTGCGAGGGATAGCGGCCCGCCAGCATGTCGAGGACGCCTTCGAACCCCGAACGCGGGAGCGCTGCGAACGACGCGGGGCTTCGGACCAGGGTGAAGAGATCGTCGATGTTCATCTCCTCGGCGACGAGGATGGAGAGGATGTGCTGGGCCAGGACGTCGAGGGGATTGAGCGGCAGGGTAACGGGTTCGATGTCGCCGCGCTGGAGCGCGTCAATGGTGGCCGCGGCGGCGAGGAGATCGCC
>Ga0315271_10002212_pt1 | contig 12137 bp, 13 predicted proteins | sample C3_top_MG_FD_204664 | JGI IMG/M metagenome (GOLD analysis project Ga0315271, IMG submission 204664) | Sediment microbial communities from Yellowstone Lake, YNP, Wyoming, USA - C3_top | ecosystem: Environmental > Aquatic > Freshwater > Lake > Sediment | place: USA: Wyoming | collected 2017-08-01
TAGTGTGTCATCGACCAGCGAACTCGATGACGCCAGGTTGCGAGATGCACGCGCAAAAGCGGCGCTTGGCGTTGCCCGGGCGCGCCAAGTGATCGCACACAAGAATGTGCAGGATGCCGAACTCAAAGCGCCGTTCGACGGGGTGGTGAGTGCGGTGCCCGGAGGGGTCGGCACGGTGGTGGCGTCAGACTGTCAGCCCAAACCGCTGGTGATTTTTTCGGCTCAACCCTGAGCCCGATTACCCTGAGCCCGATTAAATGGGTGGAGCCGGGTACTCAGCTACGCGAAGCCGTGGTCGCATCCGCCGATCGGGTGCTGGGGACGTAATCCCAGTGGCGTTTCCAGGCATTGACGACGAGGGTGGGATATTCCGGTCGCCCCAGGCTGCCGTTGAAGCGACCCAGCGCGCGATAGTAGTCGCCGCGCTCGATGTCGATGTAGTGGCGCAGGATCAGCGCGCCGTAGCGTAAATTGGTGCGCAACTGGAACAGGTTGTGGTCGGGGTTGCCGATGGCCTTGACCCAGAACGGCATTACTTGCGTGTAACCGCGCGCGCCGACCGGCGACACGGCATATTTATGGAAGCCGCTTTCCACCTGAATCAGGCCGAGCAGCAGTTGCGGATCCACCCCGGCGCGCGAGGCTTCCCAGTGCAGGGTGGTGAGAAACTCGAGTCGCTCGGACTCGTCCGGCATGCGTTTGGACAGCCGCCGCGACATCTCCTTGAGCCAGGCGGCTTCGTCGGCCGGGTTGCGAAATGCGGTGCGGGTAATGGGCGTGTCGGCCAGCCCGCGCTGCATCGACGAACGCACATTGGCCGACAGCGCTTCCTCGCGCTGACCTCCCGCGTGGGCGGGCTGGGTCAGCAGCAGGGCGGCGGTCAACAGACCGATGTGGGTGGCTCTTTTCATGTCAGCGTTTCAGCAATTCCGTTAATAATTCCTTTGCATCGGCGAGCGCGATTTTTTGCGCTTCGCCGTTTTCACCCGCCACAGCACGACGCGGCTGGTATTCGATTGCGCCGTCCGCAAGGCCGCGCTCGCCCACCGTGACGCGGTGCGGAATGCCGATCAGCTCGGCGTCTGCAAACATCACGCCGGGGCGCTCGTCGCGGTCATCCAGCAACACATCGAACCCGGCGGCGCTTAGTTCAGCATATAAGGTTTCGGCGGCAGTTCTAACTATTTCGCTCTTGCCGTAGCCGATTGCCACAATCACTAGCAAGAACGGTGCCATGCTCGCCGGCCAGATGATGCCGCGGTCGTCGTGGTGCTGCTCGATGGCGGACGCCACGATGCGCGACACGCCGATGCCGTAGCAGCCCATTTCCATCGCCTGTGACTGGCCGGCCTCGTCCAGATACGTGGCGTTCATTGCCTGCGAATACTTGTTGCCGAGTTGGAACACGTGCCCCACCTCGATGCCGCGACACAGTTGCAGCGCACCCTGGCCATCCGGGCTGGGGTCGCCGGGGACAACATTCCGTATATCGGCCACAAAGTCGGGTTCCGGTAGGTCGCGCCCGAAATTGACCCCGGCCAAGTGGAATTTGGGCTTGTTTGCGCCGCAGACGAAATCGCTCATCCCCGCCACCGTGCGGTCGGCAATGACGCGTATTTGGGCGCGGTCGATCCCGACCGGGCCCAGAAAACCGGGCGGACAATTGAAAGCGGCGCGAATTTCAGCTTCGTTCGCCAGCCGGAAATCGGCCAAGCCTTCCAGCTTGCCGAGTTTGACTTCGTTCAGCAGGTGGTCGCCGCGCAGCAGCAGCACGACCATCTTTTCGACACCGCCGCTGTTCACGATTCCGGCGATGAGCTTGACGGTGTGCGCAAGTGGAATATCGAGCAGGGCGGCAACGTCTTCGCAGGTGGTCTGTTTTGGCGTGTCCACCTCGCGCAGCGTTTCCTGCGGCGCAGCGCGCGGTGCGGCGGGTGCGATCGCTTCGGCCATTTCGACGTTGGCAGCGTAGTCGGAATCGGGGCAATAGGCGATCAGGTCTTCGCCGGAATCGGCCAGCACATGGAATTCATGCGAGCCGGAGCCGCCAATCGCGCCGGTGTCCGCTGCCACCGCGCGGAAGGTCAGCCCGAGCCGGGTGAAAATCTGCGTGTAGGCGGCGTACATGGTTTGATAGGTGGCAACCAGGCTGTCGCGGCTGGCGTGAAAGGAATACGCGTCTTTCATCAGAAACTCGCGCGCGCGCATCACGCCAAAGCGCGGGCGAATTTCGTCGCGGAATTTCATCTGGATTTGATAAAAACTGACCGGCAACTGGCGGTAGCTTTTGATCTCGCGGCGCGCCACGTCGGTGATGACTTCTTCGTGGGTCGGGCCGAAGCAGAAATCGCGCTGGTGACGATCCTGAATTTTGAGCATCTGCGGGCCGAACACTGCCCAGCGTCCGGTTTCTTGCCACAGTTCAGCCGGTTGCACTGCGGGCATCAGCAATTCGATCGCACCGGCACGGTTCATTTCCTCGCGCACCACCGCCTCCACCCGGCGCAGCACCCGCAAGCCCAGCGGCATCCAGGTGTACAAGCCCGATCCCAGACGCTTGATGAGTCCGGCGCGCAGCATCAGTTTATGGCTGACGAGCTCGGCGTCGGACGGGGCTTCCTTGGTGGTGGAAATGAAAAACTGGCTGGCGCGCATGGTGAAAGCGGGGTCAATAGACGAAAAGCGGCATTTTACCGTGCGGACGTGTAATCTTCCGCCCTCGATTTTGGGGCAAAACAGATGCGCTTGAAGATGGGCAAACGCCGGGCCGCCGATGCCGGGCTGGAAGTGACCGAGGAACGCGGCCTGCGCACCTTGCACCTGGGCAGCCGTGCGATCCAGAGCGCAATGCGGATCAGCCGGCCGTGGGATCTGGAGCTGGCCTATACCCGCGCGATGATGGGGTTTCTGATGTTCAACAGCACGCCGCAGGAGGTGTTGATGATCGGCCTGGGGGGCGGATCGCTCGCCAAATTCCTGCGCAGGCAGCGGCCGCAGACGCGCATCACGGCGGTAGAAATTGATCCGCGGGTGATCGCTGCCGCGCGCGCGCACTTCGAATTGCCGCCGGACGACGCGACGCTCGCCGTGGTTGAGGCCGACGGCGCACTGTATATGCGGCAACATGCCGGCAGCGCCGATGTCATCCTGCTCGACGGTTTCGATGCCGGCAATCAGGTGGAGGCGCTGGCGACGCAGACGTTTTATGCCGCCTGCCGCCGCGCCTTGCGGCCGGGTGGCGTGCTGGTGGTCAATTTATGGGGGCGCGACAGCGAATTCGCCGAATATTTCGCGCGTCTTGCCCGCGCCTTTGATGGCGAGGTGGGCTGGATTTCGGTGCAATACAAAACCAATATCGTTGTGTTTGCTTTCGACGAGCCGGGTGCGGTGGCGCGGCTTGCTGCGGTGCAACCGCAACTGGCCAATCTGTCGACCCGCTATGGCCTCGATCTGCGCGGTTTTGCGCGCGATTTTCAGTGGGCGAAAGACATCATGCCGCTGCTGGATTGAAATGCTGCGGTTTGCATATCGGCCAGCGCCTGATCCGGTGCGGTGGCCCGCCATAAAATTTGATTGGCTGCCAAAAATATGAATTAAAACAATGCTTGGTTGAGTGTTTGTCCGCTTGACTGGTTTGCATTTTTCGGCGGGTGTGAAAGAATGCAGATAATCAAACTTTAAGATGGTGGCGGCCATGATCGACCGAGAAGGTTACCGCCCGAACGTAGGCATTATTTTGTGCAATGCGCACAACCAGGTTTTCTGGGGCAAGCGCATCAATCAGCACGCCTGGCAGTTTCCCCAGGGCGGCATCAACGCAGGGGAAACGCCGGAACAGGCCATGTTCCGGGAGTTGCAGGAAGAAATCGGGCTACATCCCGAACACGTGCGCATCCTCGGGCGCACGCGCGAATGGTTACGTTACGACGTGCCGCCCCACTGGACGCGGCGCGACAATCGCGGCCTGTATCGGGGTCAGAAGCAGATATGGTTCCTGTTGCGCTTGACCGGGCGCGATTGTGATGTCGCGCTGCGTGCCAGCAGTCACCCGGAATTCGATGCCTGGCGCTGGAACGAATACTGGGTGCCGACCGATGCGGTGGTCGATTTCAAGCGTGAGGTTTACCGGCGCGCGCTTGAGGAGCTGGAGCGCTATCTGCACAAGGACGTGCGGCATGTGCGGCAACGCACGCGCCACCCATGCGACCGGCGCGGAGTCGCGCTGGATCTACTGCTGGAACCCTGACCCGGGCGCTAAAATTCGGATGACGGAGGCGCGATGAAGTTACGTATCTATGCTTCAACCACGCTGACGCATGCCGCAAGCACCGAGCCCGGCGTGCCCTTGTGGCAGCTTGCGCCCACCCGCGATAGCACAGGAAAACGGCTCATCGATTTCATGATGCTGATTCCCCGTTTGCGCAACCGTCCGCCCACCGAAATCGAACGTGCATCGCGTGACATTCAGGCGGTGCTGGCATTGCATCAGGATGTGGTGTTTGCCGATCTCAATCTGAAACTGAATCTGTTGTGGGTGTCGCTGCGTCCGAGGCCGGGTGCGATTAGCGAACTGGCGGCGGCCATCCGCTTGCGTGTGCCAGAAGCGGTGCTGGTGGCGCATTACGTCGAACCCCGTTAGCCATCCCGCGTTGTGGTTGCTATCGACCGCCAATATCCTTGTAAACGGCAGGGAATCCCGCGTATTTTCTGCGTTCCGGCAAATTAGAGTAGTACCAAGGCAGCGGAATTCGTTAAAATGAGCGATTGCTAATTAACCCGCTGGAGCAACACATGGCCGTTTCCGAACTTCAGGTGCAAACCGCACTGCAAGCGTTGATTGACCCCAACACGCACAAAGATTACGTCTCGACCAAATCGGCGCGCAATATCAAGATCGACGGCGGTGCGGTGTCGGTCGATATCCTGTTGAGCTATCCGGCGCAAAGCCAGGTCGCCACGATACGCGCCGACGTTGAGGCCAAACTGAAGACGATCGAAGGCGTGACGGCCGCCACCGCCAATGTCAGCTTCAAGGTGGTGTCGCACAGCGTGCAGCGCGGCGTCAAACTGATCCCCGGCGTGAAAAACATCATCGCGGTGGCGTCCGGCAAGGGCGGCGTCGGTAAATCGACCACCGCCGTCAACCTGGCGCTGGCGCTGTCCGCCGAAGGCGCACGCGTCGGCATGCTCGACGCCGACATCTACGGCCCGTCGCAGCCGACCATGCTCGGCATCACCGACAAGCCCGAATCGGCCGACGGCAAAAATCTCGATCCGCTGATTGGTCACGGCATTCAGGCGATGTCGATCGGCTTTTTGATCGACGTCGAAACGCCGATGGTGTGGCGTGGCCCGATGGTCACCCAGGCGCTGGAACAGTTGCTCAACAATACCAACTGGACCGACCTCGATTACCTGGTGGTTGATCTGCCGCCCGGCACTGGCGATATTCAGTTGACCTTGGCGCAGCGCGTGCCCGTCACTGGCGCGGTGATCGTCACCACGCCGCAGGACATCGCGCTGATTGACGCGCGCAAGGGTCTGAAGATGTTCGAGAAAGTCGGCATTCCCATCATCGGTGTGGTTGAAAACATGAGCCTGCATATTTGTTCCAAGTGCGGCAATGAAGAGCGCATCTTTGGCGAAGGCGGCGGCGAGCGCATGTGCAAGGATTACAGCGTGGAATTCCTTGGCGCGCTGCCGCTGGATGGCGCGATCCGCGCCGATACCGATTCCGGCAGGCCGTCGGTGGTGTCCGACCCGAACGGTCGCGTGACCGAAATCTACAAGCAGATCGCGCGCCGCGTGGCAGTGAAAATCGGCGAAACTGCCGTCGATCACTCCAACAAGTTCCCCAACATCGTGATTTCCAATACCTGATGAGCATCAAGTCCGACCGCTGGATCCGCCGCATGGCGGCAGAACACGGCATGATCGAGCCCTTCGAGCCCGGTCAGGTCAAGGCGGTCGGCGGCCGCTCCATCGTTTCATACGGTACGTCGAGCTACGGCTATGACGTACGCTGTGCGGCCGAATTCAAGCTGTTCACCAACATCAACAGCACCATAGTCGATCCCAAGGCATTCGATCCTAATTCCTTCATCGAAGTCAAAGGCGATTCCTGCATCATCCCGCCGAATTCTTTTGCGCTGGCACGCACGGTCGAATACTTTCGTATTCCGCGCAGCGTGCTGACCATTTGTCTGGGCAAAAGCACCTACGCGCGCTGCGGCATCATCGTTAACGTGACGCCGCTGGAGCCGGAATGGGAAGGCCACGTGACGCTGGAATTCTCCAACACCACGCCGCTGCCGGCGCGCATTTACGCCAACGAAGGTGTGGCGCAAATGCTGTTTCTCGAATCCGATGAGATCTGCGAAACCTCGTACAAGGATCGCGGCGGCAAATATCAGGGTCAGGTCGGCGTGACCTTGCCCAAGATTTAAGCCCACTAAGTTTGCTCACTTAGTTTTAACCTCAGCGTCGTACAATCCGCGTCTTTCTCACGGCCATCCAAAGGATTTGCCATGCGCTTTCGCTTTCCTGTCGTCATCATCGACGAAGACTTTCGCTCCGAGAACGCTTCGGGTCTGGGCATACGCGCGCTTGCCGATGCGATCGAAAAAGAGGGCATCGAGGTGCTCGGCGTCACCAACTACGGCGACCTGACTTCGTTCGCGCAGCAGCAGGCGCGCGCCTCGGCCTTCGTGTTGTCGATCGACGACGAAGAACTTGCGGGCAGTGCGGAAGACGCGCAGGCGGCGCTGCAAAAATTGCGTGCCTTTGTCGAGGAAGTGCGCTTTCGCAACGCCGAAATCCCGATTTTTCTGCATGGCGAAACGCGCACCGCGCGCCACATTCCCAACGACATCCTGCGCGAACTCAACGGCTTCATCCACATGCTGGAAGACACGCCGGAGTTTCTGGCGCGCTATATTTTGCGTGAGGCGCGCACTTATCTCGATTCGCTGGTGCCGCCTTTTTTCCGTGCGCTCACCCACTACGCTGCCGACGGTTCGTATTCCTGGCATTGCCCTGGCCACTCCGGCGGCGTGGCGTTCCTGAAATCGCCGATCGGTCAGATGTTTCACCAGTTTTTCGGCGAGAACCTGCTGCGCGCCGACGTCTGCAATGCGGTTGACGAACTCGGGCAATTGCTCGACCACACCGGCCCGGTGGCGGCATCGGAGCGCAATGCCGCACGCATTTTCAATTGCGACCATTTGTTTTTCGTCACCAACGGCACCTCATCGTCGAACAAGATGGTGTGGCACGCCAACGTCGCAGCGGGCGACGTGGTGGTGGTTGACCGTAACTGTCACAAGTCGATTCTGCACGCCATCATCATGTGCGGCGCGATCCCGATTTTTCTGACGCCGACGCGCAATCACTACGGCATCATCGGGCCGATTCCGCTCGACGAATTCCGCCCCGAAAACATCGCTAAAAAAATAGCCGCACACCCGTTCGCCAAGGATGCCAAGGGCGGGCCGCGCATCCTCACCATCACCCAATCGACCTACGACGGCATTCTGTACAACGTCGATATGATTAAAGAGCTGCTGGGCGACACCATCGACACCCTGCACTTCGACGAAGCCTGGCTGCCGCACGCGACCTTCCACGATTTTTATCGGGGCATGCACGCCATCGGCAAAGATCGTCCGCGCGCTGAGAATGCAATGGTGTTTGCCACCCAGTCCACGCACAAGCTGCTGGCGGGCTTGAGCCAGGCTTCGCAAATCCTGGTGCAGGATGCCCAGAATCGCAAGCTCGATTTCCATCGTTTTAATGAAGCCTATCTGATGCACATGTCCACCAGCCCGCAATACGCCATCATCGCCTCGTGCGATGTGGCGGCGGCGATGATGGAAGCGCCCGGCGGACCTGCGCTGGTCGAGGAATCAATCAAGGAAGCGCTGGATTTCCGCCGCGCCATGCGCAAGGTTGACGGCGAATTTGGCGAAGATTCCTGGTGGTTCCAGGTGTGGGGGCCGAACGATTTTGCCGACGAAGGTATCGGCGAGCGCGAAGACTGGGTGCTGACGGCTAACGACCGCTGGCATGAGTTTGGCGATATTGCGCCTGGCTTCAACATGCTGGACCCGATCAAGGCCACACTCATCACCCCGGGGCTGGATGTGGATGGCGCGTTTGCCGACTCGGGCATCCCGGCGTTGATTGTGACCAAATACCTGGCCGAACACGGCGTGATTGTCGAGAAGACCGGGCTGTATTCGTTCTTCATCATGTTCACCATTGGCATTACCAAGGGTCGCTGGAACACGCTGGTGACGGCGTTACAGCAGTTCAAGTCGGATTACGATCAAAACCAGCCATTATGGCGCGTGTTGCCGGAGTTCGTCGCCAAACATCCGCGTTACGAACGAACCGGACTGAAAGATTTGAGTGATCAGATTCATACGGTCTACCGGGCCAACGATGTCGCCCGTTTGACCACTGAAATGTATTTGTCGGAAATGGATCCGGCGATGAAACCGGCGGATGCCTTTGCCAAGATGGCGCACCGTGAAGTTGAGCGGGTTGAAATCGACAAACTCGAAGGCCGCATCACCGCCATGCTGGTGACGCCCTATCCGCCGGGCATCCCGCTGTTGATCCCCGGTGAGCGCTTTAACGCCACCATCGTGCGCTACTTGCAATTCACCCGCGATTTCAATGGGCGTTTCCCCGGCTTCGAAACTGACGTGCATGGGCTGGTCGCGAATGGGGATGAAGGCAAGTATTACGTCGATTGTGTGATCTGTTCCGGCGGGAAAAACGCCCCGTGTGCTTGATTTGTCAGGCAAAAAGCGTATGATTCGCAGTCCCCGGTTTGCCGGGGATTGTTTTTTGGCCTTTGGCTTTTTTTAAAAGCTTGGTCATTTCTAACCTTGACTGTTTTTAACCTTGCTCCACCGTGCCGCACCGCAGCGGGGGGCTTAACCGAAAGGAAAAAAATGCGGCATTACGAAATCGTATTTATCGTCCATCCCGATCAGAGCGAGCAGGTGCCCGGCATGATCGAGCGCACTCGCACCAGTATCACCTCGCGCGGCGGCAGTATTCACCGTCTGGAAGACTGGGGTCGTCGTCAGATGGCTTACCCGATCCAGAAAGTTCACAAGGCGCATTACGTGCTGATGAACATCGAGTGCGATCAGGAAACCCTGGACGAACTCGAACATGGCTTCAAATTCAACGATGCCGTGCTGCGTCATCTGACCATCAAGCGTAAGGATGCGGTGACCACCGCTTCGCCGATGATGAAGGAAGAGAAATCGCGTGACATTCTGGATGCTGCCAAGCCGGAAGCTGCCAAGGCCGAAACCGCCGCAGCCGAAGAGCCCGCTGCAGCCTGAATGAGTGAATCGGCTGGTCATCAGCGGAGCCATTATCCAGCTTGACCCCTTGCGTTACAGCCCGGCTGGCGTGCCGATTGCCGAAGCGGTGATTCATCATCGCAGCAGTCAGACCGTAGCCGAGCAAATCCGGCAGGTGGAATGCGAGTTGACGGTGCAGGCGAGTGGATCGCTGGCTGGTCAACTGATGCAACTGTCCACCGGAACGCAGGTAAAACTGGAAGGTATGTTGAACCGACGCAGTGTGAACAGCCGACAACTGATCTTGATCTTAAATCGAATCGAAAAGGAATAAATCATGGCACGTCCCATGGGTGGTAAAACCGGCGGCAAGTTCGCCAAAAAAGGCGGTCGCGACAGCGGCAATCGTGGTCTGTTCAAGCGTCGCAAGTTCTGTCGCTTCACCGTCGACAAGGTGGTTGAAGTCGATTACAAGGATATCGAGGTACTGAAGGAATTCATCGCTGAAAACAGCCGCATCATTCCGGCACGGATCACCGGCACCAAGGCGCACTATCAGCGCCAGCTCGGCACCGCGATCAAACGGGCGCGCTTCCTGGCGCTGATGCCTTACACCAACCTGCATTAAGGAGACGACATGCAAATCATACTGATCGATAAAGTCGTCAACCTGGGCAACCTGGGCGATGTGGTCAAGGTGAAAGACGGCTACGCCCGCAACTTTCTGATCCCCACCGGTCGTGCGCGCCGCGCCACGCAAGCCAACATGGAAGCGTTTGCTGCGCAGAAGGCTGAACTGGAGCGCGTGGCCGCCGAGAAACTGGCTGATGCCCAGCGTCGCGCTGAAAAGCTGGAAGGCGTCAGCGTGAAGGTCGGCCAGAAAGCCGGTGTGGATGGCCGTCTGTTCGGTTCCATCACCAATGCCGACATTGCCGATGCACTGAAGGCGCAAGGTCACGATGTGGCCAAGGCGGATGTCCGTCTGCCCGATGGCCCGTTCAAGGCGATTGGTGAATACCCTGTGGTGCTGGGTTTGCATCATGATGTCATCGCCACTATCACGGTGGTGGTGGTCGGCGAACAGTAAGTTCGACGGCACGCAAAAAAGGGAGCCTGCGGGCTCCCTTTTTGTTTTCGCGCCGCTGGATATTTATCGGGAGCGATTTATTCCCGCTTGTTCACGTTTTACCCACAGCCTTATCCCTTGGTGCGGGTGGAGCCGAAGACTAGAATCCTGCCATGGCCGCTATCCGCTCACTGACTGCAAATTCCGATCCCCGCCTGACAGATCCCCAACTGGCGCAGATGCGCTTGCCGCCGCATTCGCTGGAAGCCGAGCAGGCGGTGCTAGGCGGGCTGTTGCTCGACAACAGCGCGTGGGATCGTATCGGCGACGTGGTGGCGGAATCCGATTTATATCGACAGGATCACCGCCAGATTCTGCGTGCCATCGTGCGGCAAATTGCCGAGAATCGCCCGGCTGATGCCGTGACGGTATCCGAATCGCTGCAATCGATGGGGCAACTCGAAAGCGTGGGCGGACTCGCGTATATCGTTGCGCTGGCCAGCAATACGCCGTCGGCCGCCAACATCCGCCGCTACGCTGAAATCGTGCGCGAGCGTTCGGTGATGCGCCGTCTCGCCGAAGTCGCCACCGGCATCGCCGACACCGCTTATTCCCCGGCCGGGCGCAGCGCGTCGCAACTGCTCGACGAAGCCGAAGCCAAGGTGTTCGAGATTGCCGAATCCGGCAGCCGCGGCCAAGCGGGCTTTGTCGAAATCAAGCCGCTGCTGAAAGAAGTGGTCGAGCGCATTGACGAGCTGTATCACCGCGACAACGATTCCGGCATCACCGGTGTGCCTACCGGCTTTCACGATCTCGACCAGAAAACCTCGGGCTTGCAACCGGGCGATCTGGTGATTGTCGCCGGCCGGCCGTCGATGGGCAAAACCGCGTTCTCGCTCAACATGGCGGAAAACGTCGCGCTCGACACCGGCTTGCCGGTGGCGGTGTTCTCGATGGAAATGGGCGGCTCGCAACTGGTGATGCGGATGATCGGCTCGGTCGGCAAGCTCGACCAGCACCGGCTGCGTACCGGCAAACTGGGTGAAGACGACTGGCAGCGCCTCACCTACGCGCTCGGCAAGTTGAACGACGCGCCGGTATTCATCGACGAAACGCCGGGCTTGAATGTACTGGAACTGCGCGCGCGCGCGCGGCGGTTGATGCGTCAGTGCGGCAAGCTCGGTTTGATCGTGATCGACTATATCCAGTTGATGTCGGCCAGTAGCAGCGGGGAGAACCGCGCCACTGAAATCTCCGAAATCTCGCGCGCGCTCAAAGGCCTGGCGAAGGAATTGCAGGTGCCGGTGGTGGCGCTGTCACAGTTGAACCGCGGTCTGGAACAGCGTCCCAACAAACGCCCGGTGATGTCCGACCTGCGCGAATCGGGCGCCATCGAACAGGATGCCGATGTCATCCTGTTCATCTACCGCGACGAAGTCTACAACCCCGACACGCAGGACAAAGGCACCGCTGAAATCATCATCAGCAAGCAGCGGAACGGCCCGATCGGCACGGTGCGGCTGGCCTTCATCGGCGAATACACGCGCTTCGAATCGCTGGCGCAGCCGGGTTCTTATTAAATCGATGCGGCCGATCCAGGCGCGCATCTCCATAGGCGCGATGGCGCACAACCTGCGCGTGGCGAAGCGCCACGCGGGGGCGGCTCGCGTGTTCGCGGTGGTCAAGGCGAATGCCTACGGCCACGGGCTATCGCGCGCACGGCGCGCATTGACGGCGGCGGATGGCTT
>Ga0315271_10002213_pt1 | contig 12134 bp, 7 predicted proteins | sample C3_top_MG_FD_204664 | JGI IMG/M metagenome (GOLD analysis project Ga0315271, IMG submission 204664) | Sediment microbial communities from Yellowstone Lake, YNP, Wyoming, USA - C3_top | ecosystem: Environmental > Aquatic > Freshwater > Lake > Sediment | place: USA: Wyoming | collected 2017-08-01
GCTCGAGGCCGTGAAGAAGGCACCGGAGAAGAAGTAAGGCGTGAGGCGTGAGGCGCAAGATGCGAGACGAGAGGGCCCCAACGGGATGGTGGCGTCTACTGCCATTGCAAGGAGGCCAAAGGCCGACGCGGCAATCTCGATATTCACGACGAGACCGCTCCCCGCTTACTGCACCCGTGCGAGTCAAACACAAAGTAGGAGAGATAAAGTGAACGCCACCAGAACGGCCTTCCTAAAATCGCTCTCTGCCGCCGCGGCGGTGACGCTTGTCCTCCTCGCGGGTACCGCCGCCGCGAAGGCCGCCACCCCGGCCAAGCCTAGGGCTCCCGAGACCGACAAGCAGAAACTCGAACACTACCAGGCCGCCGAGAAGCTCTTGGCCCAGCACCTGGCCACCTTCGACGAGCTCGACTACAAGGTTTTCACGGGCCAGGAGTGGGCGCGACTCCACGAGAGCCACTCCAAGGACGTGATTGTCCACTGGCCCGACGGGCACATCACCAAGGGCATCGAGAAGCACATCGAGGACCTCAAGGCCATGTTCGTATACGCCCCCGACACCCGCATCAAGGTCCACACCGTCAAGATCGGCGAGGGCGAGTGGACGGCGGTCATCGGGGTCATGGAGGGGACCTTCACCAAACCCATGCCCACGGGCGACGGCAAGTTCATCGAGCCTACGAACAAGCCCTACAAGATCACCATGTGCACCGTGGGGCACTGGACCAACGGCGTGATGGACGAGGAGTACCTCTTCTGGGACAACCTCACCTATATGCGGCAGCTCGGCCTCGCGAAGTGACGGACCGCATCTGACCGCAACAAGTCAGCCCGGTGGCGTGTTGCGCGCAGCGCCCGCCACCCTTGGTGCGGAACGTGGGCCTTTGGCCGATGAGAAGGAGCGAACCATGAAGAAGGAACAGGGGCCAAAGATCACAATCGCCGAGGACGGACCCTATCTCGTGGAAGGCGGCGTGCCGTTGGCGCATCAGCACATCGTGACCAACGAGGAGGGGGAGTCGCTGGAGTGGCGCGAGGGCGACCCCGTTGCGGCCGATGAACCTTACGCGCTGTGCCGGTGCGGGCGTTCGGCGAAGAAACCATTCTGCGATGGGACACACGGCAAGATCCAGTTCGACGGGACGGAGACCGCAAGGCGCGCGTCCTACGAGGAGCAGGCCGAACGGATTGAGGGACCCGAAATGGTACTCAAGGACGACGAGAGCCTCTGCGCGTTCGCCCGCTTCTGCGACCCGCACGGGCGGGTGTGGAACCTCGTCGGGAAGACCGATCAACCCCGCGTGCGCCGACTGGTGGAGCATGAAGCCGGCCACTGCCCCGCCGGCCGGCTCGTGGCCGAAGATCGGGCGACGGGGAAGGCGCTCGAGCCCCACTTCGAGCCTTCAATCGGGCTGGTGCAGGACACTGCGAAGGGGACCAGCGGCCCTCTATGGGTGCGAGGCCGCATCCCCGTGGTCAGTGCCGACGGAGTCCCCTACGAGGTGCGGAACCGAGTCACGCTCTGCCGTTGCGGAGCATCGAACAACAAGCCGTTCTGCGACGGCACACACGCTTCTTTCGGCTTTACCGACCAAGAATAGAGGAGAGTCCCATGTCGATCCGACCCATCCGGCGACTGGTCAAGTCCAAACCGACCCTGGAGGGCGCGGGCGTACACCTGCGCCGCGCCTTCGGCTTCGGCGCCACCTCCGACTTCGATCCCTTCCTCCTCCTGGACGACTTCCGCAACGAGCGCCCGGAGGACTATCTGGCGGGCTTCCCGTGGCACCCCCACCGCGGTATCGAGACCATCACTTACGTCCTGGCGGGCACGGTGGAGCATGGCGACAGCATGGGCAACCGCGGCGCCATCACGGCGGGTGACGTGCAGTGGATGACCGCCGGCAGCGGCATCATCCACCAGGAGATGCCCAGGGGCGACGAGGCGGGCCGCATGCACGGCTTCCAGCTCTGGGCCAACCTCCCGGCGTCCCTCAAGATGTCGCCGCCCCGGTACCAGCAGGTAAACGCGGCGGACATACCCGTGGTTACGGAGGACGACGGGACCAGCGCCCGCATCGTCTGCGGGACTTTCTGGGGCAAGAAGGGCCCCGTGGAGGAGGTGGCCGCCGACCCCATCTACCTCGATGTTTCGGTGCCCCCTGGCAAGCGCAAGACCCTGCCCGTGGACGCCCGGCGGCAGGCCTTCGCCTACGTGTTCGCGGGCGCGGGGAAGTTCTGCAACGCCTCGGCCCCCCTGTCCGTGCCGACCGAAGGGGTGGGATGGGCCGATGCGGCACCGCCCGCGGAGGCCGACAACCGCACGCTCGTCCTTTTCGATGCGGGCGACGAAATCAGCGTGCAAGCGGGAGAGGAGGGGGTCCGGTTCCTCCTCGTCTCCGGCGTGCCGCTCAAGGAGCCCGTGGCGTGGTACGGACCCATCGTCATGAACACGCAGGAACAACTCCGTCAGGCTTTCGAGGAACTCGAGCGCGGTACGTTTATCAGGAAGTAGCACCCCGGTCCATCCTCCGGCGGGGCCCGCTGTAGGCAAGCGCGACCCCAGTTTGTGCGGGGGACCCTGCGTGCCGTGCAGGAGACATGATAGGGTTTGCGGCGGGAAACGATGCCAGGTGAGTATTCCGCCGGCGGGCAAGTGCCGGCATCGAAATCGCGAAGGGAGATAACGCCATGATCACCGTTCGGCGAGCCAAAGAGAGAGGTCGTACGGACGCGGGGTGGCTGGACAGTCGGCACTCGTTTTCGTTCTCCGACTACCGCGACCCAGCGCACATGGGATTCCGCACCCTGCGCGTCATCAACGACGACCGCGTGAGCCCGGGCTCGGGCTTCGGGACGCACCCCCACCAGGACATGGAGATCATCTCCTACGTTCTCACCGGAGCCCTGGAGCACCGGGACAGCATGGGTAACGGCTCCGTCATCCGCCCCGGCGATGTGCAGCGGATGAGCGCAGGAACGGGTGTGACGCACAGCGAGTGGAACCACTCCGAGGCCGAGCCCGTGCATTTCCTCCAGATATGGATCCTGCCCGAGCTCAGGGGGATCACCCCGGGCTACGAGCAGAAGAGCTTCGGGCCGAGCGACCTGGGCGGCCGCCTCCGCCTGGTGGCCTCACGCGACGGGCGCGACGGTTCCCTGACCCTCCACCAGGACGCCTCGCTTTTCATCACCCGGCTTTCCGCCGGAGAAATCGTCCGCCACGACCTGGCCCCGGGCCGGCACGCCTGGGTTCAAGTGGCCCGCGGCTCCCTCGTATTGAACGGCGTGGCACTCGGCGAGGGCGATGGCGCCTCCACCAGCGATGGGCCCCGGCTCGAGCTACGGGCCACCGAGGACGCCGAGGCGCTCCTCTTCGATCTCGCGTGAGGGAGAGGGCGGGCGCGGGGGGCCTCATGCCAGAAATGGAACAGACCGACTTTGCGGGCTCGCGGCGTGCTCACTTGCGACGCTGCGGCGCCGGCGGCAGGAGCAAGACGCTATGACGATTGAACGGGTCGAATCCCAGAGGAACACAACCGGTGCGCGCATGCCCGTCATCTTCGCCGCGCACGGCGCGCCGGTCCTGCTGGATGACGCCGCATGGACGGCGGAACTAGCATCCTGGGCGAACGCCCTGCCTAAGCCCAGAAGCATTTTGATGATTTCGGCTCATTGGGAGAGGCGGCCCACGACGCTGGGGGCCATTCGGACGGTGCCCCTCGTCTACGACTTCTACGGGTTCCCCGAGAAGTACTACCAGACTCGATACCCGGCCCCCGGAGCGCCCATGCTCGCCGCAAGGGTCCGGGATCTCCTGCGCCAGGGGGATACGGCGTTCACCGAGGACCCGGCTCGCGGTCTCGACCACGGGGCCTACGTGCCGCTCGTGGCCATGTACCCGGACGCCGAGGTCCCCGTGCTCCAGGTCTCCATGCCGAGGCTCGACCCTCAAGAACTGTTCGATCTCGGCCGGACTCTCCAACCCCTTCGCGAGGAGGGCGTGCTCATTTTCGGCAGCGGATTCCTCACGCATAACATGAGGTACGCGTTCCGCCCAGGCATCCCCGCATGGGCAAAAGAGTTCGACGGGTGGGCGGCCGATGTTTTGTCGCGATTCGACGTGGACGCGCTCCTGGACTTCCGCGCCCGGGCGCCGGAGGCCGGGACGGCCCTTCCCACATGGGAGCACTATGCGCCCGTGCTTGTGGCTGCGGGGGCGGCGGCCGAAGATCGCCCCGAGGCCACCTTTCCCATCACCGGCTTCTGGATGGACGGGGCGTTCACCAAGCGATCGGTCCAGTTCGGTTGAATCGGCACCCTGGCCCAAAGCCGGGTGGCCCTCCGAGTCACCCTGCTTGATCAGCAAAAACGGGCCATACCTCCTGATGCTGAAGTGCCGCCTTCAAGCTCCCACGCCTTGTCCCCGTCTGCCCGATCTCAGGCTCTCCCTCCTCTGATTAAGAGGGACCTCATCGAGCGCTCACCTGGCCCTCGTCCCACAAGTGTGGCGACGGGGGTTGTGTCTTCCCAGGCCCATGGAATGCAACGCTCTCAGACGTTGTTCCATGAATGAAATGAGGAGACATGAAGACCCCCAGGGGGGCCATGGGGATCGGGTGCACGTCCGCCGCCGACTCCTAGGAAGTCCAATGCGCTATCGGCTCGGGGTGACCTGGGTGCTCTTCTCATGGAAGGGGATAAGGATGGGACGGGAAAGAGTCTCCTTGAGAAAGGCACGGTTGCGGTCGGTAGGACTGGCATGCCTGTCGGTCGCGTTGCTCCTCCTCTCCCTCGCGCTCGCGGCGGGTGCACAGACCCCATGGGCGTGTGGAGATAACCAGTTCGGACAGCTCGGCGATGGGACGAATACCGGCTCGAACGTACCCGTCCGAGTCTCGACACGCACGGGACTCACGGGCGTGACCAGCCTCGCGGGGGGAGGTGAACATTCCCTCGCCCTCGCGGAGGGCGGCACTGTCTGGGCTTGGGGAAACAACGACCACGGCCAGCTCGGAAGCGGGACCACCACCCCGTCCAATGTGCCCGCTCCCGTGCCGGCCCTCACCCATGTCACCGCCATCGCGGGGGGAGGTGCCCACTCCCTCGCCCTCGAGAGCGACGGCACCGTCTGGGCGTGGGGCGACAACTCGGCCGGCCAACTGGGCGATAGAACCACCACCGATTCTCATCATCCCGTCCAGGTCTCGACCTCTTCGGGCCACCTCACGGGCGTGATCGCCATCGCGGCGGGAGGGGCTCACTCCCTCGCCCTCAGGAATGACGGCAGCGTCTGGGCGTGGGGTGGGCCGTCGTTCGGCCAGCGCGCGACCGGTTCCCCTGGCGATGGTTCCGTCCTCGCCGTTCGCGTCTCGACACCCACGGGCGACCTCGCGGGCGTAACCGCCATCGCAGCGGGCGAGGACCACTGCCTCGCTCTCGCTGGCGATGGCACGGTCTGGGCGTGGGGCTCCAATTGGGAGGGACAGCTCGGGGACGGAACAAACACCTCCTCCGCAGTCCCCGTCCGGGTGTCCGTCCTTGCAGGCGTGACAGCCCTCGCGGCGGGATCGAGCCATTCCCTCGCCCTCGAGAACGACGGCACCCTCTGGGCGTGGGGATCCAATGGGTCGGGCCAGCTTTTCGCCGGTACGATCGCCAACTCCAGCATCCCCATCCGAGTTTCAGGGCTGACGGGGGTCACCGCCGTCTCGGGGGGGGGCAACCGCTCCATGACCTTGATGGACGACGGCACCGCCCGGACGTCGGGAGTCGGCTTAAAGGGCCGCCTCGGCGACGGCGGAGATGGCATCGCCCAACTTTCCGTTCAAGTGCCGGGGCTCATGGGCGTCACCGCTCTCGCGAGCGGAGGCAACCACTCCCTCGCACTGGCCGCGGGCTGCCCCGCGATCACGCTCTCGCCACCGTTCTTGCCCAACGGTACGGTGGCGACAGCCTACAGCCAGACCATCGCGGCGAGCGGCGGCGCGGCGCCGTATACCTATGCCGTCACCGCCGGCAGCCTGCCCGCGGGGCTGAGCTTGAACGCTTCGACCGGCGTCCTCTCCGGCACGCCGACGACGACGGGCAGCTTCCCCTTCACCATCACCGCCACAGATGCCAGCGGTGGGGCGGGGACCCTCGGCTGCACCGGAAGCCAGGCGTACACGATGACCATCGGATGCCCTGCGATCAGCCTGGCGCCCCTGTCCCTGCCCAACGGCACGGCTGCGACGGTCTACAGTCAGACGATTTCGGCGAGCGGCGGGTCGGCGCCGTACACTTTCGCCGTCACCGCGGGCAGCCTGCCCCCGGGGCTCGGCTTGAACGGTTCCACCGGGGTGCTCTCGGGCACGCCGACAACCGCCGGAGGCTTTCCCTTCACCGTCACGGCCACCGATGCCACCGGCGCGTCGGGCAGTCTCGGCTGCACGGGAAGCCAGCCGTACACACTGATCATCAGCTGCGCAGCGGTCGCCCTTTCCCCTTCGTCGTTGCCCAACGGCACGGTGGCGACGGTCTACAGTCAGACGATTTCGGCGAGCGGCGGGTCGGCGCCGTACACTTTCACCGTCACCGCCGGCACCCTGCCCCCGGGGCTCGGCTTGAACGGTTCGACGGGTCTGCTCTCGGGCTCGCCCTCGGCGACGGGCAGCTTTTCCTTCACCATCACCGCTACCGACGGACGTGGGTGCGTGGGGAGCCAGCCGTATATGGTGGTCATCGCCTGCCCCGTGATCGGCCTATCGCCTTCGATCCTGCCCAACGGCACGCTGTCGGCGGGTTACAGCCAGACGATCGCGGCGAGCGGGGGGACGGCGCCGTACACCTTTGCCGTCACCGGCGGCAACCTGCCCCCCGGGTTCAGCTTGAACGGTTCGACGGGGGTGCTCTCAGGCACGCCCGTGGCGACCGGCAGCTTCCCCTTCACGATCACCGCCACCGACGCCTCAGGTTGCGCCGTAAGCCAGCCCTACACGCTGGTTCTCACGTGTCCCACGATCGCCCTGTCGCCCCCGTCGCTGCCCAATGGCTCGGTATCGGCGGCGTACAGCCTGACGATTTCGGCGAGCGGGGGGACGGCGCCTTACGCATTCGCAGTCACCGGCGGCAGCCTGCCCCCCGGCTTGAACTTGAACAGCTCCTCGGGGGTGCTCGCGGGCACGCCCACGGCGTCCGGAAGTTTCCCTTTCACCATCACGGCTGCCGACGCGCACGGCTGCACCGGGACGAGGGCCTATACGGTGGTCATCCTGAACTGCACCCTGCCCCCGGCGTGGACGCCGACCGCGCCCCTGGCCGCGGCCCGGCAGGGCCACACGGCGACGCTCCTGAACACCGGGAAGGTGCTCGTGGCGGGAGGGAACGGATCGAGCAACCCCAGCAGCGCCCTCGCGACCTGCGAGCTCTACAACCCGACCCCGGGAACCTGGAGCCCCACGGGCACCATGGTCACGGCCAGGGGTTCCCACAAGGCGACGCTCCTGAACAACGGGAAGGTCCTCGTGGCGGGAGGATTGGATGCCACGGGCAGCCCGCTCGCCAGCGCGGAGATCTACGATCCCGTGGCGGGCAGCTGGAGCGCCACGGGTCCCATGGCCACGGTACGGTACAACCACACGATGACGCTCCTGCCCAGCGGGAAGGTCCTCGTAGCGGGGGGGACCACCGGCAGCAGCCCTCTCGCGACCGCGCAGGTCTACGACCCGGTGGCGGGAACCTGGAGCGCCACGGGTTCGATGGCCACGGGGAGGTACAACCACACGGCGACGCTCCTGCCCAACGGGAAGGTCCTCGTGGCGGGGGGCGCAAGCACCACCAGCCTCGCCCTCTCGAGTGCGCAGATCTACGACCCGGCGCTGGGGACTTGGAGCGCGACGACCTCCATGACCTCGGCGCGGAGCGGCCACACGGCGACACTCCTATCCAGCGGGAAGGTCCTCGTGACGGGGGGTATCGGCACCAGCGGGTTCCTCGCGAGCGCGGAGATCTACGACCCCACGGCCGGGACATGGAGTCCCACGGGCGCCATGGTCACGGGGCGGTTCTACCACTCGGAGACGCTCCTGCTCAGCGGAAAGGTCCTCGTGGCGGGAGGTTCCGGAAGCAGCGGGTACCTGTCCAATTCGGAGGTTTACGACCCGACGGCCGGGACCTGGAGCTCGACAGGCTCCATGGCGACGACGAGGGAGTTCCACACGGCCACACGCCTGCCCAGCGGGAAGGTCCTCGTGGCTGGCGGATGGAAGGGCTCCCTGGGCCTCGCGGGCGCGGAACTGTTCGACCCGTCCCCCTGCTGTCCCACACCGATCACCCTTTTCCCGACCTCGCTACCCATCAGCACGGTGGCGGCATCTTACGACCAGAGAATCGTGGCGAGCGGCGACACGGAGCCCTACACCTTCGAGATCCTGGAGGGCACCCTGCCTGCGGGGCTCACCCTGGAGGCCGCCACCGGCTTGCTCTCGGGTGCATCCGCGGAGGCGGGGACCTTCAACTTCACCGTCGTCGCCAGACCCATCGCCTCGGTCGGGTGCGCGGGAAGCCAGTACTACTCCCTGACCGTCGTCAATCCAATTTTCATAACCTCGATCAAGAAGGCGGTGCCGTTCCGGTTCAACGTGAGCGGAAGCAACCTGCAGAGCGGTATCAAAGTCTACTTCGGGGAGGACGCGACACCGTGGCCCAGCGTGACCTGGAAGAACGCCACCAAGCTGGTCATCGGGGGAGGAAAGGCGCTGAAGGCCAGGGTGCCCAAGGGAGTCCCGACGAACCTCACCTTCCTCAACCCGGATGGTGGTGTCGCCGTGGTCACCGAGTGGCGCTGGTAATCCGTCCCGTGCGGTCTGCAAGGCAAGGGGGCTGTCAAAGGCCCGTTTTCTTGTGGCACGTCCCCGCTTTTATGGTCCCTCGCGGGGACGGGCCCTGCATTCGTGGGATCCATGAAGAGCCTTGTACCTGAGCGATTAGGCCGGGTCGGGGTGAAGTTGCAGGAAAGCGTAATGCGGCGGTTATACGCCCGCCGGACCCGAAGTTGAGATTTGGTTGCGATTTCTTCTGCCGGAGAACGTCTTTGAGCGGTCCCTCGTCCTCTCGCCTGGGAAGACGCTGAAGCTCGATGACGCCTTCGTGGAGTCCCGGCCGCATGGGCAGGCCGCCCCCAGAGCCGAGCGCCTAGATCAGTTGGAGCGTGACCATACGGTGCGGTCCTCGATCGGTACGGCTGGAAGATCAACGGGACGGGTAACGCCGCGGACGCCCTCGGCCTGAAGCCCGACACCCTCCGCGCACGGATGCGAAAGCTCGGGATCGCGCGTCCCGAGCGGTGAACGCACACCTCCTCCAATGGGTTCTGCCCCAAGGCGGCTCATGGCAAGAGCGAGTGTGGCTTCACCGTAGGCTCCTCTCAGAACCTAGATTCCCACATGGGAAGACTCGATACCGGGCACAGGCCCTCTGCGCCTGCCAAGGGTAATAGTCCGAGCCCCCTCTCGCTTTTAGCCCTCGGGCGCGGGGCGGTTGAAGCGGCGCGCCAGGTCGGGCTTGTCCACCGCCTTGGAGAGCGCCTCTTCGTACTCGACGGTCTTGGCGTTGACCAGCGCGGCCAGCGATTCGTTGAGGATCATGTTGCCGGCCGCCTTCCCGGTCTGCATGACGCTGATCATCTGGTGGACCTTCGCCTCGCGGATCAGGTTGGCGGCGGGGTTGTTGACGACCAGGATCTCCAGGGCCGCCACCCGACCGCCCCCGATGCGGCGGAGCAAGTTCTGGCACACGACTCCCTTGAGGACGTCGGCCAGCGTCGCGCGGATCGCGTTCTGCTGCTCCGGAGGGAAGAGGTTCACGATCCGTTCTACCGTCGAGGCTGCGGTCGAGGTATGTAGAGTCCCGAGGACGAGGTGGCCGGTGTTGGCGGTCTCGAGGGCCATGGACACGGTTTCGAGGTCGCGCATCTCGCCCACCAGGACGATGTCGGGGTCCTCCCGCAGTGCCGCGCGGAGGGCGTGCTCGAAGCTCGACGTGTGGGGTCCGACCTCACGCTGGTTCACCATGGCCTTATCCGACACATGGACGAACTCGACCGGGTCCTCGAGCGTGATGATGTGCTCCCGGCGGGTGTGATTGATCAGGTCGACCATGGCGGCGAGGGTGGTGGACTTGCCGGAACCGGTCGGGCCGGTGACCAGCACCAGCCCCTTGGGGAGGGCGCAGAACTGGGAGACCACCGGCGGCATGCCGAGCTGTTCGAGGCCGGTGATCTTAAGGGGGATCTGCCGGAACACCGCCCCGACCCCGCCGGTGTCGCGGTACAGGTTGACACGGAAGCGCGCGACGCCGGGGATCGCGTGGGCGAAGTCCGTATCGTTGCGGGCCTCGAATTCGCTCCGGTTTCTTTCGGGCAGGGCCGGGCCAAGCAATCCGAGCACCACATCAGAAGCCAGCGGCGGGGCCTTTCCGATCTCCCTCATCTCCCCGTCGATGCGCCACCGCGGCCGCTGGCCGCCGGCCAGGTGGAGGTCCGAGGCGCCCTCGGCGACCATCGCGCGCAGCAGCCGCTCGAGCAGCGCCGGGTCGTTCGCAGGCTGTTCGGTCGCCGGGCCGATGACCCCGGCGCCGCCGGCCATCAGTTGGTCGAACTGGCGCGGGGTGAGGCGGACCGGCCGCAGTTCCATGCCCGGCAGGCTGGGGCGCAGACGTTCGAGCACTTCGGGGCTCGGCTCCTCCACTAGGCCCAGGGTGAGCGACTGGCCGGCCCTGGCCAGGGGGACGGCCCGGAGGCGGATCATCTGATCGCGCGGCAGCAGGTCGAGAAGTCCCCCCTGTGCCACAAGGGCGGCGTCGGCCTCGGGGATTGGGAGGCGCCCGACCGCGCGCTCCAGGCGCTCGGCCAACGCCCGTGCCAGCTCGAGCCCGAAGGTGGGGGCCTGCATCACCATCCGCTCGATGAGCGCGGGGTCGAAGCGCAGCGCGGTCGAGGATGTCGCGGCGGTGATCGCCGCAGGACTGGGCCGTCCGAGCAATGCCCCTGCGATGCCGACAGCTTCGTGCGGCGCAAATCGGGCCAGTTCGCACGGCTCGGAGGATGGTCCGGAGACCTGGAGGACGCGCAGTTCGCCCGAGCAAACCACGACGAGACCCGCGGAGTTGTCCCCCCGGCGTACCAACTCGTCTCCGGGGTCGAGAACGAGCAACTGTGCCTGGCTCGCGGCGCTCCGCAGCTGTTCCTCGTTCAGGCCGCGGAACAGCCCGTTGCGGCGAAGCGCCTCGACCGAAACGTCGAGATTCTTGCCCTGGATGGCCATCGTTCTCATAGCGCCTCTCCCTTGTCAGCTCGTGGGCCGGGGTGCCGGAATATCGATGATGCTGTGTGGCTCTACGTACCTTCCTATTCTATATCAGGTCTTCCGATGTGTGCGCATCCCGCCCCGGTGCAAAGAGCGCATGGGCCTCACTTTGGCCTATGGCGTCGAGACGCTTCTGCCCACGCGAAAGACGTTCCCGCACCGTGTGGCCCGAAAGGAATAGTGAATTCGGGATCTCTGCGAGGTCGGATCGGCGCGCGCTTCGTGCGATCTGATGGCAGGCGGTTCGAAATTTCCAAGGTGCAGCCTGGTCGCAATGATCAATCCCACACCGGCGAGATGAGGGTTTGATGTCATCTTACAAACGCATGGGATGGGAGGTGAAAGGGTGGGCAGCCGAGCGCGAATCTCGCTCCCAGACCCGCATGCTCTCTCGGCGTGTGACGAGCCCTTTAATCCATTGAAATCAAGTCGCATGGCAAGATCACCAACCAATCTTTAACTATAGATTATATATGGGAATGTTGCTGACAGACGGGGATTCGAACGCGAGTGCCGTGGTGGCCTCTCGCCTCGCGCGATTCGGCGCCGCGTTGCACGCGCGCCTTGGTGTTCGCAGCCCAAGCCCTTCCCCGACTCCCTCGGCTTACGATGGCCCCCTCTTCGGTCGCGCTCGCTCGGGGGCGCACGGAGCCCTCCTGGGGTTCCCATCCCCGTCCAAAGACGTCCTTTGTTTGATTCTTCGCAAAAGATGGTTTGGCGGAGAGACGGGGATTCGAACCCCGGTTACCTTGCGGTAAACACGCTTTCCAAGCCCCTGACGGCGATTTT
>Ga0315271_10002214_pt1 | contig 12134 bp, 10 predicted proteins | sample C3_top_MG_FD_204664 | JGI IMG/M metagenome (GOLD analysis project Ga0315271, IMG submission 204664) | Sediment microbial communities from Yellowstone Lake, YNP, Wyoming, USA - C3_top | ecosystem: Environmental > Aquatic > Freshwater > Lake > Sediment | place: USA: Wyoming | collected 2017-08-01
AATTTTATTCGTTCGCAGCGGTTGAATCTTGCAAGTCCATATCATCCAGGAATTTGCGATCCAGTTTTGAAAGGTTGGCGGAAACCAACAGGTCCTTTCGACGAGAGAGGGTGCGGAGCAAGGATTGCTCACGGCGCCAGCGGGCGATCCTGGCATGGTCCCCTGTGAGCAGGATCGGAGGTACCTGCCAGCCGCGAAATTCAGGTGGGCGGGTGTAATGCGGGTATTCCAGAAGCCCCGAAGCGTGCGAATCGTCAGCTGCCCCATCCGGGTCTCCCAGCACGCCCGGGATCAGGCGTGCCAGTGCATCGATCAGGATCAGGGCGGGAAGTTCTCCGCCGGTCAGAACGAAATCCCCGATCGAGATCTCATCGCTGACCAGGTGCGTACGGATACGCTCATCGAACCCTTCGTACCTGCCACAGATCAATGCCAGATGTGGAAAACCAGAGAGCTCGTCAGCCACTTTTTGCGTAAAAACCCGACCCTGTGGGGAGAGCATGATGATTGGGCAATCAGGAGGAGTTCCAAGGATGGCTTCCACTGCTGCAAAAACAGGTTCCACCTTTATGACCATGCCTCCGCCGCCACCGTAAGGGAGGTCGTCGGTGACATGGTGGCGATCGATTGCCCAATCGCGGATATTGTGAAGTTTAATCTCGATCAACCCACGCTGGCGGGCGCGCTGCAGGATGCTGCTGTCCAGATAAGCTGGAAAAACTTCGGGCAGGAGCGTGAAAACATCAAAATCCATGGTTTCATTCTAGCATAATTGGGGGCTTTGGCAAGACAAGTGGAATAATTTTGGCTGAACGATCGGGTGATCGCCGCCTGACAAGCTTCCCCATGAAAAAACCCCTTTCCAGGAAAGGGGTTGATAAGTTGGAAATTAGCAGGGGCAAAATGCAATATGCCAGTACCGATGGAAACTGACCAAGGAGGACTTCACCCCTTAAGCGGGTTAGTTATGAGCAGCCTGGATCTTGTCAGGCGTAAACTTGGCAAGGCGTGTGGCATGCGCCCTGGCGCGCAGGCCGGCGGGTACCGAAAGCAAGGCTTCGGACTCGTCCGCAGACTCGACGATCGCCCAACTTTTATGCACTCCGTCTTCGCAACCCCAATCAAAATTCATGATGTGCCCATAATAGATAAATTGTTCCACCGTGTGATGGCAATCTTCAGCGGTGTGGGTGGACTCGACCAAATAGCGACTCATGGTTTTGCCTCCAATCAGTCCGGGGAGGCCAAGGGAGCAGGCTTCCCGGTGTTTAAATAAGCCCGAAACGGTTTATTATTCATCTGTCTCTTTCCATTCGATATTGATTAAATTGATTGAACGATCAATAATACTTATAAGTATTATAGACTAAATTTATAATAATTGTCAAGATAATAAAGACCTCAACCCAGTATTCCTGATTTCAGACTTTTGGCAGGATGGGTCTGTTCCCGACTTCCCGGCACCAGGCATTCGGTAAATTCGCAGATCAGGACTATAAGATATACCTAATCCTGAATAATTGACCGGGTGGATCTGGTTTGTCATTCTCCTGGCAAAAAAACGGAGTTGTACAAATAGCAAAATGTCACCCAGAGCAGAGTGACACTTGCACCTTCATGCAAATGCAGGTGAAGGTCTCACCATTAATAATGAGATGCTTCCCCGATGAATCTGGGGACAATGTCACTGCGTTCACACCGTCCCAGTGTCCTTCGGGAGCATGACAAAATTGGCTTTTTTGGGCAACCCCTTTGAAATGGTAATGAGGTTACAAACCTGCAGCTTTTTTAAGCGCGGCTGCCTTATTCGTCCGTTCCCAAGTGAATTCAATGTCATCGCGACCAAAATGACCGTAGGAGGCAGTCTTCTGATAGATCGGTTTGCGCAGATCCAGGTCGTGGATGATGGCTCCAGGACGCAGGTCAAAATGTGTGCTGATCAATTCCGAGATCTTTTCGTCAGAGATCTTTCCGGTCCCAAAAGTTTCCACATTGACTGAAAGGGGATGTGCCACGCCGATGGCGTAAGCCACCTGGATCTCACAACGGTCAGCCAAACCGGCAGCCACCACATTCTTGGCTGCCCAGCGGGCGGCATAGGCAGCGGAGCGGTCCACCTTGGTGGGATCTTTACCAGAGAAGGCGCCTCCGCCATGACGACCCATGCCACCGTATGTATCCACGATGATCTTGCGTCCAGTTAAACCGGCATCGCCCATGGGTCCACCAATGACAAAACGCCCGGTGGGATTTACATAGATTTTTAGCTTGTCATCCAGCAATTCGGCTGGCAGGACAGGCATGATGACGTGTTCGATGACAGCCGCACGGATCTCTTCCAGGGAGACCTCTGGTGCATGCTGTGTGCTGACGAGGACGGTATCGATGCGTTTTGGTTTTCCAAAGGCATATTCCACCGTAACCTGGCTTTTACCATCCGGGCGCAGCCATTCCAAGGTGCCATTCTTGCGGACTTCGCTCAAGCGGCGGGTAAGTTTGTGAGCCAGGTAAATAGGCATGGGCATCAGGGTGGGGGTTTCGTTGCAGGCATAACCGAACATCATGCCCTGGTCACCTGCTCCGATGGCATCGATCTTGTCCCGATCGCCGCCCTTGGCTTCCAGGGATTTGCTGACACCCAAGTCAATATCCGGGCTCTGGCTGGCAATGGCGGAGAGAACACCGCAGGTATTGCCGTCAAAGCCTTTCTTGGCACGGTCGTAACCGATCTCGGTGACTACTTTGCGGACCAGGTCGTCAAAGTTCACAAATGCCTTGGTTGTGATCTCCCCGAGCAGCATGACATAACCGGTCTTGGTGGCTGTTTCACAAGCCACGCGGGAATATGGATCCTGGGCAAGGCACGCGTCCAGGACTGCATCACTGATCTGGTCGCACATTTTGTCCGGGTGGCCCTCGGTCACTGATTCAGATGTGAACAGTAACTTGGGCGAAGTCATAAAAGTAGTACTCATACAGTTTCACCTCTCAAAAAAAGAATTGCCCCTTCGGATTTCAAGAAAGGGCAATTGCGCAGATGCACGGCTGCCCTCCCATCTACCAGATCTTGGGTGACCAATAAAGTTCACCACTACTGCCGGAATTGGCACCATCTGCATTGGTAGTATCGAGCTACTTTTACAGGGGTTGCCGAGGCTTCAAAGGGCCGGTCCCTCCGCCTCTCTGGATAAGAGTTGCCGTTTGGGGCTATTGAATTGTGTCGGGATGATACCACAGGTAAATATTTGCGTCAACCAGTACATCGAAGTATGAATATTCAGATCTATGCTGTTCCCTGATTCTTGCCGGTTTGTAACAGGTCAAAAAGCTCGTCCAATGGGCGTAATTCCGGGAGGGGAACACATAGATTTTTAATCCGTGTGTGCGAATACTGGTAGGTATGCTGCCCGGCTGGCAGGAGGATTGATCTGCGTCGATATTCTTCATGTGTCAGCCAACCTGCGAAGCATATTTCCAATCCATATAACCAGATGTTCCCCCAGTCTGTGGTTTGAACAATGGTTGCCTGGGAGAACCTGGATGAGTGAAGCCCCAACCGGGATGTGGGTCGATTCAGATTGTGAATATAAGCCAGGCTGTAAAAATCCTCCGGGACCAGTGTGCGGATGGATGGTTCCAATTGTATGCGCGTAGATAAGAAATCCCTCTCAGCGTTCTGACCGCCCAGTTCGACAGCCACGGGTTTTGCAGCATCGCTTTTCATCGCCAGTGGTCCCATGGGGACCCAGGCCTCAGGCCGGGACCAGGTTCCGGGCAATATGGAGAGGTAATAATGTGGTTGATTGCTTGATTCGACCTTGAGCTGTTCCGCCTGGGAAGTGGCTGCCAGTGCCATTAGAAAAGCGAAGACATAAATATCGTTATTAGTCTGACCTTCCCGCACAAATTGATCGAGGGGGACCAGCGCTGACGCCTGCAGCAATTCAGAAGATTGCCGCCTCAGGTTGCGAATTTGTGACCTGCGGGTTATTAGAGTCGTGTCCAGATGCAAACGGTGACCACCCAGGGAAAGGTCGTGGTGGTGCGGCTCGTTGAATGGTTCCAAATTCATGGTCAGCGAGGATACATGGCGATCTGACAGGAGGCGTCGAAACGCCAGTTCGACCGCCACCTGTCCAATTTTCCTGCGCAACATACTGAACGGGTTATCGCCCAGGCGCTGGCTTGAACCTGCCAGCCAATGGCAGGTACTCAAAAGACCGGCTTCGGTCAAGTCAGGCGTGTAGGGCTGGCGGATCAAATCTGATGAAGAAAGCATTGTCAAGGTCTATGAGTGTGGATATAGGATCAGAGAGGATCTATTCATTTCTGAACTGCAAGCAGTAATGATGGAAGGTATTGCTGACCCAGGCTGAACCCATGCCATAAGGTGCTAGAGGCTGGTTATCCTGACACCAGATCTTCTCATCCTTCAGCGTGTAAACCTTGCCAAGCTCGCGTCCCAGGTCCCAAGCGAGAGGGTAGATCCTGCCGCCTTTCTTGATATTCTTGACGACAATGGTCAGGTAGGCTTTTTTCCGCAGGCAGGGCTTAAGGTTCGAATAAATTTCCACCAGTTTTTCGATGAAGGTATCATAATCATGGATGTTTCCCAGGTCGGATGGATCCTCGGAGTAGAGCACATCCCGGTCGATTGAATTCCGGCGGGTGCTCTGGGTTTTTGCACCTCGGGCATGCAGCATATCCCAGTAAGGAGGAGAAGTGAACAGGTAATCTATGGAAGGTAATTCACTAACGGCGACCTTGCCTGCATCGGCAATAATAATTTCTGCTTTTAAACCGTCTGATAGTAATCCAAGACTGACGCTTTCATCAACCAACACCTGGCGGGCGATGCCGGCATATTTGGTGTTCAGCTCGATCCCCAGACTGTTCCGGTGACTGCGCAAGGCAGCCACCAGGGTGGAACCGGTGCCAGCCATGGGATCGAGAACCATTTCACCCGGTTTGGTGAAGAATTCGATAAATTCCTGAGCCAGGGTCTCCGGAAATTTAGCAGGGTGGAGCAATACATCTTTCCGGCGCGGGGGGGGATTGTGGATAAACCAGGATTTTTGGAATTTCAACCAACTCTTGGGGTCCAATTCATTCAAAATATTTCGCATTTTTTCTACCTGAGAATCTAAGGTTAACGAGTTGGAGTGGCGGTAATTAATGACTGTTGCGAGGGAGTGTTGGTTAGAGAGGTCACGCCATAAACGGACATTTTGGAAAAACTGACAGTCATAGGACTGCCTATCTCGGAGCGAATGGATACACCAAATCCACCCAGGCTGAGGATGTGATCGCTGACGCTGAATTGAAAATGATCATCGAGGAAAAATCTGAGATCCTGTCCGGCAACCCAGATCGAAATTTTGACCTCGCCTGGCGCGCCAAGGGGCGCATCCGGACTTGAAGTCCAATCCCTGATCACAAAAGGTTTTCCAGAGACCACCCGCTCCAGGCGTAATTGTCCATTACAGGTTGCGCTGAAACGGTAGAAGTCGGAAGGGGAACTCACCCGAAATAACAAATTGTACTGGTCGGTTCCACGACATAATCCGAGCTGTACAGTTATCTGGGCATAAAAATCACTAAGAACCGGTGTATTGCGCAGCGTGGTCACAGCACCTGCCACCGTTCCTTCCTGGACCGTTAATGTCAGCAAATTATTTCTGATGATGCTGTTCCCCGTGTTCGAAGGTGATGGACTCCACAGATCGGGTTGGGAAAAACTGTCAGAGAAGATCAATTCCCCCAAACCGGGGATGGTTTCAGGTGTAGGTGTGGCAGCCTGCGATGGGAATGGTGTGAGGGTGTCGGTGGCAGGAAACCAGTTAATGGTGGGGGTATCGGTAGGAGTGGGCAGTTCAATAGTAGCTGTTGCTGTCGCTGTTGGAGTAAATCCTGAACAGGCAGCCAGGATAAAACTGACCGCGAGCAAACAAAAGGTTCTTTCTGACTTGTGGAAGTAAATCATATGAGTTTAGTCTCGAATACCGGTTGCATATATCGCAGGTTATTTTGAGTAAGGTGTTGTAAAATTACCCTGGATCTTTTACCCGGTGTTTTTAATTATTAGGGTCTTTCATTAATTCGTCAAGGAGCAGATTATGGGCGAAAAGCAAGTCCTGATCACTGGAGCATGTGGTGAGATCGGGCAGGCACTTATCCAGGAATTGGTAAAGCGGGGGGGATACCGCATTGTCACCTCAGACCTGGCGCCTCTACCGGAGAGCATAAGACCATACTCAAGCGAGCATTACCAAGGTGACATGCTCAATAAGACAAAATATTTTTACGACTATGATTTTGACATCATCTATCACCTGGCAGCATTTTTATCCTCCAAGGCTGAGACTATGCCGGAGGAAGCCCAAAAGGTGAACGTGGAAGGCAGCATGCAACTGCTGTTACTGGCAGCATATAAATCCGAAAAGAGGGGAAAAGCAGTGCAGTTCTTCTTTCCCAGTTCGATCGCAGCGCATGGTCTGCCGGACCCCCAAACCAAGATCAAGGCTGGACGTGTTAAAGAAGATGAGTGGCATAGACCGCATACGATGTATGGTGCCAATAAATTATATTGTGAAGACCTGGGAAATTATTTCAGCCACTATTCCGGACAGAGACATTTGGATCCCAATCCACCGGTCATGCTCGATTTTCGTGCTTTGCGGTTCCCGGGACTGGTAAGCGCATTTACATTACCAAGCGGTGGAACCAGCGACTATGGTCCCGAAATGCTGCATGCTGCCGCCCAGGGGAAGCCTTATGCATGTTTCGTGCGGGCGGATTCAAGCCTGCCTTTTATGGCCATGCCGGATGCAGTGAAATCCATCTTCATGCTGATGGATGCAGCCAGAGGTACCATCAGCCAGAGTGTTTATAATGTCAGTGCCTTCAGCATGACTGCGGGGGATTTCAGCAAGCGTGCGATCAAGGCTTTTCCCGGAGCACAGATCACTTTTGAGCCAAATATCCGCCGCCAGGGTATCGTTGATTCCTGGCCTGCGGACGTGGATGACAGCCTGGCACGCAAGGACTGGGGCTGGAAACCGGATTTTGATGTGGACAGGTTCTTTGAGGATTACTTCCTGCCGGAGATCCGGAAGCGATATGGGAAATAAAACAAGCGCCCCGCTGAAAAGCGGGGCGCTTGAATCTTATCTGCGGCTCAATAATTGTGCCAGCGGGGTACGGGCTGCTTCATCCACCAGAGCGAGGACTTCATCCTCCACCTCCAGGACGGTGGTACCGCGTGGCAGCACGATCTCGCCATGGCGGATGATACCGGAGATGATGCAATTGGGGGGCAACTGCAATTCATGGATCTCAAGTCCAATGGCTGGGGAATCAGGTTCAATTTTTTCTTCCACCAGGGAATACTTGCCATGGGTCAGCTTAAGCAAGGTCATCATATCACCGATTGACATTTCTTCCACGCTCAAGCGGGCCAGGATTTCCGCCTGGTTGAGGGAAACATCCACACCCATTTCGGGAGTGAACAGCCAGGAGTTCTTTGAGTTATTGATACGGGCGATGACGCGCGGAATATTAAATTCAAAGCGAGCCAGGGAGGTAACCACCAGGTTGGTCTCATCCGAGCCGGTGACGGCAGCCAACACCTGGGCTTTATGAATGCCTGCCTTTTCAAGGACAGCGGGAGAACTACCATCCCCGGAAACGATCACATCTGCGGGAAGCTCGTTTGCCAGCTTGGTGAGCACTGCCGGGCGCTCATCGATCACGCGGACCGTATGGCCACCTTCCAACAGATACTTGGTCAGCTGCGAGCCGGTATTGCCACCACCTACGACTATGACAAACATGTTTACCGCCTTTCCATTCCGAGCATTTCTTCCAGTCTTGGCATGGCTGCCGGGGAGACGAGAATATATGCCAGATCCCCCTCTTTGAAATCCGTGCCTGGTACCGGGATAAATGTGTGATCATTGCGGGTGATGGCAGTGACCATGACCTCGCTGGGGATATTTAATTCCATGACTGAATGTCCTGCCAGGTGGGATGGGAGTTCCATGCGAACCATTGCCGTCCCGCTATCTCTGAACAAGGGGACCACATCCATTTCCGTGTGGGTGACAACTTCCACGATCCTTTCCGCCCCCCAACCGGTGGTCGATATGGTGGTCAACCCCAGGCGCTGGTAGATCTCTGCCCGTAATGGATCGTAAAGACGTGCAACCACACGGGGAACACTGAAAAAATTCCTGGCGATGCGGGCGGCAACGATATTGGCATTATCGGATGAACTGGCGGCTACAAATGCTTCAGCAGTCTGGATCCCAGCTTCCAGGAGGACATTCCGATCAAAACCCAAACCGCGCACGACCCTGCCTTTGAAATCGGTTCCAAGCCGGGAAAGAGCATTCGCATCATGGTCAATGACAGTAACTGAATGCCCGAGTTTGGCAAACAACAAACTGGCTTGTCCCCCCACTCGTCCACAACCCATGACAATTATTTTCATTGGTTAGCCTCCTGAACAGTCTGATCGGTTTGGCGATTCCTCCTGCGCTTGTCCAACCGGCGCAGGAAAGTTTTACGGATCCACTCGATTGAATAGATGATCAAAGCATAAGAACCCAGGCCGATCCACATCCATGCCGGGATGGGCACATGCTTGAAAACTTTAGCCAGAAATGGAAGGTAAATAATCCCCACAATTCCAACCAGTTCTATAAAAATACCTCCAAGCAGGTAGCTGTTGCTCAACCAGCCCAGGTATGAACTACGGACATGTTCCGAACGGCATGCCAGGGCGTTTCCTGCCTGGGCAGTGACCACACCAGCGTGATAGACGGTTGAAGCCATTAGGACGGCCTGGGCTAAAGTCAGGTTCAGTCTCAAACCTTCCGGGATGTTTAAGACAGGCAAGAAAGAAAGACCAATTTTTGAATTCAAGCCAGAGAGAGTGAAGATCGCGATAAAGCCGGAAAAACACAAAGCTGCTTCCAGAGTACCCAACCACATGGCACGAACAATCACGCTCTTATCCAACAAAGGTTGATTACGCGGCCGGGGTGGATGTTTCATAACATCCGGTTCGGGTTTTTCAATTCCAAGTGCCAATGCCGGGAAAAGGTCAGTGCCCATGTCTATAGCCAGGATCTGGCGCACAGTCAATGCCAACGGTATCAGCGGCAAACTGGCGGTGACAATAAATGGTAATAACTCGGGAATATTGCTGGAGAAGATGTAGGTGATGAATTTCCGGATGTTATCGAATACACCGCGCCCTTCTTCAATGGCAGTAACGATCGCACCAAAATCGTCCTGGGTCAGAATGATATCTGCTGCTTCCTTGGCTACATCGGTACCGACGATCCCCATGGAGATGCCCACATCCGATTTCCGTAGAGCAGGAGCATCGTTCACTCCATCTCCGGTGACAGCGACAACATCTCCACGCTGCTGAAAAGCGGATACCAACCTGAGCTTATGCTCGGAAGCCATGCGGGCAAATAACACTTCTTTATCCAATAATTCCAACAAAGCCGGGTCGGACATCTCATCCAATTCTGCACCAGTCACGATCAATGGATTCGGACCAGTCAACATCCCCAGGCGGCGTGCAAGTGAAACCGCGGTTAATCCATAATCACCGGTAATCATAACAATTCGAATTTTTGCCTGCCGGCAAATGCGGATGGCTTTTTCCACCTGTGGTCGGGGAGGGTCCATCATTGCCATTAAACCCAGGAAGACCAGATCGTGTTCCACATTTTCAGCCGTATAAGCTCCGGATCGAACCGGTAACGATCGCCTGGCGAGTGCCAAAACCCGCAGAGCCTGGCTGGCATAGGAGTCGTTGGCAGCCATGATCTCGGAGCGCAGGTCCTCGTTAAGAGGCAAGACCTGGTCGTTGATCAAGATTTGTGAACACAAAAGCAACACTTCACGCGGAGCACCTTTGACATAGGCGATCTCATGGTTGCGTTCACGATGGATGGTCGTCATCCGTTTACGGCGTGCGTCAAAAGGGATCTCATGAACCCGAGGAATAATGCGATTGAGAGCCTCTTCGCGAATACCGCCTTTCATGGCAGCAACTTTCATGGCAGCTTCGGTCTGGTCACCCAGACTGGTCCAGCCTGGATGTTCAAGGGATGGGGGATTCAGACGGGCATTGTTGCAGGAGGCTGCAGATTCCAACAAGGACGACAGGTCTTTCTCCCATTCTTTCCCGACCGGGTTCGGTGAGAAATCCCCGACCGGTTCATACCCCACCCCACTGACCTTGATCTTTTTCCTGGATACCCATATATCCCGAACGGTCATCTGGTTCTGGGTGAGGGTCCCACTTTTATCGGTACAGATCACCGATACCTGACCAAGTTTTTCCACTGTAGAAGGCTTCTTAACCAGGACCCCATGACGGACAAGCCTTTGTACCGATGTAGCCAGGGATAAGGTTAAAGTGGCAACCAAGCCTTCCGGTATGACCGCAACCACGATCCCCAGACCCATCAGGGTTATTTCCTTGAAAGGGAACTGCAGGGAGAAATATCCCACCGCGATGACCACGATTCCAATTGCCAGTCCTATCCAGGCAGTGATCCGACTCAGACGGTTGAGTTCTTTTTGGAATGGAGTTGGTTCTTCAGCAATGGATTGGGTCAGGTGGGCGATCCGTCCGAATTGAGTGGACATACCGGTGGCAGTAATGACCGCCCGTCCGGTACCTGAAGCGATGGAAGTCCCAGCAAAGATCAGGTTGGGGCGGTTTAACTCGCTGATACCGGTCACAATGGATGCATCCGAGATCTTTTTAACCGGTATGCCTTCACCTGTCAGGTTGGCATTATTGATCCTTAACCCATATTCCTCCAGAACTCGTGCATCTGCAGGAATATTATCCCCTTCGGCAAGGATGAGAATATCGCCTGGAACGATCGTGCTGGAGGGAACGAAACTTTCCTTGCCGTCACGGATGACATGGGCGAAGGAGGGAAGGATATCCCTTAATTTCTCCACAGCTTGTTCCGCACGATACTCCCGCCAGAAAGAAAGACCCGTATTAATGAAAACGATGCCCCAGATAATGAAGGCAAGGACTGCGTCCGTTTGCAGGAGTGCCACCAGTCCAATGCTGAGCAGCACCAGGGTGGGCGGGTGGATGAATTCGCGGAGGAGCTTTTCAAAGATGGGACTTTTGGTTTGTTTGGTTAAAAGATTTGATCCGTATAAAGACAGGCGCGAATCGGCATCCGCCTGGGACAATCCACCCGAGCAGGTTTCAAGTACCTGGTAGACTTCTGCAACAGGCAGGGTGTAGATCGGTGTGGTACTCATATCTGGTTATTGAGTATATCAGCATGTGGAGATTTCAAAAGAGCAGAGGTTGCTTGAATTTTAAACAACACTCTGCTCTTGAAAATGTTTGACTTAGACCTTATTTATCTTCATCACCTGGCAGAGTTTCCTTGGGGGCACCACCAGCTTTGGGTTCTTTATGGTCTAGGTACTGATCCAAGAGAGAGGGAGCATCCGGATGATCCGAATGGGTGGCATGGTCATAATCTCCGGCTACAACCGGTTCCGGTTCGTAGCGGATTGGCCGCCGGACACCGAATAATTCAAACAAACGGGAAACGCCGATCAAGACGCGACCACGCATGGAATGGCGGTATTCCTGCATTTTAAGGGATTGCCATTCCACAATGGATGCCATGGAACCCTGAACACGAGCCTTCTCACGAACGATCCGGTGGATCTGTTTGGGTTCACGGTAACCGATCGGCGAGATAAGCAGTCCGTTGGCGAGCAGGATGAGCAAACTGAATGAGATCAACACCACCCAGCCACCCTCGGTCCACTTGCCGGCGATCTGTCCCACAAAAACAAGCCCCGAAAGTATGGCGGCAAATCCAGCAGCCAGGCTGCCCCATTTTCGCGCAGCACCCCTGGCAGTTGCCAGAATGTGTTTCCGAATGGCAAACCCCATCACCATGATCGGCATGAAGACACCGATGCCATAGTATGGGATGGCGGCACTGGTCTTCCCTTTAACCAGGAATTGGATGACAACCGCCACAATAAAACCGGCTGTGACCGAGCGGGTAAAGGTACCCTGCGGGTTTCGATAAACGACGATCTCCGGAATTTCACCA
>Ga0315271_10002215_pt1 | contig 12133 bp, 12 predicted proteins | sample C3_top_MG_FD_204664 | JGI IMG/M metagenome (GOLD analysis project Ga0315271, IMG submission 204664) | Sediment microbial communities from Yellowstone Lake, YNP, Wyoming, USA - C3_top | ecosystem: Environmental > Aquatic > Freshwater > Lake > Sediment | place: USA: Wyoming | collected 2017-08-01
CCGCCCCAACGCCAAGGAGCACCATGAGCAAGCCCTACAACGTCGCCGTCATCATCGGCAGTCTTCGCAAGGACTCGCTCAACCGCAAGATGGCCCATGCGCTGATCGCGATGGCGCCCGACACGCTCAGGCTTGGAATCGTCGAGATCGGGGAGCTGCCGCTCTTCAACCAGGACCACGAAGCCGAGCCGACGGCGGCGGTCACCGCATTCAAGGAGGGCATCACGGCGGCGGACGCATTGTTTTTCGTCACGCCGGAATACAACCGCTCGGTGCCGGGCGCGCTCAAGAATGCGCTCGACGTCGGATCGCGTCCTTATGGCAAGAGCGTCTGGGGCGGCAAGCCGGGCGCCGTCGTCACCGTTTCACCGGGCGCGCTGGGCGGATTCGGCGCGAATCATGCGCTGCGCCAGTCGCTGGTGTTTCTCAACGTCCCGATGCTGCAGCAGCCGGAGGCCTATGTCGGCGGGGCCGCCGCATTGTTCGACGACAAAGGTGCGCTGGCGAACGAGTCGACGCGCGCCCACATGCAGAAGTTCCTGACGGCATTCGCGCAGTGGGTGGAGCGCAACGCGCCGCGCTGAAGCCGCGCGTTCGTCGCGCTACGCGGAGACGTCGAAGCCCGCGCCCTCGATCGCCGCGCGCAGTGCCGCAGGCTGCGTGCGCGCCGGGTCGTACGTAACGTTCGCGACACCCGGCTGCAACGTCACCGCCGCCTCGGCCACGCCGGGGACCGCTTTCAGCACCCGCGTGACGCTGGCTACGCATCCGCCGCAGGTCATGCCTTGCACGTTCAACGTCACGTTTTCCATCATGGACTCCCTCGAAGTATTTACGCGCCGGGACGCCAGCGCTTGAGCAGCAGTGCATTGCCGACGACGGACACCGAGCTTGCCGCCATCGCCGCGCCGGCGATCACCGGATTCAGCAGGCCCGCCGCTGCCAGCGGAATGCCCAGTACATTGTAGGCGAACGCGAAAAACAGGTTCTGGCGGATCTTGGCCAGCGTCGCGCGCGACAGCAGGATCGCGTCGACCACCGCGTCGAGATCGCTGCGGACGAGCGTGATGTCGGCGGCCTCGATGGCGATGTCCGACCCCGCGCCGATGGCAAAGCTCACGTCCGCGGCGGCCAGCGCCGGCGCGTCGTTCACGCCGTCGCCGACCATGCCGGTGACGATGCCGCGCGACTTGAGCGCGCGCACGGCATCAGCCTTCGCGGCAGGCAGCACGCCCGCGCGAAACTCCGTGATGCCCGCGGCCGTGGCCACGGCCTGCGCGGTCGCGGCGTTGTCGCCGGTGAGCATCACGACGTCGATGCCGGCAGCGCGCAGGCGGGCGATGGCGCCCGCCGACGTCGGACGTATCGCATCGGCCAGCGCCAGCAACCCGAGCGCGCGCCCATCGGCGGCAACGGCAATCAGCGTCTTGCCCGAAGCCTGCAGCGTCGCGCCGGATTCACTTGCCACCGCAACGCCGTTGTCCGCCAGATAGTCGAGCGACCCGAGCAATGACGTGACGGACGCGCCCTCGACGACGCCCTGCACGCCCTTGCCGGGGACGGCGACAAAGTGGGCCAGCGGCGCGGCTGCGATGCCTTCGGCGGTCGCGGCGGCCAGCACGGCCTTCGCGAGCGGATGCGTGGAGCCCTGTTCGAGCGACGCGGCGACCCGCAGCACGTCCGCGCGCGATGCGCCGGCGAACGCGACGACGTCGGTCACCACCGGCCTACCCTCCGTCAGCGTGCCGGTCTTGTCGACGATGAGCGTCTGCAGGCGCCCCGCCTGCTCGAGCGCCGACGCGTTGCGGATCAGGATGCCGGACTGCGCGCCGCGGCCTGTGCCCACCATGATCGCGGTGGGCGTGGCGAGACCCAGCGCGCACGGACAGGCGATGACGAGCACGGCCACCGCATGGACCAGCGCGCGCGTGGCGTCTCCGGTGAGCCACCACGTCAGCGCGAACGTCGCCGCGGCGATCACCACGACCACCGGCACGAAGATACCGGCGACCTGGTCGGCCAGGCGCTGGATGGGCGCCTTCGACCCCTGTGCTTCCGCGACGAGGCGAACGATTCCGGCGAGAAGCGTCGCGTTGCCGACGCCCGTGGCTGCGCAGGTCAGCATGCCCTCCTGGTTCAGCGTGCCGGCAAACACCTTGGCACCCGCACGCTTGTCCACCGCGCGGCTCTCGCCGGTCAGCATGCTCTCGTCGGCGCTGGACATGCCGTCCCGCACCACGCCGTCGACGGGAACGCTTTCCCCCGCCCGCACGACGAAGATGTCTCCTGCAATGACCTGCGCCAGCGGCACGTCGAGCGTGGCGCCGTCGCGCAGCACGTGCGCGATCTTCGGCTGCAGCCGCAGGAGGCCTTCGAGTGCCGCCGATGTCCCTGCCTTGGCGCGGGCCTCGAGCAGCTTGCCCAGCAGCACCAGCGTGATGACGGCGGCGCCCGCCTCGAAGTACACGTGTTCTTGCAAGCCAAATACGGTGACCACCGCGCTGAACGCCCACGCCATCGTCGTGCCGAGGACGACCAGGACGTCCATGTTGGCGCCGCCGCCGCGCAGCGCGTGCCATGCGCTCACATAGAACCGGCGCCCGATCCAGAACTGCACCGGCGTGGCGAGCGCCAGCTGCCACCAGCGTGGAATGAGATCGGCATGCATGCCGGTGAACAGCCCGCCGGACGCCAGCATCGGTACCATCTGCGCGAGCAGCGGCAGCGTCAGCGCCGCGGAGATGAGGAACTCGGTCCGCAGCGACCGCACCTCGCGTTGCTTGCGCGCCTTGGTCGCGGCGCGCTCGCCTTCCGTATCGCGGCGGATGCTGGCGCCATAGCCGGCGCGCGTGACGGCCGCGATCAGCTGGTCGGGCGTCGCGGTCGCCGGGTCGAATCCGACGGTGGCGATTTCCGTCGCGAAATTGACCGCGGCGTGCGCGCCGGGAACCCGGTTCAGGACCTTTTCGATGCGCGCCGCGCAGGCCGCGCACGTCATGCCCGTCAGGCCAAGTTCGATGCGCTCCTGGGTGGGCGTGTCCATGACTTCGTTGCGATCAGGACTCGCGCTTCAACTGCGGGAAGAGTATGACGTCGCGGATCGACGGCGAGTTGGTCAGCAGCATCACGAGGCGGTCGATGCCGATGCCCTCGCCCGCGGTGGGCGGCAACCCGAATTCCATCGCGCGCAGGTAATCGGCATCGAGGTACATCGCCTCCTCGTCTCCCGCCGCGCGCGCCTCCACCTGCGCCTGGAAACGCGCCGCCTGGTCCTCCGGATCGTTCAGCTCGGAGAAGCCATTGGCCAGTTCGCGGCCGGTGATGAAGAGCTCGAACCGGTCGGTGATGGACGGGTTGGCGTCGTTGGCGCGCGCAAGCGGCGACACGTCGGTCAGGTACTGGACGATGAACGTCGGCTGGATCAGCTTGGCTTCCGTCGTCTCCTCGAAGAGCTTCAGCTGCAGCAGGCCGACGCCGTCGGTGGCAAACACCTCGACCTTGAACGCCGCCAGTGCGGACGCAAGGTATTCGCGCCGGTCGAGCTCGGCTAACGGATACTCCGGGTTGTACTTGTGGATCGCCTGCGCCATCGTCAGGCGGTCGAACGGCTTGCCCAATTCAATGGCCGTGCCCTGGTAGTCGAGCGTCGTCGTCCCCTGCACCTTGCCTGCAAGCTCCCGCAGCAGTTCCTCGGTCAGGTCCATCAGGTAGTTGTAGTCCTGGTAGGCCTCATAGAACTCCAGCATCGTGAACTCCGGATTGTGCCGGGTCGAGATGCCTTCGTTGCGGAAGTTGCGGTTGATCTCGAACACGCGCTCGAAACCGCCGACGACGAGGCGCTTCAGGTACAGCTCCGGGGCGATGCGCAGGTAGAGCTGCATGTCGAGCGCGTTGTGCTGCGTGACGAATGGCCGCGCCGCCGCGCCGCCCGGGATCGGATGCATCATCGGCGTCTCGACCTCGAGATAGCCTCGGCGCACGAAGAACTCGCGCACGCCCTGGACGATCTGCGAGCGCTTGACGAACACGTCGCGCGACGCCGCGTTGGTGATGAGGTCCACGTACCGCTGCCGGTAGCGCTGCTCCTGGTCCGTCATGCCGTGAAACTTCTCCGGCAGCGGCCGCAGCGCCTTCGCGAGCAGGCGCACCGACGTCACCTTGACCGACAATTCGCCAGTCTTGGTCTTGAACAGGTGCCCGACGGCGCCGACGATGTCGCCCAGGTCCCAATGCTTGAAATCGTCGAGCTTCTCGGGCCCGAGCGCGTCGAGCGTCACGTAGAGCTGGATGCGGCCGGACATGTCCTGCAGCGTGGCGAAGCACGCCTTCCCCATCACGCGCTTCAGCACCATGCGGCCGGCGACGGCCACGGCGACGGCGAGCGGCTCGAGTTCCTCGTTGGACTTGGCGCCATGCTGCTCGTGCAGATCGGCGGCAAGCGCGTCGCGGCGGAAGTCGTTCGGATAGGCCTGCCCGCGCGCGCGCAGCTCGTTCAGCTTGCCGCGGCGCTCGGCGATGATCTGGTTCTCGTCGACCGGCGCCGGTGCTTCCGGCACGTTCTTGTTCTCGGACATGCTCATTTCCCTCTCATTTCCCCTGCTAAACCCCTTGCTTCAGGCTCGCGGCGATGAAATCGTCGAGATCGCCGTCGAGTATGGCCTGCGTGTTACCGACCTCGTAGTTCGTGCGCAGGTCCTTGATCCGCGACTGGTCCAGCACATAGGACCGGATCTGGTGACCCCAGCCGATGTCGGTCTTGGAGTCCTCGAGCTTCTGCTGCTCGGCCTGGCGCTTTCGCAACTCGTGCTCGTAGAGCCTGGACTTGAGCATCGCCATCGCCTCGGCCCGGTTGCGGTGCTGCGAGCGGTCGCTCTGGCATTGCACGACGATGTTCGTCGGCAGGTGGGTGATCCGCACGGCGGAATCGGTCTTGTTGACGTGCTGGCCGCCGGCGCCCGACGCGCGGTAGGTGTCGATGCGCAGGTCGGCCGGATTGATGTCGACGACGATCGAATCGTCGACCTCCGGATACACGAACACGCTGGCGAACGACGTGTGCCGCCGCGCATTGGAGTCGAAAGGGCTCTTGCGGACCAGCCTATGGACGCCGACCTCGGTGCGCAGGAAGCCGTAGGCATAGTCGCCCTCGACCTTGATCGATGCGCTCTTGATGCCCGCGACTTCGCCGTCGGATTCCTCGAGCACGTCGGTGTGGTAGCCCTTGCGCTCGCAGTAGCGGAGGTACATGCGCATCAGCATCGATGCCCAGTCCTGCGCCTCGGTGCCGCCGCTGCCGGCCTGGATGTCGATGAAGCAGTTGGCGGGATCGAGCGGCTGGTTGAACATCCGCCGGAATTCGAGATCGGCGACGACGGCGCCGATCTTCGTGACATCGCCCTGCACGGCGTAGACGGTGGCGTCGTCGCCCTCGGACCGCGCGAGTCCGAAGAGTTCCGTGCTGTCGGCCAGGTCCGACTGCAGCTGCGTCAGCGCGTGGACCACGCCCTCCAGCTGCTTCTTTTCCCGGCCCAGTTCCTGTGCGCGCGCCGGATCGTCCCAGATCTTCGGGTCTTCCAGTTCCTTCGATACCGCGCCTAGCCTCTCTGCCTTGACGTCGAAGTCAAAGATACCTCCGCAGTTCACGCGTGCGCGTGGACAGGTCGGCCAACGTGTTGGCGAGGGCGTTGAGCTGCTCGGCTTCCATGATGAATTCCTTCGGCGAAACAGGGAATTATACGCGAGGCGCACGGTTCGCTCCCCGGCTGGCGCCGCGTGACTTGGGGGTCTCGCCCGCGAGCGCGTTCGCGCGCATGATATTTGCATGCGGGAGGTGATGGCGCATGATGTCGCTGCCGTGTCAGGCAGCCGAATGTCGGCGCGGGCGTTCCAGTGGCTTTCAGGAGAAAAACCAATGAAATTAGCGCTCAAGAGCCTTGCGGTATTCGTGCTGGCCATGACCACCGCGGTCGCGGATGCGGAAACCGGGGTAACGCCGACAACGATCGTCATTGGCCAATCTGCGGCATTTTCAGGCCCTGCGCAGGCGCTCGGCAACGACATGCGCGCCGGGGCGCTGGCGTATTTCCAGGCGGTAAACGCGGCCGGCGGCGTCAATGGCCGCAAGATCGAGCTGCGCTCGCTCGACGACGGATACGAGCCCGACCGCGCGGCCGCCAATACCAAGAAGCTGATCGACGACGGCGTATTCCTGTTGTTCGGTTATGTCGGTACGCCGACGTCCAACGCGTCGAAGCCGATCTTCACCGCCGCGCGGGTTCCCTTCGTCGGCCCGTTCACCGGCGCCGAGTCGCTGCGCAATCCCGTCAATCGCTACATCTTCAACGTCCGCGCGAGCTATTTCGACGAGACCGAGAAGATCGTGAACCAGCTGGTGGGGCAGACGCTCGACCGCATCGCTGTGTTCTACCAGAACGACGACTACGGCAAGGCGGGCCTGCTCGGCGTGGAACGCGCAATGCAGAAGCGCAACCTCAAGATCGTCGCCACCGGCACCGTCGAGCGCAACACCGTCGACGTCGCGGCCGCCGTTGCCGCAATCGGCAAGACCGACCCGCAAGCCGTCGTGATGATTTCGGCGTACAAGTCGGTCGCCGCATTCATCAAGGCGATGCGTGCGGCAGGCTACAGCCCGCAATTCATGAACGTTTCCTTCGTCGGCAGCAAGGCGCTGGCGGCGGAAGCCGGCCCCGCGGGCCGCGGCGTGGGCATCACGCAGGTCGTGCCGTTCCCGTGGAACATCGCCACGCCGGTCGTCAAGGACTACCAGCAGCTGTACACGGCATCGACCAAGAAGGACGACTACTCGTTCACCAGCCTCGAAGGATTCCTCTCGGCCAAGGTGCTGGTGGAGGGTCTGCGCCGCGCAGGCAACGACCTCACCCGCGAAAAGTTCATCACGGCGATGGAGAGCATGCGCGACGTCGACGTCGGCGGCTACCTGATCACGTTCACGCCGACCAGCCACAGCGGATCGCGCTTCGTCGAGCTCACGGTGATCGGCAAGGACGAGCGCTTCCTGCGCTAGAGATGTACACGCCGGTCGGATTCACGCCCCGCCACGCCATGCCCGAGGCGCTCGGGGCGGTGACGCACGCCTTTGCGTATCGGGGCGGCAGGATCCTGGTCGGCGGCAGCGACGCCGAGCCTTCGATACCGACGTTCGAATCGCTGCTGGCCGCGGGCCTGGCCGGGACGCCGTATTTTCTCGGGCACCTTGACGATGCCGGGTGCATCGCGTTGATGCTGCCGGAGGATTCACCCGAGCCCGCGGGCATGCGCTACGTGGGCCTGCGCTCCCTGTTCCTGCGCATTCCCGACCCGCTTCTCGCGCTGGCCGGACGCGCGTTCCAGGTCGTCGAATGGGACGTCACGCACCGCTTTTGCGGCCGCTGCGGCACGCCGACGCACACCAAGGCCGACGAGCGCGCCAAGGAGTGTCCCAACTGCGGCTACGTCGCCTATCCGCGCGTCTCGCCGGCGATGATGGCGCTGGTCACGCGCGGGCGCGAGGTCCTGCTCGCGCGCTCGCATCGTTTCGTCAACGGCGTCTACAGCGCGCTGGCGGGCTTCGTCGAGCCGGGCGAGACCATCGAGGACTGCGTGCGCCGCGAGGTGCGCGAGGAGGTCGGCGTCGAGGTCGACCACATCACCTATTTCGCCAGCCAGTCGTGGGCGTTTCCGCACTCGCTGATGATCGCCTACACCGCCGAGTACGCCGGTGGCGACATCCGCCTCGAGGACGCCGAGATCGCCGACGCGCAGTGGTTCGGCGTCGACGCGCTGCCTCCCCTTCCGCCCAATGTGTCCATCGCCCGCCGGCTGATCGACGCCACCGCCGCCCGGCTGCGGGGTTGAGACGCGCCGGAGGCCCCCGGGAACAGGGCTGCTAGAATCTGAATCCGGCCGCTCAAGGTTGCGCGGCCACGATGTCCGGCCCCGATGTCAAGCCCTACCGCCCAACCCATGCGCACCCCCATCCTCCTGTTCGCCATTGTCCTGGCGCTAAGTTTGCAAACTGCTTCGCCGCTCGCCGCGGCGCAGGCGGCACAGGCGGCACAGGCGCCCCCGGTGACCGATCCACGCGAGATGTCCGAAGCCGCACGCAAGGCCTATTCCAAGGGGCTCAAGGACGCGCGTGCATTGCTCGCGGACAAGAAGTACGCGGAGGCCATCGTCGTCCTCGACGGTCTCTCCGCCGAGAGGCCGCGCGAGCCGCAGGCGCGGTTCCTGAAAGGCGTCGCGCTGGCTGACTCGGGCAAGACGGACGACGCGATCACCGTGTACATGGGTCTTGTCGCCGACTTTCCCGAGCTGCCCGAAGTGCGCAACAATCTCGCTGTCCTTTTTGCGCAGAAGGGCAACTACGAGGGGGCGCGCGACGAACTCATGGCGGCGATCCTGGCCGCGCCCGATTACGCGATCGCCTACGAGAACCTGGGCGACGTGTATGCGCGGCTCGCCGGCAGCAACTACGAAAAGGCCATCGCCCGCAATGCCAAGAACGCTACGGCGCCGCCCAAGCTGAAGCTGGTGCGCGAGGTGCTTGGATTGCGGCCGCCGCCGCCGCCGGCCGCGCCGCCTGTCGCAGCGCCTGCCGCCGCAGACGCTCCCAAATAGATTTTCATTTTCTTCATTTCACGTTCAGGAGCATAGCCATGTTGCAACGTCTGACCCTCGCCGTCGCCGCGTTCGCCTTAGCCACGACGGCGGCGTTCGCCGCCAATCCGCAGGTCGAGATCGACACCTCCGCCGGCCTGATCAAGGTCGAGCTGTTCCCGGATGCGGCGCCCAAGACCGTCACCAACTTCCTCGACTACGTGAAGGCCGGGTTATATGACGGCACACAGTTTCATCGCGTGATCGCCGGGTTCATGATCCAGGGTGGCGGGTACACGTCCGAGTTTTCCAAGAAGCCGACCAAACCGCCCATTCCCATCGAAGCCGAGTCGGCGAGCAAGGCAGGCCTGATGAACGTGCCCGGCACGCTCGCGATGGCGCGTACCAGTGATCCCAATTCCGCGACATCGGAGTTCTTCATCAACGTCAACGACAACAAGTTCCTCAACTATTCGCCGAACAATCCTGGCTACACCGTGTTCGGCAGGGTCATCGCCGGCATGGATGTCGTCAACAAGATCGCCAAGTCCCAGACCGGCAGCGGCGGCCCGTTCCCAAAGGACGTGCCGGTCGAGAAGGTGATCATCAAGTCGGCCAAGCTGATCACGCCCTGAGACGAGGAGCCAAGACCATGTCCGTAATCCTGCACACCAATCACGGCGACATCACGCTGGAACTCGACGCCGAGAACGCGCCTGCCTCCACCGCCAACTTCCTGCAGTACGTCCGCGACGGGCACTACAACAACACGCTGTTCCACCGCGTGATCCCGGGATTCATGGTCCAGGGAGGCGGGATGGAGCCCGGAATGAAGCAAAAGGGCACGCGCAAGCCGGTGGCCAACGAGGCCACCAACGGCGTGAAGAACAAGAACTACACGGTGGCGATGGCGCGCACGTCCGAGCCGCATTCGGCTACCGCGCAGTTCTTCATCAACGTCGCCGACAACGACTTCCTCGACTACACGTCGCCTTCCGCCAACGGCTGGGGCTATTGCGTGTTCGGCAAGGTCGTCGCGGGCAAGGACGTCGTGGACAAGATCAAGGCGGTGCCGACCGCCACCGTCGGGTTCCACCAGAACGTGCCGAAGGACGACGTGCTGATCGTGACGGCCGAGGAAGTCGCCGGCTGATCCGATGGAGGACGTGGGGTCCGCGCGGCCGACGCTGTTCCTCTCGGACCTCCACTTGTCGCCCGACCGGCCCGCGGCCGTCGCGGCGTTTCACGCGTTCGCCGCCGGGCCCGCACGGGCGGCCGCGGCCGTCTACATACTAGGCGACCTCTTCGACTGGTGGGTCGGCGACGACCAGATGCGTGAGCCGTTCATCGCGCCGATCGTGGCGTCGCTGCGCGCGCTTAAGGATGCCGGCGTGCCGCTGTTCGTGGCCCGCGGCAACCGCGACTTCATGCTGGGTGCTGTCTTCGAGCGCGCTTCCGGCGCGACGCTTCTGCCGGAGCAACTGCGCCTCGACATCCACGGCGTGCCGACGCTCGTCTCCCACGGCGACGAACTGTGCACCGATGACGCCGAATACCAGGCGTACCGCGCGCGCGTGCGTGCGCCCGACGCAATGCGGCGCCTGCTGCGCCTGCCCTATTTCGTGCGCAAGCTGATGGCGGCGTGGCTGCGTCGCAGGAGCAGCAGCGACAAGTCGTTGAAGCCCGAGTACATCATGGACGTCAATGCGGATGCGGTCGCGGCGGCGTTTCGCCTGCATGGCGCGCAGCGTCTGATCCACGGCCACACACACAGGCCCAACCGCCATCGGCATGAAGTCGACGGCACGTCGCGCGAGCGCTGGGTGATGGCGGACTGGCACGATCGCGGCCACTACCTCGCAGTAGACGCAAATGGCGTCCATGAAAGGGACATCACCGCATGACGCCTGAACTGTTCTCGTCCGCATGGTTCTCCGCACTCGGCGCCATCATCCTCATCGACCTGGTGCTCGCCGGCGACAATGCGCTCGTGATCGGGCTCGCTGCGCGCAATGTGCCGCCCGAGATGCAGAAGAAGGTCGTCCTGTGGGGCACCGTCGGCGCCATCGCGATCCGGGCGGTGCTCACCATGGTCGTCGTCTACCTGCTGAAGATTCCGGGCTTCCTCGTCGTCGGCGGCGTCGCGCTCGTCTACATCGGCTGGAAGCTGACGCAGGACAACGGCGGCGACCACGAGGTCAAGGCGGCCACGTCGGTACGCGGCGCCGTGCAGACGATCATCGTCGCCGACGCGGTGATGGGCGTGGACAACGTGCTGGCCGTCGGCGGCGCGGCCCACGGCTCGATGCTGTTGGTGTTCATCGGGCTGGCGGTGTCGATACCGATCGTGGTCTGGGGGTCGACGCTGGTCCTGAAGCTGGTGGAGCGCTTCCCAGCGATCGTCTGGATCGGCGCCGGCGTGCTCGGCTGGACCGCGGTGAAGATGATCCTGACCGAGCCGCTGCTCGCCCCCTGGATTGGAGATCACTCGCCGGCCCGCCTGGCGCTGCAGATCGTCGTCGTGGGCGGGCTGGTCGGCGTACCGCTGTGGCGGTCGTTGCGGCCGCGTCACCGGGCGATGATCGTGATGCCGCTGGTCGCCTTGCCCTGGATCGTGCTGTTCGGCGAGATCGAGCAGCGCTTCGGCGCGCATTTCGACCTCAATGCCGACTGGCACTGGGACGACGACCTGATCGACATCGTGCGCTGGGTGGGTTGGATTCCCCTCGCGCTGTGGCTGCGCCGGCGCGCGCGCGCCCGATCAGCCTAGCGCCTGCCGGAAATCGGCGATCAGGTCGGCGCCGTCCTCGATACCGACCGAGATGCGGATCAGCGAATCCGCGATGCCCATCGCGGCGCGGCGTTCAGCGCCCATCTCGTAGAAGATCGTGTGCGCCACCGGAATGGCGAGCGTGCGGTTGTCGCCCAGGTTCGACGACAGCACGACGACCTTCAGGCGGTTGAGGAAGTCGAACGGGTCGATACCTTCCGCCAGCTCGAACGACAGCAGGCCACCGTACGCACGGAACAATTCGCCGGCGAGTTCGTGCTGGGGATGGCCCGAGAGTCCCGGGTAATGCACCGCGTGGACCTGCGGCTGGTCCGCCAGCCACTCGGCCAGCGCCTGCGCGTTGCCGCAGATCCGCTCCATGCGCAGCGCAAGCGTTTCCGCGCCGACGGCGATGTGGTGCGCCTGCTCCGCGGCCAGCGTGCCGCCCCAGTCGCGCAGGCCTTTCTTGCGCAGCTGCTGCAGGCCCCATTGCTGTTGCGGCTGCGACTTGTAGGCGTCCGCGATGTTCGGGAACTTCGTCCAGTCGAAGAGACCGGTATCGGTGACGCTGCCGGCGAGCGCGTTGCCGTGGCCGCCGATGTACTTGGTCAGCGCGTTGACGACGAGTCCGGCGCCGACGTGCTTCGGCTGGAACAGCCACGGCGACGTCATCGTGTTGTCGACGATGTAGAGGATGCCGCGCGCGCGACACAGATCGCCGATTTTCTTCAGGTCCGCGACCTGCGT
>Ga0315271_10002216_pt1 | contig 12131 bp, 14 predicted proteins | sample C3_top_MG_FD_204664 | JGI IMG/M metagenome (GOLD analysis project Ga0315271, IMG submission 204664) | Sediment microbial communities from Yellowstone Lake, YNP, Wyoming, USA - C3_top | ecosystem: Environmental > Aquatic > Freshwater > Lake > Sediment | place: USA: Wyoming | collected 2017-08-01
AATTGGCGCTTGCGCTCGTGATGCACCGGATGCACCACCTGGGTCACGGTGACGGCCGCGGTGTTGCCTGCGACTTCTATAAATGTCGGATGGTTCAGAATGCTGTCGGCAAGCTTGCGGATTTCTTCCGGGAAGGTGGCCGAGAACATCATGTTCACCCGCTGCGCAGGCAACAGCGAGACGATGCGCCGCAGATCGGGCATGAAGCCCATGTCCAGCATGCGGTCGGCTTCATCCAGCACCAGCGTGTTGACCTGGGTGAGGCTCAAGGTCTTGTTCTGCACGTGGTCGAGCAGACGCCCCGGCGTGGCGACAAGAATTTCAACACCGGTTTTCAGAATGGGAATCTGCAGGTTGATATTGACTCCGCCGTACACCACCAGCGATCGCAGCGGCACATGCTTGCAGTAAGCCTTGACGCTTTCCTCTACCTGGATGGCCAACTCGCGCGTGGGCGTAAGTATGAGCGCGCGAATCGGGTGCTTGGCGGGTGAAGTGCCGGTATTGGCGTGGGGCAGCAAACGCTGGATCAGTGGCAGGGCGAATGCGGCGGTCTTGCCGGTACCGGTTTGCGCCGCGCCAAGAATGTCGCCGCCGTGCAGCGCAAGCGGAATCACCTGTTCCTGGATCGGCGTCGGTGTCTGATAGCCCATGCCGGTCAGGGCGCGGAGGATAGCGGGGTCGAGCCCGAGTTCAGCAAAGGTAGTCAAATCGTTATCCAGTCAAAGCCTGCTGTCTGGCAGGCCACGCAAACTTCATCGTCCGCGCAATTCAGTACTTGGGCAAGCGCCCGGCGCGCCAGCGCCGGGGTATTGTTCTTGCGCGAAACGTGCGCCGCCATCACGCATTGCAATTGGTCATGCTTCAGTTTGCCCAGCAATTCAGCGGACTGGCCGTTTTCAAGATGGCCGAAACGTCCGCCGACACGCTGCTTGAGACTGAGCGGATAGGGGCCGTTTGCCAGCATTGCGGCATCGTGATTACATTCCAGCACCAAGGCCTCCACCCCGGACAATATTGTCTCGATATGCGGGGTGCTGCATCCCGAATCGGTCAACACGCCCAGTTTACGCGCGCCGTCAGAGAACACGTACTGCACCGGTTCGCGTGCATCGTGCGGCACCGGAAACGGCTGCACCTCAAGCGCCTCGACTGCAAACACGGCATGGCTGTCGATCACCCGCACCTCCACACTATCCATGTCCTGCGCCATGACCAGCGTGCCAGCGGTAAGCCACACCGGTAGCCCATGCTTGCGCGCGAAGCGCCCGACACCGCCGATGTGGTCACTGTGTTCATGCGTGACCACAATGCCGCAAAGATCATGCGGAGCCAGACCCAGCCGAGCCAGCCGCGTCCGGGTCTCGGCGAGCCCGAAACCGCAATCCATCAACAGCCGCGTCGCCCCCGCCTCGACCACCAGTCCATTCCCTTCGCTACCGCTGCCAAGACTCGCAAAACGCATGATCCTTAATCCGGCAGTTGGGCGGGGCGCACCAAAAAGGTGAACGAGAATTGACCGGAGCGGCTATCTGAAATCATCCTTATGTGTAAGTGTCAATGCAGCGGTCGACTGCCGGATCAAGGATTATTTCAGTTCACCGTACAACAGATTCACGATGCGATTCTGCGTGCTTACATCCACTGGCTTGCCGTCCGTACCCGAGACGCTGACCAGGCTCTTGTCGCCACTTTCCTTGACAAGTATCTGCAACTGAGCGCTGGTGGTTTCCTTCTTGCCATTCCAGAACGCGAGTTTGGACATTATTCCCTCATCGCTCTTGCTGTTATTGTCAATCTGAGGATCGATATAGCGCACGAAGTACACGCCGCGGCTGCGGTCGCGGTCTTCCACGGCAAAGTTAACGCTATCCAGCACCAGACCGACACGTCGCCAGGCGCGATCAAAACCATCGTCTATCTCCAGTACCGGCGCACCGTCCTGTTTCAGGAGACGCGCCCGTTCCGGTGTCTGCTGTTTGGCCAGCAGGGATTCCGCCTTGGCGCTTTCCACGCCGAAACGCATCATCAGGCGGCGCAGCATTTCCGCATCCAGATCGGGGTTGGGGGGAAGCGGCTGCCATTTCGTCTGCTCCTTGCCCTCGGTGACAAAGACTTCTTCCATGCTGCGATGGCTGATATAGATTTCCGTGCCGTCGCTCCCCTTCTCCACCCGAGTCCTGAACTTGTCGCGCTCGGCAGTGGAATACGCGCTGTCAATCACCTTGCCCAGGAGATTGCGCAATGCATCCTGCGGAATCTTGGCACGGTTTTCCGCCCAGTCTGTTTCCATAACACCGGTCTCGGGCGATTCCATGTTGACGATGAACCCCGTCTCCTGCCAGAAGTCCTTGATCACCGGCCATACCTGCTGCGGTGTGGCCTGCACCACCAGCCAGCGCTGCGACCCCGCACGATCGATGCGCGCCTTGTCCTGCTCAGGCAACAAGGTCTGCGCGCCGGCCGGAACATCCTTGCGCTCCTTGTTGTAGCTGGAAAACGTCGCCGTGCCGCCCTTGGTATCGGGAATGGCGTAGCGGTTGTCCGACGACGGCGCGGTGAGATCGGGAGGAATTTCCAGCGAGGGCAGCTTGCTGGCGCTCTTGTAGTCGATCTTTTTGGATTCCATCAACTCGCAGCCGGACAAGGCGACCGCGGCAACAACGAAATAAGCGAGTAAACGCATGGGGCTCCTTACATCAGACCTGCGTGACGCATCGCGGCACGCAGGGTGTCATGCTGGCTGGAAGACAGCGGGGTCAGCGGCAAACGCAAACCCGGCTCGATCAAACCCAATTCGGCACAGGCCCATTTCACAGGGATGGGGTTGGCTTCCACAAACAGCTTGCTGTGCAAGAGCAGCAGCTTGTTGTTGATTTCACGCGCCTGCAGCAAGTTCCTGGCGAAGGCTGCCACACACATTTCATGCATCAGTTTCGGTGCCACGTTGGCCGTCACCGAAATTACACCGTGCCCGCCCATCAACATGAAAGGCAGCCCTGAAGCATCGTCACCGCTGTACAACGCGAAATCCTTGGGTGCGCGGCGTATGAGATCGGTGGCGCGCTCCATGTTGCCCGTGGCGTCCTTTATGCCGACGATGCCCGGCACCTGCGCCAGGCGCAGCGTGGTGTCATTGCCCAGGTCGGCTATGGTGCGGCCCGGCACGTTGTAAAGAATCAGCGGCAGATCAACCGTCTCGGCGATGGTCTTGTAATGCTGATACAGACCTTCCTGCGTCGGCTTGTTGTAATAGGGCACCACCGACAGCCCGGCTACGGCACCAGAGGCCTTTGCACACAGGGAGAGCGCAATCGCTTCCGCCGTGGAATTGGCGCCGGTTCCGGCGATCACCGGCACGCGCCCCGCTGCCTGCTCGACCGCTATGCGGATCAGTTGGCAATGCTCGTCGAAGCTCACTGTGGGCGACTCGCCCGTGGTACCGACGATTACGATGCCGTCCGTGCCTTGAGCAATATGCCAGTCAACCAGCTTCTGCAAGCTGGCAAGGTCGAGGCTGCCATCCTCATGCATGGGGGTAACGATGGCAACCAGACTTCCTTGAATCATGTTTCTTCCGTGGGCCGCAGAAAATGCGGCCTTGTAACCGTTAAATCCTTTAATTCTAATGCATCGCTCACCGTCCGGCCAGCGCAGTCAACCAGGACTGCATTTGCACCAGCCCGTGCTGCATGCCGGCGGCGATCAGCGGCACGGCCCAGATTAGCGCCGCCAGCATCCCCAGTACGCCCAGTCCGAGGCCAGTCGAGAACATATCCACGCCCGGCTGCGTGCGCGCAACGATACCCAGGGACAAATGCAGCAAAAGAGCGAAAACCAGCAGCGGCAAGGCCAACTGGATGCCTGCCGCAAAAATCCAGCCCGCGCCTTCAATGATCTGGCGTATCCCGTCTGACGCGGGCAGCGCCGCGACCGGCATGGCGGATACGCTTTTCATCAGTGCGTTTATGACCAGCAAATGTCCATTTGCCGCAAGGAAGGCCAGCACCGCCAGCCACCAGGCCAGATGACGCAGACTGGCATCCGCGCACCCTGCCTGATCCGGTGTCAGCGCGAGCAAACCTCCGGTGGCGCTTTGCCCAAACCAGACCAGCACCGCCTGCATCGCGGCAAAAATCATGCGCACACACAGTGCCAATAGCGCACCCAGCAGCCACTCCAGACCCAGCGCCATTCCTCCCGCGAAAGAGAAGGGCGAGACCGGCTGCGTATGAGCAACACCCGGAAGCAGTGCGGCAGCCAGCGCCGCCGCGAGCATAACGCGCAGGAACACGGGCAAGCGACCGAGCAGCGGATCCAGCATCGCCCACCCCGCCACGCGCGCAAACACATACAGCCATGCCGCCATGCCCGCCTGAGTCAATGCCAGGACTTCCATTGTCATTCGATCAAGCCCGGAAAACCGCTCAGCAATTCCTGGGTGAATTCGATTAGCCGCCCGCCCATCCAGCTTCCCAGCAAGGCCAGTACTGCCGTCATGACCAGCAGCTTGGGGACAAAAGACAAGGTGGGCTCAAGGTTCTGCATTGCGGCCTGAAACAGGCTGACGATGAAGGCCACGGCCAACCCGGCCAGCAACAGCGGCGCGGCGAGGGAAAGCGTCAGCCAGAGTGCTTCGCGCGCCAGGTCTTCCATCAGAAGCTGTCGATCAAGGAACCCACCAGCAAATGCCAGCCATTGGCCATAACGAACAACAGCAACTTCAACGGCAGGGACACCAGTTGCGGCGGCAGCATCACCATCCCCAGCGCAGTCAGCACACTGGCTACGACCAGATCGATGACGAGGAAGGGCAACACCACCATGAAGCCGATTTGAAAAGCGGTCTTCAATTCGCTGGTCAGGAACGCCGGGGCGAGCGCTTTGAACGGGACAGTCGTTGCATACGATTCCGCACGTGCTTCAGCTCGTAGCGGATCGGAGTCCCCTTGTGGGGCATACGATTCCGCACGTGCTTGCCTTGCGTCATCAGCAATGGCCGACGCATCCTTGGGATTCGCCGTTTTGCTCTCTGTGGTGAACAGGGACAAATCTTCCTGACGGGTCTGTCGCAGCATGAAAGCCTTGAGCGGGGCGGCGGCCCGGTCTGTTGCTTGTTCGAGTTTGATCTGTCCCGACAGGAACGGCGTGTACGCCTCAACGTGGATTTTCTCCAGCGCCGGGCTCATCACGAACCAGGTCAGCAACAGCGCCAGGCCGACCAGCACCAGATTCGGTGGCGCGGTCGGGCTGCCCAAACCGTGCCGCAGCAGAAACAGCACCACGGCGATGCGGGTGAACGCGGTAAAGGACAACAGCAACGCGGGCAGGAAGGGAAACAGGATCAGATACGGCAGGCTGGATGCCGGCACGCCATAGACCTGCCCGCCTGCTGTCGGCGTGGCGACGAGGAGCGGCAGGGTGTTTTCCGCGCCCAGGGCCTGACCAAATGCGAGCAGCAACATGAGCATCGCGAAAATGCGCGACAGGTGCTTCATGCCGTTTTCCCGGAAGCGTGCAACGGCTCGACCGGCTTGGGCATCTTGTCCAGCAGTCGCACCTGTCCGCCGCCCACGCCCAGCAACAGCCAGGTATTGTCCACCTCGATCACCACCACCCGCTCGCGCGCGCCCACCAGGGTTGCGCCCACGACCTTGACCACGCCACGCGACCCGGCGCCCGGCAGGTAGCGGCGCGCCAGCCAGGCGATCAGGACAAAACCACCCAGGATCAACAGCAGGCTCAGGAACAAGGTGACCATGCTGCCGGATTCGTTCTGTGCCGCATGTGCCAGCGCCGGATGCGCGCCCAGGAGAAAGCTTGCAAAAATTTTATTCAACATCTCGAATGCGGGCTTGCGCCCAGCGTTTCATGGTTGTCCCGTCCGGCGGGAAATGTATCTCCAGATACGCCGTCTGCCCTGCCGCCTCCATGCGCCACGCCAGCGCCGCCGGCATGGGCGGATAGCAGGGAAGCGAGAGCCAGGTTTCGGCCAGCGCCTGCTCCAGCGTTCGCGCCAGACTCTTGCGCAAGGCAGGGGACACGGCTCCGGCGTTGCCCATGCGGCCACCCAGCCTGCGATTCAGCCACCAGACATCCAGTATGCCATCCCACTGCAAGCGCGGAGTGTTTGATGATGCATCGTCGAAAATGGCCGATGCATTTGTTGTTGTTTGCGACGGCTCCCTGTCCTGGAGATGCAGGTTCACCTGCAATTTCAGCCGTGCACTCAGCACCGCGCCGAGCCGTTTTCCCAGGCTGTCCGCCACGCCGTCCGCGATTGCTTGCCTTGCATCGTCAAAGTCCTGCCCAAGCAGAAATGTCCGCTCTGCCGCGCTCAGTTCCGCCAGGCGCATCATTTGCCTTGCGTCGTCAAAAATGGCCGATGCATCATGTTGCCCTTTGGCTGTCACGTCGCCAGTAACGTGACGACTGCACCAACTCATCATGCTGACGCTGCGCCACGCGTCGCTCTTGCACCGCCAGTCGCTCCTGATGACGCTGTTCCAGTACCTTGAGCGCCTTGACCCGCTGTTGCGCCTGTAGCCACAACGCCAGTTTGGCTTGCCAGTTGCGGTGGGCCGATTCGATATTCCGCCGCGCATCGGCTATATCCGCAGCCTGCATCTGGAGCAGACGCGCGCTCTCGCGCAGACGCTCGCCAGCGAGCCCTGACCGCACCTGTCCGGCAAGATCGCGTACCCGCAAGTCGCGCAGGTCTGCCAGTTGCACCTGGCGACCCCGCGCCCGCAACCATTCGCCATGGGCGCGCTTGACCTCGCGCGAGTGCGCTTCCGCGCGACGCTGCGCCAGATCGAGTAGCAGTAGCAGCCGGAATTCACGCGCCATAGGCCTAGTGTAGTGTTTCCGAAATAGCGGGACAAAATGAAACGGATGGATTTTTGCGCAGGGCATGGCGCGAGCAGGCGACATAGCCGGGACTATGGCAACGACAAGCAACGTCGCCATGCGGAAAAAGACGCTGATTCATGTTCTGATATTTCGCAAACACTACGCGAGTACCCCGACCAGTTCACTCCTCGATTGCTCCATATCAACCCGCTCGTTCATGCCTTGCATGAGATAGCGCTGCATGTGCGGATACAGTTTGATAGCCTGGTCGAGCACCACGTCCGCGCCCGGAACGTAGGCCCCGACCGCAAGCAAATCGCGGCTGCGCATGTAGCGCGAATACAGGTATCGGAAATGGCGTATGGTCTCCAGTTCGTTTTCATTCACCAGATCCGGCTGAGCGCGGCTGATCGAAGCCTCGACATCAATCGCCGGGTAATGCCCGGCGTCGGCCAGATCGCGGGTCAGCACTATATGGCCATCAAGTATCGCGCGCGCAGCGTCGGCGATGGGGTCTTGTTGATCGTCGCCTTCCATCAGCACGGTAAAGAAAGCGGTAATGGAACCGCCCCCGCCTTTGCCGTTCCCGGCACGCTCCGCCAATTGCGGCAGCTTGGCGAATACCGATGGCGGATAGCCCTTGGTGGCCGGCGGCTCGCCGATCGCCAGTGCCACCTCGCGCTGCGCCATGGCATAGCGCGTAAGCGAATCCATGATGAGCAGCACATGCAAACCCTGATCGCGGAAATATTCGGCGATCGCCATGGCATACGCTGCGCCATTTAACCGCATCAGGGGTGGGTGATCGGCCGGGGCCGCCACCACCACGGCACGCGCCATGCCCTCCACCCCCAGTATGCGCTCGATGAACTCCTTGACCTCGCGGCCGCGCTCCCCGATCAGCCCGACCACAACCACGTCGGCCTCGGTGTAGCGCGCCATCATGCCCAGAAGAATGCTCTTGCCTACCCCGCTGCCGGCAAACAGGCCAAGCCGCTGCCCGCGCCCCACGGTCAGCAGGCCGTTGATGGCGCGCACCCCGACATCCAGCGTCTGCCGGATCGGCGCCCGCTCCAGCGGGTTCATCGGGCGGGTGTAGAGTGGAACGCGCAGTTCCAGCGACAGGGGCCCCAGACCATCCAGTGCGCGCCCCGCGCCATCCAGCACCCGTCCCAGCAGGCGCTCGCCCACCGGCACCTGGCGCACACGATCCTGCGCCCGGCGCCGGGGAATATAGCGCGTGCCCAGACGCGGCGGCTGCGCGGCCATCGGGTTGTCCGGCAATACGCGCGCCCCCGGCATGACACCGTAAATATCCGTTGCCGGCATGATGAACAGACGATCGCCGGAAAAACCCGCCACCTCCGCCTCCACCCCCTGCCCGCCGGGAATCTGCACCTGACACTGGCTGCCCACCGGCAAACGCAGGCCGACGGCTTCCATCACCAGCCCTGAAACGCGCGTCAGGCGGCCGCTTGCCGCAACCGGCGTCGCCCAGCCGACGGCGCGGCGGCAATCGGCGAGGTATTCGCGCAGGCGGACGGTGCGGTCAGTCATTCATCCAGCCCATGTTCGAGCCCAGCACCTGCACCACCTGCCGCCAGCGCGCCGGCAGGGTGGCGTCGAGATCGCCCTGGGTGGTTTCGATCAGGCAACCGCCTCGCACAATGCGCACATCCTCGACGATGCGCAGCCGGCTTTTATCCAGCACCTGTTCCAGGCGCGGACGCACCAGCGCCGCATCCTCCGGGTTCAGCAGCAGGCGCGCCTCGCGAGTCGATTCGGCCATCTGCTTCAAGGCCAGATTGACTACGTCGAGAATGCGCTCGGGATGCGCCGTCAGCTCGCCCACCACCACCTGCCGCGCCACATCCAGCGCCAGTTCCAGCACCATGTCGGCCAAACTGAAATCCAGACTGTCGAGCATGCTGGCGAAGCTGTCGGCCAACTGTTTCATGCGCGCGCAATCCTGCGCAGCTTCCGCTTGCCCGGCCTGCAAGCCTTCCTTGCGGCCATCTTCCCAGCCTTGACGGCGCGCTTCTTCCAGTGCCGATTGGATCAGTAACTGCGCATCCGCTTTATTTGCGTCGTCAAAAATGGCCGACGCATCCTGAATCCGGGCATCGGCTTGCCCTGCATCGTCGAGTATGGCCGATGCATCCAGTTCCCAACGCTCGTAAGCGGTGGTCCGGTCGTCTGGACTGCCGGGTTTGCTCATGCAGTCTCCTCCTCGGGAAAGGCCAGCGCACCCTCCGCTGCCAGCCGCTGCAACACCGCCGCCGCCTCATCCTGGGCGGCTTCAATATCGGTCACCGGCAGTCCGCCCAGGGTGTCGAGATCGTCCTTCAGCCGCTGCGCAGCCGTCCCGCTCATGGCTTCGCTCACCCCATTCAGCAAGCGTCCATCCGCACCCTTGAGGGCATGCAGCAGGGTACGCGCGGAAATGTTGCGCAGAAAGGTTTTACGGCTGTCCAACGGCAGCCGTGGCAAATCTTCAAACACCAGATTGCGTGCCCGCAAGCGGGCGGCCAGCAGGGCGTCCTTCTGATCCACTGCGTTCAGCACCGCCTCCGCGCTGCCGCGGCTCATGCCGGCCAGGACGCGGGCAGCGGCGGTTTCCCCATCACCGGACTGACCTGGGTCGGCGGCATTCAATCGCCCGGCAAGCCAGGCTTCGAGATCGCGCAAGGCCTCGGCCGTGGGCAGGTCGGATTGCGCCATGCACAACACCGTCTCGCCGCGCAGCGATTCCGGCAGCAGTTCCAGCACCGCCGCGGCAACATCGCGCGGCAAATGCGACAACACGACGGCTGTCAGTTGCGGCGGCTCGGCTTCCAGCAGAGCGGCCACTTCCGCCGGCTCCTTCCACCCCAGCTGTTTCAGGCTCTCGGCGGCGCCCCCGCCCAGGCGGCGCATCATGGACTGCGCCCGGTCCGGCCCCAGGGCGCGCTGCATGGCCGCCTCAAGAAAACGTTCGGAATCCGCGGCAAAGCCCGTCTGCTGCATCGCCTCTTCCTGAAACGCATGCAGCACAGCCTGCACCCGCTCTCGCGGCAGCACGCTCATTTCCCGCATCGCCGACCCCAGCCGGCCGACTTCCAGAGGGCTGAGGTAACGGAACACCGCGGCTGTGGCCTCTTCGCCCAGGGCCAGCAGCAACACGGCGCTTTTTTCCATCCCGCCCTGGCTCATGCGCGCATCCAAAGTTTCACCACATCGGTCGTCACGCGCGGGTTCTCCAGCGTCTGCCGGCGCGATGCCTGGAGCAGATTGTCGAACGCCTCATTCGCAGATGGCGCCTCCGCTTCGATCCCGGCCGATTGCGCGCGGCGGCGACGCAGCATGCGGCCTTGCATCGTCGAAAATAGCCAGAGCAGACCCACCAGCAACGCCACCCCCCCCGCCACAAGCGGCCACCGCACGGGCATCAATGCATCGGCCATTTTCGACGATGCATCATCAAACCCATCGGCCGATCTCCTTGCGTCGCCTAAAATGGTCGACGCATACGATTCCGCACGCGCTTCAGCGCGTAGCGGATCGGAGTCCTTTAGGGCATCCGATTTCGACGCTGCATCAAACCCATCGTGGGGCAGCGCAAACACGCTCAGGCTGTCGCCCCGCCGGGCATCAAATCCCAATGCCTGTCGCGTCAGCAGGGTGGCTTTTTCAATCTGTCCGGGTGTGGCGTCAAGCGTCAGAATCACCGCTGCATTCAGGCGGCGCAGACGGCCCTCCAGCGCGCGCGTGGTGCGCACCGATTTTTCGAGCGGACGGACTTTCCCCGCGACCGTGACGCTGCGATAGCGCTCCACCGTCTGCTCGGTTTCACTGTCCGCAAGCGTAGCGGTCACCTGCACTTTCACCTTGTCGGCGCCCAGCCAGGGGACGAGCACGTCCACCACCCGGCGGGCAAGATCGCGCTCCAGCGCGGCACGGTGTTCCTGGCTGGCCGAGCCTGCGGCTGCGGCGTTAAGCAAGCGTCCCTGCTGATCCAGCACACTGACATCGCTCTGCCGCAGACGTGGCACGCTGGCCGCAACCATCATACGGATCGCGCTCACCTGCTCCTCCGCAAGACCGTCCCGCGACTTCAACTGCACCAGCACCGCCGCGGTTGCGGGCGGCGGGTCGCGCAGAAAGGGGGAAGATTTAGGCAATGCCAGATGCACACGCGCAGTCGCCACCGCGGACAGAGATTCAACCGAACGCGCCAGCTCGGCCTCCAGCGCGTGCTGATAGCGCAGCTGTTCCTGGAACTGGGAAAGGCCAAAAGAGGGCGCCTGATCCAGCGCGTCCAGGCCATGGGACTCGGGCTTGGGCAAGCCCAGCGCGGCGAGTTTGAAACGGGCTGAGTAAAGCTGGTTGGCGGGCACCTCGATGGCGCCGTTCGATTCAGACAGGCGGTAGGAAATATCGAGCCGCTCAAGCGCGGCCATCACCTCGCCGCCAGAGCGGTCGGAAAGCTTGGTGTAAAGCACCTTGTAGGGCGGCGGGTTGAGCCAGAGATAGGCTGCCGCCATGGCGGCGATAAGCAACACCGGCAGCAACGCGAGAAGCAGCCTGCGCACAGGACTGGCCGCGGCAAAAATATCGAACAACGCAGTCAGGCTTTTCGTCAAACCTGACGCTCCCGCCGTTTTCTTGACATCATTTGTTGATCCGGCCATTGAAAAGTTGAAAAGCGGCCACGCTGCACGGTGGGTGGGTAAGGGCTTTCGAGCAGCGATAGCCGGAGATTATAACCAGTCCGGGCTGACAACCGCCTTGAGTAAGGTCTGTACCTCGCCCTGACGCACACGGCTCTGGAACCACCATATTGCCGCCTTGCGGAAAGCGATGTCGCTACCCTGTCCGGTCAGCAAGCGCGCCGCCACTTGTCCCAGGGTCGGCTGGTGACCGACAACCAGAACACAGCCATCCGCATCCGGCCAGGCTATCGCCTTCAGCACCGCCTCCGCCGAAACACCGGGCGCGAGGGCCGCCATCGCCTCACAATCGCGCCCCAGCGCCTGCGCGGTCTGCACCGTCCGGGTCGCCGGGCTCATCAATACCCGCACATCCTGCGGCAGACGCGGATTCAGCCAATCGGCCATGCGCGCCGCCTGATTGCGTCCCTTTTTGGTCAGTTGCCGGGTCATGTCCGGGCTGCTGTCTTCGGCCTCGGCGTGCCGCCAGAGTATGAGTTCCATGCGTGCTCACTGTAACAATTGCAATGCCTCATTGTCGGCTGGCGGGGCGCGGAAGGGAAGTGGCAATGCATCGACCAAATTCGACGA
>Ga0315271_10002217_pt1 | contig 12121 bp, 9 predicted proteins | sample C3_top_MG_FD_204664 | JGI IMG/M metagenome (GOLD analysis project Ga0315271, IMG submission 204664) | Sediment microbial communities from Yellowstone Lake, YNP, Wyoming, USA - C3_top | ecosystem: Environmental > Aquatic > Freshwater > Lake > Sediment | place: USA: Wyoming | collected 2017-08-01
CCTCCTGCCCAAGCTCGGCGACGCGGGCTTCCGGGTTCTGCTCCGCGAGCGCGAACTCAAGCGCGATCAGGGGCTGCGGTTCCGGGTCTCGTCCGGCGTCGACTGGTTCGACCTCAAGGGCGGCCTCGATTTCGGCCACGAGGTGGTGCCCTGGCCGGCCCTCCTCAAGGCTCTTCGTCGCGGCGAGACCGTGCTGACCCTCGCCGACGGCTCGCAGGGTCTGATCCCCGAACGGCTCGTGGCGCGGTATGGCCGTCTGGTCCGACTGGGCGAGGAGGAAGAAGACGGCATCCGCTTCGCCAAGAGCCAGGTGGCCCTGCTCGAGGCCATCCTGGCCGGCGAAACCGACGTCGAACTCGACTCTGCCTTCCGCACCGCGCGCGAGGCTTTGAAGACCTTCGAACGCATCGAGCCGCGGGTGGAGCCGGAGACGTTCAAGGGGACGCTGCGTCCCTATCAGCGCGAAGGCCTCGGGTGGATGCACTTCCTCCAGGACTTCGGCTTCGGCGGCTGTCTCGCCGACGACATGGGCCTCGGCAAGACGATTCAGGTCCTGGCCCTGCTCGAAGACCGGCGCCTGAGGCGCCTGGCCGGAGAGAAGATCGCTCCCTCGCTGGTCGTGGTTCCGCGGTCTCTCGTCTTCAACTGGAAGCAGGAAGCCGCGCGCTTCACCCCGTTGCTCAAGGTCAAGGACCACACGAGCGCCCTGCGCTCGCACGGCTCGTTCGATGAGTGGGACGTGGTCCTCTCGACCTACGGCACTTTGCGCTCCGACGTCATGCGCTGGCAGGGCACCACGTTCGACTACGCCATCCTCGACGAAGCCCAGGCCATCAAGAACGCCACCACCGAATCGGCCCGCGCGGCGCGGCTCATCCGCTCGAAGCACCGCCTGGCTCTGTCCGGAACGCCGGTCGAGAACCGGATGTCCGAGCTCATCTCCATCTTCTCGTTCCTCAATCCGAGCCTCGCCGCGGGTTCCGTCGCCCTCGCCGAACTCGCGAGCGACAAGGCCACCGGCCCTGAGCGCGAGGTCCTCGCGCGCGGCCTGAGGCCCTACGTCCTGCGCCGCCGCAAGGAGGACGTGCTTCCCGATCTGCCGCCCAAGTTCGAGGAGACGCTCTACTGCGAACTCGGGGTCGAGCAGCGCAAGCTCTACGAGGAGATGAAGGAACACTATCGGTTCCGGATCACCGCCCTGCTCGAAACCCAGGGGCTCTCGAAGAGCCGCATCCAGGTCCTCGAAGCCCTGCTGCGCCTGCGTCAGGTGGCCTGCAGCCCCGGCCTCATCGATGCGAATCGGAAGGATTTCAAGGACGCGAAGATCGAGGCCCTTCTGCCGCGCCTGCAGGAAGTGGCGGCCGAGGGACACAAGGCGCTCGTGTTCTCCCAGTTCACGTCCTACCTGGCCCTGCTTCGTCCTCGAGTCGAGGAGCTCGGGCTCAATCACGTCTACCTCGATGGCGGCACACGCGATCGAAAGACCGTGGTCGAGCAGTTCGAGTCCGACCCCAAGACGTCTCTCTTCCTCATCAGCCTCAAGGCCGGCGGCCTGGGCCTGAACCTGACCGCCGCAGACTACGTCTTCATTCTCGACCCGTGGTGGAACCCCGCGGTCGAGATGCAGGCGATCGCGCGCGCCCACCGCATCGGGCAGACGAAGCCCGTGTTTGCCTACCGCATGGTGGCCAAGGACACGGTGGAAGAGAAGGTCCTCGAGCTGCAGGAGAAGAAGCGCGAGCTGGTCGAGACCCTGCTCGGCGAGGACAAGGGCTCGATCGCCTCCCTCAAGCGCGAGGACATCGAACTGCTGCTGTCGTAGCCGCGGCAGACGCGGTCCGCCATTCGGGCGGGGGGCAGCCCGTCTCGTCATCGCGAGGCTCGTCCCTCGCCGTCATTGCGAGGAGCCACTCCGTCTGGCAATGCGACGAAGCAATCCCGCGGACTTGGTAGCGGTTGCCCGCGGGGCCAAGCGCTGATGTGGGTCGCAGGCGACCGGGACGTGCCGCGCGAGTCGCCGCACTTCGTCGGTCAGGTTCGCGCGGCCCGAGGCGAGTAAGGAGCCACACGATTCCATCGTTCCGGCATTCCAGTGGCGACGCACGAAGCCGGTCCCGGCGCCGCGAGCCCACCGCAGCGCTTGGCCCCGCGGGACACCGCTACCACACCCGCGAGATTGCTTCGGCCCGCCGCGAAACGGACCGGGGACTCGCAATGACGTGAGGTCTCTATGCCACCTTTGGGATGCGGAGCCGGGCGCCCTTGAGATTCCCGATGACGGCCAGGGTCTGCTTGCGGCTGAAGATGTCCCGGGCGAGCTTGGTCACGTCGCCGCTGGTGACCGCGTCGATGGACTTGAGGGTCTCGTCGGGAGACACCGTCCGCCGGAAGTAGATCTCGTTCCGGGCGAGGTTGCTCATCCGCGAGCCCGTGCCTTCGAGCGAGAGCATCAGACCGCCCTTCAGATTGTCCTTCGCGCGCTGAAGCTCCTCGCCCGGAACCGCCTCGTCGACCAGCCGCTTCACCTCGTCGGTGATGAGGGACAAGACGGTGTCGACGCGGTCCTTCGACGTTGCGGCGTAGATCGACAGGCTCCCGGTGTCCATGAAACCGGAAAGGCCGGCGGAGATCGAATAGACGAGGCCTCGCTTCTCGCGGACGTTCTGGAAAAGGCGCGAGGAAATACTCCCACCCAGGACCGTGCCCAGCACATGACCCGTGAACCGATCCGCGTGGGTGGACGAGGGCCCCTGAGCGCCGAGGCAGAGGTGCGTCTGGGCCAGCGTCTTCTTGTGCTTCGTGATGAGGCCGTGGTGGGTCAGCGGCCGAACGCTCCTGGCTCCGGCGCGCCCCTTCGGGATGGAGGTGAAGAGCCGGGTGGCGAGTTCGACCGCCCGCTTCTCGGTGATGCGCCCGGCGATGGAGAGGACGAGGTTCGAGGGAACGTAGACCTTCTTGAAGAAGCGTCGCACGTCCTCCTGGTTGTAGCCCTTGAGCGCTTTGCGGGTTCCGAGGATGGGTCGGCCGATGGGGTGGTCGGGCCAGAGTTTCTGGGCGAACATCTCGCCCAGGATGTCGTCGGGCGTGTCGTCCACCATGGCGAACTCTTCGAAGATGACCGTCTTCTCCTTGGAGAGATCCGACTTGTCGAAGCGGGGATGGACCAGGATGTCCGCGAGAATCTCCGCCGAGCGATCGACGTGGGTGTCGAGGACGCGAAGGTGGAAGGCCGCGTATTCCTTCGAGGTGAAGGCGTCCATGTGGCCGCCCATGGCATCCACGTCCATGGCGATCTGCTCGGCGCTGCGCGATGCCGTGCCCTTGAAGACCAGGTGCTCGATGAAGTGAGCGAGACCCCGCTCGGCGTCGCTCTCGTGCCGCGATCCACGCCGCACGAACACGCCGATCGCGACCGAATGGACCTGGGCCAGGGGCTCGACGAGGAGCGTCAATCCGTTCTCGAAGACATGCCGCGTGACGCTCATAACCACACAGCATACCGTCGCGGTTCGGCCCGGGACGTGGCGAGACCCGGATCCACGGGGGGTTGGGGGGGGCGGACGCCAAGGTACGATTGACCTCGAATGATCACGGTCGACGAGGCGCAAGCGATAGTTCTCGGACGCGTTCCGACGCTCGCCACCGAGGCCGTGTCTCTCGAGACCGCCTGGTCGCGCATCCTGCGGGCGAACGTGCTCTCCGATCGCGACCAGCCTCCCTTCGATCGCGCGGCCATGGACGGGTTCGCGGTTCGGTCGGCCGACACCGAGGCGGCCGGAACGCGGCTTCGGATCGTGGGCGAGGTCCGCGCCGGCGTCTGGCCCGATCGCGCGGTGGGGGTTCGCGAGGCCATGCGCATCATGACGGGCGCGCCCGCGCCCGAGGGCGCGGATGCCGTGATCCAGGTCGAGCGCACGAAGACGACGGATCCGGCGCCCGGGGCCGCGCCCGAGGTCGTCCTGGAGACCGGCGTGACCGCGGGACAGAACATCGTGCCTCGCGGGTCCGAAGCGAGGGCGGGCGCTCTTCTCCTTCGCGAAGGAACCCGCATCGGCGCTTGCCACCTTGCCGTGCTCGCGTCGGTCGGCGTGACCGAACCCGTGGTCTCCCAGAAGCCTCGAGTCGCCGTGATCGTCACCGGCGACGAGGTGGTCGATCCGAGGACTCGCCCGAGTGCCGCCCAGATTCGCAACGCCAACGGCCCCGCCCTCCTCGCCGCAGTCCACGAGGCCGGGGGCGTGGCCTCGGACTTCGGCGTCGTGTCGGATGATCCCGCGAAGACCCGCGACGCCATCGCGCGCGCGCTCAACCGAGGCCATGACGCGATTGTCCTCTCCGGCGGCGTGTCCGCGGGCGATTTCGACTTCGTGGAAGCGGCCCTCGGAGAGCTAGGCGTGACCCTTCACGTCACCGCGGTCCGGGTCAAGCCGGGAGCGCCCTTCGTCTTCGGTACGAGGGGCGCCACGCTTCTGTTCGGCCTTCCCGGCAATCCCGTTTCGGCCCAGGTGACGTTCGAGCTCTTCGCCCGCCCCGCCCTGCTCAAGATGCAGGCCGCCAGCGCGTTCCTTCGGCCCGGGTTCGAGGCCATTCTCGATGGTCCGCTCACCAACCGGTCGAACCGGAGAAACTATCTGCCCGTGCTGGTGAGCCGGGGCGCGGGCGGACTGCACGCTCAGCCGATCCGCACCCAAGGTTCGGGCGATACCGTCGCTCATTCGCTCGCCAACGCTCTTGCGGTTCTCGAACCCGATCAAACGTCCGCGGCCCAGGGCGAGCGCATCGCGGTCTACCCTCTCCCGTCATTTCTCGAGGTCTAAGTCATGCCCAAGCCACGCGCCAGGAAGTCCGCCCCGAAAACCGCTCCACAACTCTCCCACGTGGGAAAGAACTCCCGCGCGCGGATGGTCGATGTCACCGACAAGGCCGAGACCGTCCGTGAGGCGAAGGCCTCGGGCCGCATCACCATCTCGAAGGCCGCGATGGCCCTCGTGCGCGAGCACAGCCTGGAAAAAGGCCCGGTCACCGCGGTCGCGCGTTTCGCGGGAATCCAGGCGGCGAAGCGCACCTCGGACGCGATTCCCATGTGCCACCCGCTCCTCCTCTCACAGGTCGATGTCGTGATCATTCCGCGCCCCTTCGGCTTCGAAATCAACGCGACGGTCAAGACCAAGGGCCAGACCGGCGCGGAGATGGAAGCGCTCCATGCCGTCTCGGTGGCGGCCCTCACCATCTACGACATGGTCAAGGCCGCGGACAAGAAGATGGTCATCGGCGACATCCGGCTCGAATCGAAGAGCGGAGGCAAGAGCGGTGATTTTGTTCGTTAGTCGGGGTGCCGCCGCATCCGCGGTTCTGCTCGCGGCGACCCTCGCCCTCGCGCAGCCGGTCGCCCTTCCGAGAAGGCCGTCGCCCGCGGTCGAGGCCATCGTCGGGGAGTATGGCGAGGGCAAAGCGCGGCTCGTCGTCCGTGAGATGAACGGCGCGCTCGAGGTCAGCGCCGATGGCCGCGCCTTCGAAACGGTGCTGGAGACCGGGGGCGATCGGTACAAGGCGGCGCTTCTGGGCGAATTCCGGGTCGATCGCGGCGTTCCTTTGGCCAAGGCGAAAGGCCTGGCGGTCCAGACCGTGATCCAGGGCATCTCCATCGCCGGCGTCTTCCTGCCGCGTCGTGACTATGGGGGCGCCGAAGGCGTCTTTAGAATCACGCCGTTGCGGCCGTTCGCGGAGCTGGAGAAAGAAGCCCGGGCTCTGTCTCCTCCAAAGGAGACCGGCGACTTCCTGCCGAGCGACCTCGTCGACGTTCGCTCCCTCGACAAGTCGCTGGTACTCGACGTCCGCTACGCGACCGCCGCGAACTTCCTCGCCACCCCGGTCTACGGCAAGGCGCAGGTCCGCCTTCAGCGCAACGCCGCCCTGGCCCTCGTGCGCGCCCACCGCGCGCTCAAGGCCGCGGGCTACGGCCTGATGCTTCACGACGGCTACCGGCCCTGGTTTGTCACCTGGGTGTTCTGGAACGCGACGCCTCCGGCCTCGCGCGTCTTCGTGGCCGACCCCGCGCAGGGGTCGAGGCACAACCGCGGTTGCGCCATCGACCTTACCCTCTTCGATCTCAAGACGAAGAAAGCGGTCGAGATGACCGGCGGCTACGACGAGATGTCGCCGCGCTCCTATCCCGACTACGGCGGCGGGACCTCGAGGCAGCGCGCCTTGCGCGAGCTGCTTCGCCAGGCCATGGAACACGACGGCTTCAGCGTGTACGAGGCCGAGTGGTGGCATTTCGACTACAAGGACTGGCCGCGTTACGCGATCGGGAACGAGAGCTGGTGGAAGAACTAACCGGGGGAATGAAAACCCTCCATGAGGAGGGCGCGAGCCTTCTGGTGCTCACCGGGGCCGGGGTCTCCGCGGAGAGCGGCCTCGCCACCTTCCGCGATTCGAACGGCCTCTGGGAACAGCACCGGGTCGAGGATGTGGCCTCGCCGGACGGCTTCATTCGCGATCCCGCACTGGTGTGGAAGTTCTATTCGCTGCGGCGGGACCAGGCGAAGACGGTGGAGCCGAACGCCGGTCACCGGGCGCTCGCCGAGGTCGAGAAGCGGCTCGGAGATCGTTTCCTGCTCGTCACCCAGAACGTCGACGGTCTTCATCAGCGCGCCGGTTCGCAGCGCGTGATCGAAATCCACGGCAGTCTGTTCAGGACGAAGTGCTCGAGTTGCGATCTCGAGCCCTTCGACGATCACGCCACGTACTTCGGACGGACCCTGCCCACGTGCGACGATTGCGAACGCCGGGGCCGCAAGGCCCTGCTGCGGCCGGACATCGTCTGGTTCGGCGAGATGCTCGATCCACAGCACCTCCAGGCCATCGACTCCTTCATGCGCCGCGCCGCGGGCGGACCTTTCGTTTTCATCGCGGTGGGAACCTCGGGCGCGGTGTGGCCCGCGGCGGGCCTCGTCAACCTCGCGCGGAGCCTGGGCGCTTCGACACTTCTCGTGAACGCGGAGCCCGCGGAGAACACCGCGCGTTTTCATCAGTTCATCCAGGCGAAGAGCGCGGAGGCCCTGCCGGCTCTCTTCGGCGCGAAGGCCCCGGCCAGCCGATAATTGAACCCCAGTCTTTACCGTCGCTCAGGAGGTCGCTCTTGAATTCCCGCCCTGCTCTCGCCCTGCCCCTTTGTCTCACCCTGGTGTCCATGACCTCAGCCCAACCCCTTCAGAACGAACCCATCGCCTACCCCCAGACGAAGAAGGGCGACGTGGTCGAGATCCTGCACGGACACACGATCGCCGATCCGTACCGATGGCTCGAGGATCCGAACAGCCCGGAGACCGCGGCCTGGGTGGAGGCGCAGAACAAAGTGACCTTCGGCTACCTCGAGAAGATCGAGAGGCGCGCGGCGATCCGGGAGCGGCTCACGAAGCTATGGGACTACGAACGCTATGGGGTGCCGAGTCGCGAGGGGTCGTGGACCATCTTCTCGAAGAACAACGGGCTCCAGAACCAGGCGGTCATCTACAAGGCGACGTCGCTCGACGCGACGCCCGAGGTGCTGCTCGATCCCAACACTTTGTCCAGCGACGGCACGGTGGCGCTTTCCGGCGTGAGCTTCTCCGAGGACGGGAAGCACATGGCCTATTCGACCTCCGCTTCCGGCTCCGACTGGATGGAGTGGAAGGTGCGCGACGTGGCCTCGGGCAAGGATCTCGCCGATGTCATCAAGTGGTCGAAGTTCTCGGGCGCCGCCTGGAAGAAGGACGGGAGCGGCTTCTATTACTCGCGCTACGACGCTCCGAAGGACCAGGGCGAAGCCTTCAAGGCGGTCAACAAGTATCAGAAGGTCTACTTCCATCGTGTGGGGACCGCGCAGGACAAGGATGAGCTCGTCTACGAGCGTCCCGATCAGCCCGATTGGGGCTTCGGCGCCGATGTCACCGACGACGGCCGCTGGCTCCTGATTCTCCAATCCGAAGGGACCAATCGCGAGAATCGTGTCTTCCTGAAGGATCTCACCGACCCGAGCGGGAAGATCGAGCCGTTTCTCGACAAGTTCGATGCCTCGTACGGCGTGCTGGGCAACGATGGCGCCACGTTCTACGTGGTGACGGACAAGGACGCCCCGCGGTACCGCGTGGTGTCGATCGAGAAGGGCAGGACCGAGCCGACGGCCTGGAAGACGCTCATCGCCCAACCCGCGAACCGCGACGTGCTCTCCTCCGCCTCCCTCATCGCCAATCGGTTCGTTACGGTCTGGCGGGTGGATGCGCACGAGAAGCTGAAGCTCTATTCGCTCGACGGGAAGCCAGAGAGCGAGATCGCTCTTCCCGCCATCGGATCCATCGCGGGCATCACCGGGAAGCGCAAGGACCAGGATGCCTTCTACGCCTTCACTTCGTTCAACTATCCCTCGACCACGTTCCATTACGACTTCGCGACGAAGGCAAGCGCGATCTTCAAGCAGCCGAAGGTCGACTTCGATCCCAACGCCTTCGAGACGAAGCAGGTCTTCTATCCGAGCAAGGACGGCACGAAGATCCCCATGTTCATCGTGCACAAGAAGGGCCTGGTCCTGAACGGGCAGAACCCCACGTATCTCTACGGCTATGGCGGCTTCGACATCTCGCTCGAACCGGCGTTCTCGCCCGCGAACATCGTGTGGATGGAGATGGGCGGCGTGTACGCTCAGCCCAATCTCCGAGGGGGCGGCGAATACGGCAAGGAGTGGCACGACGCGGGCCGGCTCAAGAACAAACAGAACGTCTTCGACGATTTCATCGCCGCGGCCGAATGGCTGATTGCGAACAAGTACACCTCCACCCCGAAGCTCGCCATCGGCGGCGGCAGCAATGGCGGCCTGCTCGTGGGCGCGGTCATGACCCAGCGTCCCGACCTCTTCGGCGCGGCCCTGCCCGCGGTGGGCGTCATGGACATGCTTCGCTACCACAAGTTCACCATCGGCTGGGCCTGGAAGTCGGACTACGGCGATCCCGACATCAAGGAGGACTTCGAGGTGGCGCTCAAGTACTCGCCGCTCCACAACCTCAAGCCGGGCGTCGCGTATCCCGCGACCCTCGTCACCACCGGTGACCACGACGATCGCGTGGTGCCTGCGCACTCGCACAAGTTCATTGCGACCCTTCAGGCGGACCAGAAGGGAAACGCCCCCGTGCTCACGCGCATCGAGACCAAGGCGGGCCACGGCGCCGGCAAGCCCACCACCAAGATCATCGAGGAGCGGGCGGACCAATGGGCCTTCCTCACCAAAGCGCTGGGCATGAAGTGACGGTGTGCTGACCACCCTCCTCCTCCTCGCCCTCCCCGCGTTCCCGGCGGAGACCCCGCCCACGCCCCAGTGGCTCGAGATCACGGTCGCCACCAGCAAGGTTCGAGTGGTCACCGACTCGGGTGACAAGGCGGGCCGGAAGGCCGCCCTTCAACTGGCCCAATTCGATCGAGCCCTGCAGAAGCGGTTCCCCTGGATCAAGACTCCCGACGAGACGCCTCTCGTCGTCTTCGCCTCGGCGGACGAAGTCATGGTGCGCTCGATGGCCCCCGACACCACCGACGCCGAGAAGGACAACGCGTTCTCGTCCTACCTTGCGGGACCGACGCAGCACACCGGCGCCTTGCGAACCGATCTGCCGGAGACCGCCGACAAGGATCGCAGTCCGACCCGCGGCTTCTACCGCGGCCGCGTGGCCTTCCTGATCGAGAGGTCCCTTGGAAAGGCCGCGCCGCCGTGGCTGAGTCGAGGTCTGGTCACGTTCCTGTCCGACGCGGTGGTGAAGGACAAGGAAGTCCAGGTGGGCCGGATGACCGCGGCGGATGGCGACGGCGCCCCCGTGTCGGTACCGGCCGCGGCGGAGTTCTTCAGGGAGGGTCGGCCCGCCGACCGACGCTTTGACCTGCTAAGCGGCCTCTTCATCCACTACCTGCTCGTCGGCGACAACGGTCGCAACGCGGGGACGCTGGACGCGCTGCTCCAGTCCTTCGCCGCGAACGACGGCTCGTCGGCGCAGGCCGCGCTTGCGAGGGCCACCTCCTTCTATGCAGGCTTTCCGAAGCATGTGGCGGCGAAGAAGTTTCAGCCGCTCAAGATCCCGGCGGATCCCTCGATCACGCCCGCAGGCTTCACCGTGACCTCCCTCCCCCTCGCCGAGGCCCTCATGCTGCGCGCCGAGGTTCTCTTCGATCTGAATCGCCCCGTGGATGCCCGTGGCCTCCTGCGCCAGGTGAAGGCGGCGGATCCGACCCTCGCCCGGCCCCTCGAGATCGAGGCGGTCCTCTATGAGCGCGAGCAGCGCTCCGCCGAATCGAGAAAGGCGATCGAAGCCGCCATTCAGCTCGGCTCGAAGAACGCGAGCCTCTACTACCGCCTCGCGCAGCTTCAGTGGTCGCGCACGATGGCGAAGCCCCTGCTGCTGTCCGTGCAGAAGCTTCTCGAGACCGCGCGCGATCTCTCGCCGGGCGACGCGAACACCCTGTGCTACCTCGCGGAGATTCAGGGCGACCTGGGCCTCTTTCAGCCGGCTCTCGAGAGCGCCCAGCGGGGTGCTTCGGCCGCGGCCTCCGACGTCTACGCGCAGATGGCTCTGGCCCGGGCGCAATGGAACGCGAAGCAGACCGACGCCGCCCTCGTGACCGCGAAGAAGGCGCTCGTCCTTGCCAAGCTCGCCACCCAGAAGCAGCGCGTTCAGGAGTTCCAGACTTTCGCGACGAAGAACAGGCGCGCCCAGGCCGCCGGAACGAAGCCGTATCCGAGTCAGTTCGGGCCTCCGCCCGCGGGCGCTTTCGGAGCCGCGCGCTCAGCCGGCGGCGCCGATCGCGTGAGCCTCGGCCAGGCGCGGACCGATTCCGCCGACGCCTCCGCCATCACCGACTGCTTCGCCAACCGCAACGACGCCGCCTGCGCCCGCGCGGTTCCGCCCCTTGAAGCCGCCTGCGCCGACAAGCAGTCCACCTCCTGCGTGTCCCTGGGCTCGCTCTACGACGGCGGGTTCGGGATGGCGCGCGATCGCAAGAAGGCCGCGAGCTACTACAAGACCGCCTGCGACCTCGCCGACAAGCCCGGCTGCGCCCGTTTCGCGGTCCTGGAGGCGCAGGGCCTCGGAGTGGCCCTGAACGCGGCCCCGGCCAGGAAGACGCTCGAATCCCTCTGCGCGGAGAAGATCCCCGAGGGGTGCATCGGCCTCGCTCAGATCCTCCAGCGGACGGGCCTCGCGAAGGACCGAGACCGGGCGCGCACGCTGCTCAAATCCGCCTGTGATGCGGGTTCCGCCGAAGCGTGCGGCCTGATGACCAGCCGTTGAGGCCCCGAACTAGGTCTTTGGGCCGCGTGCTTCCGCGAGGAGCTGCTCGACCAGGCGGCTGAGTTCCCGGTCCTTTTCGGTGCCGATGTGGACCTCGCCCTTCGCCCGGTCCCGGATCTGTCCGCGGCCGTCCACCACGTAGATCGCCGGCCAGTATTCGTTGCGCAGAGCCCGCCAGTAGTCCATGTGGTTGTCGAGGAAGTGTGAATGCGCGCCGAGGCCGTGCTCCCGGACCGCCTCCTCCACATTCGCGCGCTTCTTCTCCTGATCGAACTCGGGCGTGTGCACGCCCACGATGACCAGACCCCGCTCGCCGTATCGCTTCTCCATCTCCCTGACCCAGGGGATCGTGTTCACACAGTTGATTCAGCCGAAGGTCCAGACGTCGAGGATGACCACCTTGCCCTCGAGGGCCTTGAGGCTCTGCGGAGGTCCGATCCACTGCTTCGGATCCTGCGAAGGGAACTCCGGCGCCTTGTCGTAGCGCGCGGGTTGGACGGAGGCGGCAAGGGCCAGGAGCAGCAGCGCGGCGGAAACCGCGTGACGCCCCGTCATTCCGGGGGCTGCCGCGAGAAGGCCGCGGTGCGGGCGTGGAGGATGGCCAGCACCAGTTCTTCGGGTGCTGGCGTCCGGGCCGGAACGTCCCGCCGCTCCGTAGCGCGGGCGATGTTCAGGGTCGTTCGATAGGACGCGAGGTACTTCCGGCAAGGCGCGCACTGCTCGAGGTGGCGCTCGAAACTCTGCCGGGTCAGGGCATCGAGGACTCCGTCGAGGAACTCGTCGAGAAAGCCGTACAGCTCGCGACAGGTCATCAT
>Ga0315271_10002218_pt1 | contig 12120 bp, 8 predicted proteins | sample C3_top_MG_FD_204664 | JGI IMG/M metagenome (GOLD analysis project Ga0315271, IMG submission 204664) | Sediment microbial communities from Yellowstone Lake, YNP, Wyoming, USA - C3_top | ecosystem: Environmental > Aquatic > Freshwater > Lake > Sediment | place: USA: Wyoming | collected 2017-08-01
GTCTTCTCGATGAGGCGGTCGGCCAGGGTGGATTTCCCGTGGTCGATGTGGGCGACGATGCAGAAGTTCCTTATGTGCTCAAGCTTCAATGGGGTTCCGAGGCGGGTGTCTGGTGCAATATAGTGGAGTGGGCATCCTCGCGGGATTCGGGGCAGTCGGAAGTCAGAAGTCAGAAGTGAGTGAAAAGTGACGAGTGACGTGCGCGGAACTGATCACTCGCTGAAAGCTGAAACCTGAAACCTGAAACCTGCCGTTGCCTCTGCATTCCTCCCGCCCCGACCTCCTCGACCCCGCCGAACTCGCGAGCCTCGCGGGCATCGACGTCATCGCGCGATTCATCGTGGACGGTTTCCTCAGCGGGCTCCACCGCTCTCCGCGCAAGGGCTTTTCCGCCCAGTTCGCGGAGCACCGGCCGTACCAGCCCGGTGACGAGCCCCGAATGCTCGACTGGAAGATCGCGGCGCGGTCGGACCGGCTCGTCGTGAAGCAATTCGAGGAAGAGACGAATCTCCGTGCCACGATCCTGCTCGATGTCTCGCGGTCGATGGCCTGGACCGGTGACAAGTCTCGCCTCACGAAGCTCGCGTATGCCGAGCGGCTCGCGGCGGCGATCGCGCTCTTGCTGCTCCGCCAGCGCGACGCCGTCGGGCTCGTGCGCTTCGACGCCGAAGTGCGCTCCTCCGTTCCGCCGCGTGCGCGGCGGGGGCAGTGGAAGCGGATCGTGGCGGCGCTGAGCGAGCCGGGGGCAGGGAAGGCGACGCGGGCCGGTGCGGCGTTCACGCAGGCGGGCCGGCTCGTGCCGCGCCGCGGGCTCATCATCCTCATCTCCGATCTGCTCGTCGAGAGCGAAGAAGTGCTCGGCCCCGTGCGGGCGCTGCGCGGGATGGGGCATCAGGTGGTGGTCCTGCAGGTGCTTGATCCGTCCGAGCGCGATCTCTCCGGGAGGGCGGGAGAGGCGCTGTTCGTGGATCCCGAGAGCGCGCTCGCCGTGCCGGCGTCGGTGGCCGACGTGCGCGCCGCCTACCACGAGACGGTCGCGACAGCGCTCGCGGAGTGGCGCGAGCAGTTGGCCGCGGCGGGAGCGACCTACGAAATGGTATCGACCGATGCGCCCTTCGGCGTCCCCTTGCGCCGCGCCTTCGCGGCGCGGCAACGGATGCCGTGATCGGATTCCTCTCGCCGCTCTGGCTCCTGGCCGCGCTCGCGGCCGGGGTGCCGCTCATCCTCCACTTGCTCCGGCGGCGGACGGGAGCGGCGATCGAGTTCCCGGCGGCGCGATGGCTCGCGCGCGCGGAGCGGGAGCACAGCCGCTCACTCCGGCTGCGGAATCTGCTCCTCATGCTGTTGCGCGTCTTCGCGGTGCTCCTGCTCGCGCTCGCCGCCGCGCGCCCGGTGGCGCGGCTCCCGGGCGCGGGGCATGCGCCGACGGCGATCGCGATCGTGCTCGACAATTCGCTCTCGGCCTCGGCGGTGGTGAACGGCCGCCCGGTGCTCGATGATCTCAAGGCACGCGCGCTCGCCGTGGTGCGGCGCGCCGGCACCGGTGACCGCCTCTGGCTCGTGACGGCGGACGGCGCGGTGCAGGGGGGCACGGCCGGCGCGGTGGGCGCGGCGATCGCTCGCGCAACGCCGCTCGCGGGGGCCGGGAGTGTCGCGCAAGCCGTGCGAGCGGCCGCCGCGCTCGCCGCCGCGGCGCCCGAGGAGGCGCACGAGCTGGCGATCGTCACCGACGCGCAGGCCTCGGCCTGGCCGCACCGCATCTCCCTCGGCGGCGTACGCGTGTCGGTGTACTCGCCCGACGCGCCGCCGCCGAAGGATCACGCCGTCGTCCTCGCGGCGGCCGAGCCGCCACTCTGGACGCCGCGCGGCGCGATCCACCTGCGCGTCCGTTCCGCGGACTCGGTCAGCTACCGGATCACCCTCGGCGCCCGCACCCTCGCCCGCGGCATCGCCGGCCCCGGCGGCGATGCCGTGGTGCACGCCGCGCCGCCGGAACGCGGCTGGGTATCCGGCACCGTGGAACTCGAGCCGGACGAACTGCGCGGCGACGACGTCCGCCACTTCGCCCTCTGGCTCGGCCCTCCCCCCGCCGTCCGCGTCGACAGTTCCGCCGGGATCTTCGCCCGCGATGCCGTGGCCGCGCTTGAACACGCGGGCCGTGTCGCCGCCGGTAACGATGTGGTGATCTCCGCCGCCGACGCCGCGCCGTTCGCCGAGCAGTTTGCCGAGCCCCACTCCAAGCCCCACCCCGAGCCGTATCCCGAGCCGTATCCCGAGCCGTATCCCGCGCTCCTCCTCGCCCCTCAACCCCCCGTCCGCATCGGCGCCGCCAATCGTACTCTCGAAAAGGCAGGCATCCCCTGGCGCTTCGGCCCCGCGCGCCACGGAACGAATCCCGTGACCGGAGGCCCGCGCGCCGACGTGACGCTCCGCTATCTTCTCCTCCCCGCCGCGGGCGCCGCGCCCGCGGAGACGCTCGCCACGGTGGCGGGTGAACCGTGGGTGGTGCGGGGGAGAGGCTACGTGCTCGTCGCGAGCCCGCTCATCCCCACGGCCACCGACCTCCCGCTCCGCGCGGCATTCCTCCCTTGGCTGGCCGAGATGATCACCCAGGAACTGAGTCCGGCCGGACGGGCATACGAGGTATCGCCGGGCGCCCGGCTCGCGCGTCCGGCGGGAGTCGACGCGCTCGAATCGCCGTCGGGATCGCGGGCGTCGGTGAGTGGTGATTCGCTCGATGCGCCTCCCGTGCCCGGGGTGTACTGGCTGCTGCGCGCCGGCGCGCGTGCGGGCGCGGTCGTCGTGAACGCCGAGCCCGGCGAATCGGATCTCGCGCGATTGGACGCGTCGGCGCTCGAGGGGCGCATCGCCGCGAAGTCCGTGATCGTCACGACCGATGCTGCTTCCTTCGATGCCGCCGCTTTCGCGGCCGGATCGCGCCGTCCCATCGGTGCGTGGCTCCTCGCGTTGGCGCTCGCGATGCTCGTCGCGGAAGCGGTGGCGTCTTCGGCGCGGCCGGCCGAGGCGGCCTGATGCTCACCGCGCTGCTCGACGCGATCGAAGGACTCCCGCTCTTCGGCCGGCTCGCCCGCGAGCTGCCGGCGCCGCACGACCGGGTGAGGGTGAGCGGCCTCCCTGGCTCGAGCGCCGCGGCGCTCACCGGGGCGCTCGTCCGCCGGATGGGGCAGGCGCGCGTCTTCGTCGTGGTGACCGAATCGCTCGCCGACGCCGAGCGCTGGCTCTCCGACCTCGACGCGTTGCTCGGCGCCGGGAGTGCCGCGCTCTATCCGCCGCGCGAGGGCTTCGGCGAGGTGGAGCCGCACCTGGAGGTGGCGGGCGAGCGCGTCGAGACGCTGGAGCGCCTCGCGCGCGGCGAAGTGCGCGTGCTCGTGACCACCGCCCGTGCCGTCCTCGAGCGGACGCGCCTGCCGAGCGCCGTGCGCAGCGCGCGCATCGAACTGCGCGCCGGCGAGGTGCACCGGCTGGAATCGCTCGTCGCGCACCTCACCGCCGTCGGCTTCGAGCCGACCCCGCTCGTCGAGGAGGTCGCGCAGTTCGCCGTCCGCGGCGGGATCGTGGACATCTATAGTTTTGGCATGGCCGAGCCCGTCCGCCTCGAGTTCTTCGGCGACGAGATCGCGTCGATGCGCCACTTCGACATCGCCACGCAGCTCTCCACCCGCGACGCCGAGCGCGTGGTGATCTTGCCGGTGGACGCTCCCGCCGTTGCCGAGCAGTTCGCCGAGCAGTACCCCGAGCCCCACCCCGAGCAGTACCCCGAGCCGTACCCCGGCTCTGTCACGAGCCTCCTCCCCCCCGACTCGATCTTCGTCCTCCCTGGCGACGCGCACCTCGAACCCGAGATGCGCCGCGCCTGGGACGAAGCCCAGCACCACGTCGACCTCGCCCGCCGCCGCGAGGAGGATGTCCCCGACCGCGACGCCCTCTTCCGGCCGCCCACCGAGACCCTCACCGAACTCGCCGCCTTCGGCACCATCGCGGTAGTTCCCGCTGCGGCGGCTCTGCCGCCGCAGCCAGCCGAGAGCCGAGCGCCGAGCGCCGAGCCCGCGCTCCTGTCCTTCCCACTTCTAGCCCCCGAGCTCGTCGAGCGCGACATCAAGCGGCTGCGCCGCCTCGTGGACGATGGCACGCCGACCTTGATCCTCTGCGACAACGCCGGTCAGGCGGAGCGGCTCGAAGAACTGCTCACCGAGAGCGCGATGCGCCCATCGCCGGCGGCGCTCGCGGTCGGCGTCCTCGACGGCGGTTTCGTGATCCCGGCCGGCGGCGGGCACGCCGGGCTTCGCGTCCTCACCGACCACGAGATCTTCCGCCGCGAGCGCCGGATCCGCCGCGCGCGGCGCTACTCGAGCGGCGGCGCGGCGGTGAACATCACCGCGCTCGTGCCGGGGGATTACGTGGTCCACCTCGAGCACGGCGTCGGGATCTTCCGCGGCATCGAACGGATCTTCGTCGGCGAGGCGACGATCGAGGCGGCGGTGATCGAGTACGAGGGGGGCGACCGGCTCAATGTCCCGCTCTACCGCATCGACCAGATCGAACGCTACCGCGCCGCCGCCGACACGAGCGATGATGTTCCGCCGCCGCGCCTCCACAAGCTCGGCGGCAAGACGTGGTCGCGGCAGCGTGACCGCACGCGCGCCGCGCTGCAGGAGATGACCGAGGAGCTGCTCGACCTCTACGCGCGCCGCCGCGTCGCGACGAAGACCCCGGCCCTCCCCGACGGGAGCTGGCAGCGCCAGCTCGAGAGCAGCTTCCTCTTCGAGGACACCCCCGACCAGCGCCGCGCCACGGTGGACGTGAAGCGCGACATGGAGTCCACGCGGCCCATGGACCGCCTGCTCGTCGGCGACGTGGGCTACGGCAAGACCGAGATCGCGGTCCGCGCGGCCTTCAAGGCGGTGCAATCCGGACGCCAGGTCGCGGTCCTGGTGCCGACGACCATTCTCGCCGAGCAGCACGGGCGCACCTTCGGCGACCGGCTGGCCGACTTCCCGATCGCCGTCGGCACGCTGTCGCGCTTCCAGACCGCGAAGGAGCAGACGGCGGTGCTGGCCGCGCTCGCCGAAAAGAAGCTCGATATCGTCATCGGGACGCACCGGCTGCTGAGCGCCGATGTGCTCTTCGCCGATCTCGGCCTCGTCATCGTGGACGAGGAGCACCGCTTCGGCGTGAAGCACAAGGAACGGCTGAAGCGGCTCAAGCTCGAGACCGACGTGCTCACCCTGACCGCGACGCCGATCCCGCGCACCCTGCACCAGTCGCTGGCCGGGCTCCGCGACATGACGGTGATCGAGACGCCGCCGCGCGACCGGTCCCCGGTGCTCACCTTCGTCGAGCCGTGGGACGACGGGCTCATCGAGGAGGCCATCGCCCGCGAGCTCGACCGGGGCGGGCAGGTCTTCTTCGTGCACAACCGGATCGAGACGATCGAAGCGATCGCCGATCATGTGAAACGATTGGCGCCACGCGCGACGGTGGCCGTCGCCCACGGCCAGATGAGAGAGCGCGACCTCGACGAGGTGATGCGGAAGTTCGTCGCCGGCGACGTGACGGTGCTCGTCTCGACGCTCATCGTGGAATCGGGGCTCGACGTCCCGAACGCGAACACGATGTTCGTGAACCGCGCCGACCACCTCGGTCTCGCCCAGCTCTACCAGCTGCGCGGGCGCGTGGGGCGGTCGCACCGGCGCGCCTACTGCTACCTGCTGGTGCCGGATGAGGTGGACACCGATGCCGAGCGCCGGCTCGAGGTGCTGGAACACCACACCGAGCTCGGTGCGGGCTACAAGATCGCGATGCGCGACCTCGAGATGCGCGGGGCGGGGAACCTCCTCGGCCCCGAGCAGTCGGGCTTCGTGCAGGCGGTGGGCTTCGAGCTCTATCTCAAGATGCTCGAGCAGACCGTGCACCGCGTGATGCGCGGAGTGGATGCGCCGGTCATCGCGCCGGCCGACGTGACGCTGGATGTTCCCAGCTATCTCCCCGACGAATATCTGACCGTGCCGGAGGTGAAGATCGGCTTCTACCGCCGGGTCTCGGCGGCGAAGGAGCCGGCGGACATCGACGCGATGCGCGCCGAGCTCCGGGATCGGTTCGGACCGTTGCCCGCGCCGGCGGAAACCCTGTTGGCGGCGGCCCTGCTGCGGGTGCTGGGGGGTCGTTTGGGGCTCGAGGGCATCCTGGTGCGCGGGGACGAGGCGCGTATTACCTTTCGGGCGGATGCGGCACCCCGGTTGAAGGGGCTGACCGCGGCCTTCCATGAGGTACAGTTCCAGGCCGAGGTTCGCCGCACGAACCCGCTGTCGCTGAAGTTGACGCGACTGGGCGGCGCCGCGCTGCTCGAAGGCCTCGCGCGGGCGCTGCGAAGCCTGACCGTCTGATCCTGCTCCATCCCGTCTTGCGTAGCGCGTGATGCGCGGGACGTCCTTCGCGTCATAAGTCACGCCTCACGTCTCACAATCGAATCGATCCCATGAAGCGTCGCACCGTTCTCGTCCTCGTCGCCGCGATCGCCCTCTCCACCGGCGTCGCCGCCTGCCAGGGACTCAAGGAAGCGTTCACCGCCCACGGCAACATGGCGGCGAAGGCCGGCTCCCAGCAGCTCACCGTCGAGCAGCTCTCGAAGCTGCTGACCGGCGTGCAGGTCCCGCTCACGCCGGACATCGCGAAGGCGATCACGAACATCTGGGTGGACTACCAGCTGCTCGGCGAAGCGGCCGCGAACAACGACACGCTGAACCAGCCGAAGGCGGTGGATGACGCCCTCTGGGCCTTCCTCGCGCAGCAGCGCGTCGGGAAGTTCCACGACCAGCTGGTGAAGACGTACAAGGGGATCGACAGCGCGGCGACGCCCGCCGAATACGCGAAGGGCGAATACCTCGCGGCGCAGCACATCCTCTTCATCGTCCAGCCGACGGCCACGCCGGCCCAGAAGGACTCCGTGCGCCGCGAGGCGCAGCGCGTCCGCGGGATGCTGAACGCGGAGAACTTCGCCGAGATGGCCAAGAAGTACAGCCAGGATCCGGGCTCCGCCGCGCGCGGCGGCGACCTCGGCGTCTTCAAGAACGGGCCGCCGATGGTGCAGCCGTTCCTGACCGCGGTCGTCGCGCTCCAGCCGGGCCAGATCTCCGGGCTCGTGCAGACGCAGTTCGGCTACCACATCATCCGCCGCCGCCCGTTGGCGGAGGTGCGCGCCGACTTCGCCCGCGAGGCGGCCGGCCCGGCGATCGCCCGCGCCGACAGCATCTGGATGAACGGCCTCGAGACGGCGGCCAACATCAAGTTCAAGGACAACGCCGCGCAGCTCGTGAAGACGGCCGTCCTGGACCTCGATGCGCACGCCAAGGACGGCGCGGTGCTCGCCACCTGGAAGGGGGGCGACTTCACCGTCGGCCGCCTCGTGAAATGGCTGGAGTCGGCGCCGCAGAAGGAGCAGCTCGCCGAGCAGGTCCGCCAGATGCAGGACACGATGGTCGTCGGCCTGCTCAAGCAGGTGCTGCGCAACGAGCTCGTGCTCGCCGCGGCGGACAGCGCGAAGGTCGTGCTCGACTCCGCCGAGCTGGCGACGATCCACCAGCGCTACTCGATGGCCGTGGTCAACGTCTGGACCCAGCTCAACGTCACCCCGAAGCTGCTCGCCGACAGTGCGAAGACGTCGAGCGGGCGTGAAGCGGTGGCGGCCCGGCAGGTCAACGACTTCATCGACAAGCTGATGAAGCAGCAGGCGCAGTACGTGGCCGTCGCGCCGCCCGTGTCGAAGGTGGCCCGCTCCAAGTACGGCGCAACGCTCAGCGTCGCCGGCATGCAGCGCGCGGTCGACGAGACGAACAAGGCGAAGGCCGCGGCCGACTCGGCGCGTCTCAAGTCGCGTCCGCCGACCGAGGTGCCGATCGGGGCGCCGCCGGCCGCACCGAAGCCGCGCTGACCGGACCCGGGAGCATTACGCCGGGGTATCCGAAAGCATGAGCAGATACCGTCACGTCCTCCCCGCGCTCGCGATCGTCATCGCGGGCGCGGCGGGGGCGCCCGCTTCCGCGCACGCCCAGGACATCACCCCCGCGCCTTCCACGATGGACGGCGTCGTCGCCGTCGTCGGGAACACCGCCATCCTGCGCACCGACCTCGAGGAGCGGATCGTCGCCCTCCGCGCGCAGGGGCAGCCGCTCCCCGAGGATTCCGCGGGACAGCGGCAGCTCATGGCGAACCTCCTCAATCAGCTCATCGATGAGGAGTTGCTCCTCCAGAAGGCGAAGGAGCTCAAGGTCACGGTCAGCGATGTGGACGTGGTCCCGCAGGTGGACAAGCAGATGGCGCAGATCCGGAGCCGCTTCAAGAGCGAGCTCGAGTTCCGCACGGAGCTGCGCAAGGCGGGCTTCGGCACGCCCGACGAGTACCGGCGCTTCCTCATCGACGCGGCGAAGCGGCAGCAGCTGCAGGTGAAGCTCTTCGAGAAGCTGCGCGAGGAAAAGAAGCTCCCCGCGGTACCGGTCACTGACGCCGAGGTGGATGCCTACTTCGCCGCGCACAAGGGAGAGATCCAGAAGCTCCCGGCCACGATCACGCTGCGGCAGGTGGTCGTCGCGCCGCACGCGAGTCCGCACGCGGACTCGGTGGCGTACATCAAGGCGGAGTCGATCTACGCGGAGATCAAGAAGGGGGGCGATTTCGAGCAGATCGCCAAGCGCGAGTCGCAGGACCCGTCCAACCGGGAACTCGGCGGCGACTTCGGCTGGCGGCGTCGCGGCGACTTCGTCCCCGAGTTCGAGGTCGTGTACTTCGGGATGCTCCCGGGGCAGGTGAGCCCGCCCTTCCGCACCCCCTTCGGCTGGCACATCGTGCGCATCGACCGCGTGCAGCCCTCCGAAGTGAAGGGGCGGCACATCCTCATCCGTCCGAAGATCGATTCGGCGGACATCGCGAAGGCGCGGAAGACGGCTGACAGCGTGGTCACGGCGTGGCGCGATGGCGCCAAGTTCGACACCCTCGTGAAGTACGACCACGATGCGACCGAGGAGAAGGCGATCCTGAATCCCTTCCCGCAGGCGCAGCTGCCGGTGGACTACCAGGCGGCGATCAAGGGGCACAAGCCGGGGGACATCCTCGCCCCCTTCCAGATGCAGGACAAGCAGCGCGACATCCCGAAGTTCTTCGTCATTGAGATCGTGACGATGGACTCGGAGCGCGATGCGTCGGCGGCCGACTTCAAGGACAAGATCCGCGACCAGCTGGCGCAGGAGAAGGCGATCCGGCGCTACCTCGACATCCTGCGCCGGCAGACGTTCGTGGTCGTCCGGCTCTAGGCCGTGCGCGTGGACCTCGCGCTCAAGCGGCTGCTCCTCGTGAAGAGCCGCACCGAGGGGAAGGAAGCGTGCGATGTCGGCGCCGTGCTCGTGAACGGCACCCGCGCCAAGGCCTCGTCCGAGTTGCGCCCCGGCGACCGGCTACGCATCGATTATGCCGAGCGCACCCTGGAGATCGAATTGCTCGCCGAGATCGGGAAGAGCGTGAGCCGCGCCCAGGCGAAGGAACTGTACCGGGTGCTGCGCGACGAGCGGGGCGCGTGAGCAAGCCCCGGCTCGCGGTCACCCTCGGCGATCCGCGCGGGATCGGGCCGGAGATCGTGGATGCGGCGGTCCTGGACCAGCGCGTGCGCACGGCGTGCGATCTCGTGGTGGTGGGCCCCTCGGGCGTCACCAACCGCGCGGTGGACGTGCTCACCGGCGTCTGGAGCGACGCGATGGGCAGCGATGTGGCCGGGCAGATCGCCGGCATCGCCATCGAGCGGGCGGTGGCACTCGCGCAGCGGGGCGAGGTCGCCGGCATCGTGACCGCCCCGATCGACAAGCATGCGCTTCTCGAGGGAGGCTACGACTTTCCCGGGCATACCGAGATGCTGGCCGCGCTCACCGGCGCCTCCGTCGCGATGATGCTCGCCTCCGACCGCCTCCGCGTGGTGCTCGCGACGGCGCACATCCCCCTCCGGGATGTGCCGCAGGCGCTCACCGCCGAGCGCATCGCCGAGTCGGCGCGCGTCACGCGCGCGGGACTGCGGGAGTGGTACGGCATCAACGAACCCCGACTCGCTCTCTGCGCCCTCAATCCGCACGCCGGCGACCACGGCCGTTTCGGCGACGAGGACGACCGCGTGCTCGCGCCCGCGGCGAAGGCCGCCGGGATCGCCGGTCCCTTCCCGGCCGATACGGTGTTCGTCCGCGCGATGGAGGGCGAATTCGACGCCGTGATCGCCCCGTATCATGATGTCGGGATGACCGCGATCAAGGTCGCCTCCTTCGGCAGCGCCGTGAACGTCACGCTGGGCTTGCCTTTCCCGCGCACGTCGCCGGATCACGGCACGGCCATCGGCATCGCCGGCACCGGGAAGGCGCGTCCCGAGAGCATGATCCGCGCGATCCTGGAGTGTGCCCGGATCGCCGCGTTGAAGGGAGCCCGTTGATGCACATGCACTCGCATGGTTCTCACCAACACGAACACCAGCACGAACACCAACACGAGCACGAACACGATTCCTCGCGCCGCCTCCGCATCGCTCTCGCGATCACCGCCGCGCTCCTCATCGCCGAGTTCGTCGGCGGCCTCGCCGCGAACTCCCTCGCCCTGCTCGCCGACGCGGGCCACCTCCTCACCGATGTCGCCGCGCTGGGCCTGTCCCTCTTCGTCGCCTCCTACAGCCGCCGCCCCGGCACCACCAAACGCACTTACGGCTATCACCGCCTCGAGATCCTCGCCGCTTTCGTGAACGGCGGCACGCTCCTCCTCGTGTCCGCGCTGATCATCTGGGAAGCGATCGCCCGCCTCCGCCATCCCGAACCGGTGGCGAGCGGCCTCATGCTCGGCGTCGCCGTCCTCGGCCTCGTCGCGAACCTCGCTTCGGCGCAGATACTCCACCCCGCGAGCCAGGGTAGCCTGAACGTCCGCGGCGCCTATCTACATATCCTCGGCGACCTGCTCGGCTTCGTTGGCACGATCATCGCGGCGCTGATCATCCGCTGGACCGGCTGGCTCCCGGCCGACACGATCGCCTCGGTGGCGGTGACGCTCTTGATCATCCGCGGCGCCTGGCAACTGGTGCGCGACTCAGTGGACGTGATGCTCGAGAGCACCCCCGAACACATCGACCTGAACGCCGTCCGCGCCCAGCTGGAAGCGATCCCCGGGATAGAAAGTGTCCACGATCTGCACGTCTGGACCGTCACCTCCGGCGTGATCGCCATGAGCGCCCACGCGATCGTGCGCGAACCGGAGCGGCAGCAGCACGTGCTCGAGCACGTGCACGACGCGATGCAGTTGTTCGGGATCGGCCATGTGACGGTACAGCTGGAAAGGAAGGAGATGGCGGAGAGGGAGGCGCATTTGCACGCGTGACAGAGCAGGGGGGATGGGAGTCTAGGGTGAGCAACTACAGGGTTCAGCGTTCAGGGTTCAGGGAGTGGAGAGCGAGCCGTCACTGGCCACTGGTCACCCACTTCTGACTTCTGACTTCTGACTGCCCTCCCTGCAGTGGTCTCTCTTCCCGCCAACATGCCCCACCTCGACAAGTTCCTCTCCGCCCTTCTCGCCAACAACGCGACCGCGCTCCTCCTCAAGGCCGACGACGTCGCCGTCTTCGACGTCGCCGGCGTCCCGCGTCCCGTCACCAAGCAGCCCTTCACCGCCGCGCAGCTCACGGCGATGATCCTCGAGGTGGCGCCGGCGTCGCTGCACCAGGAGATCGAGGCCGGGAACGACACCGCCTTCAACTACCACGCCGCCGACCGCAACTTCGATGCGCGCGTGGGTCTGGCCGGCGGACGGATGGTGGCGAGCTTCCATGTGCAGAAGAGCGCGGGGAACGACGCCGCGAACGGCTCGCCCACGGCCTCGGCAACGCCTCCGGCGCCGACGCGCGCCCCCTCCGAGCAGGCCGTCGCGAAAGCCGAGATCCGCGTCAACGCCGACTCCGAACCCGCAGACGGTTCGCTGCGCGGCGAGATCGACGTGCTCCTCACGCGCCTGAATGCCGAGGGCGGCAGCGACCTCCATCTCCGCGTCGGCGAGCCGCCGCTCATCCGCCGCCATGGCGAGATGAAGCGCTTGAAG
>Ga0315271_10002220_pt1 | contig 12109 bp, 12 predicted proteins | sample C3_top_MG_FD_204664 | JGI IMG/M metagenome (GOLD analysis project Ga0315271, IMG submission 204664) | Sediment microbial communities from Yellowstone Lake, YNP, Wyoming, USA - C3_top | ecosystem: Environmental > Aquatic > Freshwater > Lake > Sediment | place: USA: Wyoming | collected 2017-08-01
TCAGGAGCCCGCCCGGCTCGAGCGCGCGCGCCGCCGCGGCCGCCCACTCGGGGTCCACGAGGCGGCGCTTGTGGTGGCGCTTCTTGGGCCAGGGGTCCGGGAAGTAGACGTGCAGCGCCGCGAGGGAGCCGGGGGCGAGGCGCGCGTGGACGAAAGCCTTGCCGTCGAGCCGCTCCACACGGACGTTCGCGAGGCCCGCGCGCTCGGCCCGCACCCGCACGATCGCCGCGTACTCCGCCTCGATTTCGAGGCCGAAGAAGTCGCGCTCCGGGTCCGCGGCCGCGGCGCCCAGGAGGAAGCGCCCCTTGCCGACGCCGATCTCCATCTCGACAGGCGCTTTCCGTCCGAAGATCGCGGAGAAGTCGACGACTCCCGCTTCGGCGCTCTCGCCGGGAAGGAAGATCTTCGGCGGCGGGACCTTGCCGAGGTTGCGCGGCCCCGTGCGCGGAGGCCGGGGCGGCATCGCGGCCCCTGAGCGCTTGAGCGCGCGGCGGATGGAGGGGCGGCTCACGTTACACCACCAGCGCGCGCGGGATCACGAGGACCCTCACGCCGACGTCGCCGGCGATGCGGGCCTGGCACGCGAGCCGGACCCCCGGGCCGAGCTCGTACGCGATCTCGTTCTCCCCGATCGGGGAAAGGTTCTCCGCTCCGGCGACGATCTCGACGCGGCACGTCGAGCACGTGCCTCCGCCGCCGCAGACGCGGCCGATCGGGACGCGCAGCGCGTCGGCCGCGGCGAGGACGGTCGTGCCGGCGGCCACCTCGGCGCGGCGGCCCTCGTTCAGGAAGACGATCTTCGGCATCAGAGGCGGGCGATGACCGCCTGGGCGTACGCGGCGGTCGTGGCCGTGCCGCCGACGTCGCGCGTCTTCGCGCTGCCGTCGGCCATCGCGGCGTTGAGGGCCTTCTCGACGCGCTCGGCGCGCTCGTTTTCCCCGATGTGGCGGAGGAGCAGCGTAGCCGAGAGCAGGAGGGCGGTCGGGTTCGCGATGCCCTTGCCCGCGATGTCGGGCGCCGAGCCGTGCACCGACTCGAACACCGCGCACTGCGTTCCGAGGTTGGCGCCGGGCGTGATGCCGAGTCCGCCGACGAGCCCGGAGGCGAGGTCGCTGATGATGTCGCCGTAGAGGTTCTCGAGCAGCAGCACGTCGAACTGCTTCGGGTTCATGACGAGCTTCATGCACGCAGCGTCCACGATGACGTCGTCGGCCTGGATGTCGGGGTACTCCTTCGCCACCGTGCGGAAGCAGTCGAGGAAGAGGCCGTCCGAAAGCTTCATGATGTTCGCCTTGTGGACGGCCGTGATGCGCCGGCGGCCGTGCGTCCGGGCGTACTCGAAGGCGAAACGCGCGATGCGCGTGGAGGCCTTTTCCGTGATGATCTTGATGGACTCGACGACGCCCGGCACGACGACGTGCTCGATGCCCGAGTAGAGATCCTCGGTGTTCTCGCGGACGACGACGAGGTCGAGGTCCCCGTACCGCGATGCGACGTTCGGGAGGTTCTTCACGGGGCGGAGGTTCGCGTACAGGTCGAGGGCCTGGCGGAGCGAGACGTTCACGCTCTTGTAGCCGCCGCCGATCGGGGTCGTGACCGGGCCCTTGAGGCAGACCTTGGTGCGGTGGATGGAGGCCACGATGTCGGGCGGAAGCGGATTGCCCGTGTCGCGGAACGCGATCTCCCCGGCGTCGTAGCGCTCCCACGTGATGGGGGCGCCGGCGGCCGCGAGGATCTCCACGACGGCAGCGGTGATCTCGGGGCCGATGCCGTCTCCGGGAACCAGGGTCACGATTCGATTCTTTGTCGTCACGGTACGGCGGCCTTTCGGTTGTCGGCGTCGCCCGCGGGCCGCGGAGCGTCCGGTCGGAGAATGCGAACACGCTCGATGGCCCGGGGGGTGGCGCGCTCGACGAGGAACTCGACGCCGCCCGCGCGTGTGCGGGCGCCCGCGCGAGGGATGCGTCCGAACTTGCGCAGGAGGAATCCGGCGACCGTCTCGGCCTCCGGGTCGTCGAACGAGACGGCGAGGTCCCGCTCGAGCGAGGCCAGAGGATACCCTCCTTCTACGAGCAGGGAAGTCCCCTCGGCCACGGGCGGCCGCGCGGGCTCGTCGTGCTCGTCGAAGATGTCTCCGACGATCTGCTCGATGAGGTCCTCCAGCGTGACGAGACCGGCGACGGCGCCGCTCTCGGCCACGACGACCGCCATGTGGAAGCGGCGGCGCCGCATCTCGCGCAGGAGGTCCTCAGCGCGCTTCAGCTCGGGGACGAAAACGGCGGGCCTGAGGTAGCGCGAGAGATCGAACGTCGCCTCCTCGGCGTCCGACACGTCGAAGAGGTCCTTGACGTGGAGGATTCCGATGACCTCGTCCTCGTGGCCCCGCGTGACGGGGTAGCGGCTGTAACGGTGCTCGCGGCAGACCGCTTCGACCCGCTCGAACGACGACGCGACGTCGAGCGAGACGATCCGGGCCCCCGGCACCATCGCGTCGCGCACCGGCGTGTCCCCGAACGCGAGGACGGCGTGCAGGAGGTCGCTCTCCTCGCGCTTGAGGCCGCCCTGCTCGCGCGAGAGCGAGATGACGCTCTTGACGTCCTCCTCGGTGACGTCGGCGGACTCCTCGACGCCGAACGGCCCGAGGATCCAGCGCGCGACGGCCGAGAGGAGCGCGGTCGCGGGGGAGAGCAGCTTCACGAAGGCCTCGATGGGGCCGACGAACAGAAGCGACAGCGCCTCCGGGCGGCGCGCGGCGAGCGTCTTCGGCGTGACCTCGGCGACGACGAGGAGGAGGATCGACGTGAGCACGGTCGCGACGAGAACGCCCCACTTCTCGCCGAAGGCCGAGATCGCAAGGCCCGCGCCCAGCGATCCGGCTGCCGCGTTCGCGAGCGTGTTCCCGACGAGGAGCGTCCCGAGGGTCTTCGGGAGGTCCGCCCGCAGGCGCTCGAGGCGCTCGGCGCCGCGCCGGCCCTCGCTTTTCATCCGGAAGATCGCCGAGTCGGTGAGGGACGTGATCGCCGTCTCGGCGGACGAGAAGAAGGCCGAGCCCATCGCGCAGAGGACGTAGAGGGCGAGGAGCAGGCCGTCGGTCATGCTCCGCCTCGGGCAAGGGCCCAGCCGGCGCCTCGCGGCTCGACGGGGAGCGCCTCGAGCGACTCGCCCGCGCACGGCCCGGCCACGCAGAATCCGTTCTCGACGTCGAAGAGCGCGCCGTGGTTGCGGCACGCGAGGAAGCCCTCCTCGGTCAGGAGCGGCTCGCCGCCGCGGTCGAGCGGGATCGGGACGTGCGGGCAGACGTTGCGGTACGCGCGGGCGCCGCCGGGCGTCGCGACGAGGAGGCCGGAGACGAGGCCGGCGCCATCCGGGCGCGGCTTTCTGAACGCGACGGCGCGAAGAGAGGAGAGGGATTCGGAGTTCTCTATGAAAGGGGAGCGGGCGGCAAGCGCTCGAACGAGATCGCGGCCCTCGTCGGACTCCGTGTCCACGAAGGCGCCGCCTCCCTCTTCCATGAGCCATGCGAGGGCCGGAGCGTCGAGCGGCGGCGTCGGAAGAAGGCGCGCCTCCGCCGCGGGCGAGAACCTCACGGCATCCACGGCGGCGGCGCGCGGCACGCCGGCCAATCCCCCTACTCGAAGAAACAACAGCGTCACGTGCTGCGATGTGCCGCCCGGAGCCGCTCCGGCGGTGGTCTCGAATCTCCACGGCGAAAGACCCACGGGCGTCACGTCCATCTCCTCGCGCCACTCCCGCACGAGCGCGTCTTCCGGCGTCTCCCCGTCCTCCACCTTGCCGCCGGGGAACTCCCAGAGGCCCGCCCAGGGCCGGCCCGCCGGACGACGCGCGAGAAGTAGGCGCCCCTCCCGGACGAAGACTCCGGCCACGACGAGGAGAGTGCCGGGGCCGCTCACCGCTGCACCGCCGCGCGCGCGTTCCGCACGAGCCCGCTCCGCGTGGCGCGCCAGATCGCGGAGTTGAAGAACCGGCGGCGGAAGCCCTCCTCGTCGAGAGCGAGGATCTCCTCCGGATCGAGCGACGCCGCGGGTCCGCGCGCGGGCCCGGCCGGGTCCAGGGCCGCGTTGAAGGGGCAGACGTCCTGGCAGTCGTCGCAGCCGAACAGGCGCCCGCCCAGCGCGGCCTCCTCGGCCGCCGAGAACGGCCCGCGCTTTTCGATCGTGAGGTACGAGAGGCACCTGGCCGAGTCGAGGACCCGCGGCGCGACGAACGCCTGCGTCGGGCACGCTTCGAGGCAGGCCGTGCACGATCCGCAGCGCTCCGCGCCGTCGGCGAAGGGCGAGGCGGAAGGCGCGAGCGTGACGTCCGTGAGGATCTCGCCGAGCACGACGTGCGAGCCGAGGCCCGGGACGATGAGCATCCCGTTCCTGCCGATGAAGCCGAGGCCCGCCCGGACCGCGATCTCGCGCTCGAGAAGCGGCGCGGTGTCGACGCACACGCGGAAGTGCGAGCCCTTCGGCGCGAGCGGCTTCAGGTCCTCGATCACGTCCTTGAGATGGCGCCGTACGACGCGGTGGTAGTCCTCGCCCCGCGCGTACGCGGCCACGTTCCCGCGGCCCGCTCCGGGCACGGCGCGCGCGACGGCGATCACCGACTTCGTGAACGGAAGGATCGAGTCGAAGCGCATTCGGGCGGCCGCGTCGCGCTCGAGGTAGGCCATTTCCGCATGGCGGCCTTCGCGGAGCCAGTCCCGGAAGGTCGTCCACGTCGCCGGCCTCGTGGCCGCGAGGACACCGGCGGCGGCGAACCCGCGCGCGCGGGCCGACGCCACGGCCGACCGCGACAGGGACGCGGGGTCGGCTGGTTCCGGCGGAGGAGGACGGCGCGGAGCGCGCGCCACGGCAGGCCGCATAACCCCCCAGTTTATCAACGTCTTTCGTATGATCGAACGGCCATGCTCAAGACGCGATCCTCACAGCTGTATCCCGTCGTCTTCCTGCTCGTCCTCCTCGTCGCGGTGGGCGGGCTCAGCTACGTCATCCTGCGCCCGTTCCTCGCCGGAATCCTCTGGGCCGCCGTCGTCGCGGTGGCGCTCTGGCCTCTCTGGACGAAGGTGCGCGCCCGTGCGGCAAAGCGCCAGGGCCTCGCGGCGGGGCTCTTCACTTTCGCGGTCGCGCTCGTCGTCCTCCTGCCGGCCCTGCTTCTCGGCGCGGCGATCCTGAACCAGGCGGCCGGCGCGGCGACCGCGATCGGGCTCGAGCTGAAGGAGAGCGACGTTCACTCGTGGAACGACGTCCTCACGATCCCCGGTGTCGAGCGCGTGCTGGCCTGGGTCCGCGACACGGTCGGCCTTTCGCCGCAAGACCTCCAGGCCAGGGCCCTCGAGACCGCGAAGAAGGCCTCCTCGCTGCTCGCGTCCGCGGGCGGGGCCGCCGTGCTCTCGTTCCTCGACATCCTCGTCACCTTCGTCCTGACGCTCTTCCTGCTCTTCTTCCTCCTGAGGGACGGTGAAGACATGGTGGAGGCGCTCACGGACCTCATCCCGATCGACGACGCCGAGCGGCGGCGGATCGTGCGCTCGCTCGGGAGCATGCTCGAGTCCATCTTCAAGGGCTCGCTTCTCTGCGCGATCATCCAGGGCACGTCGGGCGCTCTCGCGTGGGTGGCGGCGGGCCTGCCCTCGGCGATCCTCGCGGGCGTCGCGATGAGCATTCTGTCGCTCCTCCCGGTCGGGGGGACGGCGATCGTCTGGGGACCCGCGCTCGTCGTCCTCTTCGTCAAGGGGCGCACGGGCGTCGCGATCGCATTCCTGCTCTGGAACGTCCTCGTGACGTCGACGCTCGCGGACAACGTCCTGAAGCCGCTCCTGATCGGGCAGAAGGGCGGCGAGCTCTCGACGCTCCTCGTCTTCCTCGGCGTCTTCGGCGGCATCACGGCGTTCGGGCTCCTCGGCGTCTTCGTGGGGCCGATGGCCCTCGCCGTGGGATTGATGCTCGTGAGGATCCTGCGCGAGATCGCGAAGGAATCGCGCGAGGCTAGTGCAGGATCCTGACGACGAGGAGCTGGGGAGTCAGGGCACCCAGTCCGCGACGAAGACGTTCGTGTCGCCGGCTTTTGCGTTGTGGCGGTTCGAACAGAACACGAGGCGCTTGCCGTCCGGGGAGAACATCGGGAAGCCGTCGAACGTCGGGTTGAACGTGACGCGCTCGAGGTTCGTGCCGTCCGTGCTCACGGCCCACAGGTCGAAGTTCCGTCCCTTCGGGTCCGCCGCATTCGAGCAGAAGAGGATCCGGTCGTGCCCGCCGCGGAAGAAGAACGGCGCGAAGTTCGCGGCGCCGCTCGACGTGACCTGGCGGTCTCCCGTCCCGTCGGCGCGCATGACGCGGATCTCCAGCGTCGTCGGCTTGATCAGCGAGCGGGCGAGGAACGCCTTGAAGGTCTCGACGGCTTTCGGCTCCGTCGGGTGGTGCGCCCGGTAGACGAGCCACTGCCCGTCGTCCGAGAAGAAGGCGCCGCCGTCGTAGCCGACCGTGTTCGTGAGGCGCTTCACGTTGCCGCCGTCGGCGTCCATCGCGTAGAGCTCGAGGTCGCCGTCTCGGGCCGACGTGAAGACGATCCGCTTGCCGTCCGTGGAGATCGTGGCCTCGGCGTCGTAGCCCGGCGTCGTCGTGAGCCGCTTGAGGCCCGAGCCGTCGAGGTTCGCGGTGAAGATGTCGTACTCGGGGAAGAGCGCCCAGACGTACCCCTGCGACATGTCGGGCGGGGGCGGACAGGCGTCGCCGCCGAGGTGCGTCGAGGCGTAGAGGAAACGTTTCCCGTCCGGGAAGAAATACGCGCACGTCGTCCGGCCCTTGCCGGTCGAGAGCAGGCGCGTCGTCTTCTCCGGAGCGCCGGGGTCCATCTCGAAGATCTGGTCGCACGCATACGGCGGCCGCGTGGACTGGAAGATGAGCCTCTTCCCGTCCGCCGACCAGTAGGCCTCGGCGTTTTCGCCGCCGAACGTGAGCTGCCGGACGTTCGCAAGGTGTCTCTCGCCTTCGTAAGAGAGAGGGGAGAGGGTTCCTTCGAAAGGATTGGGAGGCGGACCGTCGGCGGCGAAGGCGACGAAACCCGCGAGGACGGCGCCGACCAGTGCAAAGGGCGTGCGGTGGTTTCTCATGTTTCGCGCTTAATATAAGCGAAGGATGAGCCCGAACAAGGAAGACGCGGCCGGCCGCGACCCAGCCGCCCTCGCCCGGGACCTCGTGACGCAGATTTCGGCGATCTCCGCGAGCCTCTCCTCGGGCCTCGAGTCGCGCTCCGGCGCACCGCTTGCGGCGCCCGGCGCCTGCGCCGGGCCCGCATACGAATGGCCGCGCGCGCTCCTCGAGAACGCCGGCCGGTTCGTGAGCCCGGTCCTTCCCGCCGAGGCAGCGCTGCGCCCGCTCAAGGCCGCGCTGCTCAGGCTCCTGCGCATCGTCACGCGCGACCAGACGATGTTCAATTCCGCGCTTCTCGAGGCCGTGCGCGGGGCGTTCCTAGAGACGGAAACGGCGCTCCGCGACGTGTCGGCGTCCGCGGGCGCCGCCCGCGACGCGGCGCGCCGGGCCGAGGAGGCCGCGGTGCGCATCGGTGCGGACGCGGCGGCGCGCCTTCAGGAAGCGCTGCTGGACCTGCGAACCGGGCTGGAAACCGACCGCGACGCGCTGTCGCGGGACCTCGGGGCCGGCCTCAAGCGCATCGACGCGCTCGAGAAGGACCGCGACGCGCGTTTCGAGGCGCTCGCCCGGGAGAGAGAAAGAGATTCTTCTGAAAGGGAAGAGAGCGGGCGGCGGCTCGACGAGGCGCGCGAGTCGCTGCGCATGCTTCGCCTGGAATGGTCTTCCCTTCGAAGCAATTTGCAGAACGTCGCGGCTGGCGCGGCGCTGCCCGACGCGCGAGGGTCCGAAGCAAAGGGCGCCCTCCGCGCCGACGACCCCCTGCGCGCGGGCCTCTACGTGAACTTCGAGGAGCACTTCCGCGGCAGCGAGGACGAGATCCGCCGCCGCCAGAAGACCGACGCCGCGCTCTTCCGCGGGGCCCCGGGTCCCGTCGCGGACCTGGGCTGCGGCCGGGGCGAATTCCTGGAGGCGCTTGCGGTCGAGGGCGTGAAGGGCATCGGCTGCGACGCGAACCCCGTCATGGCCGCGCGCGCGAAGGAGAAGAAGCTCGCCGTGGACGCGGCCGACCTCTTCGCGTGGCTCGCGGCCCGGCCGGACGGCTCGCTCGGTGGGATCACGGCGTTCCAGGTCGTCGAGCACCTCGCGCCGTCGTCTCTCTTCGACCTCGTCGAGCTTTCCGCCCGCAAGCTCGCCGCGGGCGGGCGCGTGCTCTTCGAGACGGTCAACCCGGAGTCGGTCTACGCGATGCGCTGGTTCTGGATGGACCTCACGCACGTGAGGCCCGTGCCGGCGCCCTCTCTCGCGCAACTGCTCACGGCGAGCGGGTTCCGGGACGTCTCCGTCGACTTCAGGTCTCCGGTTCCGGAGAGCGAGGCCCTTTCCGCGGAGGCCGCGAAGGACCCGCGCCTCGCACCGATCGCGCGGCTCCTCTTCGCGCCACAGGACTACGCCGTCACGGGCGTGAAGTAGGTTCGCGCATGGCCCGCATCCTCGTCTGCAACGCGCAGGTGCCGTTCGCCTCGGGCGGCGCCGAGCGGCACGCCGACGGCCTCGTGCGCGAAATCCGCGCGGCCGGGCACGAGGCCGAGCTCGTGCGCCTGCCGTTCAAGTGGTATCCCCGCGAGGAGATCCTGACGTCCGCGCTCGCGTGGCGCCTCCTCGACGTCTCCGAGGCCGACGGCAAGCGCGTCGACCTCGTCATCCCCATGAAGTTCCCGTCATACCTCGTGAGGCACGAGAACAAGGTCGTCTGGCTCATCCACCAGTTCCGCCAGGCGTACGACCGGTTCGGGACGCCCGAGAGCGACTTCACGGCATCGCCGGCCGACACGCGCTGGCGCGAGCTGATCGCGGACGCCGACCGCACGGGGCTCGGCGAGGCGCGAAAGATCTTCACGAACGCGAAGAACACCGCGGATCGCCTCGCGCGGTTCAACGGGATCGCGGCCGAGGCGCTCTACCATCCGCCGCCGCTCGCGGGCCGGTACCGCGCGGAGCCGTCGCAGGGGTTCGCGCTTGCGGCCGGGAGGCTCGATTCGTGGAAGCGGATGGACCTCGCGATCGGCGCTGCGGCGGCGGGGAAGTTCCGCCTCGTGGTCGCGGGCGACGGGCCCGACCGCGCGCGGCTCGAGGCGATTGCGAAGAAGAGCGGCGCGGACATCCGGTTCGCCGGGCGCGTGTCCGACGAGGAGCTCCTGACGCTCTACGCAACCTGCGGTGCGGTCCTCTTCCCGCCGGCCGACGAGGACTACGGCTACATCGCGCTCGAGGCGTTTCTCTCGAAGAAGCCCGTCGTCACGTGCACGGACTCCGGCGGCCCGCTGGAGTTCGTCGTGGACGGCGAAAACGGGCGGGTTGTCGAGCCGGAGGCGGCCGCGCTCGGCGCGGCCGCCGCGGAACTCCTGGCGAATCCGGAGAAATCCCGGGGATTCGGAGAAAGAGGCTTTGAAAAGGTAAGAGGGATTTCCTGGGAGCACGCGGTGCGATCTCTCCTCGAGGCGGGCGGAATTCGATGACCCCGCTTTCCGTCGGCTTCATCGGACCCCTTCCCCCGACGCGGTCCGGCATCGCCGACTACGACTCCGAGATCCTCTCTTCACTTTCAAAGAAATCTTCTCTTTCTCTTTCTTCCTACGAACCTGACGAGGCATCGACAGCGCTGGGCGCGAAGCACGACGTGCTCCTCTTCCAGATCGGCAACGACCCGCTGCACGCGCCGTCCGTCGAGGCGCTGTGCGCGCCGGGGCGGAAGACGCCGGCCGTCGTCGTCCTCCACGACTTCGTCCTCCATCACCTCTTCGCCGCCGCGTATCTCGACCGTGGCCGCGAGGCGGACTACGCCCGGGCCCTCGAGGCCGCGCACGGCCCCCGGGGCCGCGCGCTCGCAGAAGAGGGGCGGCGCGGCCCGCGCATCCCGGTGTGGGACCTCGACCCGTGGGCGTTCCCGATGTCGGCGGCGGTCGTCCGCGCGGCCGAGGCCGTCATCGCGCACTCGGCGCTCGTCCGGGGCGCCGTCCTGCGCGAGAGCCCGAAGACGCGGGTGGTCGAGATTCCGCACCACGTCGTCGAGGCGCCGCGGACGCCGCGGGACGAGGCGCGCCGTGCGCTCGGGCTGCCGCTCGACCGGCCGGTCGCGGCGTCGCTCGGCGTCGTGACTCCCGCGAAGAGAATCGGGAGGGTCCTCGAGGCGCTGGCGTCGCTTCCCGCCGGCCGGCGGCCGTTCCTGTTCGTCGGCGGCGCCGTCGGAGAGGATGACCCGCTCCACCGGTACGTCGACGAGCACGACCTCGGGAGGGACGTCGCCTTCGGCGGCTACCTCTCGGACGAGGACTTCTGGCGCGCCGCCTCCGCGGCGGACTTCGGCGTGAATCTCAGGCACCCGACGATGGGGGAGACGTCGGGGGCGGTCTGCCGCCTCGCCGGCTTCGGCCTGCCGCTCGTCGTTTCGGACACGGGCTGGTTCCGCGAGCTGCCCGACGCGTTTGCGTCCCGGGTGCCGGTCGGGGGCGAAGAAGTTTCGCGCCTCGCGGCCGAGATGGAAACGCTGGCCTTCGATCCCGAGCGCACGCGCGCGCGCTCGGCGGCCGCAGTGGCCTGGGGCGAGGGGCGGCGGCCCGATCACATCGCCGAGGCCTACGCCGGCGTCCTGCGAGAGGCGGCGGAAGGCTGGGCGCGCCCGCTGGGCCTCCGGGGCCTCGTGGCGAACGGGCTCTCCGAGGTCGGCGTGGGGCGCCCCGGAAGGCTCGGCGCCACGAGTCGCGAGCCGGACGCGGCGCTCGTCGCCGCGGCCGCTACGCGGCTCGCCCCTCTTCTGCGCTAGAGCCGGATCGCCCTCGCCGCGTCGCCCGGCGCTTCGCCCACTCGCAGTCGCAGCTCCGCCCGCCCGATTTCCTTTCTAAGAAAATCGGTATTGATCCCTCCGAATGTCCCTCCGAGCCGATGCAGCTTTTCGTCCGCGAGGGAAAGGAGACGGCTTCCCGGCCCGGCGCTGCCGCGCGTCAGGTGGACGCAGGCGGCCGCTACCTGGATGAGCGCCTGGAGGAAGAGCTTCTCGTCGCCCTCGGATTTCATCCAGAGCGTCTCCCACTCCTCGTGCGCCTCGAAGTAGCGTCCCGCGCGGAATTCCTCGAGGCCCTTCGCGAAGAGCGGATCGGCGGCCTCGTTCAGCCGCGGCCTCCGGAGGCGCGGCGCAGCCTCAGCAGGAACGGCTCGACCGGCAGGTAGCCGTCGAAGCGCCCCACGAGCTCCCCGTCGCCGTTCACGACGAGATACGCCGGCAGGCCGGCAACCCGATAGCGATCGGCGATCGCGCGGCCGCCGCCCCTATCGGCGTCGAGCTTGATGGGAACGAAGTCGAGAAGCGCCTTCCGGACGCGCGAGTCGACGAACACGTCTTCGTCCATCTTCGTGCACCACGTGCACCAGTCGGCGTAGACGTCGACGAAGATCAGCTTCTTTTCGGCGCGGGCCCTGACTAGCGCCTCGTCGAAGGAGATGGAGACGAATGGGAGAGAAGAGGAAGAGGAAGAGTTCTTCGAATGGTTGAGAGGTGCACCCACGGGCGACGCCGCCTCTTCGCGGCCCCGGCAGCCGGTGGCGGCGACGGCAAGAGCGATCAGCGCTCCGGCGAGAACGGTTTCCCTCTTCACCTTCAAAGAATATCCCTCTGACGACGTTTCACGAGCCGAGAAGCCGCCTCGCGCGGAGCCCCGCTTCCAGATCGTCCGGACCGCTCACCACGAACGCGTCGATCCCGAGCGTCCGCGCCGCCTCGACAATCTCGGCGCGGTCGTCCGCGAAGACGGCGTCGCGCGGCCCGGCGCCCGCGAGGGCGAGAGCCGCGGCGAAGTGCGCCGGATCGGGCTTGGCGGCGCCGATCTCGAACGAGAGCGCGCGTCGCGGCAGGAGGCGGGGGAGCTCGGGCGCGACGGCGAGAACGCCCTCCCAGTGGAGCGCATTCGTGTTCGACACGAGTACGGGCGTCACGCCCGGCGCAAGCCTCAGAAGCAGCGCGA
>Ga0315271_10002221_pt1 | contig 12109 bp, 16 predicted proteins | sample C3_top_MG_FD_204664 | JGI IMG/M metagenome (GOLD analysis project Ga0315271, IMG submission 204664) | Sediment microbial communities from Yellowstone Lake, YNP, Wyoming, USA - C3_top | ecosystem: Environmental > Aquatic > Freshwater > Lake > Sediment | place: USA: Wyoming | collected 2017-08-01
CATGACGACTGATCGGTACGACACCGTCGTATCACACTCGATGTTTCCGTAAGGGAATATTTCACCGGGCTCGTCTACCTCGAAACTCACTCGATCACAATGCCCGACGTTTGCCGCAAAGTGCCCGGGATGACGGCCGGTGTGCAGATAAACCGTCCCGCCATGCCAGACGAATAGGTTTGGAGCGATGTAGGGATACCCATCCGTGCCGATCGTCGCTGTACGTCCGCAGAATGCGCTGTCTAGAAACGTATCGACTTCGTCCCCAGTCATCACTTTGTCAACACGACGAAGCTGACCTCGTCGATCGCTGGACTGCTTAACTACATCTGTCACTGAGAGACCCTCTCCGATGCTGCATGAAATACACGATCGATATCGTCAATCACGTTACAGGAATATTCAACCGCACTCGACGGACGCACCAGGCCTGCGTCTGCGATGGAACAAGCGTCCCCGTCTGCAAATCCGCGTCTTGCCTTCCGGCCGAGAATATCCCGGATTGTTGAAGAGGGTTCTGGTGCATTCCGGGAAAACCCGGCGACGCCTTTCGATGGGATCGTCGCGGAAAACCTATGCAAGCGCCCCGGTCACTCCCACTCAATTATTCCCGAGCTTTGTAAGTACATGAGGCGAATGGAATTCTACCAGAGCCTCATATGACTTTACCGTCGGGACGACCGACAAAACATTCCGCTTACAGAAGGCGGCCGGCGATAGATGGCGAAAGACAATCGAAGCGCCAAGCCGCGTGCTCGCCTTCATTCAGGATTGCCGCCAGATCTTCGCAGCAGAAATAACCAGGATCACAGCAAGCGTAGGCAACAGTATGTCGGCCGACACTACACCGAGTAGCAATCCGCCGATGAACGCCCCAAGCAGTGACCCGGCCGCCATCACGATCACGAATCCGCGATTCCGGCGAATCACAGTGAAGCTGCGGTCACGACTGTAGCGCGCAAACCCCATCAGCACGGTGGGCAAGCTCACTGCAAGCGCAACGCTGCCCGCGGTCTTTAAGTCGAGACCGTACAGCAGGACAAGCGTCGGAATCAGCAGCTCACCGCCAGCCACACCCATCAGGGAGGCAACAATGCCGATGCCAAGTCCGGCCACAGCGCCCACGACGACGCGGACCGACCCATCCATCAGAGCACTGTTCTCAGCGACCGGTTGATGACCGAACACAAGCGCCAGCGCAATCAACCCAAGCAACACCGCCATCACCCGGTACAGCAATGAGCCGCGCACCCGCGTCGCCCAGCCTGCCGCCATCCACGCACCGACCAGACTCCCGCTCAGGAGGTTGAGGATCACCGGCCAATGATCCCCCACAGCGGACAGCGGAATGGACTTCGTCCGAAACAGCAGCGCAGCGGCGACCACGAGCAGACTCATGGTCTTGTTCAAGATCACAGCGTCCAGCGCGTCGAACCGGAACCAGCCGATCAGAACGGGAAGGCGAAACTCGGCACCCCCGAGGCCTATCAACCCGCCGAGCGTACCAATCAGCGCGCCGCTGGAAAACGCGGGGACCGGCGATCTGGTTGGCTGTGGCGACTCCATTGCTCGAAAGGATACATGGTTGCACCCACTCACGAGGCGCCGCCAGACGAGACCACCCCATGCACATCTCCAGTCAACTCAATGATTGACATCCCACTATTGTTTTGTCATTTTGGAATCATGAAATCTGAAGTTGCAGTGATCGCCCTCGCCGCACTGGCCCAGGAATCGCGCCTCGCGTTGTTCCGGCTGCTGGTCAAGCGCGGCCCGGAAGGCTACACACCGGGCGAGATCATCGGGCGCCTCGACATCCCGGCCCCGACGCTCTCCTTCCATCTGAAGACTCTTAGCACCGCAGGCCTCATCGATTCTCGCCGCGAAGGAAGGCACCTCTACTACAGCGCCAACTTCGACACCATGAACGGCATCCTCGGCTTCCTGACAGACCACTGCTGCAGCCTGGCCACGGATTGTTCGACCACCAGCTGCGCGCCAAGCGCCAAACCAGCATCCCGGAGGAAGTCGGCATGACCACCCGCCCCTACAACGTGCTCTTCCTGTGCACCGGCAATTCCGCGCGCAGCATCCTGGCCGAAGCCATTCTCAACCGCTTTGGCGGTGACAAATTTCGGGCATACAGTGCCGGCAGTCACCCCAATGGCAAGGTGAATCCCTTCGCCTTGGACCTGCTACAACGGCTGGGCATCGACACCGCGGGCCTGCGCAGCAAGCCCTGGGACGAATTCTCGGGCCCCGGCGCGCCAGAGCTGGATTTCGTCTTCACCGTTTGCGACAACGCCGCAGGCGAGGTCTGCCCGGTCTGGCCCGGCCAACCCATGACCGCGCACTGGGGGATGCCTGATCCGGCGGCTGTCGAAGGCACGGATCTCGAAAAGGCGAACGCCTTCCGGGAGACGTTCCGTGGCCTGGAACGTCGCATCCAGATGTTCACCGCATTGCCCATCGCATCGCTCGACCGGCTCTCGCTCACGAACAAGATCCGCGAAATCGGGAAAGCCTGAGTCGTGTCGACCTTCGAGCGCTACCTGACCCTGTGGGTCGCGGTCTGCATCGTCGTCGGCATCACGCTCGGGCACGTGATGCCCGGTGCCTTCCAGGCCATCGGCGCAGCAGAAGTCGCCAAGGTCAATCTGCCGGTTGCGCTGCTGATCTGGCTGATGATCATTCCGATGCTCCTAAGGATCGACTTTGCCGCGCTGGGCGAAGTGAAGCGTCACTGGCGCGGCATCGGTGTCACGCTGTTCGTCAACTGGGCCATCAAGCCGTTCTCGATGGCGCTGCTGGCCGCGTTCTTCATTGGCTACCTGTTCCGGCCCTGGCTCCCGGAAGACCAGATCGCGTCGTACACGGCCGGGCTCATCCTGCTCGCCGCAGCACCGTGCACGGCCATGGTGTTCGTCTGGAGCCGACTCACCAATGGCCATCCGCTGTTCACGCTGTCGCAGGTAGCGCTGAACGACGCCATCATGGTGTTCGCGTTCGCGCCGATCGTTGCGCTGCTGCTCGGCATCTCCTCGATCGTCGTTCCCTGGAACACGCTGCTCACCTCGGTGGTGCTGTATATCGTGGTGCCGGTGATCCTGGCGCAACTGTGGCGCCGTTGGCTGCTGCGCGGGGGACAGGCCTCGCTCGATCGCGTGCTCCAGCGGATCGGACCTTGGTCCATTGGAGCGCTTCTGGCCACGCTGGTGTTGCTGTTTGCCTTCCAGGGCGAGGCCATCATCCGCCAGCCGCTGGTCATCGCCCTGCTGGCCGTGCCCATCCTGATCCAGGTGCTGATGAACTCAAGCCTTGCCTATTGGCTCAATCGCGCAGTCGGCGAGCCTCATGAAGTGGCCTGCCCTTCCGCGCTGATCGGTGCCAGCAACTTCTTCGAGTTGGCCGTGGCTGCAGCCATCAGCCTGTTCGGGTTCGAGTCCGGCGCCGCCTTGGCGACGGTGGTGGGCGTGCTGATCGAGGTACCGGTGATGCTGCTGGTCGTGCGCGTCGTCAATCGCAGCAAGGGCTGGTATGAGCAATCAACATGAGTAGTCCGACGATCACGATCTACCACAACCCGGCCTGCGGCACGTCGCGCAACACGCTCGCGCTGATCCGCAATGCCGGAGTAGAGCCTACGCTTATCGAGTACCTGAAGACCCCACCCGATCGGGCAACGCTTGAGCGGCTCATCGGCCAGATGGGGATCACGCCTCGGGATTTGCTGCGTGAGAAGGGCACGCCCTACGCGGATCTAGGCCTCGCCGCACCACACTGGACCGACGCGCAGCTCATCGATCAGATGCTTGCGCATCCCATCCTTATCAACCGACCCATCGTCGAGACACCGTGGGGAACGAAGCTCTGCCGGCCTTCCGAGGCAGTCCTCGACATCCTGCCGTTACCGCAGAAGGGACCGTTCTCGAAGGAAGACGGCGAATTGCTGATCGACGCGGAGGGTCGCCGTGTCGCTGGACCTGCCTGACCTGCCGAACGTCGACCCGGAACAGTTCCGTCGACCCGAGATCAGCGATCTGGCGGTCCGGAGTGTGTCGACCCATCCGCCCCGCATCCTGCTGCTCTATGGATCGCTGCGTGCCCGCTCGTTCAGCAAGCTGCTGACCCTGGAGGCTGCCCGGCTGCTCCGGGCGATGGGCGCCGAGACACGGATCTTCGACCCCGCGGGCCTGCCCCTGCCCGACAGCGAGCCCGACACCCATCCCAAAGTGAGGGAGCTTCGCGAGCTTGCGGCCTGGTCGGAAGGCATGGTGTGGTGTTCACCGGAGCGCCACGGCGCGATGACCGGCATCATGAAGGCGCAGATCGACTGGATCCCCCTGAGCTCCGGTGCAGTGCGCCCCACGCAGGGGAAGACACTCGCGGTGCTGGAAGTTTCCGGGGGCTCGCAGTCATTCAATGCAGTGAACCAGCTGCGCGTCCTCGGCCGCTGGATGCGAATGCTGACCATCCCAAACCAGTCTTCCGTCGCCAAGGCCTTCACGGAGTTCGGCGATGACGACCGGATGAAGCCCTCGGCGTTCTATGAGCGTCTCGTCGATGTCATGGAAGAGCTGGTGAAGTTCACACTGCTGACCCGCGACGTTGCGCCGTATCTCGTCGATCGCTATAGCGAGCGGCGGGAGAGCGCAGAGCAGCTTGCGAAGCGCGTGAATCAGCGCAGCCTCTGATGCAGACGCCAAGCAAACCACCGAACTGCCTGATGACGGCCTGGCAGAACCACGAGGCCGAGCTGCGACGGTGGATGCGGCATCGCCTGCCAAGCGAGACGGATGCTGACGACATGCTGCAGGACCTGTTCCTGCGTGCGCTTCGGCAGCGTGAGCGCTTCTGCTCGATACTCAATGCCCGTGCGTGGCTCTTCACGGTCGCGCGCAATGCCATGGCGGACCGCCTGCGGCTGAAGCGCAACGAGGTCGAATTGCCCGATGACCTCGGCGGCGAGCCTGGCGAGCCACCCGCCGTCGTCGCAAACCTCGCCGATTGCCTGCCCCGGGTGCTCACGGAACTGGGGCCCATCGACCGTGAAGCGATCACGCTCTGCGATCTGGAGGGCCTTTCACAGGTGAAGTACGCAGAGCGCTTCGGGCTCACCCCGGCCGGCGCCAAGGCCCGTGTTCAGCGGGCCCGTCGCCGTCTCCGCGAGCAGCTGACCCAGGCCTGCCAGGTCCAGTTCGATGCCGCCGGTCAGGTCGCGGATTTCGTGCCCCGGCAGTCACCCCACTGAAAACCGACCCTTTCGGGTCGCGGGCTGCATCCTTCGCCGAGGTCATTCGTCTACTGTGATGTAGGGCGACTTTCGCTCGCCCGGCAAGACTTCGGCTTCTACGTATGAACACCGTCACTGCAGCATCTCAGCCTTGGCCGGCCCGGCGGCCGATCCTGTTTCTCGGCATCGGAATTGCCGTGTGGGTCGTGCTGTACTCGGTACTGGTTCCCGTGTCGGAAGCCATCGTCGGAATGCTGCCGGTCGATCGGCAGAGCCATCTGGGCGGCGCCCTGCAGTTCTTCTTCTATGACACGCCCAAGGTCCTCTTGCTGCTCACCGGCATCGTGTTCCTGATGGGCATGATCAACTCCTGGTTCACCCCGGAGCGCACGCGGGCACTGCTGGCCGGGCGCTCGGAAGGTGTCGCCAACGTGATGGCTGCCGGCCTCGGAGTGGTAACGCCGTTCTGCTCCTGTTCGGCCGTGCCGCTGTTCATCGGCTTCGTGCAGGCCGGCGTGCCTCTGGGCGTGACGTTCTCGTTTCTGATCTCGGCGCCCATGGTGAACGAGGTGGCCCTCACCCTGTTGTTCGGGCTGTTCGGATGGCGCGTGGCGATGCTGTATCTCGGACTCGGACTCACGATCGCCATCGTGGCCGGATGGGTGATTGGACGCCTGAAGATGGAGGCGCACCTCGAAGACTGGGTTCGCGACATGCCACGAACTGCCGCGGACTTCACGAGCGAGCGGATGAGTCTTGGGGAGCGGGTCGAAGCGGGCCTCGCGGGCGTGCGCGAGATCGTCGGCAAGGTCTGGCCCTACATCCTGGCCGGCATCGCCATCGGCGCCGGTATCCACGGCTACGTGCCGGAGGACTTCATGGCCTCCTTCATGGGCAAGGATGTCTGGTGGGCCGTGCCGCTCGCGGTCCTCGTGGGTGTTCCCATGTACACGAATGCGGCGGGTGTCATCCCGATCGTGCAGGCGCTGCTGACCAAGGGCGCTGCGCTGGGAACTGTCCTCGCGTTCATGATGAGCGTGATCGCGCTGTCACTGCCCGAGATGGTGATCCTGCGCAAGGTGCTCAAGGTCCGCCTGATCGCCACGTTCATCGCTGTCGTTGCCACCGGCATCCTGGTGGTGGGTTATGTGTTCAATGCCGTCTTGTAGGAGCCGCTCATGAAAGACATCAAGGTCCTGGGTACCGGCTGCGCGAAGTGCCGGTCGACCGTCGCGCTGGTCGAGGAGGTCGCGAAGCAGAAAGGCATCGAGATTTCGCTGCAGAAGATCGAAGAGCCTCGGGAGATCGTCGGCTATGGCGTCATGTCGACGCCAGCCGTCGTGATCGATGGCAAGGTCCTGCATGCGGGCGGCATTCCGGCAAGGGACAAGGTGGAGCAATGGCTGAGCCCTTGAAGGAAAGCTCCGCGAAGCTGACCTTTGCCGTCGAAGCTTGGCGCGTGGACGCGCATGGAAGCCGCGCGTCCTGCAAGGATGCCGAACTGGTACTGGACACCGACCTAGCCGGCCGTCGCGACGCACTGAATCCCGCCGAGCTGCTGCTGGCCGCCCTCGCCGCCTGCATGTTGAAGGGCATCGAACGCGTCACTCCGATCCTGAACTTCTCGCTTCGGGGCGTGCGTGTGGTGATCCACGGCGTACGACAGGATGTACCACCCCGCATGGAGTCGATTGCCTACGAAATCATCGTCGACACGGACGAGCCGGATCGACGGCTCGAGCTGTTGCACGACAATGTGCGCAAGTACGGCACGGTGTTCAACACCGTCTCGCCGGGCACTTCCTTGATCGGACAATTGCACCGCAAGGCGTAGTCGCGCAATGTCGGACCAGCACGCCCACCAACATGACGCCCGCGGCTTCAACGGCGCGTTTGCCGTTGGCATTGCACTGAACGTTGGGTTCGTCGCTGTCGAGGCCTTCTATGGATGGAAGGCGGACTCGATGGCACTGCTTGCCGACGCGGGTCACAACCTCAGTGATGTCGCCGGCCTGGTGCTCGCCTGGGCCGGGACGTGGGCGGCGGGCCTGCGTCCGGACTCTCGGCACACCTATGGCTGGAAGCGCGCGAGCATCCTCGCGGCCTTCTCCAATGCGATCCTGCTGCTTGTCGCCATGGGGTCGCTGGCGTGGGAGGCTGCGCACCGGCTCACCGAAACTCCATCCGTCGATGGCCCCACCGTCATGCTGGTCGCCGGCATCGGCATCGTGATCAACGCGGTGACCGCCTTGCTGTTCATGAAGGGCAGCGAACACGATCTCAACCTCCGTGGAGCATTCCTGCACATGACTGCCGATGCGCTCGTTTCATTCGGCGTGGTCATTGCCGGGGGACTCTACGTTTGGATGGGTTGGTCCTGGATCGATCCGGTGGTGGGCCTGTTGATTGCTGCGGTCGTTGTCGTGGGCACGGCGCGCCTCTTCCGCCAGTCGCTACATCTGCTTTTCGATGGCGTACCCGACGGCATCGACCTGGCTGAAGTCCAGACCGTCCTGCAGACGATCCCGGGCGTCGTGCAAGTGTATGACCTGCATGTGTGGGCGACGGGCACCTCGCAGATCGCATTGACAGCCCACCTGGTGATGCCAGCCGGGCAAACCGATGACGCCGCTCTGGAGGTTGCCGCAGAGAGGCTTCGCGATCAGTTCAGGATCGATCATTACACGCTGCAGGTCGTTCGCACGCCTCGATCTACATCATGCACCCCTCAGAGCGCACGCTAGATTTCGCGGGAGAACTGTCAATGGCAACCATATCCAAGTCCGCCCGCACATTCGTCGAGCAGAAGCTCTCCGAGGCCCAGGAGCAGATCGATTCGGAGCGGAAACGGCAAGCGCCGGCAGCCCTGGATTTCGACCGGTCGCTGCGCATCATCGATGAGTGCCGGGAAAAGCTCAGCGCGACTGCAGACATCGACGACATTGCCACCCACCTGCGCGCGACAGAACGGGCGCTGGAGCACCTCTGCCCAAGCACCACGAAGGCCTGCGTGTCGTCAGCCATCCACCTGAGAGACAGCGCGATACAGGGGGAGACGTTCTAGCCATGGCGACGCAGGAGCAGCCCCAGTTCTGCAGATCCGCAGACACGGCGAGCGCGGCAGCGCTGAATGGCGGATGCTACTGCCGCACGCTCGATGGGGAATCGCTTCGGAGCAGCCTGCTGAACGACGCGGAGTCTGGCCACGTCATGGCTGGGCTGCTGGCGCAACGCCCGACCCTCTTCTCGTCGACCGCAGTCTTCCTGTCGCAGAACACGTTTGAGCAGGTGGTTGAGGGCATCGCCTGTATCGAACGCGCCATCCGCCTGCCTGGATACAGGGCTGCCGCACTCGAGCAGTCGCCGCCTATTGCAGCACGCGCCTTTGGGCCGCTGGGTGTGTTCGTGTCCTATGATTTCCATCTCGCGCCCGACGGGCCGCACCTGATCGAGATCAACAGCAATGCCGGCGGCGCGTTGCTGGGTGCGTCACTGGTACAGGCACAGCGCGCATGCTGCGAGGCGATGGGTGGCGCCATGGTGCCAGCCGAGATGCTGGCCGATCCCAGATCTGCCTTCTTGGGCATGTTCCGGGAGGAATGGCAGCGACAGCGAATCCACGGTTCGCCGCAATACATCCTCATCGTGGACGACGAGCCGGCATCACAGTACCTCGCGCCGGAGTTCCAGCTTTTCGAGAAGCTCCTGACTCGAAACTTCGCCCCTTGCGATATCGTCGATGCCGCAACGCTCCAATGGCGTGACGGGCAACTGTGGCACGAAGGCGCGCCGGTCGACATGGTCTACAACCGGCTAACGGACTTCTACCTCACGGAGCCCAGGCACGCCGCGTTGCGTGCGGCTTACGAAGCCGGCGCGATCGTTTTGACTCCCAGCCCGCGCACGCATGCTCTCTATGCGGACAAGCGGAACCTGATTCAACTGAGCAACGCGCCGTTGCTGGAGGATTGGGGCGTGCCGGCGGAGGATGTGGGACGGCTCGCGCGACTCATCCCGGCGACCCAGCTCGTGACACCGGAAAAGGCCGACGCACTCTGGGCCCAGCGACGTACGCTCTTCTTTAAGCCGGCGGCTGGATACGGAGCGAGAGCCGCCTATCGCGGCGACAAGCTGACGCGCCGCGTGTGGAGCGAGATCCTGTCGGGAAGCTACATTGCGCAGGCACTCGTCTCGCCAGGCGAGCGGGCTGTAAAGGTGGATGGCGTCCAGACCCGACTGAAGTTCGATCTGCGCGCCTACACCTATGATGGCCGGGTACAGTTACTCACGGCACGCATGTACTCGGGTCAGACCACGAATTTCCGCACTCCGGGAGGCGGCTTTGCGCCGGTCTTTGTGGTGCCGGACTGTTCCTCAACCACTCTTACGCCAGAGGCTGCTGCGACATGAGGCTATCCCTGCCACTTTTGATTCTTCGTTGCTTCCAGCTGGGTGCCGTCCCCGCGGTTCTGGCGGGCTGTGCGCTCAGCCCCGAGCAACGCGAGGATTCCGTACCTGCCGTTGTAACGCTTGGCGCCAACTCGAACTTTGCAAAGGGAGATTTCGGGAGCTACGCCAACCTCGAGGATTTTCGCCGCCGTCGTCACCTGTACGCCGTCGGGCCGGTGCAGCATCTTGGCGGCGAAGTCACCGTAGTCGACTCCGTGCCGTATGCCGTACAGGTCGACGATGGCAAGCTGACGGTCACCACGGCGTGGGATTTCAAGCCCCCATTCCTCGTCTACAGTGAAGTTGCCAGTTGGCAACGGGTCGCCATCCCCGCGAGCGTGCAGACGTACGCCGATTTCGAGAAATGGATCGGCACTGCGGCAATCCAGCACGGGATTGCCGAAGGCCGCCCGTTCGCCTTCCGGATGCGAGCGCGGCCGACGACGCTGACTGTCACCGTCATGAATCGGCCGGCGTCAGCCATCCCTGGCGACAAGCCGACTCGCGCCTACCAGACCAGCTGGAACGTCGGCGGACAGGACACCGACTTTGTGGGTTTCCACTCCACGCAGCACAGCGGGGTGTTCCTGGGAGTCGGCGAAAAGGTGCACATTCATGCCGTAAGCCTCGACCGCAAGGTTGCGGGCCACGTCCAGGAGTTCTCGCTCCCGCCGGGCGGGGAAATCCTGCTGCCACGCTGATCACCGGCCACCTCACCTGCCCTGGTTTACGAATCGTGGATTTGAGTCACCATCGGTGACTATCTCACGCGATTCGTAAACCGATCATCCGGTTTGAAGCCATTTCACGGAATCCTCGGCTACCAGCCCGAGGCCGTCTCCCCCGATACACCGCAGTTCGCGCCTCCGCAGTGACGGGTCGATGCCGGCGGCAAGCAAGCGCCGAGCTGCGCGATGGCGCGACCTCGCCAAGGGAACCGGGACATCCGGATAGGTGCCCAGCGAAAGCGTCTTGCGCTTGCCGCCGAACCGGTAGTGGTAGTGCCAGTACCGCCCGCCCTGGGGCCGAACGAGCAGATACAGATTTCCACCAAAGGAGATCTTGCGCGGGTATCGAACCTGCCCGTCGATGTGGGGCCGCTCACGCGGCCGTCCCAGGCTGGTGTCTGAGTTCTGGTGCATTGGCGAACATTGCTCGCCGCCTGCACCCTGAGGCACGGCGGAACCCGCCAGCGCCGCGGTCCACGAGTCCTTGAGAGAACGGGTCCGTCCATTCGCTCCGCTGTGCACCGAATACTGCCGCTTGCGGATGCGATGGGCGAGTTCAATTCCGGCGAGCGTGATCGCCGCCGAGCGAAAGCCCTTGAGGCCCAGCATCGGCGCGCAGCGTTGCTTGATGGCGCGATGATCCTGCTCCACTACGTTGTTGAGATAGCGGCGCGCCCTGACCTCCACGTTCCGCCATCGTTGATCTTCCGCGGCCAGCAGGCGCAATCCGCGGCGCGTGGCGCTATTGCCATCGACGTTGATCTTCTCCGGCCAGGGCACACCGTCCTGCTTCGTGGCCGCTCGGAAAAACGCCTGCGCCGCCTCCATGCTGCGATCACTGCAGAGCAGCGACGCAACCGACTTTCCGTCCCGGTCCACTGCGCGATACAGGTAGTGCCGCCCGCCCCGGACTGACACTGCCGTTTCATCCATGCGCCAGGACGACCCCGGCGACCGCGAAAACCGCGACCAACGCCGCTCGTATTCGGGCACGTAGCGCAGCACCCAGCGCATGATCGTCGTGTGGGACACGACGATGCCCTGCTCCGCCATCATCGCGACCAGATCGCGATAGCTCAGCCGGTAGGTGATGTACCAGCGAACGCAGGTCTCGATCGTGTCGGCGGAGAAGCGACAGCCCCTGTAGATCGGGTCGCGCGCAATTCGTCTGGCCATCCGGTGCGTCCTCAAAGTGCGACGCGGATTCTAGGGCCCGGACGCCAATGCACCAGAACCCACTTTTACCGTCAGAGCAGTTCGCTTGGCGCGGATAGATGGCGATAGATAACGAACGGTTAGTTATTATTTATCAGTAACTTAAGTACTGATTTCGCGGCGTGGCGATAGACCGCGAAAGGCTCAAAATCACTCCCACTCTATCGTCGCCGGCGGCTTGCCCGAAATGTCGTAAACCACCCGCGAGATGCCCGCGACCTCATTGACGATGCGGCGCGCGCACAGGTCGAGCAGCTGGTAAGGCAGGTGCGCCCAGCGCGCGGTCATGAAATCAACCACCTCCGGATAGATCGTGCCCTGCGCCAGGAAATCAACAGCGGGCTACTATCCGTGACAGGACGGCCTGTTCCGCGGCGACCCCTACAAGGTAGAGGACGGCTGCGTGACCATACCGTCTGCACCCGGCTGGAGCGTGGAGATCAATCCGGACTGGCTCGCCCGCGCGAGTAGTCAACTCAGCGAA
>Ga0315271_10002222_pt1 | contig 12106 bp, 10 predicted proteins | sample C3_top_MG_FD_204664 | JGI IMG/M metagenome (GOLD analysis project Ga0315271, IMG submission 204664) | Sediment microbial communities from Yellowstone Lake, YNP, Wyoming, USA - C3_top | ecosystem: Environmental > Aquatic > Freshwater > Lake > Sediment | place: USA: Wyoming | collected 2017-08-01
ACCGGGCAAGGTTATCTACGAGACCGGCGCCAAGGAAGGCAAGACGGTCACGTTCTTCCATAAGGACCACACCACGCGCTTCAAGCTGGCCTGCGCGCAGTGCCACCAGAACGAGAGCTGCCGGGGTTGCCACGACCGCAAGCGCCTGGGCGCGGACAACGCCGTGATCACGCGGCAGACGGCCAAGGGGCTTACCGAGGACGAGGCGCACGCGCGCTGCGCCAACTGCCACGTGAAGGACGAGTGCTCCACGTGCCACAAGGGCATGTCGCCGCGCACCATCGGCTTTGACCACCTGCGGCGCACGGGCTTTGCGCTCAACCGGTTCCACGCCCCGCTCGAGTGCAGCCAGTGCCACAAGGGCCCGCCGCCGTTCCGGGCCATCAGCGCCGACTGCGAGAGCTGCCACAAGGGATGGCAGGCCAAGTTCGACCACGGCAAGACTGGCCTGGTGCTCGACGACCAGCACACCGGCGCCGCCTGCGTGGACTGCCATGCCGACAAGATGTTCCGGGCGCGGCCCACGTGTGAGGGCTGCCACACCGACAAGGCCTGGCCGGCGCAGAAGCCGGGCAAGGTCATACCGAGGAGATAGGGGACCGCATGTTCCGGAAGCTTGGCCTGAAGCTCACGGTCGCCGTGGGGGTCATCGCCCTCGTGACGATCGGGATCTTCGCGTACTTCAACAGCCGGAACGACAACCGCAGCCTGCTCGCCGAGGTCGAGCGGCACGCGAACCAGCTGAGCGAGGCGGTGAAGTCGAGCACCGAGTACGACATGCTGCTCAACCAGCGCGAGCGCATCCACGAGACCATCACGCGGATGGGCACGCAGTCGAGCATCCAGCGCATCCGCATCATGAACAAGTCGGGGGCGGTCATCTACTCGTCCGACACCGCCGAGATCGGCAAGATGGTGGACAAGAAGGCCGAGGCGTGCACGATGTGCCATTCGGCCGACACGCCGCTCGAGCGCCTGGAGATGAAGGACCGCACGCGCGTCTTCCGCATCCATCCCGACTCGGCGCGCACGCTGGGCATCATCAACCCCATCTACAACACGCGCAGCTGCAGCGAGGCGGCGTGCCACGCGCACCCGCGCTCCCAGCTCGTGCTCGGGGTGCTCGACGTCACGCTGCCGCTGGCCGAGGTGGACAAGGACATCCGCCAGGGGCAGGTGCAGGTCTTCATCTTCGCCGTGGCCGCGATCCTCGCGCTCAGTCTCATCATCGGGCTGCTGGTCACGCGCTGGGTGGCCATGCCGGTGCGCGCGCTGGTCGAGGCCACGCGGCACGTGGCCGGCGGCGACCTCAACTACGTCATTCCCGAGACGCGCGACGACGAGCTCGGCATGCTCGCCCGGTCGTTCAACAACATGACGCGCAAGCTGTCGGATGCGCGCCTGCAGCTGGTGCAGTCCGACAAGCTGGCCTCGCTCGGGCGGCTGGCCGCGGGCGTGGCGCACGAGATCAACAACCCGCTCACCGGCGTGCTCACGTACAGCAGCTTCCTGATGAAGCGGGCCAAGGACCAGCCCGACGTGCAGGAAGACCTCAAGGTCATCGTGCGCGAGACCATCCGCTGCCGCGAGATCGTGAAGAGCCTGCTCGACTTCGCCCGCCAGTCGGTGCCCAAGAAGGCGCCGGCCGACGTGAACGACATCATCACGCGCGCCGCCACCGTGGTGGAGAACCAGCTGGCCATCAACCACGTCCGGCTGGTCCGCGAGCTGGCCGCCGACGTGCCGCCCATCACGGTGGACGCCAACCAGCTGCAGCAGGTCTTCATCAACCTGTTCGTCAACGCGTCCGACGCCATCGGTCCCGACGCCGGGGGCGGCGCCATCACCGTCACCACCTCGCGGCTCACGCTCTCGCCGGTGGGCATCACGCAAATCAAGCAGGCGCAGTGCCCCAAGCGGCACAGCCTGATCAACACGGAAGTCCGGATTGACGGCAAGCCGTCCATCCGCGTCAAGGCGAAGGCCAACGGCAACGAGGGGTTCATCTATCGCGACCCGATGTTCGGCATGTCGCGGCATCAGTTCGGCGTGGCGCTCGAGCCGGGCATGGCGGTGCAGGTGACCTGCCCCGACTGCGCGAGCGCGCTGAACGTCGAAGCCTCGCCGTGCCCGCAGTGCGGCTCGGCCACCTTCCAGTTCGAGGTCCCGTCGCGGGGCATGGTGGAGGGCTGCACCAACCGCGCCTGCACCTGGCAGCGCTGGGCCGAGCTCGAGCGGCTCGGGGACCGCGAGTTCGTGGAGATGCGCATCCGCGACACCGGCTGCGGCATCACGCGCGACGAGATCCCCCGGATCTTCGAGCCGTTCTTCTCGACCAAGGGACAGAAGGGCACGGGCCTAGGGCTCGCCGTGATCTGGGGCATCATCGACAACCACAACGGCACGATTACCGTGGAGAGCGAGGTGGGAAAGGGCACCACGTTCGTGATCCGCATCCCGGTGGAGCCATGAAGACACCCCGTGACCTCCTGGTCGTTGACGACGAAGAGGTGATCACGCAGGCCGTGCTGCGGGTCTGCGAGGCCGACGGCCTCACCGTGGACGTGGCCGACAGCGCCGCGGCTGCGCTGGCGCGGCTCGAGCACGGGACGTACCGGCTCATCGTCTGCGACGTGATGATGGCGGACGTGGACGGCTTTGCCTTCCTGGCGGAGATGGGGCGGCGGCAGGACCACACGCCCGTCATCATGTCCACCGGCATGTCCACCATGGAGAACGCCGTCCGCGCCCTGAACTCCGGCGCCATCGACTTCGTGCCGAAGCCGTTCACGGCCGATGAACTGCTCACGGCGGTGCGGCGCGGCATGAACTACGCCAAGCTGCAGCATGCGGCGGCCGCGATGCCGGGGACGCTTCCTGATTCCATCGCCTGGGTGCCGTGCCCGCCGGACTACTACCGGCTCGGTTTTTCGAGCTGGCTGGTGCAGGAACCCGCCGGCACCGTGAAGGTGGGCGTGACCGACCTCTTCCTGAAGACGCTCGATGCCGTGCAGCTCGCCACGCTCTCGGCGGCCGGCTACGACGTGGTGCAGGGCGCCAGCTGCGCCGTGCTCACCGCCATGGGCGGCCTGGAGCACAGCGTGCTCTCGCCCGTCACCGGGCGGATTGTCGAGACCAACCGCGCGGTGGCGGCGGCGCCGGCGGTGATGGAGCGGGACCCGTATTTCGAGGGATGGCTGTACCGCGTGCTGCCCTCGGAGCTTCAGTATGACCTGCAACACCTGACCGCATGCAGCTCGGATCGGTTGTGAACGAAATACCCTGATCGAGGAATCACCCCATGGTACCCCTATTCCTGCTCCTTTCCGTCGTGCTGTTCGTGCTGGCCGACCTGGCCGTGCGCGCCATCACGAAATCAGTGGGCGAGAAGCGGAAGCGCGCCGAGCGCGCGGAAGCGCTCGCCGTGAGCCTCACGCTCGATGTGTCGCGCGAAGCCAAGTCGCTCAAGCGCGCCGAAGTGAAGGACCCCGTTGCGCGCATCCTGTGCGTGGACGATGAAGACGTGATCCTCGACAGCTTCCGCAAGATCCTGGTCCTCGACGGCTACGCCGTGGACACGGTGACGACGGGACAGGAGGCGCTCGGCCTCATCCAGACGCACCACTACGACTTCGTCTTCACCGACCTCAAGATGCCGTCCATGGACGGCATCGAGGTGGTGAAGGCCGTCAAGCACATGCGTCCCGACGTGGACGTGGTGGTCATCACCGGCTTCGCGACCGTCGAGACCGCGGTGGACTGCATGAAGTACGGCGCCACGGACTACGTGCAGAAGCCGTTTACCGAGGATGAACTCCTCGCGTTCGTCAAGAAGGCGCTCATCCGCCGGCAGGACCGCATCGCGAAGCTGCTCAAGCCCAGCGTGCACGTGACGCACCTGCCCGAGGCCGACCGCGTGCGCCGGAGCGAATTCTCCATTCCGGGCGGCGCGCTGATTTCCGCCGGCCATTGCTGGGCGAGCATGTCGCAGGACGGCTCGGTGAAGGTGGGCCTCGACGACTTCGCCAAGAAGCTGCTCGGCCCCGTGGACGCTATCGACTTCCCCACGGTCGGGACGACCGTCCGCGCCGGCCAGCCGCTCTTTGGCGTGCGGCAGAAGAAGCGCCGCGTGCAGTTCAACGCGCCGGTCAGCGGCCGCGTCACCAAGGTCAACGTGCTGCTGGGCGAGAACGTCGAGGCGCTGGAGATGACCCCGTACCACAAGAACTGGGTCTGCGTCATTGACGCCGACAACCTCGACACCGAGGTGCCGCAGCTGAAGATCGGCAAGTCGGCCGTGGCCCTGTTCGAGGCCGACATCGACCGTTTCCGCGGCGTCATGAAGGGCCTCGCGGTGGACGTGCCGGATGGCGTGGACGTGGACGACGCGCTGTATCGCGGCGAACTCGCGCAGCTCAGCGACGACCAGTCGGAGCGCGTGGCCAAGGAGTTCTTCGCGCGGTGAGTGGGGCTTTTGTCACCACAGAGTCACAGAGGAAAAGCTGAGGGCCACAGAGGCTGCAAGGACAATTCAAAGGGGGCTTGGGCGGACGGTACTGTCCCCCGGGCCCCCTTTGAAGTTCAGTGGCCGTCTCCGTGCAAATCCGTGAACCAATTCCGTGTCATCCGTGGTAGGCAGTTGCCGTTGCCATCCGCGGGGTGCGGGACACTGCTCACCACGGATCCCACGGAATTGGTTCACGGATCAACACGGATACGACCAAACAAAAAGGGGGGGGGCTCGGCGGACGGTACTGTCCCCCAGGCCCCCTCTGAATTGTCGTTGCCCTATCTGTGCAAATCCGTGAACCAATTCCGTGTCATCCGTGGTAGGCAGTTGCCGTGTTTCGCACGTCAGCGCTTCCAGCGCTGCACCACCCGCGCGGTCACCACCTTGTCGAGCAGCGGGAAGTCCTTGGCGAGGTACGCCTCGCCTTCCTTGGCGATCCGTTCCTGGCTCGGGCCCTTGCCGCGCGGCTCGCCCTCGCCGTACCCCTGGTACAGCGAGTCCACCACCGGCATGCCGGCAATCACCTGCGCCGCTACGCTGAACCCCCGCGAGTCGAGCCGCGAGTTGTCCTTGAGGTTGAGGAACAGCTGCGTCGTGCGCGTGTTCGGGCCGCCCGTCGCGAACGACAGCGTGCCGCGCACGTTGCTGCGCGCCACCGTGTCGTCGGCGAAGCGGCGCTCGCTCCAGGCGCGCGAGACGGCCGTATCGGGACTGATGCCGAACTGCGCCACGAAGTTCGGCACCACGCGGAAGAAGCGGACGCCGTCGTAGTAGCGGTGCTCGAACAGCCAGTACAGGCGGTCCGACCCCTTCGGCGACCAGTCGCGATGGACCTTCAGGTCAAAGAGGCCCTTCGTGGTGGTGAAGCGCACTACAAAGCTGTCCGGCCCCACCGCGTCGAGGCCGGCGGGAGTCGGCGCGAGCAGCGGGCTCGGGTGATGGCACGCGCCCACGAGGGCGGCCAGGACTACGAGCAGCGAAGCTAGACGCATGGTGCGCTCCTCAGGATCGAGTGAATCCGACGGATCGTTCGGCGACCGCTAAACATATAGGGGGACGACAGGCAAGCATGCACGCAGGCTGGCCCGCGGTCGTCGGCGGCGAGGTCATACGTCGCGACGCGACGGGCCTTGTCGCTCGACGGCGTGCAGCGCAATGTTCGGGACGCGGTGGCTCGTCCCTTCCCGAGACCGAATCCGATGCGCCGATCTCTCCTCACATCCGCCTGTCTCGCGACGCTGATCTCGGTTCCCGTGCTGGCCCAGGCCAGGCCGTCGTTTGCCGGGGTTTGGACCCAGGTCGACAGCACGCCGGCCCGGATCCTGACCAGCGAGTCGGCGACGGTGGTCCGCGTCGGCAACATGGGCAGCGGATGGGGCTCGCCGATCACCATCACCCAGGCGACGGATTCGCTGGTGATTGAGGTCGTCCAGTTCTCGGTCTACGACCACATGCCGAAGCTCCGCTACGCCTACGCCCTCAACGGTGACGAGTCGCGCAATGCGGTCATGATCGGCCACGCGGAGTCGGTGCAGCACTCCCGCGTGTCATGGAGCGGCAACGCCCTGGTCATCACCACGGTCCATCGGGTGCCCGCCGGGGCGGCGGGCAACGCAGAGTCCGTCGAGGTGCGACAGGTCCTCTCGCTCGGGCCGAATGGAACGCTGGTCGTCGAGACGACCCGACCGGGCGCACGCGCGCCGAACGTCGTCAGGACGATCTTCACGAAGCGCTGACGCCCGCGCAGCGCGCTGGGGTACCCCAGCGCCTAGGGTACCGCCCGCAGCGGGACATAGGGGTCCTTCGCGCCCACGGGCACGTTCGGGAACCGTCGCACGCTTTCGTCGAAGCCGCCGACGATCTTCTCGAAGAGCCCGATTGCCCAGGGATTCACGTCCTTGATGTCGGTCTCCTCGCGGGGATCGGACCGGAGGTTGAAGAGGCGCATCAGCGGCGCTTCCGCCTCGCGCGGCTCCGGCTGGAACGCGTAGTGAAACTTCCAGTCGTTCCACTTCACGGCGCGAAGCTGCTCGCCGGTGAAGAAGAGCGCGCTCTCGCGGGCCGAGCCGGGCTGCCGCTTCTCGAGGTACGGCAGCTGGTTGGCGCCGTCAAAGGGACGGTCCTTCGGCGCGAGGTCCGCCCCGACGGCGGCGGCGATCGTCGGAAACACGTCAACCTCGTGCACCAGGCCGTTGAGCTTCTGTCCCCGCGGGATGTGCCCGCTCCAGCGAATGATGCACGGCGTGCGGATGCCGCCTTCCATGACGGTGTTGTACGACCCACGCCACGGTCCCGCCGTTCCGCGCCACGGCCGTCGGCCCTCGGCGCCGTTGTCGGTGCACCACAGGACGAGCGTGTTCTGGTCGAGGTTCAGCCGGTGCAGCGCCGCCACGACGATTCCGACGTTGAAGTCCACGTCGGCCATCGAGTCGCCGATGTCGCCGGCACCCGTCTTGCCGGCGAAGTCCGGATGCGCCAGGGTCGGGAAGTGCAGCTGCGTCATCGGGTAGTACAAAAAGAACGGCGTCCCCGCCCGGGCGTTGCGCTCGATGAAGCCGACGCTGCGGCGTGCCGCCTCCCGGTCCACCAGTCGCCGGGTGTGCGAATCGAACACGCTCACGTGGCGCGGTGCCTCGCCGGCCTTCTGCTCCCAGATGAACGAGGTATCGGTCGGGCTGGGCCTGAGCTCGGGCGCCTCCGCCCACTGCGCTTCATTGCTCGTATTCGGAATCCCGTACCACTCGTCGAAACCCTGGTCAATCGGTGTCCGGTGGCCGATCCAGCTCGTGCCGCCAAGGTGCCACTTCCCGAACAGTGCGGTGGAATACCCGAGACTCTTCAGGGCCTCCGCCAGCGTGATCTCCCACAGCGTGATGCCCGTTGGTTGCGTGGCGCCCGAACGCACGGCGTAGCGGCCGGTCAGCAGGGCGCTGCGCGAAACCGTGCACGAGGGCTCCACGTTGAAGTTGTCGAGCCGCGCACCCTGCGCGGCGAGACTGTCGATGTTCGGCGTCGGCACGCCACGCACGCTCGCGTAGGCGCCTACCTCGCCCCAGCCGATGTTGTCCGGGAAGATCAGCACGACATTTGGGCGCGACGGCTTGGCGTGTTGCGCGCCGGCGGATTCCGCCGCCGCGGCGAGGACCGCCACCGTCATGGCCAGCAGGCCCAGGACTGTCCATCCGGCCTGCCTGAGCGATCGTGTGGCCATGGCGCAACCTCCCCGAGGGGTGTGGATTCGACGAGACGTGCCCGCGCTCGCGGTGCCTGAGCGACTGGGATTCCTCGCGGCTGCGTAGTCTACCGGGGGCGCGGTGCGCAGTCCAGTCGCGAGTCATCTCGCCATCTTCGCCCCGACCCTGCTACAGTTCATGATGCCTGAGCGCACACCGATGTCTCCCGACCGCGCCGCGTTGCGCATGCACCGTGAGCGCGGCGCTCCCGAGCTTGCCGCCCGGTTCCTGCAGGCGGGCATCGTCGCCCACGTGGGAATCGCGGACGCCGAGGGGCCGGTGGTCATCCCCATGACCTACCACTACGACCCCGCCACGCCCGGCGAGCTCTACCTGCACGGCGCCCACCACAGCCGCCTGATGGACGCCATCGCGTGCGGCGAACGCGTCTGCGTGACGGTGACCATGACCGACGCCATCATCCTCTCCAAGACGGCGCTCAACCACTCGGTGAACTACCGCAGCGTCGTCTGTTTCTGCCGTGCGGCCGCCGTGCAGCCCGGCCAGGACCGCCAGCGTGAGCTGCTCCAGCAGATGATTGCCCGCTATTCGGCAGGGCGCACGGTGGGCGTCGACTACGCCGAGATTCCCGTGAAGCACCTCGAGACCACGGCCTTCGTGGCGCTCGACATCGAGGCCATGAGCGCCAAGACGCGCACCGGCGGCCCCAAGGGCCCGGGCGACGATGACCCCTCCGTGCCGGGGACGGCCGGGGTGGTGGAGCTGCGGCCGGGGCTCTGAGCGGGCGCGCCCGGCTGGCTGGTCACGAACCTCCCGCCGCCGGTGTATTTTTCACGGGTTACGGGACGGACCCTCAACCCCAGGTGCGCTTGTGAGTACGGATACCCCTCGCCGGGACTTCATTCGGGAGATGGTCGCGGATGACCTGGCGACCAACAAGTTCGGCCGGAGCCTGTGCACGCGGTTCCCGCCGGAGCCCAACGGCTATCCGCACATCGGCCACGCCAAGTCCATCTGCCTCAACTTCGGCCTCGCCAAGGAGTTCGGCGGGCGCGTGCACCTGCGGTTCGACGACACGAACCCGGAGACCGAGGACATCAAGTACGTCGAGGCCATCAAGAAGGACATCCGGTGGCTCGGCTTCGAGTGGGACGCCGAGTACTACGCCAGCGACTACTTCGAGCAGCTGTACGACATCGCCGTGAACCTGGTGAAGGCCGGCAAGGCGTACGTGGACAGCGAGACCGAGGAGGAGATTCGCCTCCATCGCGGCACGGTGACCTCGGCGGGCACCCCGAGCCGCGACCGCAACCGCAGCGTCGAGGAGAACCTCGACCTGCTGGCGCGCATGAAGGCGGGCGAGTTTCCCGACGGCGCGCACGTGCTGCGGGCCAGGATCGACCTGGCGCACGTCAACATGATGATGCGCGACCCGATCCTGCTGCGCATCCGGCACGCGACGCACTACCGCCGTGGCGACGCCTGGTGCATCTACCCGCTGTACGACTACGCGCACGGCCTCAGCGATGCCATCGAGAACATCACGCACTCGCTGTGCACGCTGGAGTTCAAGGACAACAAGGACGTCTACGACTGGCTGGTGCGCGAGGCGGGCTTCGAGAAGCCCCCCGAGCAGACCGAGTTCGCGCGCCTCGTGCTCGACTACACCGTGGTGAGCAAGCGCAAGCTGCTGCGCCTGGTCAACGAGGGGCACGTCACCGGCTGGGACGACCCGCGCCTGCACACGCTCTCGGGCATCCGCCGCCGCGGCGTGACCCCCGAGGCCATCCGCGAGTTCTGCGAGGGCGTGGGCGTGGCCCGCAAGCCGGCCCGCACCGAGATGGCGGCCTACGAGCACGCGGTGCGCAGCGACCTCAACATGCGCGTGCCGCGCGTGCTGTGCGTCGTCAATCCGCTCAAGGTCGTGCTCACCAACTATCCCGAGGGGCAGGTGGACGAGCTCGACGCGTCGTACTACCCGCACGATGTGCCGCTCACGGGCTCACGCAAGGTGCCCTTCGGCCGCGAGCTGTACATCGAGCGCGACGACTTCATGGAAGATCCGCCCAAGAAGTTCTACCGTCTCGCCCCGGGCCGCGAAGTGCGCCTGCGCTACGGCTACCTCATCACCTGCACCGACGTCATCAAGGACGCCGCCGGCCACGTGGTGGAGCTGCGCTGCACCTACGACCCCGAGACGCGCGGCGGCAACGCCCCCGACGGCCGCAAGGTACAGGGCACCATCCATTGGGTCTCGGCGGCGCACGCGGTGGACTGCGAACTGCGCCTGTACGACAAGCTCTTCAACATTCCCGACCCCGACGACGTGCCCGACGGCAAGGACTTCACGTCGGTGCTCAACCCCAACTCGCTCACCGTGGTGACGGGCGCCAAGGTCGAGCCGAGCGTCGCGCTCGATCCCGTGGGCACGCGGTACCAGTTCGAGCGCACCGGCTACTTCATCTCCGACGACGACTCGGCGCCGGGCAAGCTCGTCTTCAACCGCACGGTCACGCTGCGCGACTCGTGGGACAAGGAGAAGGCCAAGCCGTGATGAACTTCCACATCGGCATCATGGGCAACCTCTTCTCCGGGAAGACGACGCTCATGAATGCGCTGGCGGGTCCGCCGTACCGGCGCGAACTGCAGCAGCTGCTCGACGGCGCCGACACGTACGCGTTCACCGAGCGCGTGGACAAGGGCTCGCTCACCGACGAGTGCCTGGCGCTGTTCTACCAGGACCGCGTGGCGAACATCTTCCCCACGGAGACCGCGTTCCTGCACATGCGCACGCTGCAGCAGCGCGAGATCCGGCACCTGATGACGCGCGAGCAGCGCACCGGCGTGCTGGTGCTCGAGGACCGGCCCTTCCTCGACGGCCCCGAGGTGTTCGTCAAGCGCATGATCGCCGCCGGCGAGATGCCGCCGGCGCACGCGCGGCTGTACAACACGCTGCTGCACCAGACGCTGTCGCACGAGCGCATCCGCCTGCCCGACCTCACGGTCTACCTGCGCACCGAGCCGTCGCAGCTCGAGAAGCGGCGGGCGTCGCGCGCCGCGGCGGGCGACGACTACGCGGCGACGATCACCGAGGCCTACCTGACGGAAATCCACGGGCGCTACGAGGACCTGGCGTCCAACTGGCGCGGCACCCTGCGCAAGTACCAGGAACTCTGCATCGTGCCGCCCGACGCCGACATCGTCATCCTGCCCGCCGAGATCGACATGCATGACCATCCGGACTACGTGCACGTGGCGGCCGGGACCATCCGCGAAAAGGTGCGCCGCATGATTGCCGCCCGGAAGCTCGACCAGTGACCGCCGAACTCGGTCGCGTCCTCGAGGTCGTGGAAGACGCCGGCATTCGTCGGCACGAGATTGCCCACCGCCTCACCAGCGTGGAGCGGCGGCTGCTCACGTACCTCTCCAAGAACCAGACGCTCATCACCTGCGTCGGGAACATCGGGGCGGGCAAGAGCTCGCTGGTGAAGCTGCTGGCGTACAGCACCGGCATGAACGCGCTCTTCGAGCTGCCCGACGAGGGCTTCGAGGACCACGTCGCCAACAACGCCTCGCTCTTTCCGCTGCTCGCCACCGCCAAGAACTCGGCCAAGCGCGCGCTCGGCCGCTACTACGGCGCCATCAACGACTTCATTGCCTGCCAGACGGCGACGCCCGACGATGCCGCGGCCATGCAGTCGGCGCGCAAGCACCTGCACGCGGCGGCGCTCGACATCCAGCATGCGTACCTCGACCTGCGCAAGATGCAGCTGCAGGCCATGCCGCACCTGCAGGCGAGCACCTGCATTGACGGTTCGCCGCTGGCCGACCGCTACGCGTTCTGCGAGGTGCTGCACCGCGACATGGACGAGCCCTACCTGACGTCCGAGGCGCTCGCGGTCATTGACGCCCGGCTCGAGGAGGAGTTCCGCCCGCTGGTGCGGCCGGGGCTGCTGGTGATCCTCAAGAGCCCGGTGGAGAACCTCGTGCGCAACATCCGCGACCGGCAGCGCGACGAGGAGTCGCTGGCCGAGAGCGAGATCCCCGAGGGGCTGCTGCGCCTGGTGCGCGCGCTGAACCCGCGCTACGACGAGTTCGTGGCCAACCTGCGCGCCAGCGGCTGGTACCGCGGCCCCGTGCTCGAGATTGACGTCAGCAAGATCGACTTCGTGAGCAACGTGCGGCACCTCATCGCCGTCTACGAGGGCATCGAGGAGCTGCTGGTGCCGAAGGAGTTTCGGGGCTAACTGCTACCGCGAAGGGCGAAGGGCGCGAAGGGACGCGAAGAAGGACCTGTAATAACAACGTGCGCCACGCGGAATCCGCGTGGCGCACTGTCGTTCCAACAAGTCAGTCCCTCGCGCCCCTTCGCGCCCTTCGCCCTTCGCGGTAGAAGTCGAAC
>Ga0315271_10002223_pt1 | contig 12105 bp, 8 predicted proteins | sample C3_top_MG_FD_204664 | JGI IMG/M metagenome (GOLD analysis project Ga0315271, IMG submission 204664) | Sediment microbial communities from Yellowstone Lake, YNP, Wyoming, USA - C3_top | ecosystem: Environmental > Aquatic > Freshwater > Lake > Sediment | place: USA: Wyoming | collected 2017-08-01
GAGGCGAGAAAGGATATCGAGGAGCGACTTCGCGCGGCTCCTGAGCAAAAGCCTCTCCGCGTCTACCTTGGGGTCGCGCTTGCATACCTCGGCCGAAAGGACGAGGCGATTCGGGAGGGAGAACGCGGCGTCGCGCACGAGGAAGGGTGGCCGAGCGATGCGTGGCTCGACCCCGACTCTCAACGCGAGCTTGCGAGGATTTACATGCTCGTTGGCGAGCCGGAGAAGGCGCTCGACCATCTCGAGCCGCTCTTAAAGGTCCCGAGCCTTCTTTCTCCCGGCCGACTCAGGGTCGATCCCGCCTTCGACCCCCTACGCAAGAACCCGAGATTCCAGAAGCTTGTTGTTGGGAAATAGGAGCTAAGCCGTCCCCTACCGCGCGCTTTTCGTCACCTCGGAAAGCCCCGACTCGGGCCCCCGGTAGAGCAGGCGGACTTCGCCGACGCGAATCTCGTCGCCGTCGGCGAGATGGAGGCGGCCCTCGACGCGGCGGCTGCCGAGCCACGTGCCGTTCTTGCTGCTGAGGTCCTCGATCTCGGCCTTCTCGCCAGTGACGACGAGGCGCGCATGTTCGCGTGAGACGGACGCGTGCCCGACCCAGACGCCCGAGGAGCGCTCGCGGCCGAGCAGATTTTCTCCCTCGGCCAGCGGCATCTCCTGCGTTCCCCAGACGAGGACGTGGCCGCGGGACGCTGGCACTCCGTCCGGAACCTCATGGATTTCGCCGTCGACCGCGTAGCCAAAGCCGTGCACCGTCCGGAGAAAAGACGACCCCTCGGCTCCGCGCCCGAGCACCTTGCGGACGTCCTTGACGAGAGCGGCGAGGCTCCCCTCATTCACGACGACGTCGGGCCAGACCCTTTCGAGGATCTCGGCCTTCGAGACCGCGTCGGGACTCTTCGCGAGCAGCACTTCGAGGAGCCGGAACGCCTTCGGCGAGAGACGGATCTGCCGGGGGCCGCGGAATACCGCCCGGCGGCCCGAGTCGAAGGTCACGTCCCCGAAGCGGAGCCTCATGTGGGTTTCAGAAAACCTTCATCAGTCTACTAGGACTTCGCGTCCCCTCCGAAGCCACCTTCTATGCGGGCTCATCGAGGTCACGCGTCAACCACCCGATCCAGGCAGAAGGAGGAAGTCCATGGTCCGCCGCACCCTGCGAACTCTCCTCGTCCCGCTTTCGCTCTTTACGGCCTCTGCCGCGCCCGCAGACGTCGTGATTCCGTCCTCCGCGTTCTCGACCGGCAGGAACAGCGCCGAGTTCCACACCGACGTGCGCGTCTTCAACCCGTCAGGCACGTCACCCGTGCTCGTGACCCCCTTCTTCTACCAATCGGACATCAACGGCAACGTCGTGAATACCGTGAGCCCGCCGGCGTTCGTCGTCGGGCCGCGCGAGCAGGTCTCGTTCGACAACGTGCTCCGGACCCTCTTCGGGCAGTCGCTCGGCGTCTTCGGCCCGATCCGTTTCCAGACCTCCGCCGCAATCCTCGTCTCGTCCGGCACGAACAACGTGAACGGCTGCGGCAACGGCTCGGTTTCCGGGCAATCCATCCCGGGAATCGATTCCGGACAGGCGCTCAAGACCGGGACGCTCGTGCAGCTCGCGGCAAGCGCCAGCGGCGCGATCGGATACCGCTCGAACGTCGACTTCATGAACCCGGGCAACGCGACGGCCAACGTCGCGGTGAAGATTCGGAGAGGCGACGGTAGCCACCTCTCGTCCGGTTTGCTCTCGGTGGAGCCGAACGGATTGGTGCAGCGCACGATCGACGACGGCAACGCCTTCCCCGGCGTTGCGGGCACCACGGACACGAACCTCTGGCTCGAGTTCACGAGCGACCAGCCGGTCATCGCCTTTGCGTCGGTCATCAACAACGCGTCGGGCGACCCCTACGCCGTCGTCATGAACGCCGAGCCGGCGGCCCCGCCAGCCGCGCCGGTCGCGAGCTGCACAGTCTCCGCCAATCCGGCGCCGGGTCAGGCCGTGACCTTCACCGACACGTCATCCAACTTCCCCACGGCGCAGCTCTGGGCGTTCGGCGACGGCGCGACGGCGACCTCCGGAGCGACCGTGCAGCACGCGTACGCCGCGGCCGGGACGTACAAGATCGCGCACTTCGTGTCGAATGCCGGCGGCGTCACGGGGGCGACGAAGGACGTCGTCGTGTCTGCCGTTGGTCCGATGGCCTACTTCGTCACCGCCCACAGCGAGAGCATGGTAGGGACATTCAACCCCGAATCCGTCACCTGCAAGGTCGCCGTGCCTTGCCGGATCACCTGGACGACCTCGGGCGGCGAGGTGCACGGGCTCGGCGGGCTGGACAAGTTCGGCGTGGAGGCGTGCGACGACGGGCAGCCGCTCACCGCCGGAACCCCGCTTGGCGGCATCCGGGCGTCGCACCCGTGCACCGTGACGTTCACCCCGACGAGCTATCACGTGGACAACCGAGGCGGCCGCTGGGTGTACTTCTGCCCTCAGATGATGGGGATGCTCGGAACGATCGTCGTCATCCCATGACTGTCGTCGTTCGTCAACAGAGGACCCTGCCGTCGCCGGCATGGAGACAGGAGGTCGCGCCATGCGTTTCACCAGTTGGAGTCTCAGCGTCCTGCTCGCGCTCCCGCTTCTCGTGGGCCGGGAGGCCCAGGCCCGTCCCGTCACGTACACGCCCATCGACGTGCCGGGCGCGGCTCTGACGGTCGTCTACGGCATCAACGAGTCAGGGGAAGTCGTCGGCTACTACCAGGACGCGTTCAAGACCGACGGGAAGAAGAAGATACACGGCTTCATCCTGAGTGGCGGCGTCTTCACGACGATCGACGTCGCGAATGCGGCCGGGGCGGAGCTTCGCGCCATCAGCCCCGGTGGAGACGTCGTCGGCGACTACTGGAAGGCGGGCGAGCCAGCCGTGGCCGCGCACGGGTTCCTGCTCCGCCGGAACGGCGAGCTCGTTCCCGTCGAGTTCCCTCTGCACGCCTACACGTTCCCGCAGCGAATCCTGCCCGACGGCACGATCCTCGGCTGCGTCCACGACAACGACACGATGGGCTCGATGTTCGGGATGTGGATTCGCGGCGACAAGGCCGAGACCATCCTGCAGACCTCGTCCATGCACAACGGCGCAACGCCGGACCTTCGCATCATCGTCGGCAGCTTCACGGACCTCAGCGAACCCGCGCCGCGCTCCATGTGGGCGTACGTGATCGAGGACGGCGTCTTCACACGCTTCCGGCTCCCCGGCAGCGTCATGACGACGGCCTGGGACGTGACCCCGGCAGGAATCATCGTCGGCACGTATCGCGACGCGAGCCTCAAGACGCATGGCTTCCTGCTGGAGAAGGGGACGTACACCACGGTCGACTTTCCGGGCGCCCCCGAGACACGCGCGTGGGGAATGAACGCGAACGGAGACGTCGTCGGGATTTACGTGGATCAGAGCGGAGTGACTCACGGCTTCCTCCGTCATGACGCTCATGAAATCCGGCAGCCGGAAACCCAGGAGCTGGGGCGGCAGGACTAAGGAACGGGCGATCTTTGATTTCGACCGAAACAGGAAGGGAAGGCTGAAATGAACAAGACCTCTCGGCGCATCGCGATCTCTTCTCTGGGTGTTTCGATCCTCGCCGCCGCGCTCGCCCTGCCGGCCCGCGCGCAGAAGTTCTCGGACTGGTCCGCACCGGTCAACCTCGGCCCGGTCCTCAACACGGCCGTCGGCGAAACCTGCCCCGAGATTTCCAAGGACAACCTATCGCTCTACTTCGCCCGGGGCGGCGCGGAGATCTGGTTCAGCGAGCGCCCCAGCGTGGACGCCCCGTGGGGGGCGCCGCAGAGGGCCTCGTCCCTCATCAACGCGGCCGGCTCGAACAACTTCTGTCCGACCCTGACGGCCGACCTGCACGTCCTCTACTTCGCGAGCAACCGCGCGGGCGGCTGCGGCGGGTCCGATCTGTACGTCTCGTATCGCCGCAACACGCGGGACAACCTCGGGTGGGAGGCCCCCGTCAATCTCGGGTGCCAGGTCAACAGCGAGAACGAGGAGTGGAGAGCGTCCCCCTTCCACGACGAGGACGGGACCGAGTACCTCTACTTCTCCAGCTCCCGCCCCGGTGCGGGAACCGCGGGGACGATGGACATCTACGCGAGCAAGCGGCAGCCCGACGGTACGTTCGGACCCGCGGCAATCGTGGAAGGGCTGAACTCCACGTCCAACGACCAGCAGCCGAGCGTCCGGGAGCGCGACGGTCTCGAGATCTTCTTCGCCTCGAACCGCTCCGGAGGCGCCGGTGGTCTTGACCTCTGGACCGCCACGCGGGCGAGCATCACCGCCCCCTGGTCGGCCCCCGTGAACCTCGGCGCCGTCGTGAACTCCGCCAACGGCGATCAGCGCCCGTCGTTGTCCTGGGACGGAACGTCGCTGTACTTCATGTCGGCCCGGCCCGGCGGCTCCGGCGGCACGGACCTCTATGTCGCGACCCGCGCGAAGCTGACCGGGTTCGTCTTCCCCTCGGCCGCGAACGTCGCGGGCCTGAACGGCGCGTTCTACAAGACGAGCATGAACCTGCTGAACCTGAATGCGCAGGAGATCACGATCTCGGCGGGGCTGATGACGCCCACCGGCGCATCGGCCGCGAAGGCCATCGTCCTCCCCGCGAACTCGTACAAGACGTACGACAACTTCCTGCAGGAGGTCTTCGGATACACGGGAGGCGCCGGGATCTCGCTCTTCGACGCCTCGTCGAAGCCCTTCGTCGCCGTGGCCGAGGTCTACACGACGGGTCCGTCGGGGAGGTATTCGATCCCGCTCTCCGGCCTCAACGGCACGGACGCCGTCGCCGCTTCCGCGAGCGGCGCGACGTCGGTCGCAGCGGGCCTGAGGGTCACCGCGGCGACGCGGGCGAACGTCGGCTGCTCGAACCTGGACCCCGTCCCGGCGACCGTTCGCGTCGACTTCAGCGCGATCACCGCCGGCGTTGCGACGACCACGACCTTCAACCTTTACCTGGGAGCGTCGCAGTGGGCGCAGCAATCCGTTCCCATCCCGGGTGACGACATCTTCGCGTTCTTCTCCGTGACGTCGGGAGGCGGCCCTCTCGGCGTTTACTGCTACGGCGTCAACGTGGACAACGTCTCGAACGACGGCACGCTGATTTCCGCCGTTCGCGTTCCCTGAGCGTCAACGAGGAGAAAGAGGATCAAACCATGAGAAAGCTTCAGTTCTTCTCGACTCTCGCGGCCGCCGCCCTGCTGGCCTTCACGGCAGTTCTGGACGCCGAGCCAATTCTCTATTCCACGACGAATTTCGGATCAACGCTCGTCAGAATCGACGTCGGCGCCGGCACTGTGACGACGATCGGAGACTTCGGCGTACCCGGAGCGCTCGCCATTGCCATCAGTCGCAAAGGCAAGTTCTACACCGTGACGCAGGGTTATCCGGCAGGCGGTCCGAATCCGCAGCTTGCCCGCGTGAACCCTGCGACGGGGTCGGCGACCCCGTTCGGCGTCAACCTGCATCCGGAGAGTTTCATGGGGATCGGCTTCTCCCCCGAGGGCGACCTTTACGGAGTCAATGCGGACAGCGGTAGTCCGAAGCAGAACAGCCTCTACAGGTTCGATGTGAAAACGGGCAAGGCCAGGAAGGTGGGCGCCACGGGCGGGTGTGGCGACATCATGGACGTGGCCTGGCATCCCGACGGCACGATGTATGGGGTTGCCTTTGACTCGCTCTACCGCATCAAGGAGCACAGCGGCAAGGCCGAGTTCGTCACCAAGCTTCAGGGGCTGACGAAGGCCATGGGACTTGCCATTGACGACGACGGAACGTTCTACGTCACCGAGGTCCTTGGCAGTTCGCTGCTCTGGCGTGTGAACCCGGTCACGGGAGCGGCCGCCGCGGTTGCCGGCGTGACCTTGAGCTATCCGCACGGTCTGGATTTCGTCTCGACTGACAAGGATGACGATGACAAGGACGACGAATAGCGTCGTCGCCGTACCTCTGAGCTGAGAGTCGCGCCCCGGCCTCGCAGGCGGTTCGCGCCGCCGGGGCCACCATGATGCATTTGAATCAGGAGAGTCAGCCCTTACACGCGCACTACAAGTGAAACTGTGCACAAGTCGACTGTGTTTGATCCACGCGGGCCGTTTGGCGCCCGCGTGGATCATGTCTGATCGTCCGCGTGCCAGGGCCCTAGGCTCTGGGCGATCTCTCATCTGAGAGAACGACGCCCCGTAGACTGCCAACAGAATTGGGCTGACAGAAAGCGCGTTGTGCCGCCGCTGTGAACGGCTCCTTGAGTCTTTCAGAGGAGGTTAGCGTGAGTTCCGACGACGCAAAACCAGACACGACCCCGAGTCGCGATTCGCTTCTCGACGCCGACGGACGGTTCGGCGCCCATTCCGGGGATCCCACCGTGACAGGGGCTGCGGGCGTGTCCTTCGACGAGACGCTTCCTCCGGGAGCCAGGGCTGGAGCGTACGTGATCCTCCGCCCTCTCGGCAGGGGAGGAATGGGTGAGGTCTACGAAGCGCGGGACGAACGCCTCGGGCGATGCGTCGCCGTCAAGTTCCTGCCGAGCCGCTATGCGTCCGACGCGGACGCGCTCGAACGATTCGCGCGTGAGGCCCGGGCCGTTTCGTCCCTGAATCACCCGAACATCTGCACGATCCACGACGTCGGCGACCAGGGCGGCCGGCCCTTCTTCGTCATGGAGCGGCTCGAAGGCATGACCCTGAAGGATCGCATCGGGACCGGAGCCGCGCCCGCCGACGACGTGATCGGCGTCGGCATTCAGCTCGCCGATGCGCTCGCGGCAGCGCACGCCCGGGGCATCATTCATCGCGACATCAAGCCGGCGAACATCTTTCTGACCTCTCACGGAGAGGCGAAGGTGCTCGACTTCGGACTGGCCAAGCTGACCTCCGAGAAGCGGCCGGGCGGTCCGCCCGCTGCGACGCGGCCTGAAGCGGCGTCCGCGGCGTCGGAGTTTCTGACGTTTCCCGGCGCGACGATGGGGACGATCGCCTACATGTCGCCGGAACAGGCGCGAGGCGACGCGGTGGACGCGCGGACCGACCTGTTCTCGCTCGGAGTCGTGCTTTACGAGATGGCGACCGGCTTCCGGCCTTTCCGGGGCAACAGCGCGGAGGCAGTGCTGACGGCAATCAAGACGGAGAAGCCAGCGTGTCCCACGGTCTCGGGTTGTCAGATCCTGCCCGCGCTCGAGCACGTGATTCTCAAGGCACTCGAGAAGGACCCTGCCGCGCGCATCCAGTCCGCGACCGAGATCCGGACGGCGCTGGCCGCGCTGCAGAGGTCCCGCGCCCTCAAGACGCGGCGGTGGGTCGTCGGGAGCCTTGGCGCCGCGACGGCCGCCCTGGCGGCGGGCGCGTTCCTCGGGCGCCGGCTCATCTGGACGCCCGGGAAGGTGATGGTGGCCGTCCTCCCGCTCGAGGATCTCGGGAAGAATCCCGAGCAGGCCTATTTCGCTCAGGGACTGCACGACGAGCTGATCTCGGTCGTCGGGCGCCTGTACCCCGACCGGCTCGGCGTCATCGGAAGCAGCTCGGTGCGCCAGTACACGGGAGAGAACAAGCGAATCGACCAGATCGGGCGGGATCTCCATGTGACCTACGTCGTCGACGGCAGCGTCCGCCGGGAGGGAACACGCGTCCGGATCTCCGCGAAGCTGATCCGCGTCGAGGACAAGGTGCAGGTCTGGGCCGAGACGTACGACCGCGACCTCGTCCAGATCCTCGCCCTGCAATCCGACGTCGCTCAGTCGGTCGCCCAGGGGATCGAGCGGACCCTCAAACCGAGCCCGCAGGTCCGGCTGGCGCTGGCGCGGCCCGTGAGCCCGCTGGCTTACGAGGCCTATCTGCGCGGCGAGTATGAGAAGGCCATCGCCATCGATCCGGGCTATGCGCAGGCGTACGCGGGACTGGCCAACAGCCTTTACTTCAAGGGCCTGTTCGGAGTCGGCGCGCCACGCGGCCTCTTCGAGCAGGTGCGGCAGGCCGCCAAGAGGGCCATTGAGCTCGACCCGACGCTTGCGGATCCCTACGCCTCGCTTGCGCTCGCCGAGATTCACACCCCGGGGAAATGGCGTGAAGCCGAGAAGGGGCTCCAGCACGCGAGCCGGCTCGACCCCAGCAACTCTCACGTGCGCCACGACTACGCGCATTTCCTGCTCTGCCTGAACCGGACGCGGGACTCGGCCGAGGAGTGCAGGCGGGCGGTGGAGCACGACCCCTTCGATTCGATGGCCATCGGCTGTTTCGGCTGGCACGAGCTCCTGGCGGGCCGTTTCCAGAGGGCGGTCGAGGAGTCTCGCCGCGCCCTGGCTCTCGACGCTTCCAACGTGTGGGCGCTCGTCGTCATGGGATGGGGCTACGAGCAGCTCGGTCGGTATCCGGAGGCCCTCTCGGCGTTCAAGACGGGGAAGGGGCTCTCGGAGCTGCGAACGGCAGCTCTCGCCCACGTCTTCGCCAGATCCGGAAACCGTCCCGCCGCCGAACAGCTTCTTTCCGACCTGCTCGAAAAGTCCAGGAGCAAGTACGTTTCGGCCTACGACATCGCGGTGGTCCACGAAGGTCTGGGGGACGTCGATCGCGCCTTCGAAGGGTTGAACAAGGCCTGCGACGAGGAATCCGGCTTCATGCCGTACCTGAATGTCGATCCGCGACTCAGGCCGTTGCACGGGGACCGGCGCTACAAGGATCTCCTGGGTCGGATGGGCCTCCCGTCGGTAGCGTAGCGAGCGGGGGCGCCGCGAGAAGGGTGGTGAGCCGTCTGGGACTCGAACCCAGGACCCCATCCTTAAAAGGGATGTGCTCTAACCAACTGAGCTAACGGCCCACGCGGCGCAGTGTACTCGACGCCCGGAGCCGGGCGAAACTCGTTCTCAGACGCTCGGGGCGACCGGCACATTCGCGAGCCAGGCGTCCAGGATCGTGCCGCCGCGAATGATCGTCTCTTCGCGTTTCGGCCCGGTCGAGAGGATCACGACCTTCGCGCCGACGATCTCCTCGAGCGCCGTGACGTACTCGCGCGCGCGGGCGGGCAGCGCGTCCCAGCTCTCGATCCCGACGGTCGAGGTCTTCCAGCCGGGGAACGACCGGTAGACGGGCTTCGCCATCTCGTAGTGGTCCGCGCGGGCCGGGATCTCGTTCACGGCCTTGCCGCCGATCGTGTAGCCCGTTGCGATGCGGATCTCGTCGTGGTCGTCGAGGACGTCCATCTTCGTGAGGGCGATGCCGTCGAGGCCGCACACGCGGACCGAGGTCCGCGCGACGACCGCGTCGAACCAGCCCACGCGCCGCGGGCGGCCCGTGACGGTGCCGAACTCGTTCCCGCGCGCGCGGATCCGCTCGCCGACGTCGTCGAAGAGCTCGGACGGGAAGGGGCCGGAGCCGACGCGCGTCGTGTAGGCCTTCATGACGCCGACGACGGCGCCGAGCGCCGACGGCGGGATCCCGAGGCCCGTGCAGGCGCCGCCCGCCGCGCACGAAGACGACGTCACGAACGGGTACGTCCCGTGGTCGACGTCCAGCATGACGCCCTGAGCGCCCTCGCAGAGGAGCTTCTTGCCGGAGGCGAGCTGCGCGTTCAGCCACGCGCTCGTGTCCGTGACGTGGCGCGCGAGCTTCTTCCCGCATTCCACGTACGTGTCGAGCGTCTCCTCGATCGGGGCGGGCTCGACGCCGTAGAAGTGCGAGAGGACCGCGTCGTGGTGGGTGAGGACGGGGCGCGCGAGCGCGCGGAAGCGGTCGGGGTCGACGAGGTCGGCCATGCGCAGGCCCGTGCGGTTCGCCTTCGTCTCGTACGCGGGTCCGATGCCGCGCGACGTCGTGCCGATGTTCGCGCCGCCGAGCGCCTTCTCGCGCGCGCCGTCGAGGAGGGCGTGCGTCGGCAGGATGATGTGGGCGCGGTCCGAGATCAGCAGGTTCTCCTCGATGCGGACGCCGGCGGCGCGCAGGCTGTCCATCTCGGCGAGCATGGCGCGCGGGTCGATCACGAGGCCGTTGCCGACGACGTTCATGACGCCGGGGCGGCAGATGCCGGACGGGATGAGGCGCAGCGCGAAGTGGCGGTCGCCGAACTTGACGGTGTGGCCGGCGTTGTGGCCGCCCTGGTAGCGGGCGACGAGGTCGAACGAGGGGGAGATGAGGTCGACGACCTTGCCCTTGCCCTCGTCTCCCCACTGGCCGCCGATGATGGCGAGGGCGGAGCCCTTGATGTGTGTCACCTGCGAATTGTACCGGAGGAAGAGGGAGAGAAGATTTTCTTAGAAGGTGCAGAATGCCGGTGCGTGCGACCCACCCTTCTTCTCGACGGGGATTCTCTTTCACTCGAAGATCTCTCTCTCGTCTCCCGCGGCGAAGCCGCTGCGGCGCTCGCGCCGCGCGCCGCCGCGCGCGTGGACGCGGCGCGAGCCGTCATCGACAAGGCCGTCGCCGAGGACCGGGTCGTCTATGGCGTCACGACGGGCTTCGGGAAGTTCGCCGACGTCGTCATTCCGCACGCGAAGCTCGGCGAGCTGCAGCTCAACCTCGTGCGGAGCCACGCGGCCGGAACCGGCCCCGCCCTCGCGGCCCCCGCCGTTCGCGCCCTCATGCTCCTGCGCGCGAACTGCCTCGCGAAGGGCTACTCGGGCATCCGGAGAAAGACGCTCGAGCTCGTCCTTGCGTGCCTCGAGGCGGGCGTGCATCCGGTCGTCCCGGAGCAGGGGTCCGTCGGCGCCTCCGGCGACCTCGCGCCGCTCGCGCACCTCGCTCTCGCCTTCGTCGGAGAAGGCGAGGCCGAGTTCCGGGGCCGCCGGATGCCCTCGGCCGACGCGCTCCGCGAGGCGAACCTTTCGCCGGCGGTCCTCGAAGCGAAGGAAGGCCTCGCGCTCATCAACGGGACGCAGCTCACGACGGCGCTCGGCGCGCTGGCGCTCGCGCGCCTCCTCCAGCTCCTCAAGGCGATCGACCTCGTCGGGGCGCTCACGCTGGACGTCCTGAAGGGGACCGACAAGGCGTTCGACGCGCGCATCCACGCGGCGCGGCCGCATCCCGGCCAGGTCGCCTCCGCCGCGAACCTGCGGAAGCTCCTCGCGCACTCGCCGCTCCGGGAGAGTCACCGCGACTGCGGCGTCGTGCAGGACGCCTACACGCTGCGCTGCATGCCGCAGGTGCACGGCGCGGCGCGCGACGCGGCCTCCCACGCCCGGCGCGTGATCGAGATCGAGATGAACGCCGCGACGGACAACCCGATGGTCTTCGCCGACGAGGGCGAGCTCGTCTCGGGCGGGAACTTCCACGCCGCGCCCGTCGCCCTCGTATGCGATCTCCTCACCGCCGCGGCGGCCGACCTCGCGTCGATCTCGGAGCGCCGGGTGGAGCGCCTCGTGAACCCGTCGCTCTCGGGCGACCTGCCGGCGTTCCTCGTCAAGGACGGCGGCCTGAACTCGGGCCTCATGATGATCCACGTGACGGCGGCGGCGCTCGTCTCCGAGGCGAAGGCGAATTCGTTCCCGGCCTCGGTGGACTCGATTCCGACGTCGGCCGGCAAGGAAGACCACGTGTCGATGGGCCCGATCGCCGCGCGCAAGTTCACGCGCAACGTGGACCTCCTCGAGACCGTCCTTGCGATCGAGCTCCTCGCCGCGGGGCAGGCGCTCGACCTCCGGCGCCCGCTCGCCTCGTCGCCGCCGCTCGAGGATCTGCACCGGCGCCTGCGCGCGCGCGTGCCGTTCTGGGACAGGGACCGCGCGGCCGCCCCGGCGGTCGAGGGCGCCCGCGCCGTGCTGACGGGGGACCTCGGGCCGATTCTCTCGACGCTCGGCTGAGCTTCAGGGCGCCAGAGCGTCGGCGAGAGCGGACGGGAGATCGTCCGAAGGGACAGCGCTTTCGAAGAGCGCGAGCGCCGGGAGGGCGGCGAGCGCGGCCGGCAGCGCGAACGCCCTTCGGCGACCCTCCGCGACGCGGTTGAGCACGAGCCCCGGCGCCGCCCCGCGCTCGGCGAGCTTCGCCGTAACCTCGGCGGCCGTCCGGAGCGCCGAGGCGTCGGCGGACGAGGCGACGAGGAACCGGCCCTTCGCGAGGAGGCGGGCCGCCTCGGCGCTGCG
>Ga0315271_10002224_pt1 | contig 12103 bp, 6 predicted proteins | sample C3_top_MG_FD_204664 | JGI IMG/M metagenome (GOLD analysis project Ga0315271, IMG submission 204664) | Sediment microbial communities from Yellowstone Lake, YNP, Wyoming, USA - C3_top | ecosystem: Environmental > Aquatic > Freshwater > Lake > Sediment | place: USA: Wyoming | collected 2017-08-01
AAGGTCCTGCAGGACATCCTCCCGCTCCACGCGCAGGAGCAACTGCGCACCCTGCCTCGCCAGGATCGAGGACCCGGGCGGCGGAGCCATACCCGGGGCGCCGCGGAGGGTCACATCCCAGAACTGCACCTCCGAACCCAGCAGGCTTTCCACCGCACCCTCCTGCACGACGCGGCCCTTCACCAGGATCGCCACCTGGTCGCAGATCATCTCCGCATCGGCGAGGATATGGGAGGAGAAGAAGACCGTCTTGCCCTGTTCCTTCAGGGCCAGGATGAGGTCTCGGATCTCACGGCGGCCGATGGGGTCCAAGCCGCTCATGGGTTCATCCAGGATGACGAGATCCGGGTCGTTGAGCAGGGCCTGGGCCAGACCGATGCGCTGGAGCATCCCCTTGCTGTACTTGCGGAGTTGGACGCGCTCCTTGCCCTCCAACCCCACGGTCCTGAGGAGCACCGGGATGCGGGACGCGAGCCTGGCCTGGGGTACGCCCAGCAGGCGGCCCATGAAGGCGAGGAGCTCCTGGCCGGTGAGGTAGTCGTAGAAGTAGGGAGACTCCGGGAGGAACCCCACAGACGATCGGATCGAGGGATCTCCGATGGCCCGGCCCAGGATCTTAACCTCGCCGGCATCGTGAAAGAGAAGCCCCGTGATCACCTTCAGCGTGGTCGTCTTGCCCGCCCCGTTGGGACCCAAAAAGCCGTAGATGACCCCCTTCGGGACAGAAAAGGTCACCCCGCGCAGGACCGGGTGCGAGCCGATGGAAAGGTGCCCCCGAAAAGTTTTTTCGACGCCTTTCAGGCCGAGCGCCTCGTCCATGCCAGCCCCTTGCACACAAGATACCACAGGCCGGGCGTGAGGCGTGAGGGAGTGAGGCGTGAGGAGTGAAGAGTGAGGAGTGAAAAGTGAAAAGTTAAAAGTGAAAAGAGTGCCGCGAGGACGCGAGATGAGGGGATGCGGAATAAGGGAGCAGGGAGCTGGGAGCCGGTTTGCCTCCTACTCACCCGATCACCTGTTCAGCCGACCACTCGATCACCCGATCAATTGATCACCCGATCACCCGGTCACTTGATCACTTGATCACCCGATCACCCGATCACCCGATCACTCCCCCACCGTCCCGCCGCTCACGCGCTATACTGACTCTTCTTAGGAGGACTCCCATGACCGAGCGCTTCGTGGATTTCAGATCGGACACCGTAACCCGCCCTACCCCCTCCATGCGTGAAGCCATGGCCCACGCAGAGGTGGGGGACGATGTCTACGGCGAGGACCCCACCATCAACCGGCTCCAGGAGCGGGCCGCGGCGCTCACGGGGAAAGAGGCGGCGCTGTTCATGCCCTCGGGCAGCATGGCCAACCAGGCGGCGGTGAAGACCCACACCCAGCCGGGCGACGAGGTCCTCTGCGAAGCCTCCTGCCACATCTACAACATCGAGACGGGCACCATGGCGGCCTTTTCGGGCGTCCTGCCCCGGCCCGTTGAAGGCCACCACGGGGTGCTGGATCCCGACAAGGCTGAGGCGGCCATTCGCCCTCCGGCGTACTACCTGCCCCGCACGACGCTGCTGTGCGCTGAGAATACGCACAACCTCGCCGGCGGCACGGTGATGACCGTGGAGCAGGGCAGGGCGCTGGGCGACATGGCCCGGCGGCGCGGGCTCGCTTCGCACCTGGACGGGGCCCGGATCTTCAACGCGGCGGCGGCCCTCGGCGTGGGGGTCAAGGCGCTCACCGAACCCTTCGATTCGGTCATGTTCTGCATCTCCAAGGGGCTGTGCGCCCCCGTGGGTTCCCTGCTCTGCGGCTCAAAGGCGTTCATCCAGAGGGCGCTCAAGGTTCGGAAAATGATGGGTGGAGGCATGCGCCAAGCCGGCATCCTCGCGGCGGCGGGACTCGTGGCGCTGGACGAGGTCGTGCCCCTGCTCCCCGAAGATCACCGCAAGGCGAAGGTGCTCGCCGAACGCCTGGCGGCGGTTCCCGGCTTCGAGGTGGACCTGGAATCGCTCCAGACCAACATCGTCATGCTCAAGCTTCACCCGCCCCACGACGGGGCCAGGGTGGGTGAGGCCCTCAAGGCGCGCGGCGTCCTCTGCCATGTGATCTCCCCCACCCAAATCCGATTCGTAACGCACCACGACATCTCCAGCGAGGACATGGACCATGCGCTGGAGGCACTGAATGGCTGGGGGACTTAGGGACTAGGGAACTAGGGGACTAGGGGACTAGGGGAGTAGGGGAGTAGGCAAGAAAGGGACCCTCCGCTTCCTCATCCCCAATCTCCCGTCTCGCTGCCTTACTCTTTTCACTTCTCACTTTTCGCTTTTCACTTTTCACTTTTCACTTTTCACTTTTCACTTTTTACTTTTCACTCCTCACTCCTCACTCCTCACTAGCTCGGCCGTGGGCACGAGAGGGTGTAGTCCAGGACATCGGCCAAGTTGGCCTCGGCCATGCACACCGATGCCCGTGCGGCGCCGTAGTAGAGCCGGATCTTCCCATCGGACTTGTCGTGCACCCAGCCGCAGGGGAAGATGACCCCCCGTTTGTGGCCGTCGCGCTCGTAAGGCTCCTGGGGGCCGAAGACCCACTCCTGGCTTCTCCTCAGCACGCGCCTCGGGTCGTCCAGGTCCAGCAAGGCCAGACCCAGACGCAAGGGGTGTCCGCCGGACAGATGTCCCGCGCCGTAAAAGAGCACCAACCATCCCTCGGGTGTCTCCAGGGGCGGAGGACAGACACCGACATGGTGGGCGTCCCACCAGGGACCCTGACGGGATTCCAGGAGCAGGCGGTGGTCGCCCCAGTGGCCCAAATCGTTGGAGAAAGCGATCCAGATGCTGGAATCCTTTCCCTCGATGACGGAGCGGTGGAGAATGGCCATCTTGCCCGCGAATCGCTTTGGAAAAAGCGCGGCGTCCCGGTGCCCAGGCGGGAGGATGGATCCCCAGCGATCGAACTTCTTGAAATCCCTGGTGGTGGCCAGGGAGACCTGGGGACCCCATCGGGAGTGTGTCGTATACACGACGCCAAATTCTCCCCGCTCTTCGATCCATGAGACTCGGGGATCATGGAACCCCCATTGTTCCTCGGGATAATTCACCGGGTCCGGTACCAGGGCCGGCGCGGGATCCACCCGCCAGTTCGTAACGCCGTCTTTGCTACGGCAGAGGGCGAGGTGGGAGATGCCCCTCATGTCCTCGACGCGCGCCAACAGGACCGTCTCGCCGCCCACGGAAACGGCGGCCGGGTTGAAGATGGCATTGCACGGGTAGGCCAGGGACTGCTTCGTCAGAATGGGGTTGCCCGGAAGACGGGTGAACAGCCCCACGACGGGCGAATCGCCCCGCTGATCCTCCGCGGCGCCCGCAACCTCAGAGAAGGGGGGTTGATCCGAGATCACCCCCACCCCTTGTGTGTTGAACCGTTGGTCGTTCATGGTGCCACCTCCCGCCGACACGAACACCCCACCCTGGGGCCAGGATTGGGTCGGCGCACCTTCTTCGCTGGAGCGAATATAGGGTCCGGGCCGTCACGGCGCAAGGCATGTGGAAAGATCCCGAGAAGGGGTCGTTGCGGTTGCATGATGCCGCCTTCAAATCGAGGACCGCCACCCGTCTACCCTGAATCTACCGGCGGTCGTACAATGAGGATGACGCCCCCAGCGGATCGCGGGAAGCGGTCCGGCCCACATACCGGCCGGTCGAGGAGAAGGGCCATGAGCGATGCGGAGCCAGCGGTACTCATCGTCGACGACGAGCGGGTCAACATCGACCTGGTGGTGGGATTGCTCAAGGAGGACTACAGGACGCTGGTGGCCATGACCGGCGTCCAGGCCCTGCGCCGCGCCGCCGGGACGCCCCGCCCGGACATCATCCTTTTGGACGTCATGATGCCCGAGATGGACGGTCACGAGGTTTGTAGGCGGCTCAAGTCCGATGAACGGACGGCAGGCATCCCCGTTATCTTCGTCACGGCCATGAGCGATGTGGGTCACGAGATGGAGGGGTTCGCCCTGGGAGCGGTGGACTACATCACCAAACCCATCTCCCCGCCCATCCTCCTGGCCCGCGTGAGGGCGCACCTGGAGAACAAGCTGGCCCGCGATTGGATCGAGGACCGGAACCGCGTGCTGGAAGAGATGGTGGCCGAAAGGACGCACGAGCTCGCGGCCACGCAGGACGCCACCATCCTCAGCATGGCCACCCTCGCGGAGACGCGGGACAAGGAGACGGGGAACCACATCCGCCGGACGCAGCGATACATCAAGGCCCTGGCGGAACAATTGCGGACCGTCCCGAAGTACCACGACCAGATCGATCCACACGCCATCGAGCTCCTCTTCAAGTCGGCGCCGCTCCACGACATCGGGAAAGTGGGCGTCCCCGACGGCATCCTGCACAAGCCCGGCAAGCTGGACGCCGGGGAGTACGAGGAGATGAAGCGGCACACCCTCTACGGCCACGAGGCCATTCTGGCCGCCGAGGGGGTGCTGGCCGCCCATAGCGTCTCCTCCGCGGCGGCCTCCTTCCTCGGCTTCGCCAGGGAGATCGCCCTGTGCCACCACGAGAAATGGGACGGTACCGGTTACCCGCGCGGCCTTCGGGGCGAGGAGATCCCCATCGCGGCCCGGCTCATGAGCCTGGCCGATGTGTACGACGCCCTCGTCTCCAAGCGCGTCTACAAGGGCGCCTTCTCGCACGAGGAGGCGGCGCAGGAGATCCGGGCGGGCCGGGGCACCTTCTTCGACCCGGAGGTGGTGGACGCCTTCGACGCCATCGAAGCCCGGTTCCGGGAGATTTCCGACAGCTGCCGGGACTGAGGCAGCACGGGGTCCTGGTGTATCCTAGCCACGAGACGACGACGCGGTCCGGAATCCGGACCGAAGTTCCATGAGGGGGGAGGACATGCGTGATCCCAATAATCGGCCGGGTTCGAACCACCTTCCAAGGGCGGTGCCCGGCGCGGTCCCTCGCCCCTCCCCTCGGGGAATTTCCCTTGCCGACAGGCGGTCCGCCGCCTGTCCCGTCCAAGAGGTCGAACCATGACCATCGCACGACGCCTGATCCTCCTGGTGGCCGTTCCGCTCCTGCTCCTCGTGGGCCTCGGCCTCTTCAACCGGCTCGAACTTGCGAAGATCGACAAACAGAGCCGGTTCGTGGCGCAGAACCAGATCGGCAGCCTCGTGACGCTTGGCAGCATCTCCCGGAACCTCACCGAGCTTCGGCTCTTCCTCCGCGGATACCTTCTTGAGGTGGATCAGGCTCAGAAGGCGAAGGCCAGGGTGGCGTTTGAGGCGGAAAGGGCGACATTCGCCCAACAGCTTCGGAATTATGCGGACCATTTTGTGACCGATGACAAAGACCGGCGGTTGCTCAACGACTTCACGGCCCTCAGTGGCCAGTATTTCGCCGGCGCCGACAAGATCCTAGAGCTGGCGGACGCGGGCCGGAGGGAGGAGGCCCTCACCCTCGTGCTGGGGCCCCAGGCCCGGATGGGGCAGCGCCTGAGCGGCGTGCTGGCCGAGTGGAGCCGTTACAACGAACGGTTGGCAACAGACGCCGGCGGCGACATCTCCGAATCCCTCCAGAGATTCGAATTCAGGCTGTTGATCGCCACCGTTTTTGTGCTGGCGCTCTCGGGCCTGCTCGGGTGGCTGACTTTCCGCAGGATCGCCCACCCCATCCGTGCGCTGCAGACATCGGTCGAGTCCATCGCCCAGGGCGACTATGCGAAGGGTGTCCCCTTCAGAAACGCCACCGACGAGACCGGGGCGCTGGCCCGCTCGATCGAGGTCCTCAAGCAGGGCGCGGCGGCCATGGACGAGCAGCGCTGGGTCAAGGGCAACGCGGCCACGCTCACCGGCGACCTGCAGGGAGCGGCATCTCTGGAGGAGTTCGGCCGGAGATTCCTCTCGGGTCTCGTGCCCCTCCTCGGCGGAGGGGTCGCGGCGTTCTATGCGCTGCAGGCCGATGGTAAGCACCTGCTGCGCCTCGCCGGCTATGGCCTGGCCGAAGGGTCGGGGGCGGATGGACCGATCCGCGTGGGTGATGGCCTTGTGGGGCAGTGCGCGCTGGACAAGGAACCTATCGCACTCCCGAACCTCCCGCCGGACTACCTGAGGGTCTCCTCGGGCTTCGGCAGTGCCACCCCCACCATGGTGGCCGCCTGGCCTCTCATATCCAGGGACAGCCTCCTGGGAGTGGTGGAATTCGCCTCACTCCGAGCGCTGAAGGCGAACGAGCAGGCGCTGCTGCAGGATTTGCTGCCGATCACTGCCATGAGCCTGGAGATCCTCCAGCGCAACCTCAAGACGCAGGAGCTTCTGGACTGGACCCAAGCGCAAGCCGAGGAACTCAAGGCGCAACAGGAGAGCATCCTGGAAGCCGAAGAGCGTACGCGGCTCATCCTGGAGTCGGCCGACGAGGGGATCTTCGGGGTCGATACGGAGGGCCTCATCACCTTCGTGAACCCCGCCACGTGCCGCATGCTGGGGTTTGCGGCGGAGGAACTCTTAGGCCGGCAACCCCACGCCCTCTTTCACCACCACCGTCCCGACGGGAGCGAATACCCCGGGGAAGAATGCCCCATGGTCGAGGCGTACAAGCATGGCCAGGCGCGCCGGGTTGATGACGAACTCCTGTGGCGCAAAGACGGAACGGGTTTCCCCGCTGAGTACGGCGCCACGCCCATGGTCAAGGACGGCACGCTCATGGGCGCAGTCATCAGCTTCACCGACATCACCGAGCGCCTGAAGGCCGACCAGGCCATACGCCACGCCAACTTCCTGGCCGACGGTGCGCTCGAACTCACGAAAGCCGGTTACTGGCATGTGCCGCTGGACGGCTCCGGGTGGTACAACTCATCGGAGCGTACGGTGCGTATCAATGGCGACCCTCCGAGTCCCGGTCACCGCTACTCACTGGATGACTGGGCCTCGCATGTCAAGGAAGGTGACGAGACCGCAGCCGAGGCCACGATGGAAAACTTTGCCGCCGCCGTGGCGGGGAAGATCCCCGTCTACGATGCCATCTACGCCTACAAGCGGCCCGTGGATGGAACGGTCATCTGGATCCATGCGCTCGGGCATGTGGTCAGGGACGAGAACGGAAAGCCGAGGGACATGTACGGCGTCACGCAGGACATCACGGATTTCAAACGCCTTGAGACGGACCTCCGGGCCGCCAAGGCCGCAGCCGACGAAGCCACGCAGATGAAGTCCATGTTCCTGGCGAACATGAGCCACGAGATCCGCACGCCCATGAACGCCATCATCGGCCTGTCCCACCTGGCCCTGAAGACGGACTTGTCCCCCAAACAGAGGGATTATGTCGGAAAGATTCACAACGCCGGGACCTCGCTCCTCACGGTCATCAACGACATCCTCGACTTCTCCAAGATCGAGGCGGGGCGCCTGGACATGGAGTCCACGACCTTCAAGCTCGACGGGGTGATCCAGTCGGTAGTCGTGATGACGGGGCAGAAGGCCCACGACAAGGGCCTGGAGTTCCTGGTGGAGGTGCCCGGAGAAATTCCGCAGAACCTCGTGGGGGACCCGCTCCGCCTCGGGCAGATCCTCACGAACCTCGTCAACAACGCCGTCAAGTTCACGGAGAGGGGCGAGATCCGCGTCAAAGCCGAACTCCTGGAGCGGACCGGCGAGAAGGTCAAGGTCCAGTTCTCCGTCCGGGACACGGGCATGGGCATGACCAAGGAACAGGCCGCCCGGCTCTTCCAGCCCTTCACCCAGGCCGACATGTCCACCACGCGCAAGCACGGCGGGACGGGCCTGGGGCTGACCATCTCGAAGCGGCTCGTGGAGCTCATGGGGGGACAGATCTGGCTGGAAAGCGAGCCGGGGCAGGGGAGCACCTTCGTCTTCACCGTCTGGCTGGGCGTCGGGTCGGCAACCGCCAAGGTCGTGCCCGAGCAGCTCGCCGGCCTGAGCGTCCTGGTGGTGGACGATAACTCGGCGGCCCGGGACATCCTCGTGGATGCCCTCAAGGGGGTGACCGCGCAGGTGGATGCGGTGAGCTCGGGCCCCGAGGCCCTCTCGGCGGTGCGGGACCACGCCGCGTCGGCCCCCTACGATGTGGTCTTCATGGATTGGAAGATGCCGGGAATGGACGGCCTCCAGGCGACGAGGAAGATCAAGCAGGACCGTCAGGTGAAGAAGCAGCCCGCCATCGTCATGGTCACCGCCTTCGGCCGGGAGGAGGTCCGGGAGGAGGCCGAGAAGCTCGCCATCGACGACTTCCTCGTGAAACCCGTGACCAAGTCCATGCTCGTGGACGCCCTCGTGGGCCTCTTCGCGCCGGCCCGGGAGGAGGCGCACAGGGCGTCCAGCGGGGAAGTCGGGGAGGAGACCCGGCTGGACGGCGCCCGGATCCTCCTGGCCGAGGACAACGAGATCAACCAGCAGGTGGCCGTGGAACTCCTGCAGGTCGTGGGAGCCACCGTCGCTGTGGCGAACAACGGCCGGGAAGCGTGGGAGATGCTGAGCGCCGAGCAGGACCCGACCTCCTACGACATGGTGCTCATGGACATCCAGATGCCCGAGATGGACGGGTACCAGGCCACGGCGAAAATCCGCTCCGATCCGCGCTTCGCCAGGCTCCCCATCATCGCCATGACCGCCCACGCCACGGTGGAGGAGCGCCAGCGCTGTCTCGATGCGGGGATGAACGACCACGTGGCCAAGCCCATCGACCCCAGCGCGCTGTATGCGACCCTTGGCCGCTATGCCTCCCGGGGGGCGGTGGGATCGCCCAAGGCCTCGCCCCCCAAAGCTTCAGGTCCCAATCCACCCGAGGCCTCCATTTCAGAAGACCGCGCCGTAGACGGTCTCGACACCCTCGATGGCCTCCGGCGCGTGGGCGGCAACGCCAAGCTCTACCGCAGCCTCCTCAAGCAGTTCGTGGAGGGGCAGTCCGATGCGGCGGAGAGGATCGGCGAATCGCTCATGGCCGGGGACCGAAAGGTGGCCGAGCGACTGGCTCACACCGTCAAGGGCGTGGCGGGCAACATCGGCGCCGGACCCGTGCAGGCCGCCGCGGCGGAGCTGGAGAAGGCCATCCGCGACGAAAGAGACACGCCCACCCTGGACGCCCTGCGTGAGAAGCTGAGCGGCGAGCTGGCGCGCCTGAAATCGGCCGTGGTTTCCTTCCTCGGCCCGGAAGAGGAGGAGCAGCCTCTCGCGCCCGCCGCCCCGGTGGAGCCGGCACAGATCAAGGCGGCCGTGGAGAAACTCCAGGCGCTCCTGAGCGATTCGGACGCCGCGGCCATCGATGCGTTGGAATCGGAGGGTGCAGCGCTCCGATCGCTTTTCGACCCCGAAGGGTTCAGGCGCTTCGGGAAGCTCGTGACCTCGTATTCTTTCGACGACGCCCTGGAGGCCCTGCGCGGTGCCGTCCGGGACAAGGGAGTGTAGACCATGCAGATCAAGGAACTCTCCGAGTGCCGCATCCTCATCGTGGACGATGTGAAGGCCAATGTAGACATGCTCGTCGAGGCCCTCCGTGACGAGTACAAGCTCAGCGTGGCCCTCGACGGGGACAACGCGCTCAAGCAGGCCGGGAAGAACTCGCCGGACCTCATCCTCCTGGACATCATGATGCCCGGCATCGACGGCTACGAGGTCTGCCGCCGGCTGAGAGCGGCCCCCGCGACCCAGGAGATCCCGGTCATGTTTCTGAGCGCGCTGGAGGATGTCCAGAACAAGGCGAAGGGCTTTGAGGTGGGCGGGAACGACTACCTGACCAAGCCCTTCGAAATGCTCGAGGTGAAGGCGCGTGTAAAGTCGCTCCTCAAGGCCAAGGCCTACGCCGACGCGGTGAAGGCGGCCATGGAGCGGGACCTGAGCATCGCCCGGGAGATCCAGATGGGAATCCTTCCCGCCGATCTCTCGCCGAGCACCAAGGGGACGGGGCTCGATATTTTCGCCGTGATGGAGCCGGCCAGGCAGGTGGGAGGCGACCTCTACGAGGTGCTCCGCGTGGACGACGACCACGTGGTCGTGGTGGTGGGGGATGTGTCGGGGAAGGGGATCCCCGCCGCGCTCTTCATGGCCGTCACGATGACCCTCGTCCGGATGATGGCCCGCCAGGGCCTGGCGCCGCACGAGATCCTGCGCCGGCTGAACGATGAATTGGCGGCCCAGAATCCCCGGGGCATGTTCGTGACGATGGCTTGCCTGGCCTTCGACCTCCGGTCGGGGCAGGTCACCGGCGCGAGCGCCGGACACGGGCCCCTGCTCCTCCTCCGGGCCGACCAGAGCTCCCGTCCCGTCTTCCCATCCACGGGCATGGTGGCCGGGCTCTTCCCCGACCGGCCCTTCACCTCCGAGTACCTGCAGCTCAAGCCGGGGGACACCCTGGTCCTCTTCACCGACGGGGTCACGGACGCGGCCGATCCGCAGGCCGAGACCTTCGGGGACGAGCGCGTCCTCGAGTGCCTCCACGGCACGCCGGGGCGAAGCGCCCGCGAGACGGTCGAGGCGCTTCTGGGAGCCGTCCGGGAATTCAGCGCGGGGGCGCCCCAGTTCGACGACATCACCCTCATGGCGGTCCGATATGTGCCCGGAGAGCGCGCTCCGTCCTGAGGGCCACCGCGGTTTCTCATCCATCCGACAGCACGGGCTGAACCGGGGCGGGCTTACCCGGAGGATCCCGTCAGCCTTCCATCAGGAGGGCGCGTTCGAGTTCGGCGGGGTCGTTGCAGGCCAGCTTGGCGGCGTCCAGATCCACCTTGCCCTCCTTGACGAGGGCCAGGAGGTGCTGGTCGAAGGTCTGCATGCCGTACATTTCGGCGCCCTTCACCATGTACGAGGGGATGTCGCCGGTCTTGGCCGGGTCGCGGATGCACTCCTGAATGGTGCGGGTCACGCGCAGGATCTCCACGGCGGGGAGGCGTCCGAGCTGTCCCTTCATGGGAAGGAGGCGGAGGGAGACGACGGCCATGAGGCTGTCGGCCAGTCGAGCCCGCACGGTGGCCTCCTGGTCGGGAGAGCAGAAGCCGATGAGGCGGGCGATGGTCTTGACGGCGTCGGTGGTATGCAGGGACGAAAGAACCAGGTGCCCCGTCTCGGCGGACTTGAGGGCGATCTCCACGGTTTCCGCATCCCGCATCTCACCGATCATGATCACATCGGGATCCTGCCGTAGGGCGGCGTGGAGCGCCGTGCCGAAGGTGGGGGTGTCGGAGCCGAGCTCGCGCTGGCTGATCACCGAAAGTTTGTGCTTGAAGAGGAACTCGATGGGGTCTTCGATGGTGAGGATGTGTGCGCGGCGGGTCAGGTTGATCTGTTCGATCATGGCCGCCAGCGTGGTGGATTTTCCGTTGCCCGTGGCGCCCACCACGAGGACGAGCCCCCGGCGGAGGTTCGCGATCTGGTCCATGACCGGAGGCAGGCTCAGTTCCTTGAAGGTCTTGATGGAGATGGGGATGACGCGCAGAACGATACTCAGGGAGCCCCGTTGCCGGTACAGGTTCACCCGGAATCGCCCCTGACCCTCCAGACCGTAGGAGACATCCAGTTCGGAAAGGTCGGGGAGTTTCTCCCGCCGGTAGGTGTTGGAGAGGATTTCCTCGGCGATCCCGAGGGTTTCCTCGGCGGTGAGGGGATGATACTTCACTTCGAGCAGCTCGCCGTTCACGCGCATGAGCGGCGGGTAGCCGGCCTGGAGGTGGATATCCGAGGCGCCCTTTTGAATGGCGCTCGTCAGCAGTTTGTGGAAGACCGCCACATCCATGTCATCCTCCCATTGCGCGAGACGCGAGACGCGAGACGCGAGATGCTGGGCGCGAGACGCTAGACGCGAGACGCTAGACGCGAGACGCTAGACGCGAAATGCCAGGAATCAGGATAGCATCCGGCCGGTTTCTACGCCAGAACCCCCTCCCCGGGGTGGAGGCCAGCACCGACCACCGGGAGCGCGCTCATTTCCAGCGCGGGAAACTCCGTCGCGAAATCTGGAACTTGATCGTATCTTCCCCAGATTCCGCGAGGGGTGAAGGTGAAGTGGGTCGAAGGCCTTGCTGTCCGGGAGTTTCAACACCACGCCCCGATCACCTGGCAGGTGACCTGGGCCGGCTCCGACCCTATGCC
>Ga0315271_10002225_pt1 | contig 12103 bp, 6 predicted proteins | sample C3_top_MG_FD_204664 | JGI IMG/M metagenome (GOLD analysis project Ga0315271, IMG submission 204664) | Sediment microbial communities from Yellowstone Lake, YNP, Wyoming, USA - C3_top | ecosystem: Environmental > Aquatic > Freshwater > Lake > Sediment | place: USA: Wyoming | collected 2017-08-01
ATGGCGGACCTGCTGACGAACACCTTGAAGCGGGCGAAACATAATTTGTCTCTTGTCGATCCGTGGGGGCGGGGCTATGTCTACACGAACGCCCGCCCGTATTCCTATGAATTGCTGTCGTACGGACCCAAGGGGCCAACTTTTCCAGCAGACAATATTTCAAACCGGGCCGGACCGCCCTGATGACCGGGCCGGAACGATTTGCGCAGGGAAAGGACGCCGCAATGGACGAAGCCGAAGTCGAACGGATTTTTCGCGTGACCAACGCCCTGCTTTTCGGCCATTTTGAGTTGCGTTCGGGCTTGCACAGCGATCAGTTTTTTCAGTGCGCCAAGGTGCTGCAGTATCCGACCTGGACAGCCCGCCTCTGCTCTGAACTGGCGGAACGCCTTCGGGCGATGAAGGTGGAGGTCGAGACAGTCATTGCTCCGGCTATGGGCGGGCTGTTCGTCGGGCACGAGCTCGCCCGCTCTCTCGATCGCCGATCTATTTTCGCGGAAAAGCAGGACGATCGGCTTGTTCTTCGCCGGGGGTTCCGAATCGCCGCCGGGGAGCGCTTTGTGGTCGCCGAAGATGTGGTGACCCGGGGCGGGCGTGTGCAGGAGACGATCGACATTGTGCGGGCGGCTGAGGGCGTTGTTTCGGCCGTGGCGGTTCTGGTGGACCGCAGCGGAGGCCGGGCGGCGTTTGACGCGCCCTGTGTCAGCCTGCTTCGCATGACGCCCACCACGTGGGAACCCAAGGACTGCCCGCTGTGTCGGAAGAGCGTTCCCTTGGAGCATCCGGGCAGTTGAGTTCTATCGAGTGCGGATCCATAGAGAAGACCCGGTCGCTCTAGGAGTCTGAATCTTGCTTCATCCGGAGGGGCCCGTTAGGGCTGACCGGGAGATATTCTCTGCCGTGCTTCCCCCGATGTGGCGGATCATGATCGCCTCGATGGTTGCCGAAGTCTTCAGCCAACGGGTCAATACCGAAGGGTATCCATGGTTTCGCTCGCGAGCGACCCGGCACCCGTTGTGGACACGATCGTTTTCGTTTCGAACCGGAGAAAACAACCAGCCCTTCCAAGGTCTGGAAGAACGGGGCAGGATCTCGTCCAAGCCTTGGAACGTCCGGTGCGCTGGGGTGGACCTTTCCGCATAGGCCAGTGCGGGTCCACCCGTCGATCAGGCCTCACCCGTGCAGTCTGCCCAGAAACCGGTCCATTTCGGCGTAACCGGTCAGAGGGTTCATGAACACGGCCTTCTCACCCGGCAGCATGCGGTAGCGGCCATGCTCGTCGTAGTGGGTGTGGGCGATGCTTTGGACGAAATTAGTATAGAGCGCGACTTTGCCCCGGCGTTTGAAGACCTCATGGTGGTATGCGTCGTTTTGGGCCACCCGGTCCTTCCATTCGGGCGTGTCCTGCAGGTTGCACTCCCAGGCATACTCGGCGGCCGGATCGGTCACCTTGGCCGGGTCGTACAGACGGAATCCGACACTCGGCCCGTGGTTCGATGTGGCGACGCATTTCACCCCCGGGGCCTGCGACAGGTGCCGCCGGAAATAGCCGGCGTTCTGGAGCGCATTGGAGACGAGGATCTGATAGCCCTCGACGCCCAGATGCGACAGGGCCGCCGCCGCGCCAAACACGCCGGTCCCGCCCCGGGAGCATTCGATGGTCGAATGCAGATGCGTCTGCCCCTCGGTGTCTTTTTCAAAATAGGCAAAGTTCTCCGGATCGTGCTCCAATGCCCGCAAATCGTCCTTATCCCGGATCATCACCAGGCTCGAGGTGTACGGGACGTACCCCCATTTCTGGAAATCAATCGTGAAGGAGTCGGCATGGCGCAGTTCACGAAACCGTTCCGTGACGTGGTGCAGTCCGGTCAGAGTGGACTCGTTGATCTCCAGAGGATTCCGGTCGAAGTCGTAGTCGAGAAAGAAGATCAGAGGCCAGCCGACGGCGGAATCTACGTGAAGATGGGGCTTGGCGGAGATGTCGTACTGTTCACACAGCCGGTCGCACAGGTCCCGTACCGGCTTCACAAGATCCACGCCGAACGTGTCGGTGGTGCCCATGGTCAGCATGATCGCCGGAACCACGCAGCCGAGCTGAAAACAGGCGGACAAGTGCTTCTCCAGGTCGGCCAGATCCATGTCGTTGTTGTCGGTGATCCGTATGCGGATCGTCTTGCGGCGAAGGTTCACCCCGAGCAGGGAGAGGTTGGTTGTGTTCGAATAATGGCCTCCCTGAGAATTGATGATCCGGTAATCCAGTCCGTGTTCGAGCCCGAATTCCCGGGCCAGCGGAAGATTCTTCCGGATTCCCAGCAGATACCCGTAGAGGTTGCAGAAGGTGCCGCCCTGGGTGAAAATTCCGGTCGCCCGCGCCGGGTCCCAGCCCACCTGGGTCGCCATCTGCCGGATGACCGCGTGTTCGAGCTCAACCGCCATTTCAGCGTATTCGACATGCACGAGGTTCGGATTGGCCAGGGTGCCGAGCAGGGTCCCGTAGATCGCCGGGTCGCAGGGCAGCGTAACCACGTTTTCCACGCTTTCCGGCACTTCCCAGCTCTTCGACAATGCGGCGGCAAACACGATCAGCGGATCGAGACCTTCGGGGGCGTCGTTCATGCGGTCAGGGACGCGATGAATCTCGCGGAGCCGGGCCAGCAGGTCCGGCCCGTCCGGATATCGCTCCAGCCGTTCTGCCGGCGAAATATTCTGCCGGCGGAAGGCCGTTACGCCAGAGAACGGCTCCAGTCCAAAAACGGGCCAGCGCATGGGATCCCGGCGGAAGAAGGCATTACGCATCCGGTTGATTCGCTGCTCAAAACCGGGGCGAATGGCCCAGGGGTCCTGTTTCATCTCGGGGCTCCATCTCAGATTATTTCGTATCCACCCTGTGCCAGGCCCGAAAATACTCGATCCGGTAGACGGCCGGCAGACGGTCCTCCGGCTGGGGCACCCCGAGCCACCCGGGCATGGTCTCGATGTCAAAAAGCAGTTTGATCGGGAAGTGAAAGTTCGTGTTGGGGATCCGGCCCACCGGGTGCCCGTCCAGGTAGAAGGTCATCGCCTCACGGTCCCATTCCAGACCGTACACGTGATCGGCGTCGGCCAGCCGCTCGACCGCATCCCACTGCGTCGAGCGACTCCACTGCGGCGCCATCTGGTTCCAGGTCTTCGGGAAAACGTGCACAGCGGACTGCATGGCGGATTCATACCCCGGCGAGTTGCCCCCGATCTCGAACACGTCGATCTCCGTGCCGGGATCGCCCGTGAACCAGAAGGCGCTGGAGCAGGAAGCGTTGGCTATCCGGGCCTTGATTTCGAAATACCCGTAGCAGATGTCGGCCAGCCCCTCCACAGTCGCGGACGTCCACGTGTGAAATTTCGGATTCGCCTTGCGCGCCGCGATCAGGTCCGGATCGTTTTCGTAGTCCGCCTCCCGGATCGTCAACTCGAGCCCGCCGCTCCGGACCGCGACGTTGCGCGGATCAAAATAGGCCGGCGGGCGGCCCTTCCAGAACGTACTGGACGGCTTCCACTTTTTCGGGTCCAGAACCTCTCCCTCGAACTCGTCGGAGATCTCCGGCCAGGGGACCCACTTCGCATGCGCCGGCGGGCCGGCGGGCCTGGGTGCGCGATCCGGCTTCGGCAACCGGAACGACTCGGGCACCTCCCGGATGACGAGCCGGTCGATGGAGCAGGCACCCTGATCCTTAAGGCCGATCAACAACCCGTAGTCGGGAAAGGATGGGATCCGGACCACGCGCTGGATCCGGCCCGTGAGCCCCCCGGAAAACTCGTCGGCAGATTTCGAGCCCACCCCCACGTCCGGAGCCCCCGCCGATTCCTTGCTCGCGGACCGCAACATCGCATAGATCTGCGCGCGGCCCGTCTTTCCTTCCATCCACCGGTAGTCGAGCGAGATCGCATAGCGCCGGCCGGGAATCAGCCGGCCCGGGGCGATCCAGAGAAACTCGTTCCAGGTGTTCGTCCCCGCCGTCGTGTCGACAAACAGGGAGCGCGTCCCCTCCAGAATGCGGTCCGCCTGCTCTGTGACGTTTGCGCCCTGCTCCAACGTGAAATCGGCGGGTAACTCTCCCTCGAAGCCCTGGCTGAAAATCGGTTTCGGAAAATCGCCGTCCGCAGCGGATGCCGCCATGAACAGCGAGCAGACCAGGAATCGTTTCACTGCATTTACGCCGCGATCGGCTGACTGGAAAACAGGTTTCATAGGGATCATCTTGCCGAAGACTTTGATCCGGGGCAAGCGCCGAGATACCCCGGTGTCACGCGCCCCGGCGGACGGGCTGCCGGCGGGCCCGGGCGAGGAACGGTTTCAGCCAGCGGGCGGTGCGGGATTCACGGATATTTGCGATCCCATCCGGAGCCCCTTCGGCGACAAGCCGCCCGCCGCCGTCCCCGCCCTCCGGCCCGAGGTCGAGAATCCAATCGGCTTCCGCCATGATGTCGAGGTTGTGCTCAATCAGGATCACGCTGTTGCCTGCGTCCACCAGTCGGTGCAGGACCCGGACGAGTTTCTCCACATCGGCCATGTGCAGCCCGACGGTTGGTTCATCCAGCAGATAAAGAGTGCCGCCTGGAATGGCGGAAGCCGCCCGGCGGGGACCGGGGGTGGACTCCCGGGCCTTGGCCAGTTCGGTGACCAGCTTGATCCGCTGTGCCTCGCCACCGCTCAAGGTGGGGCTTTGCTGGCCCAGCGTCAGATAGCCGAGTCCGACCTCCTGAAGTAAAGAGAGCGGACGATGAAGGGAAGGCTGGGCAGCAAAGTGCACGACCGCTTCGTCTACGCTCATCGCGAGCACCTCGTGAACCGTTTTCCCTGCCCAGGTCACCGCGAGGGTGTCCGGGGTGAATCGGCGCCCTTCACAGGCCTCGCATCGGACGGTGACGTCCGGCAGAAAACTCATTTCCACGCGCTGCAGACCCTGTCCTTCGCAGACCTCGCACCGGCCGCCTTTCACATTGAAGGAGAACCGGCTCGCCGTATAGCCGCGGACGCGGGCATCCGGAACCTCGGCGAAGAGCCGGCGGATCGTGTCCCAGAATCCGACATACGTCGCAGGGCAGGATCGGGGGGTTTTCCCGATCGGGGTCTGGTCCACCTCAAGCACCCGGCGAATCAGTTCCACGCCCTCGATCTGGCGGCATCCAGTCCATTTCATCTTACGTCCGCGAGCCGCCAGCGCAGTCTGCAGATTGTCGTGCAGCACGTGCCGCATCAGGGTGCTTTTGCCGGAGCCGCTGACGCCGGTAACGCAAACCAGCCGGCCGAGCGGGATTCGAAGATCCAGCAGGCGCAGGTTATGGAGAACCGCCTTGCGCACCCGGAGCCTCGGCCCTTGCGGCAAAACCGGACGCCGCACTCCGCGAACGGGGTGAACTGCAGGTGTTTTCAGACAACGGGCCGTGGTGGAATCTCCGGACCGGATGAGATCGCGCAGGGTGCCTTCGGCAACGATCCGGCCGCCGTTTGCCCCGGCGCCCGGACCGAGATCCAAAATATGATCTGCCTCTCGAATCGTCTCCTCGTCATGTTCGACGATGACGACCGTGTTCCCCCGGTCCTTGAGCCCGCGGAGGGTGTCGAGCAGCATCCGGTTGTCGCGCGGATGAAGCCCGATGGTGGGTTCGTCGAGGATGTAGCAGACGCCGCGCAGGTTGGAGCCGAGCTGTGCGGCAAGACGGATGCGCTGGGCTTCGCCGCCGCTGAGCGTGGGCGCCGCCCGGTCCAGCGTCAGATAAGAAAGCCCGACGGAAAGAAGGAACCCGAGGCGGCCGCGTAATTCGGCGAGCAGGTCGCGGGCGATATCGGCTTCCCGTCCGTCCAGTCGCAAGGCATCCAGCTCCCGGGCCGCCTGTGCGATCGTCCAGGCGGTCATCTCGGCGATCGACCGGCCCCGGTACTGGACCGCCAGGGCTTCGGACCGAAGTCGCTTCCCGTCGCAGGAGGGGCAGGGAATGGCCTCTCCGCCCCACCAGGCGTTCCACCAGATTTCCTCGCCCGTTTGATCGGCGTCAAATCCCTTCATCCTCAAGCCCGTTCCGAAACAGTCGGGACACCACCCCTGCCGGGAGTTGAAGGAGAACAGCCGGGGATCCAGTTCCGGAAAACTGCGATTGCATTTCGGGCACGCGCGGCGGGTAGAGAAGAAAACCGGTTCCCCTGCGGAGCCCCGGTCTTCGGAAAGAATCCGGCAGGACTGCCCGCCTTGCTCCAGCGCCTGGTGAAGGGCTGCCCGAAGGACCTCGCTCTGCACCGGTTCGATCCGGAGAAACGCAGTCGGCACATCGATGGTATGTTCGCGGAAGCGATCCAGTCCCGGCCAGGGCTCAGTGGGGAGCCACTGCCCGTCGACCCGTAAGCGGCGGATCCCTTTCCGGGCGGCGCGGTGCGCCAGTTCGGTATAGATCCCCTTTCGCGCGAGGACGGCCGGCGCGAGCAGATGCACCGAACGTCCCCGGTACTCGCGAAGGATCCGGTCGGCTATCGCGGCCTCGGACTGTGGCATGATGGGAAGCCGGCAATCGGGACAGTGCTGCACCCCGAGCTTGACGAACAACAGACGGAGAAAATGATAAGCCTCCGTGAGGGTGGCGACGGTGCTTTTGCGGCCGCCCCGGCTCGTTCTCTGCTCGATCGCCACGGTCGGCGGAATGCCCTCGACTCGATCCACCTCAGGCCTTGCGGCGGGCTGTACAAATTGCCGTGCATAGGCGTTGAGCGATTCCAGATAGCGTCGCTGTCCTTCGCCAAACAAAATATTGAAGGCCAACGTGCTCTTCCCGGACCCGCTAACGCCCGTGATTACCGTGAGCCGGTCCCTCGGAATCGATGCGTTAATACCCCGCAGGTTGTTCTCCCGTGCGTTGAAAATGCGGATCGCAGGCGAGGTTTCTGCTGCGGCGCAAAGGGCGCCTTTTGCGGGGGCTCGCCCGGCTCCGGTGATCTGACGCAGCGCCGCGCCGGTATGGCTTGTTTTACAAGCGGCGATTTGATCCGGAGTTCCCTCCGCGACGAGACCGCCGCCTTCGATTCCGCCCTCCGGGCCAAGATCAATAATCCAGTCCGCCGCCCGGATCACCTCCAGATGATGCTCGATGACCAGAACGGAATGGCCCCGGTGGATCAGTTGGCGCAGTGCGCGCAGCAGTACGGCGATATCGTGCAGGTGCAGTCCGGTGGTCGGCTCGTCGAACAGAAATAGATGGGGCAGGGCGGTCTCCTCGGTTCCCGCGAGATGTCCAGCGAACTTGAGCCGCTGGGCTTCCCCGCCGCTGAGAGTGGGAACCGGCTGCCCGAGCCGGAGATAGTCCAGACCGGCGGCGCGCAAAGGGGCCAGCCCGCGCAGAATGTCGGGCTGATCCGAGAAGAAGAGACAGGCTTCCGAGACGGTCATCTCGAGGACATCGGCGATCGATGCGGAAGTCGTCCCGCAGGAGCCGGAAATGCGGATCTCCAGTGTTTCCGCCCGGTACCGGCGGCCGTCACAGTCCGGACACCGAAGATAGACATCGCTCAGGAACTGCATCTCCACGCGTTCAAAACCCGAGCCCCGGCAGGCTGGACACCGGCCTTTCCCCGAGTTGAAGCTGAAGGTGCCCGGAGTGTACTGGCGCGCCCGGGCTTCCGGTACCTCCACGAATCGTTTACGGATGGCGTCGAACGCTCCCACGAAGCTCGCCGGATTCGAGCGCGAGGTTTTGCCGACCGGCGCCTGATCCACCAGTCGTACGCCGTGAAGACTCTCCATTCCGCGCAGGCTCGTGTGACGCCCGGGCGCTTCGGTCGGTCGTCCGAAATGGCGAAGCAGCGCCGGATACAGGATATTTTGCACCAGGGTGCTCTTGCCAGAGCCGCTCACGCCGGTCAAACAGACCATCCGGCCGAGCGGAATCCGGACATCGATCTGTTTTAGATTGTGTTCCGCCGCGCCGAGAATCTCGATTCGCGGCGTGTCCGCAAGGACCTCCTTCCGGGAATCGCCGGACTCGTCGCTGACCCGAAGCCGGCCGTTGAGATAGTCCGAGGTGAGGGATTTTCTTGAGCGGAGTAACCGGGGAAACGTGCCGTGGAAAACGATCCTTCCCCCCTGTTCTCCCGGACCCGGGCCGAGGTCTATCACGCGGTCTGCGGCGCGAATGACCTCGGGATCGTGTTCCACTACGATCAGGGTGTTGCCCGCATCGCGCAGCCGGTGCAGGATGCGGATCAGGCGGCCGATATCCCGCGAGTGCAGCCCCGCGCTGGGCTCGTCGAGCACAAAGAGCGTATTGACCAGAGACGTGCCCAGTGCGGTGGTTAAATTGATGCGCTGGACTTCGCCGCCGCTAAGCGTGCGCGATTGGCGATCCAGCGTGAGATAGCCCAATCCCACTTCACACAGATAGTCGAGCCGCGTCCGGATCGAGTCCGTCAGTTGCGCGACCGCCTGATCCAGAGGGGAGGGGAGGGTCAGAGATTTGAAAAAACTTCGAGCCTCCTCGATGGACAATTCCATCAGCTCGTGGAGGGTCAGCCCCTTTCCGCGCCCCAGCCGCCAGAGGAGGGCATCGGGTTTCAACCGGGCGCCATGGCACGTCGGGCACTCCCAGTAGGCCCGGTATTTGGAGAGCAGGACCCGGATGTGCATTTTGTAGGCCTTCTTCTCCAGCCACTCGAAGAACCGCCGGACGCCATACCACTTCTTGTCCTCCCATCGGCCTTCCCCCTCCAGGACCCAGGTGCGCTGAGCCTCGCTCAAATCCCGCCACGGGATCTGCGCAGGAATCTTCGCACGCCGGGCCGCCCGCATCAGGTCGTCCTGACACTCCCGGCTGATGCCGGTCTGCCAAGGGCGAATGGCGCCCCCGGCCAGAGTCCGGGTTTCATCCGGAATGACCAGGCCGTAGTCCACAGCGATCGTCCGCCCGAAACCGCGACAGGTCTCGCAGGCGCCCAGAGGAGAATTGAAGGAAAAATGATTGGGCAGGGGATCGCGATAGACGATGTCACATTCCGCGCAATGTAATGCTTCGGAAAACCGGAGGGGCTCACCCGGCGTGCCGTCCGGGGCCAGAGGCCGGACGGCGACGCGGCCCCGGCCATGGCGTAAAGCCGTTTCAAGATCCTCCAGCCAGCGGGCCCTGTGATCCGGACGGAAAGCCAGCCGGTCCTGGATCACCTCCAGGTCCGCGTCCTTCCGGAAGAGAATCCGGCTATAGCCCTGCCGTTCCAGAAGCTGCCGGACCTCCGCTTCCGTGAAAGAGACGGGAATCTTGACGGGGAACGTGATCAGGGCATCGCCCGGTCCCGCGGACAGCAGGCTTTTCAGCTGGTCGAAGATGGATTGGGGCGTGTCCCGGTGAACCGGGCGGTCGCAGGCCCGGCAATGGAGCCGGGCCGCGCGCGCAAAGAGTAATTTAAGATGGTCATTGAGCTCGGTCATCGTTCCAACGGTCGAGCGCGACGTTCGCACCGGATTCGTCTGGTCGATTGCAATCGCCGGCGGGATGCCTGAAATCCGATCCACCTGCGGCTTGTCCATCCGGTCGAGGAACTGCCGTGCATAAGGCGAAAAGGTTTCCACATAGCGCCGCTGGCCCTCCGCATAGAGGGTGTCGAACGCCAGGGACGATTTGCCGGATCCGCTGACGCCCGTGACCACGGTCAGCTTGCCAAGCGGGATTTCGAGAGAAAGATTCTTAAGATTATGCTGGCGCACGCCTTCCATCACGATGCCCTTTGTCCCGCGGGTCTGGCTTGAGGAGGTAGAACGTGTACCCATGATGGGAACATTCTACGATGGAGCGCGTTCCACTGCAACTGAACCCGCCGTTCCGCTGCGATTTTATTCTATGACGGGCAGGGAGTCGAAGGAGGGCCGGACGCTCCCCGCACCGGAGGGGTCTTTCCGTCCTTGCAACTAACTAACGAGTTAGTTAATTTAGTTGCATGAAACGGAATCCCGGCCCGGCGAATCCGGATGCGAGGGCACGGCTCCTCGATGCGGCGGTTCATCTGTTCGCGGAGCAGGGTGTTTCCGGTACTACGGTGTCGGAGATCGCGGAGCGCGCGGGGGTCACCTCGGCCATGGTGCATTATTATTTCAAGACCAAGGACCAGTTGCTGGATGCAGTGGTCGAGGAAAAGCTCATCGGTCAATTCATCGCTTTTGTTTCCGGGGGTCTGGAAGAGGGCGCGGACGATCCCTTTTCTTTGACTGAAGGATGGGTCCGGAGAATCGTCAAAGCCTCCGATCGGATGCCCTGGCTCCCGCCTCTGTGGGTCCGTGAAGTGATCAGCGAGGGCGGGGCGCTGAGGGCGAAGCTGATTCAGCGCGTCAATCTGGAGAAGCAGGAGCGATTCAAGGTTTGTATTGCTGCGGGACAGAAGCGGGGGGTCGTGAATCCGGACATCCATCCGCAGCTGCTGTTCATGTCGATCGTCGGGCTGACGATGCTGCCCTTATCGATGGCCAAAAGCCGGGATCGCATTCCGATCATCGGAAAAGTGAGCAAGAAGGATCTCGCCCGCCACGTCGTCGCGCTGCTCCTGCACGGGCTGGCTGTTCCGGCCGGCAGGACGAAAGGGATCAGGAGGAAACCATGAACCGAATCCATTCTTACACGGGGTTGACCGTGCTGTGCATCGCCTTGGCGACGGCGGGCTGTTCCCGCAATCCGGCCCGCACTTACCAGGGGTACGTCGAAGGCGAGTTCGTCCATGTGGCGTCCTCCGGGTCCGGCCGTCTGGAGCGCCTGCAGGTGGCCCGGGGGGATCAGGTCGCGGCGGAAGCCCCGTTGTTTGTGCTGGAGTCGGAACCCGAGGCCTCGGTCCGGAGGCAGGCGCAGGAGCAACTGACAGCCGCCGAGGCCCAGTTGAAGGATATCCAGTCCGGCAAGCGTCCGCAGGAATGTGACGTCCTGCACGAGCAGGTGGCGCAGGCGGAAGCCGAGGCCAGACGGTCTTCGGCGGATCAGGCGCGGGATGAAGCCCAATTTCAAGCGGGGGGAATTCCTCAGTCGCAACTGGACCGGACGCGCGCAACGGCCGAGGCCGCATCGGCGCGCGTGCGGGAGCTTGCAGGCCAGCTTGCGGTTGCCGGTCTGCCGGCAAGGGAGGCGCAGATCACGGCTCAATCCGCCCAGGTGGCCGCCGCTAGAGCCGTTTTGGATCAGGCGGAATGGAGATGGAAACAAAAAAACGTTACTGCGCCAGCGGCAGGTTTGGTTTCCGACACGCTGTATCGGGAAGGCGAATGGGTGCCGGCCGGCCGGCCGGTGGTGCGCTTGCTGCCCCCGGCAAACGTGAAGGTGCGGTTTTTTATCCCCGAGACCGGGGCGGGGCGTTTGTCCATCGGTCAGAAAGTTGTGCTCCATTGCGGTGGAAGTCCGGCGGATGTTCCAGCCAGGGTGACTTATATTTCAGAAGAAGCCGAGTACACATCGTCGATCATCTACAGCGAGGATAGCCGTTCCAAGCTGGTCTTTCTGGTTGAGGCCCGGCCTCTGGACGCATCGGCAGGGCTTCATCCGGGACAGCCTGCACAGGTGAGCGTGCCGTAGCGGAAATCGAGGGAACCCAGATATCCATGAGCGATGAATATGCCATTAACGTCCGGGATCTGAACAAGAGCTTCGGCGACAAGCATGTGGTCCGGAATGTCTCGTTACAGGTGAAGCGCGGAGAAATTTTTGGATTTCTCGGTCCCAATGGAAGCGGAAAAACCACGACGATCCGCATGATGTGCGGCCTGCTGACGCCCGATTCAGGCAGCGGAACCTGTCTCGGGTACGACCTCTTGCGCGAGAGCGAACAGATCAAGCGGCAGGCGGGATACATGACTCAGAAATTTTCCTACTGGGACGATCTGACTCTTCGCGAAAATCTGGACTTCGTGGCGCGCATGTACGGCCTGTCCGATCGCCGCCGGGTGGTGGAAAAGGCTTTGGAGGGATTGGGATTGACCGCGAGGGCCAATCAGCTGACCGGGGCGCTTTCCGGCGGATGGAAGCAGCGGCTGGCTTTGGCGGCCTGCATGCTGCACCAGCCGAAGCTCCTGCTTCTGGACGAGCCGACGGCAGGGGTGGATCCTTCCGCCCGGCGAGA
>Ga0315271_10002227_pt1 | contig 12098 bp, 7 predicted proteins | sample C3_top_MG_FD_204664 | JGI IMG/M metagenome (GOLD analysis project Ga0315271, IMG submission 204664) | Sediment microbial communities from Yellowstone Lake, YNP, Wyoming, USA - C3_top | ecosystem: Environmental > Aquatic > Freshwater > Lake > Sediment | place: USA: Wyoming | collected 2017-08-01
GCCAGGGGCAACTGGTGACGGCCAGCGGCTACCCGGTGCAACCGGCGCTCACAATTCCGGCCAACTCCACCAGCCTGACCATAGGTCGCGATGGCACCGTATCCTCCACAGTAGCCGGGGTATCCACCCAAATCGGCAGCCTGCAACTGGCCACTTTCATCAATTCCACCGGGCTGCAGAGCCAAGGCGAAAATCTGTACGCGGAAACCGCCTCATCCGGCACGCCCAGCACCAATGTGCCCGGCACCAATGGCGCCGGAGTGTTGAATCAAGGCTTCGTGGAAACATCCAACGTAAACGTGGTGGAAGAGCTGGTAAGCATGATCCAGGCGCAGCGCGCTTATGAACTCAACTCCAAGGCGATCACCGCCTCGGATCAGATGCTGCAAAAACTATCGCAGATGTAAACCGTGAGGTGCGTCATGTCTAATTTATCCAATTTGAATTTATGCGCAGTGCTATTGCTGCTGGCGGGTTGCGCCACCTCACCGTCCACCGCCATCCAGCAACCGATAACCGCGCGTCCGCTCGAACAGTCGGCGCTCGTGCCACACAACGGCGCAATATTCCAGGCCGGGAAAAACGACCGCCCCTTGTTCGAAGACAGACGCGCGCGCAACGTGGGCGATGTACTGACCATCGTCATTTCCGAAACAACGACCGCCAGCCAAAGCTCAAGCAAAAGCGCAAGCCATGCAGGCAAGATCGCGCTCGCTACGCCGACCATCACCGGCGGCGCTAGCGGTGCAACATTGCTCAACCCATTCGGCCTTTCCAGCAGCTCAAGCGGCAGCTTGGCCGACAAGGATGCCGGGGTCGGCAACAATGCATTTACCGGAACGATTACCGTCACCGTGGTCGAGGTGCTGGGCAATGGCAATTTACTGGTGGGCGGCGAAAAGCAGGTGGCAGTCAACCAGGCCAGTGAATACGTCCGCTTTTCCGGCGTGATCAATCCCATATCCATCACCGGCAGCAACACCGTGTTATCCACTCAGGTGGCAGATGTGCATGTCGAGTACAAGGGCGCTACCCATATCGATACATCTACAATCACCAGCATGATGGGACGTGTTTTCCTGTCTGTATTGCCGTTCTGACGGAGGCTTAAAATGAATAGGATCGAGGATCGAGGATCGAGGACATGGAGGAGCGGGTTATTTTGCCTGCTGTCTTCTATCCTCTGGCTGGCGGCAACGCCACCGGCCTTGGCCGAACGCATCAAGGATTTGGCCAGCATACAGGGTGTGCGTGACAACCAGTTGCTGGGTTACGGGCTGGTAGTCGGCCTGGACGGCAGCGGCGACCAGACTACGCAGACACCCTTCACCGTACAGAGCACCATCAGCATGCTGGCGCAACTGGGGGTCACCTTGCCCCCGACCACCACTCTGCAATTGAAAAACGTGGCCGCCGTGATGGTGACATCGACGCTGCCCCCGTTCGCACGCGCCGGGCAAACTATCGATGTGACTGTTTCCTCCATAGGTAACGCGAAAAGCCTGAGCGGAGGCACGCTGCTGATGACACCGTTGAAGGGCGCAGACGGACAGGTGTATGCGATGAGCCAAGGCAACCTGTTGGTCGGCGGTAGAGGCGCCGCAGCCGGCGGCGCCAAGGTGCAGGTCAATCACCTGAGTGTTGGCCGCATCCCGGACGGTGCGACCGTGGAGCGTGCGGTGCAGACGCTGCTGGGACAGGGCGATTTTATCAATCTCGAATTGAACACCACGGATTTCACCACAGCCACACGCCTGGTCGAGACGATCAACCGTGAGCTGGCGCAAAACAACAAGGAGATCGCGTCCGCACTGGACGGACGCGTGATCAGGGTGCGCGCACCGGAAGGCAGCGCACGCGTCGCCTTCCTGTCGCAGATCGAAAATTTGCAGGTCAATCCGGCGCAAGGGCTGGCGCGCGTGATCATCAACGCACGCACAGGCTCGGTGGTGATGAACCAGACCGTGACGCTGGACAGTTGCGCCATTTCTCACGGCAATCTGACCGTCGTGATCAATACCGACACCACGGTCAGCCAACCCAATGCATTGTCCGGAGGCGAGACCGTGCAGACCACAAAATCCACGGTAGACCTGCAAACCGACAAGGGCGGCCTGGTCATGCTCAAACGGGGCGTATCTTTGAATGACGTGATAAAGGCACTGAATTCCATCGGCGCTACACCACAGGATCTGCTGGCAATTTTGCAGGCAATGAAATCTGCCGGTGCGTTGCGTGCCAATCTTGAAATCATTTAAATGACCGCCTCCACCCACATCCCCAGCAATCTGGCGGCAAGCGCACAAAGCCTGGATCAGCTACGCGCGCAAGCCCGAAAATCGCCCGAACAGGCACTGAAGGCAACCGCGCAACAGTTCGAAAGCGTATTCATGAACATGATGCTGAAAAGCATGCGCGACGCGACGCCGCAGGACGGCATGTTCGATAACGAACAGACCAAGATGTTTACCGGGATGCTGGATCAGCAGCTGGTTCAGAATCTGTCCAGCCGGGGGATAGGACTGGCCGACATGATGGTCAAGCAACTGTCCAGATCGAGCGGCCTTGGCAACATACAAGCCCCCGCAGTGCATGGGGCAATAAGCGCCGCAAGAAACTGGCAGCCTGTATCAGCTCCATCGACTGGCACCTCACCGCCCGCCGCAACGGATATATCACTCGATGAAACAAAGCCGTCAAATGACAGTCTACCCTCGGCATTTAGCGCGAATTTCCAGCAAGAATTTGTCCAGCGTCTGACACCCTACGCCCTGCAGGCCAGCCGCGAAACGGGCGTGCCAGCACAACTGATGCTGGGCCAGGCCGCGCTTGAAAGCGGCTGGGGACGGCGTGAAATCCGTTTGCCGGATGGCAGCAACAGTTATAACCTGTTCGGCATCAAGGCGGGCGCGAGCTGGAACGGCAAAGTGGCAGAGGTGACGACCACCGAGTACCGTAACGGCATACCCGTGAAACAGGTGGAGAAATTCCGCGCTTATAATTCCTATGCCGAGGCATTCAGCGATTATGCGCGTCTGCTGCACGACAATCCGCGCTATGCACCAGTGGCAAAAGAAGGGCAGACAGCCCCTGCAGCGGCGCACGCGCTGCAACGTGCCGGCTATGCGACCGACCCCAACTACGCTGTGAAACTGGTAAAAGTAATGAACCGTATCAACATATTAGGCTAACAGAACGGCCTGCTTGAAATTAAACTCAAGTATTTGATCAGTTCTGCCGATAACAGAACTGCGTACTGCATTGTAAGGAATATTATATGGGAACCGATCTATTTGGCATCAGCATCAGCGCGTTAAACGCGTCGCAGATCGGGCTGGCAACGACCGAGCATAATATCGCCAATGCAAACACCCCCGGTTTCAGCCGCCAGCAAACGCTCTTGACCGCCAATCCGGCGCAGCTCACCGGCTCGGCTTTTCTCGGCCAAGGTGTGAGCGTAAGCACCGTGCAGCGTGTATATGACCAGTTCCTGTCCACTCAGCTGGTCGGAGAGCAGGCGCAGTCTGCTCAACTTACCAATTATTACACCCAGATTCAGCAAATCAACAACATGCTGGCCGACCCCGCCGCCGGCCTGACTCCTGCTTTGCAAAATTTTTTCGGCGCGGTAAACGGCGTTGCCAATACACCGGAATCCATCCCGGCACGGCAAACCATGATCAGCAATGCGCAATCACTGGCATCCAGCTTCCAGTCACTGAACCAACGTCTGAGCGACATCAATAGCGGTGTAAATAGCCAGATTCAGACCAGCGTAACGTCCATAAATAGTTATGCGCAACAGATTGCAGCGCTCAACCGAAACATTGCATCGGCCATAGCGAATTCATCCGGCAGCCAGCCCAATGACTTGCTGGATCAACGCGACCAGTTGATCACGCAACTGAATCAGGAAGTCAAAACAAATGTCGTGCACCAAGGCGATGGCAGCTATAACGTATCCATAGGCAACGGCCAGCTGCTGGTAGTGGGAGGAACGCCCTACAGCCTGCAGGCAGTGCCATCACAGACCGATCCAAGCAAGCTGGAAGTTGCTGCCGGCGTTGCAGGCGGAACGATCACCCGATTGCAACAAAACAACTTTCAAGGCGGCAACCTGGCAGGACTGATAGCGTTCCGCAGTCAGACTCTGGATTCCGCGCAGAACTCGCTGGGATTGGTGGGCATGGGGGTGGCAGGTACATTCAACCAGCAGCACCAGCTAGGACAGGATCTGAACGGCGCATTGGGCGGAAACTTTTTTACTCAACCCGTACCCGTGGTCAACCCCAGCGGGGCCAATACCGGTACCGCCGTCATCGGCACCAGTGTTGCGAATTATTCGGCGCTTACCGGCAGCGATTATTCCCTGACCTATGGAACGAACGGCTACACGATGACGCGCCTGTCGGACAACGTCACGATGTTTTCCAACCAAGCCGCTTTGCCGGCAGCACCTGTGGATGGCCTTACGATCAGCGTGGCATCCGGCACCTTGAATGTAGGCGACAGCTTTACCATCCGCCCGACCGTGAATGGCGCGCTCAATTTTGGCGTCGCCGCCTCCGATCCGGCCAAGATTGCAGCTTCGGCACCGATACGCAGCAATGCTGCGCTCTCCAACAATGGAACCGGGAAAGTCAGCGCGGGCACAGTAAATTCGCCCCCTCCGGTCAATGCCAATCTGCAACAACCGGTAAGCATCGTTTTCAACACTCCGCCCACCACTTTTACCGTGACGGGCGTAGGAGTGCCCGGCTCACCTGTTACCGCCGCCTATACCGAAGGGGCTAACATCAGCTACAACGGCTGGACGGTTCAGATCACGGGTGCCCCCGCTGTAGGCGACACTTTTACCATAGGCAATAATCCCAACGCTTCGGCGGATAACCGCAATGCTTTGGCTTTAGCGGCATTGCAATCCAGCAATACCATGCTCGGCAACAGTACCAGCTTTCAGGGTGTCTATAGCCAGTTGGTAAGCCAGATAGGTAACAAGACGCGCGAACTGAATGTAACCAGCACGGCGCAGGACACTCTGGTACAGCAAATCGTCCAGACACAGCAAGCCGTCTCCGGGGTCAATCTCGATGAGGAAGCGGCCAACCTGCTACGTTACCAGCGCGCTTATCAGGCGGCGGGCAAGGCCATGCAGATTGCCAGCACCCTGTTTGATACATTGCTCTCATTAGGAAGGTAGGTGCGTCATGCGCATTAGCTCAAGCACACTCTATGATGTAAACGTCGCCAACTTAAACCTGCAGCAAAGCAAGCTGCTGCAAACGCAGCAACAACTTGCTTCCGGGCGGCGCATGCTGAGCCCTGCCGATGATCCGGCCGCCGCTGCGCGCGCACTGGATGTATCACAGGCCGATGCCGTCAATACCCAATATGGCAAAAATCTCGATACAGCAAAATCTTACCTGTCATTATCAGAAAGCACCCTGCAGTCAGTCACAGATTTATTGCAATATATTCAGACGAAGGCTGCAAGTGCGGGAAATATGACGCTGTCCAATTCAGATAGGGGCTTGATTGCCACCGACATACAAAGCAAATTGGACGAATTGAAAGGGCTTGCAAACAGCACCGACGGCACGGGAAATTACCTGTTCTCGGGCTTCCAGGGAAAAACGCAACCTTTTGTCGATACCGCCGCCGGAGTGCAGTATGCCGGCGACAATGGGCAACGCCTGATTCAGGGCAGTGCTTCTAGACAGTTGCCCATGAGCGACTCTGGTGCCGGTATTTTTATGAACATCAAGAATGGCAATGGAACATTTGTCTCCCAAGCGACGGCGGCCAACACCGGCAGCAGTCTGGTCAGCCTGGATGCTGTAGTCAACCCGGCCTTGCTGACAGGTAACAACTATCAACTTACCTTCAACGTAGCGGCCGGAGTAACAACCTACGATGTGATGAATACGACTACGGGGCTTCCAGTTTCGGCCGGAACGCCTTACGTGAGCGGGCAGCAGATCGTGTTTGACGGCATGCAATTGATCATTCAGGGGGCACCTGGCAGCGGCGACCAATTCACTGTAGTCCCCAGCACCAGCGAGAGCGTATTCACGACCATTTCCAACCTGGTCACCACGCTTAACACGCCGATAACCCCAGGCGTTGTGGCAAGTGCCACGCAATACAATGCCTCGCTGAGCAACACTCAGAACGGACTGGATCGCAGCCTGAACAGTGTTTTAACCACACGCGCCTCGCTAGGCTCGCGCTTGAACGAGGTGGATGCCCTGCAATCCACCGGTGCCGATCTTGGCCTGCAGCATCAACAGACGTTGTCTCTATTGCAGGATCTGGATTACAACAAGGCGATCACCGATTTAACCCGGCAGCAAACCAGCCTGCAAGCCGCACAAAAATCGTTCCTGCAGGTGCAAAACATGTCGATATTCAACTATATAAACTAGTCACAACTGCCCGCTTGAATCCGATTTACCTCATTCAGGCATAGAGTCATAGTTATCCGGCAACAGCCGCCGTGCCACAGTTGGAATCTGACAGATTTTTTTGGTCTGTCCATCCACGCACACCGTGCAAAACAAAATTCGCCTCATATTCTCAGCCTGTTTTAGTGATAGCATTCCTGCTACCTTATTCCCCAACCCAGAGCGCCCAGAATTTGAGCCCCATTCCCAATGACCAGCCACTAGGCATTCTCAGCCAGCTGCGCCCCACCTATCATCGCTTCAGCGCATACATGCGGCCGGATTTGACGGCAATATTGCTGGGCTGCGTGCTAATGGCCGGCATTGCCGCCACCAACACTGCCATGATCTGGCTCATCGGTGAGCCAGTCGATCTGCTCAACAAAGGGCAATACGATGCTGTTCGCCACATTCTGCTTATTTTTGCGATTATCGTCACTTTCAACCAGGCGCTCCATCTCGGCACAGCGGCCCTGCGTGGATGGCTGGAATTGCGCTTCATCGGGCGCGTGCGCGAGGCTATGCTGGCGCGTTGCCTCCTGGCCTCGTCTCCAGCCGTGGATCGTCATCAGCAGGGCGATCTGCTGGCCCGTTTAAGTGGTGACGTTGACCGAACCGCTCGACTCATAGTCGACACACCGCTCGTATTCGCTTCGCATGTATTAATTTTTATTTTTTACGCGGGCATGCTGGTCTGGATAGATTTAAAGCTCTCCCTGATTGCCTTGGCGATCAGCCCCGTTTTCCTCCTCCATCAACGCTATTTCGGCCACCGCAAGCAACGCATATCACAGCACTTTCTATCCAAGCTTGGCCGGCTGCTGTCCTTTGAATCCGAGACCCTTAAAAACCTGCGCGGGATAAGCTCATTCAATGCGGAAACCCGAGTTGCTGGCATGCACCATTCTACTTTTCATGAAGCGAGCAAATGGGCGTTGAAAGACAAGCTGTTGAATGCCTGGTTCGACTCGAGCTTTTCCATGTTGATTTACATGAGCGGACTGGTCATCGTTTTGACCGCCATGTTCGCGATGAATCACGCAGGAGTCACAGTCGGGCACTTGGTAAGCTTCCTGCTCTATCTCGGATATATCTCTGTGCCGGTGCGAGGATTGGCTGAGCTGGCACTGGAATGCCGGCAAAATACCGCAGCAGCAGAACGAATAACAGAAATTCTGGACATCCACCCGGAGGTCACGCAACAAACAAATGCCCTCCCCTTAAACGTTTCTGGGGGCATGATCACGTTTGACAATATCAGCTTCGGCTACTCGGAAGAAAACCCCGTAATCGAGGGCTTTAGCCTGCAAATTGCGCCGGGTGAAACCGTAGCACTGGCCGGCCCGAGCGGCGCCGGAAAATCCACCCTGGTCAAGCTGCTGATGCGCTTCTATGACCCGCTGCAAGGCACCATCAAGATCGATGGCACCGACATCCGCAGCGTTGCCATCGCCTCGCTGCGCAGCCAAATTGCAGTAGTATGGCAAGACCCATTTCTCCTCAACGACACCATCCGCAACAACCTGTTGCTGGCCCGGCCAGACGCCTCCGAAACCGCACTCCTCGACGCCTGCAAAAACAGCCATGCATGGGAATTCATCACCAAGCTGGAACACGGTTTGGACACCCTGATCGGAGCCGACGGCACTGAACTTTCCGCAGGCCAGCGCCAACGGCTGTCACTGGCACAGGCATTCTTGCGCGACGCCCCCATCTTGCTGCTGGACGAAGCCTCGTCCGCGCTCGACAGCCATGCCGAACGCATGGCGATTGAAGCCTTGGAACGGCTGCGCAAAGGGCGCACTACAATAATTGTCGCACATCGCCACTCAGCAATCCGAACGGCCAACCGCATCGCCTATTTCAACGGAGATGGAAGCGTCACCGTGGCCAGCCATGCTCATTTGCTTGATATGCATCCCGGTTATCGGGCAGCAGCACAATGGCAAACCGCACCCACTAACAATCTGGAGGCATAAGTCAATTGCACCTGATGAAAGCTCTGGTCGATCGTCCTGATGCAATTCCACAGTGTAAAAATCCTCGACACTCTTTCACTGCAGAGGCTGCCAGACAGCCATAATAAAGCCGCTTTCCGCTGACGAAATGCAAAAAGGTCTGCTCGAATGAACAGACCTTTTTGCTAGCCGCCGCATGGTAATAAATTGCGCTTACTTACCGTGCGATGCTGCTCCAGCTACAACGGCAATGCGGCGAATTACATGCCACCGCCCATACCACCCATACCACCCATACCACCAGTTCTGGTGCCTATAGCACCGCCTCCGCCTCCGCCCATGATAGCCTCCTATAAATATATATTAAAAATAGTGCTGCTTTCCTGACATCTCTGCAGATGCCATCACTCATTTTCTAGCATAGTGCATGCCAGAAAATGCAAACATATGTTTTAAATACATCTTGTATGTTTGGAATTATCGCACTGGCGTTGCCGCACCACCTAGTGTCAAATTTTCCGACACATCAGCACGTTCACTGCCTCAACTCCCCGCCTGATTCCCATTGATATCGCCCCCCCTCGACCAAGCCTGCAACTCCCATTTGCGCCGCAGCAAGACGCATCAAAATGAAGCCGTAAAACAATGAAGCCGTAAAACATGGCACGCGTATCAAATTGCAGCTAACATCACAATCGATGGCTCACAATGCAAGTCCTTGCCTTGTCGCTCCATCGAATCGCTAATCGACTACACACAACAAAGGAGGTAAGCATGCGCATTTCACGTTTTGCACTACCCGCACTGGTCGCTCTCGGGCTGCTCGGCAGCCAAGCGCACGCCGAGGACGCGCCCAAGCCTGCTGCTGCGGCATCCGCATTTGAAGTCGTCCCTCCCAAAAAAGACAACGATCTGCGCATATTCTATGCAGACGGCAAAATCGTCAAAGGCTCTCCCGCACTGGAGAAAATGACCAGCGACGCGAATCTCACCATGTGGCTCGCCGGCAACCAGTTCTTCGCCATGGAAGACGTGATCCACGCATTTCAGAAAGCACATCCAGAAGTGGGCAACGTCGCCGTGATCACGCTGCCTCCCGGCGTCGTGTTGAAGGCCATCACCAAAGGCGGCTGGAACTACGAGGGCAAGGACTACGCCATGCAGCCGGACATCTATGGCTCGGTCGAACTGGGGCACCTGAAGACCCTCAAGAGCAAGGGCAAGATGGACAGCTACATTACCTACACCCATAACGCCTTGAACCTCATCGTGGCCAAGGGCAACCCGAAGAAGGTGAAAGGTATCGACGACCTGGGCCGTGATGAACTCAAGATCATGCTGCCCAATCCGATTGACGAGGGCATCATGACCTTCTACGCCAAAAAGGTATTGCAGAACCACAAATTGTGGGACAAGATTTCCGGCGGCAAGGAATGCAAGGACTGCAATCCTTCCCCCAATGTTCATTTCACCGTGGTGCATCACCGCGAAATTCCGGAAGGCCTGAAAACCGGAACGGTTGACGCCGGCATTGTCTGGGCGACGGAAACAAAGAACGCCCTGGAAGAAGGGCACGCAGTGGAAGCCATTCCATTGCCAGCTGAGGACAGCCTGATCAACGAAGTATCGTATGTCATCGGCAACCTGAGCGGCAACGCCCACCACGATGCAGCCGCCAAGTACCTGGGCTTCCTGCAAAGCGACACTGGCCAGGATGCCTATGCCAAATTCGGCTTCGTGAAGGCCTCCAAAACAGATATGGAAAGCAAACCCATTCCCTGATAAAACCTGATCCGGCTGCACGAACAGGACGGCTACGGCCGTCCTGTTCGTTTCCGCAATGTCCCCGGAAAAAGACACGCTATAATCACCGCACACTCTTCCGGCACAAGAAGGAAATAGTCACATGTGCGGCATCAACATCATCTACCACAATAACCAGCTATTGCCGCAACGCCCCGCCATCGAGGCGATGAACCGCGCACTGGCGCACCGCGGCCCGGACGGCGACGGCGTGCTGTTGCGCGACGGCGTGGCGCTGGGGCATCGCCGTCTTTCCATCGTCGACGTGGCCGGCGGCGCGCAGCCGATGCGCACCGATGACGACCGCTACGCCATTGTATTCAACGGCGAAATATACAATTACCAGGCCCTGCGCAGCGAGCTGGAAGACGCGGGCGTGATCCTGCAAAGCCACTCCGACACCGAAGTCATCCTGCATCTCTACCAGCGGCTGGGAGCAGCCTGCGTGCACCGGCTGCGCGGCATGTTCGCCTTCGCCGTGCATGACGCGGAAAGCGGCGCACTGTTCATGGCGCGTGACCGGCTCGGCATCAAGCCGCTGTTCTACCACTGGGACGGCGCGACGCTGACCGCCGCCTCGGAAGCTAAAGCGCTGTTCGCCTCGGGCCTGGTCAAGGCGCGCCTGAATCAAAAATCGGTGGCAAACTACTTCACCTACCAGTTCGCCATCGCGCCCAACACGCTGTTCGAAGGCGTGCTGGAATTGCCGCCGGGCCATCACCTGAGCATTGCGCCTGACGGCGAACCCATCCTGCACCGCTACTGGGATCTGGATTTCCCGCTCGACAACGAGTACGAGAGCTTGGAAGAAGACTACTGGCTGGACAAGTTCCGCGCTGCCATGGATGAGGCCACCGCCACTCACACCATAGGCGAGGTTCCCATCGGCGCTTACCTGTCGGGCGGCATCGATTCGTCGGTCACGACCTATCTGCTGACCCAGCACTACTCGCGGTCGGTGCAGAGCTTTTCCATCCACTTCACCAACCCGGCGCACGACGAATCGCCGCAGTACCGCGCCATCGCCGCGCACCTGGGCGTGGCCAACACCGAACTCACCATGGACGACAATCGTCCGCAGGGCTATCTCGCCGACCTGACGCGCTGTCTGTATCACTTGGAGCAGCCGCAGCGCATGGCGGTGGACATCCCGCATTTCCTGCTGTCCGGCATGGTGCGCGAGCAGAACTACAAGGTGGTTTACACCGGCGACGGCGCTGACGAGATACTGGCCGGCTACGATTGCTTCCGTCAGGACATGATGCGCACCTGGTCCAACGAGAACCAGCACCCCTACGCGCAACGCCGCAAGATTTATCTGGGCGAATACACCGAGTGGTTTTCGCGCGACCAGATGCAGATGCTGCTGCGGCTGCACAACAAAAAAAACCAGCAGCGCACCGTTAAGCGCTTCGGCTTCTACCCCGCGTGGTTCGATTTCTGGGAGATCATGAATGGCACCACCGACGGGCTGTTCACCGAATCCTTCCGCGCAGCGCAGGCCGGCACCGACCAGATGGACAGCCTGCTGCAACAGGTCAAGCCGCGCATACATGGCCGCCACCCGTTGAACCAGTCGCTGTATCTGGAAACCAAAACCCGGTTACCGGGCTGGATACTGTGGAAAAGCGACCGCCTGAGCATGGCGCACAGCGTGGAAGCGCGGGTGCCGTTCATGGATCATCCGCTGGTGGAGCTGGCCGCACGCATGCCGCCGAAGCTCAAACTGGATGGGTTGAATGAGAAATACATACTGAAGAAAACCATGGCACCGCATCTGCCACAGCTGCCCACGGAGTACAAAAAACGCGGCTTCTACACGCCTATCCGCGAATGGTTTTTCACTCCTGAGCGTTATGCAGAATTATCCCCGTATCTGTCGGAAGAGGCATTG
>Ga0315271_10002228_pt1 | contig 12096 bp, 14 predicted proteins | sample C3_top_MG_FD_204664 | JGI IMG/M metagenome (GOLD analysis project Ga0315271, IMG submission 204664) | Sediment microbial communities from Yellowstone Lake, YNP, Wyoming, USA - C3_top | ecosystem: Environmental > Aquatic > Freshwater > Lake > Sediment | place: USA: Wyoming | collected 2017-08-01
GTCCCGTTCAGTCGTGGTCCTGAGCGAAGTCGGCCGTTCGACGAGATCGTGGCCGAAGCGCGCGGGCTGGCGGCGGCCGGGTACCGCGAGGTCACGCTCCTGGGTCAGAACGTCAACTCGTACGGCCACGACCTGGCACCGGAGCACCGGTTCGCCCACATCGACACGGAGCGCTGGGCCGGCCGACGACTTGATCTCGATGGTCGGCCGGACCTGGCCGAGCTCATCCGCGCGATCGACGGCCTCGCGATCCCGCGCCTGCGGTTCGTGACCTCGCATCCATGGGACCTGTCCGACCGACTCACCGCGACGATGGCGGACTGCCCGTCGGTGTGCGAACACCTGCACCTGCCGGTGCAGTCCGGCGACGACGCGGTCCTGCGCCGGATGGGTCGCCAGTACACGATCGAGCACTACCTGGAACGCCTGGCGGCAATCCGTGCGGCGGTGCCCGGCATCGCCATCTCGACGGACATCATCGTCGGGTTCTGTGGCGAGACAGAGGAGCAGTTCGAGGCCACGCTCGCGTTGCTCGAGACCGTCCGCTACGACCAGGTCTTCGCGGCGGCGTACTCGGTCCGACCCGGGACCCCTGCCTCCCAGCTCGCCGATGACGTTCCGCCGACCGAGAAGAAGCGCCGTCTGAACATCCTGCTGGCCCGCCAGGAGCAGATCGGACTGGAACTGAACGAGGCATGGTCGGGCCGAGACGTCGAGGTCCTCGTGAGTGCCGTGGCACGTCCGCGCAGCCACGACCATGACGCCGCGACCCAGGCGACCTCGGGCGCCGACCACGGTGCCGCCCTGACCGGCCGGACGCGTGAACACAAGCTCGTCCACCTGGTCGGCGACCCGGCCATCGTCGGTCAGCTCGTGTCCGTCAGGATCCAGCACGCCGGACCGTATGCGCTGCGCGGTACCCTCGTCGGCGCGTGAGCCCGCCGCTCGTCGTCCTGGGTGGGGTCACGGCAACCGGCAAGACCGGGCTCGCCATCCGCCTCGCAGAGGCGCTCATCGAGGCCGGCCGGGTCGTCGAGGTCATCTCGGCCGACTCCCGGCAGGTGTACCGCGGTCTCGATATCGCCACCGCCAAGGCGACCCCGACCGAACGTCACAGGGTGATCCACCACGGCCTGGACCTGGTGGACCCGGACGAGGTCTTCACGGTCGCAGCATTCAACGCCCACGTGGGCGACGTCCTCGCGTCACTTGCCGCGCGCGACGGGATCGCGATCCTCGTCGGCGGGACCGGCTTCTATCTCCGGTCGGTCGTGCGCGGAATGGATACCGCGCGACTGCCGGCCGACGCCCAGGTCCGCGCCCAGGTCCGGGCGGATCTCGCGGCGGACGGCCTGGAACGCACGTACGAGCGTTTGGCGACACTCGCTCCCACCCTGGCCACATCGGTCGAACGGTCCAATCCCCGCCGCGTCGAACGGGCCCTGGAGATCGCGCTCCTGCAGGGTGACGCCGCCTTGCCGCCGCCCGGCTCGTATCCCGGCCGATCGTTGGCCATCGGACTGACGGTGGACCCGGACGAGCATCGCCGGTGGGTCGCCCGGCGGACGCGAGAGCAGTTCGAGACCGGGCTCGTGGAGGAAGCCAGGGCGCTTCGGGAGGCCTGGGATCCGGGCCTGCCGGCCTTCTCCGCCATCGGCTATCGCGAAGCGTGGTCCGTGCTCGATGGCGAACGCACGACCACCGAGGCGATCGAAGCCGACATCGCGCGGACGATCGCCTTCGCCAAACGCCAGCGCACGTGGTTCCGGTCCGAGCCTGCATTCGAGTGGATCGATGTGACCCGAGCCGATCCGACCCCGGCCGCATCGGCTGCCGTACGGGCATTCGCGGCGACCGACCGCTAGACTCCGGCGGTGACCTCGCACTCGCTTATCGATCTCGAGACGGCCGTCGAGAAGGTCTTCCTGGTGGCCGTCGATACCGGCTCCGACGAAGGCTGGACGGCCGAGGACTCACTGGCCGAGCTCGCCGCCCTGGCCGTCACGGCGGGCGGTGAGGTCGTGGGCGCCGAATGGCAGAACCGCCGCCACGTGGACCCCAACTGGTATGTCGGCAAGGGCAAGGCGGAGGACCTCGTCGCGGCCAAACGCGAAACCGGCTTCGACGTGTTGGTCGCCGATGATGAGCTGTCGCCCGCCCAGCAACGCGCGCTCGAGGAATTGCTCAAGGTCAAGGTGATCGACCGCAGCCGGCTCATCCTCGACATCTTCGCCCAGCATGCCCAGACCCATGAAGGTCGGCTCCAGGTGGAGCTGGCACAGCTGGAGTACCAGCTGCCGCGCCTGACCAGGATGTGGACCCACCTGTCGCGTACGGGCGGCGGGATCGGTACGCGGGGACCAGGTGAAAGCCAGCTGGAGACGGACCGGCGGATCATCCGGACCAGGATCAGCAAGATGAAGGAACGGGTGGAAGGCGTTCGCCAGCAGCGCGAGACGGCTTCGCGCGGGCGTGACCGCCGGCTGTGGCCGACCGTGGGCATCGTTGGCTATACGAATGCGGGCAAGTCCACGCTGCTCAACACCCTTGTCGGATCCGAGGTCGCGAAGGCGGAGGACAAGCTGTTCGCGACGCTGGACCCGACGAGCCGCCAGGTGAAGCTGGGTGACGGGCAGACGGCGATCATCACGGACACGGTCGGCTTCATCCACAAACTCCCGCACCAGCTTGTGGAGGCCTTCCGGGCGACCCTCGAAGAGGTCAACCGGGCCGACATCCTGATCGAACTCATCGATTCATCGGACCCGCATGTCGCCGAGCACCGGGCCACGGTCCAGACGGTCCTGGACGAGCTGGGCGCCGGTGACAAGCCACGCGTGGTGGCGATGAACAAGGCGGACCTGCTCGCGGCGGTGGCGAAGGACGGACGTAACCCGGCCCCGGCCATCGCGGGCGCGGTCTTTGTGTCCGCCTTGACGGGATTCGGGATGGACACGCTTCGGGCCGAGATCGCGTCAGTCCTCGCGTCGCTCTGGGTGGACGTGGACGTCGCCGTGCCGTACACCGCGGGCGCGTTGCTCGCGCGGGTTCGTGAGCGGGGGACCGTGGACGTGGAGTACCGCGAGCGCGACATCAAGGTGACCGGCCGCGTCGCGCCGGCCCTCGCGGGCGAGCTGCAAGCCGTGGCGACGGGCTGGGCGGAGTCCTTCGACACGGAGAGCCCGAACGACGAGGCGGTCCCGGGCGAAGGGGCCACCGAGTGACCGCGTTCCTTCGGCGGGCCGGAACCGCACGGCTCGCCGACGGCGCGCTCCTGGTCTGGTCGGTCGCAGAGGGGACCCGCGGGCGGCGCTGGCGAGCCATGTCGACGGTAGGCGGGATCATCACGCACGGGCTGCTGTTGGAGGTGGACCTCGGGGGTCGTCCCGCCCGCCTGGAACTCACGACACCGGCCGGCCTCCTCACGCTCCACCCGGGACCGGGCGGGTCCTCGCTCCACGGCAACGTGGTCGGCGCGGCCGGGGTGCGCCACCTGGCCTTCGCGTGGAGCCGAGAGCACGGACTGTCGGTCGACGGACGACCGGTGGCCGATGCGGTCACAGCACATCGGCTCGCGGACCGTGTCCGAGTGGGCGAGAACCGCGCCGTGGCTGTCGTCGCGATCACGCCCGATCTGACCCTGCGCGAGGAGACCGTTCAGTTCGAGCGTCGCGGAGAAACGACCTGGCGGATCATCCGGGCAAGTGGTGAACAGGCGCTGACCATCGATGCGCGTGGCATCCCGGCGACCCTGGCAGACGCCATGGAATGGCCGCTCGAGCTCGACTGAGCGCCAGGGTCGCCCTGGTCGCCGGGCGAGCGTGGACGGGCTGTGGACAACGCCAGCGAATGGCCCCGAACTTCTTCGAAACTCGTGGATAACCCCGTATCGCCGCGGGATGGTCGTCGGGTATCGTAGGTCTTGCCCGAAGGGGCCCCAGACCGAAAGCGGTGTCGCGGATGCAAATCAGCGGCGTCGACTACGGACCGGCGGTTCCTTCGGGCGTTTCTGTGTGCCCGGCAAGCGTCTGATCCGGCCAGTCCGCGTGCGACGACCCTCGACGCTCCCGGTGGACTGGCGCGATTTCGGGCGCTCACTCGTCCCGTTCGGGCTCCTCGTAACGTCGGCAGCATTCCCTCCGCTGCGGATCCCGGTCCTCGTCGCTCTGGCAGCCGGCACGTGCGTCGCGATCGCCCGGGGTGCGCCGGTCCGCTGGGCGTGGGCGGCCGCCGTGCCCGTTGCCGTCAGCCTGGCCTGGTATGTCTGGGCGGCTCCCGTCTCGGCCCCGGATGGGTCCGATTGCGCGAACCCCTGGTCGCCGGTGGCGATCTGGCGAGTGCTCCAGGCCATCGTGGTGCTCGCGACGCTGGTCGGCCTGACGCACACCCTCCGCACGACGAAGTCGTCGCTCCTGCTCCGCTGGCCGACCCGGCCGATCGTACGCTGGTCGATCGTCGGGTTCCTCGTCAGCGGACCCGTGGCGCTCGTGCTGGGGCCGATCGTCGCCCAGCCGTTCTTTGGCCCGGTCAGTTACGACGTCACGATCCTGGGGGCGCTCGTCCCGGCGCTGATCTTCGCCATCGCCAACGGCACGATGGAGGAGCTCATCTTCCGGGGAGCCCTGCTCGGCTGGTCGTCGAAGGTCGTGGGCGCAGGTCCGGCCCTGGTCGGACAGGCAGTCGTGTTCGGGCTCGCGCACTCGGGCTCGGACGTTCTGGGCAACCACCTCCTGCTCAGCCTCGCGGTGGGGGCCGGCGGCCTGATCGCAGGCGTGGTCGCCATCCGGACGCGCTCGCTCATGTTGCCGATCGCGGTCCATGTCGGCCTCGACATCCCGATCTACTACGCCTTCGCCTGCGCCACCTGACGGGTCCGACAGTGCGTGACATCATCGGGGGATGACCCAGCAGTTCGCGCGTGTGCCGACCGACGCCGGAGCGGTCGTTCGGGAGGTCCGGGGCTTCGGTGGCGTCCCGTGGAGCCGTCTCTTCGGCTACCTGCGCCCGCACTGGGCGCCGTTCAGCATCGCCCTGGTGGGCCTGGTCCTGTCGTCCGGGCTCGGGCTGCTCTTCCCACTCATCATCGCGGGGATCACCAGCGAGGTGGTCGCCGGCGGCGATCCGGCTGGCCTGGACCGGCTGATCCTGTTCCTGGTGCTCCTGTTCTGCGTGCAGGCGGTCGGGAGTTTCCTGCAGACCTACCTGCTGGGTGTGGTAGGGGAGCGGGTGGTGGCCCAGCTGCGGGGCGAGCTGTTCGGGCGGCTGGTGACGCTGTCACTGGACTTCCACGCCAGCCGGCGGGTCGGCGAGCTGGTCTCGCGCCTGTCGAGTGACGTGACGATCGTCCGGGCGATGCTGACCCAGACGGTCACGAGCCTGCTCTCGTCGACGATCGGTCTCGTGGGGTCGATCATCATCCTGTTCACGCTGAGCCCGACCCTGCTCTTCGTGGTCCTGCTCCTGGCACCCGCGCTGATCGTGGTGGCCATCGTGTTCGGGCGGCCGCTCCAGCGCGTGAGCACGCAGGTCCAGGACACGATCGCGCGCAGCACGACGACCGCGGAGGAGGCCCTGTCGGGCATCCGGGTGGTCAAGAGCTACGTGCGCGAGGAGTGGGAGCTCGAGCGCTACGACACGGATCTGCGCGCGACCGTGGCAACGGGTTCGCGACTGGCGCTCTGGCGGGCATCGTTCGGGGCGCTGATGGGCTTTCTCGGGTTCGGTGCCATCGCGGCGCTACTCTGGTACACCGGCCACCAGGTCATCGATGGCACCCTCGGGGTGGGCACGTTGACCGCGTTCCTCTTGTACGGCGTCTCGATCGGAGCCAGCCTCGGCTCGATCGCCGGCGTCTACGGTCAGTTTCGAGAGGGGACCGGGGCCATCGCGCGCGTCTTCGAGATCATCGATACCCGCCCGACGATCGTGGACGCCCTCGAGGCATCGCCGATCCCGCCGGTCACGGGGCGATTGCAGCTGGACGCGGTGTCATTCGGCTACCAGCCGGGGCGCCTGGTGCTGCGCGACGTGTCGTTGACGATCCCGGCAGGGGAGACCCTGGCCCTCGTCGGCCCCTCCGGGTCTGGCAAGACCACGCTGGTGGGCCTCATCCCACGCTTGTGGGACGTCAGCTCCGGCACGATCCGCGTAGACGACATCGACATCCGGGGGGTCACCGTCGCCAGCCTCCGGGCCGAAGTCGGTCTCGTGGCGCAGGAGGCGACGCTGTTCGGTGGATCGATCCGCGAGAACATCCTGTACGGCCGCCTGGACGCCACCGAAGCCGAGCTGATCGCCGCGGCCCGGGCAGCCAATGCCCACGACTTCATCAGCGCCATGCCCGACGGCTACGACACCATCGTCGGCGACCGCGGCTCGCGGCTGTCGGGTGGCCAGCGGCAACGCGTGGCGATCGCCCGGGTGATCCTCAAGGACCCACCGATCCTGCTCCTCGATGAGGCGACCAGTTCGCTCGACAACGAATCCGAGCGGCTCGTCCAGGAGGCACTGGACCGGCTCAAGGTGGGGCGGACCACGATCATCGTCGCGCACCGGCTATCGACCATCCGCAGCGCGGACCGGATCGCGGTGCTGGACGACGGCTGGCTCGTGGAGCTGGGCACGCAGGAGGAGCTGCTGGCGACCGGCGGGTTGTACGCCCGGCTCCATCGGACGCAGTTCTCCGTCGAGCCGGTGGGGGAGGGCGAGGTGATGGGGGAGGAAGACGCGCCCCGACAGGGGACCCAGGAGCCTGTGCGATGATGCCTGCACCGACGTCACTGACGGAAAGGAGCCCATCGATACCCTCACCGACCAGCGTGGATGAGTACCTGGCGGGTCTCACCGACGAGCAGCGCGAGGCGCTTGAGGGGCTCCGGAGGACCGTCAACGCCGCCGCACCCGATGCGACCGAGACCATCGCCTACCAGATGCCCGCGCTGCGGAGTCACGGTGGCCAGTTCCTTGTGTCATATGCCGCGTACAAGTCCCATTACAGCCTGTTTCCCGCCAGCGGTGATGTCGTCAAGGCCCTTGGCGATGAACTGACGCCATACCTGGCCGGCCAGGGGACGATCCGGTTCCCAGCCAGCAGACCGATCCCGCTCGAACTCGTGACCAGGGTCGTCCAGATCCGGGTCGCCGAGATCGCCGGCCATGCCGCCCACGAGAGGAAGAGCCGCTCATGAATACCTCGCTACTGGCCGACTCCTTCGAACACCACATCTGGGCGACGATCATCCTCATCGACGTCTGCCTGGAGCTCAGCCCGGAGCAGCTGGATGCGGCGGTCCCGGGTACCTTCGGCTCCATCCTGAGCACGATGCGACACACCGTCGGTGCGGACGCCTCCTATCTGTACGCTCTGACCGACGGCAAGGTCGCCGAGATCGACGACGAGCAGATGGACCTGGCTGCGCTCCGGACGGCCATCGAGCAGGATGGGCCCGCCTGGACGGCGTACCTGGCCACAGATCCGGATCCAGCCGCGGACTGCGTGCGCCACCGCGACGACGGGTCCGCCTCGCATGCTCCGGTCGGCGTCCGCCTGACCCAGGCGATCCACCACGGGACGGACCATCGCAGCCAGATCTGTACGGCTCTGACGGCGCTCGGCATCGAACCACCCGAGATCGACGTCTGGGCGTTCGCCTGGTCCCAGGGACGCCTCAGCGATGATCCGTCCCCGGCTGACTGAGTCGCCGTTGGGTCACGTGCCGCGCAGGGGTCATTTGAACCACCCGACATGCGCTGCCGATAATGGTAGTTATGTCTGTATGAGCCCTACACAGCCTGACCGTACGGCATCTACAACGGCCGGCGACCCTTGGAGTCCGGCAACGCGACGATCCTCACTTCCTCTACCTGGGCTGCCAGTGCGAGAGGCGGGTCCGATGTCGCCAGCGGTTCGCGGAGTTGCATGGCGGTCGCCAACGCGACGCAATCCGCCATGGACAGCGGGCTGGTCTGCCGATCGTAGTGCCGCGCATGGAGCGCCCCCGCCGCCAAACCGATCTCGGCATCGACAGCCATGACGCGGAGGCCAGCGTGCTCAAGAAACGCAAGAGCGTCCAGCGTGCGATTAGGGGGTCGCTCGAAGATCCGGGCCATGACATCGACGACTTCGGCCAGGTTCAAGGCGCTGATGGTCGAGCCCTGAGCGCCGCGAAGGATCGCTTCGACGTCTGCCGCAGCCGGTTCGTCAAGGAAGAAGGCCACGATGGCCTGGGCATCGAGGACGGTCAGCGGTCCGACCCTCGAGCGACACCGGCGTCCGTCTCCTCCTGGCGCGAGCGATGTCGTGCGTCGTCGGAGCTCAGCTCCTCCCGGTCGCCTCGAAGCGACCCACGGGCTGCGCCGATCGGATCCATCGGGACCGGACGAAACGCGACCTCGTCGCCACGATCGTCGACCAGGACACGATCGGTCCCCCATCGATGCCGAACCGCGGCCGGGATCGAGACCTGGCCGCCCTTGGAGATCGTGGCCTGTTTCATGAAGCGGAGTCTATCTCATGAATCCGCGTTGTCAACATGAGGATCTGCTGGCAAGGCCGAGGGTCATCGATAGCAAGGATCGGGCGAACGTGCCCGGGTTGATGTCCATAGGACCGGCGCGTCAGGGGCGTGGCTCTGCGTCGCGGATCGCCAGGCGCAGGTCCTTGAGCGTCAGGATCAGGTGGAGTGGGTCGGTCGGCGACGATTCGAAGCCGGGGTCGATGCGCTGGTAGAACGCGCCCGCTTCGGGCCTCTCGGCGTGGATCAGGAGTGCTCGGACACCGACCCGGTCGGCTAAGGACGCCGTCTGGAGCAACGCATCTCGCACGAGAGCGACCCCGAGTCCCCTACCCTGCTCGGTGCGATGGACGCCGATCCGGGTCAGGACGATGACCGGAGCCAGGTATCGTCCCAGGCCCTTGGAGATCCGGGGTGGCGCCGCCTCGTGGCTCACCGAGCCGGCGGTCAAGGCGTAGTACCCGACGACGTTCCGCGCGCCGACGGGGCAGATCACGTAGACCTTGGACGTGTCCGAGCGGTGCGCCTGGAGGGCGTGGCGGTGCAACCAGGTGGTCTGATCATCGGATCCGCAGTCGAAGGCGTCGACCTCGTGTTCGGCGGACAGGGGGTCGACCCGACCGTACCGACTCAAGCCTCGTCGAAGACGCTCGGCCGCGCGAGCAACGCGGCCAGCCCGGACATGGGCCGGGCATCTCGGTCCAGCAGGTCCACGAACGCATCCCAGCGCTCGCTGGGCAGTGCGAAGGTCGTCCGGTCTGCCAGGACGGCCCTGGCCGCCTCGGTCGCGTGGGACACGACGAACGCCGACACGCTCATGGCGCTGGCCGCAGCCGCTTCGTCGAGCAGGCGTCGATGGGCGGGCTCGAGCCGCAATTCGAGTCGGTCGTCCTTGCGCCCCTTCGATCGTGCCAGTGTCATGGGTCGGTCCCTGCCATGTACGGATGCTGTACGTACACTACTGCCTGGTTCGGACGTCTACCCGCCCTGCGCGAACCAGGCGAGCACGCGCAGCGCGCGGAGAGTGTTCCAGCGGCTCGGGGTGTCCTCGCCGCCCTCCATCGCGAAATGGGCATCGCCCGCGTGGACGTTCTGGAGCGGCCACCCGCCGCCGGGATCCCGATGCCCCTCCACGACCCCGATCGCTTCCGCGACGCGCTCGTCGGGGTTGACCTCGGCGGCTCGCAGGTAGTCCAGCCCGCGCAGGACGTCGTAGTGATACCAGTGCGGAAACGAGAACCGGAGCCAGCCCGGGTCGATCACCTCACCGGTCGACCTTCGACGGAACAGCCGGCGCTCGAGCAGGTAGGCCTCGCCTCGGTGGCGCGCCTCCCCTACCCTGGCCGAGCCGCCGGTCGCGCGCTCGTGCTCAAGCAGGCCCTCGAGGACATTGATCGTCGTCCCGAACGACGACACGGTCGCGCCGTTCTCGACCTCGCAGTTCCAGCCACCGTCTGACAGCTGCTCACCCAGGAGCCGGTCCACGAGCGGGGTCATGTCCACGCCGAAGTACGCGCCGGTCGCGACAGTGTTGCCGTTGATGCATGGCTCGACTTCGCCCTCGAAGAATCGATTGTCTGCCCAGGGGCTCTCGAATTCGGGATCCCTCCAGGTGATGTTGTCGCCGACGAGGCTCACGGCCTGCCGGACCGGCTCGCTCTCCGGGTCGAGCCCGAACCGCCGCAGGAGCTCCAGGACGTGGAACGTGTCCGTCCAGTCGTGCGACCACGGCCTGCCGCCCCACTGGCCGTCCGGGCCCTGGAGCGCCAGCAGCCGGGCGCCCCAGCCCTCCGTTGCGACCCGTGACCGCTCGGCGGCGATGACATCCGCCGGCTCGTGCGTCAGGTCCCGCATCACCTGCCAGCGGATCGCCGGATCGGAGTCGAGCAACCAATCGATGACGCTCAAGTCCTGCCTCCCGTCAACGAGGTTCCAGATCGTCGGTCGGCACATGCCTGCGCCCGAAGTCATCGCGGACAAGTCGGACGACAGCGATCGCCTGCCTCACGGCGGTTGCGGACTGCAATGGCGTCACAGGTGCGATGTCGTCCGGATACCGACTGTCCACCGCGAAGTCGGACAGGCTTGAGAGATCAGACAGCTGCTCCTTGACGCGCCAACCTGATGGAAGTCGTCGTCGAAGATCGTCGAGGTCGTGCGTCTTCGGAGCGTCGATCCCAGACAACGTGAGCGCGGCTTTCAGCGCCTTCTCGGCTGCCTGCTGAGCGTTGAACGCGACGATGCGCGGGCGAACGTGACGGCCAGGCTGGGATCTCGAAGCCTCCAGATCGCCGAGGGCGAAGCCGAGCCACATCAGGGCATCCCGCTCCCGGTCATCGCTCATAGACGACCACTCCGTCCCGCATCGCGCCGCCGATCGAGCTCCCACTCGTCGCGTGTCGCAGGTGGGCGGTCGAGGTCACGAGGATGTCCTTCGCGAACGGCATATCCCGGAGGAGGCGCCGTATGCCGATCCGCCGCCCCCGACGGTCGCGATCGTCATCGAAGACGACCAGGAGGTCGACATCGCTGTCCGGGCCGGCGTCACCACGAGCTTGCGAACCGAACAGGATCACTCGTGCCGGCTGATACGCCGTCACGATCGATCCGATGGCCTGCGGCCACGCCGCACGGATCTGCTCGTCGTGGATCGTGGCCGGTGCACCAAGCCACGGTCCAGCCGCGGCAGTCTCCGTCTCGGAAGTCTCTCGGGGCGACGTCGCACCAAGCCGCCAACGGGCAAGCTCGCGAAGCGCCTGACGCGGTACTCCGACCTTGAATCGCAACGGTCCTCGACGGGTCTCGCGAACGAGCAGGTTGGCGCTGATGAGACCGTCGACGGCGCGCTGGATGGACGAAAGCGGTCTACCGGTCGCGCGGGCGATCTCGGTCAGGGTCGCGCTCGTCGACTCGTCGATGACCAGGAGGACGGCTGCGGCAGACTCTGTGAGGATCGAACTCATCGCTGACAGCATCTACGCGAGATGCGTAACTGTCAAGAACGTACGCGTTGATTCAGGCGGGCCCCAGCGCCAACTCCAGGAAGGCGAGGACGTCGGCACGTTCGTCGATCAGCTTGTGGACCGGCTTGCCGACGCCGTGGCCGGCGTCCGTGTCGATCCGAATGACGATCGGCGCGTCGCCGGTCTGGGCCGCCTGCAGCGCGGCCGCGAACTTGAATGAGTGGCCCGGCACGACGCGGTCGTCGTGGTCGCCGGTGGTCACGAGGGTCGGCGGGTAGGAGACGCCCGCACGGATGTTGTGGAGCGGCGAGTAGGCCAGCAGCCAGCCGAACTGCTCCGGGTCGTCCGGCGAGCCGTAGTCGCTCGCCCAGCCCCAGCCGATGGTGAACAGGTTGAAGCGCAGCATGTCCATCACCCCTACTTCGGCGACGGCCGCACCCATGAGCTCCGGATGCTGCGTGATCGTGGCGCCGACGAGGAGTCCTCCATTCGATCGTCCGCTGATGCCGATCCGCCCGGCGCGCGTCCAGCCAGAGGCCGCCAGCCAGCGGAGACAGGCCGCGAAGTCATCGAAGACGTTCTGCTTGTTGGCCAGGCGCCCGGCGTCGTGCCAGGCCTTG
>Ga0315271_10002229_pt1 | contig 12088 bp, 9 predicted proteins | sample C3_top_MG_FD_204664 | JGI IMG/M metagenome (GOLD analysis project Ga0315271, IMG submission 204664) | Sediment microbial communities from Yellowstone Lake, YNP, Wyoming, USA - C3_top | ecosystem: Environmental > Aquatic > Freshwater > Lake > Sediment | place: USA: Wyoming | collected 2017-08-01
CCCCTCGTGGACTTCACGCACGACCTCGAGGCCATGGCGGCCGCGGTCACACCCAGCACCAAGATCGTGTTCGTCTGCAATCCCAACAACCCGACGGGGACCTACGTGCGGCCCGCGGAGGTCCGGCGGCTGGTCGAAGCCGTGCCGGACGACGTGCTGGTGGTCGTCGACGAGGCGTACATCGAGTTCGTCACGGCCGGCGACAGGGACGCCTCGCTGGACATCCAGAGGGACCACGACAACGTGGTCGTGCTGCGCACGTTCTCCAAGATCTACGGCCTGTGCGGCCTGCGCACCGGCGTCGGCATCTGCGCGTCCGAGGTCAGGGAAGCGATCGATAAGGTGCGCCAGCCGTTCAACGTCAATCTGCTGGGGCAGCTCGCCGCGATCGAGGCGCTCAAGCACCAGGACCAGGTGGCGGCGCGGCGCGAGACCAACGCCCGGCTGCGGCGGTCGATGGCCGACCGGCTCGCGGAGCGCGGCCGGCCGACGGTGGCGTCGGAGTCGAACTTCATGCTCGTCGGCATCGAGGGCCTGCGCGTGCCGCAGGACCAGGTGTGCGGCGAACTGCTCGCCCGCGGCGTGATCCTGCGCGACGGCAACGCGCTGGGGATCCCCGGCTGGGCGCGCGTGACCGTGGGTACGGAGGACGAGATCCAGTTCTTCCTCGAGAGGCTCGGCGCCCTCGAGACGGGAAAGGAGGCCTGAGGCCGTGGCAGGCGCCCAGGTGAACAGCCTCGCCCTCATCGGCGTGGGCCTGATGGGGGGATCGCTCGGCCTTGCGGCGCGCGAGCGCGCGGGGGTCGCCGAAGTGCGCGGCTTCAGCCAGACGCAGGCGACGCTCGACCTCGCGCTGGAGCGCGGCGTCATCACCACGGCGTGCGCCAGCCTCGAAGAGGCGTGCGACGGCGCGGACCTCGTCGTGGTCTGCACGCCCGTGCGCACCGTCGTGCAGCACGTGCGCGCGGCGCTCGCCGCGTCCGCGCCGCACACCGTCATCACGGACGTCGGGAGCACCAAAGGGCCGCTGATGCGGGCGCTCGCGCCCGAGGAGCAGAGGCGCTGCATCGGCGGGCACCCGCTGTGCGGCTCCGAGTCGGCCGGCGTGGCCAACGCCCGCGCCTCGCTGTACGCCGGCGCGACCTACTTCGTCACGCCCGGCGCGCACGTCGACGCCGACGCCTACCAGCTCCTGTACGCGTTCCTGGGCGACATCGGCGCGCGGCCCGTGGCGGTCGACCCGGAGGAGCACGACCGCGTCATGGCCGTGGTCAGCCATCTGCCGCACGTGCTGGCCAACGTGCTCATGAGCCAGGCGGGCCTGCAGGCCGGCGCGCGGGACGCGCTGCTCTCCGCAGGCCCCAGCTTCCGCGACCTCACGCGCATCGCCGGCACCAACCGGCGCGTGTGGACGGACATCTTCCTCGACAACCGCGCCGAGCTGCTCTCTGCCCTGGCGCAGTTCCAGGAGGGCCTGCAGGAGGTCCTCGAGGCTCTGGCCGCCGCCGACAGCGGGCGGCTGGGCGACACCATCGTCCGCGCGCGCGAGCAGCGCGAGCGCATGCTGGCCGCCGGCAAGCTCTCCGCCGAGGACCTGTACTCGATCATCATCCCGGTGAGCGACCGGCCCGGCGTGTTCAGCGAGATCATGGTCGCGCTGGGCGACGCCGGCATCAACGTCGAAGACCTCTCCATGTACCACATGAGCCCGGAGCTGGGCGGCGCGCTCACGGTCTACGTGCTCGGCAAGGAAGTCTGCACGCGCGCCACCCACGTGCTCGGGGCACTGGGCTACGAGGTGAGCGTGCGCGCGGAGGCGGACCCGGAATGACCGGTCCGCCTACGGTGGCCCGCTCGTGTACGCCGGAAGGAGGGTCGTCATGACCGTCGTCGCCATCGACGGGCCGGGCGGATCGGGCAAGAGCACGGTCGCTCGGCGGGTGGCCGAGCGGCTCGGGTACGTGTACCTGGACACCGGGGCCATGTACCGCGCCGTCGGGTTGCTGGCCACGGAGGCCGGCGCCGACTTGAGCGACGAGGCGGTCGTCGTGCCGATCGTCCGCGAGACTCCGTTGCACTTCGATGCCGGAGGCCGCCTGTGGGCCGACGGCCGGGACGTGAGCGGTGTCATCCGCAGCCTCGAGATGGGGCACGCCGCGTCGGTGGTCTCTGTGCTGCCCGGCGTGCGCAGCTTACTCGTGGAGCGCCAGCGTGAGCTGGGCGCGGCGGCGGACATCGTCATGGAAGGCCGTGACATCGGCACCAACGTGTTCCCCGGCGCCGAGGTCAAGGTGTTCCTCACGGCGCGCCCGGAGGTGCGGGCGGCGCGCCGTGCCGCGGAGCTGCGCGCCAAGGGCGAAGCGGTGGACGAGCAAGAGGTGCTGCGGGCCGTGGTCGAGCGCGACCGGCGCGACTGCGAGCGTGAGGTCGCGCCGCTGCGCCGCGCGGACGACGCCGTCGAGGTGGACACGTCGGAGCTGACGCTGGACCAGGTGGTCGACGCCGTCATCGACATCGTCAAGGGAAAGGTGACCCCATGATCCGTGTTTGGCGGTACCCTCTGGTCGGTCACGGCGACACTCGCCTGTACACGTTCCTGCGCTGGCTCGCGATCCCGTTCTTCGGCGGGCTGTACCGGTGCCGGGTGCGCGGCGCCGAGAACCTGCCGCAGTCGGGGCCGGTGATGGTCATCATGACCCACAAGGCCTTCTGGGACCCGGTGATCGCGGGGATGATCTTCGACCGGCCGCTGCGCTTCATGGCGAAGAAGGAACTGTTCGTCAACGGCGCCGCCGCGAAGTTCATCACGAGCCTCGGCGCCTTCCCCATCGACCGTGGCGCCGGTGACCGCGCCGCGCTGACGGGGGCTCTCGACATGCTCAAGCGGGGAGAGATGCTGCTCATGTTCCCGGAGGGGCATCGGCAGCGGTATCACGGGGTGGGCGACTTCCTGCCGGGCGTCGGCATGATCGCCCTGCGCAGCGGGGCGCCGGTCATACCGCTCGCCCTGGACGGGACGCAGGACATGCTGCGCGACGGCAAGCTCGGCCTGCCGGAGCTGCGGGGTCTGGTGGGTCCGCCGGTGGACCTGAGCGACATCACGACCAGGAACAGCAAGGCGTACCAGGAGGCCGCGCTGCGTATGCACGACGCCATGGCGGAGCTGTATGCGCGACTCTGACGACGTGAGCAGCGCCCGGCAGGGGTCGGCGTCCTACGACGAGGAGCCCGAGCGCAGCGCCGAACTGCGGCACGTGCGCGCCGGGGACCGCGACATCGTCGTGGCCCGCTACGCCGGCTACTGCTACGGCGTGGAGCGCGCTCTGCGCCTCACGGGTGAGGCGCTCGAGGGCGCGCCGGCCCCGGTGGCCACGCTCGGGCCCATCATCCACAACCCGAGCGTGGTGGGCAGCCTCAAGGACCGCGGTGTCGACGTGGTGGACCAGGTGGACGACGCCGCGGCCGGGACGCTGATCGTACGCACCCACGGCGTCTCTCCGGACGTGATCGAGCACGCGCACTCCCGGCGCCTCAACGTGGTCGACGCCACGTGCCCGTTCGTCTCCGTGGCGCAGCGGAAGGCTGCTGCCCTGCGCGAGGCCGGGTACGCCGTGGTGATACTCGGCGAGCGCGACCACCCGGAGGTGGTCGGCCTGCAGGGGTTCGCCGGAGCCGACGCCGCGGTGGTCGAGGATGCGTCGGGCCTGCCGCTGGAGCGTCTGCGGGGCAAGCGCGTGGGCGTGGTCGTGCAGACCACGCAGACGCGCGCCAACCTCTCCGCGCTCGCGGCCGCGCTCGCGCCGGTGGCGCGCGAGCTGCTCGTGTTCAACACCGTCTGCGACGCCACCGAGAAGCGTCAGACGGCGGCGTGCGAGCTTGCGGAGGACGTGGACGTCGTGGTGGTGGTCGGCGGGCGGAACAGCGCCAACACCGCCCGCCTCGCGCAGCTCTGCGCCGCCATCGAGCCGCGGACCCACCACATCGAGTCCGCGGCCGAACTGCTGCCCGAGTGGCTGGACGGGGCGCAGCGCATCGGTGTCGCCGCGGGGGCCTCGACGCCGGACGAGGAGATCGAGGCCACCGTCCGGGCGCTGCTGGACCTGTGCGGTGGCTGACGCGGCCGCCGCAGCCTGTGCCGGCGTCGTCGTGGCCGTCGCGAGCGACGCCGCGGAGCGCGGCGGCCTGCGCGCCGGCGACCGCATCGTCGAGCTGAACGGGGTCCAGCCGCTGGACGTCCTCGACGTGGAGGACGCGGCGGCCGACGGCGCCCTCTGGCTCAAGGTGCTCCGCGACGGGCGCCCCCTCGATCTGGCCGTGGCGCTCGAGCCCGGCGAGTGGCACGGCATCTCCCTGGACCGTGACGGCCTCGGCGACGAGGCGCGGACCTGCCGCAACCGCTGCAAGTTCTGCTTCGTCGACCAGGTGCCGACCGGCCTGCGGCCGGGACTCTCGGTCAAGGACGACGACTACCGCCTCTCGTTCCTGCACGGCAACTTCATGACGCTGACCAACCTGAGCGAGGACGACCTCGCGCGCATCGAGGAGCTGCGGCTCTCGCCGCTGTTCGTCTCGCTGCACGCCTGGGACGACGCCGCCCGGGTCCGCCTGATGGGGCGGGCGGCGGCCGGGTCCAGAGAGGTGCTCGAACGGCTCGCGGAGGCCGGGCTGGAGCTCCACCTGCAGGTGGTGCTGTGCCCCGGCTGGAACGACGGCGAGGTGCTCGCCGAGACCGTCGCGCGGACGGGGGAGCTCGAGGCGGTCGTCGACCTGGGCGTCGTGCCGGTGTCGCTCGCCGCCGAGGGCGACCTGAGGCGCGTCACCGTGGATGACGCCCGCAGGGTCCTCGGCGCGGTGGCCGCCTGGCAGCGGGACTTCGAGGCGCGGCGCGGCAGCGCGTTCGTGCACGCCGCGGACGAGTTCTACCTGCTGGCCGGCGAAGAGCCTCCCGCGGGCGACGCGCCGGAGCAGTACGAGAACGGCGTCGGCATCTGCGCCGCGCTGCTCGCCGAGGCCGAGGCCATGGCCGCGGCGTGGCGGGGCGACGCGAAGGGCGGGGAAGAGGCGGCCGGCGACCCCCCGCGGCCTCCGAGGCCCGACGTGAGCGGCGTGCGGCTCCTGACGGGCGCCGTCGCGCGACCGGTCGTGCAACGAGCCGCCGCGACGCTGGCCGCGGCCGGCGGCGTGCCCGTGAGGCCCTTCGCCGTCGAGAACGCACTCTTCGGGCCGCACGTGACCGTGACCGGCCTGCTCGGCGGGGCGGAAGTGCTCGAGGGGCTGCGGCGCGACCCGCTCGCCGCCGGCGAGTGGCTCCTCGCGCCCCGTGTGTGGCTGCCGGCCGACTTGGGACGCACGCTCGATGACGTCCCGGAGGAAGAGCTTGCGGCCGCCTGCGGCGGCCGTCTCGGCGTCGCCGAATCCTTGGGCGATGCGTTTGCTAGACTATCCAGATGACAAAACTCCCCATCATCGCCGTCGTCGGTTCTCCGAACGCCGGCAAATCCACACTCGTCAACCGCCTTACCGGCACCCGGGCCACCGTGGTCCACGAGACGCCGGGCGTCACGCGCGACCGCAAGGAGATCGAAGTCGAGTGGACCGGCCACCGGCTGCTCCTCGTTGACACCGGCGGCTACGACACCACCGAAGGCGCGCCGTTCGCCGGCCACATCCGCGAGCAGGTCGAGCACGCCATCGCGGCGGCCGACACGGTCCTGTTCGTCCTCGACGGGCGCACCGGCCCGCTGGCCGACGACTACGGCATCGCCGACGTGCTGCGCCGCACCGACGTCCCCGTCGTCGTGGTGGCCAACAAGATGGACGACCCGTCCAGCACGGCCACGGCGCCGGAGATCTACCAGCTCGGCCTGGGCGAGCCGCTCCTCTTCTCTGCCGTGCACGGCACGGGGAGCGGGGAGCTGCTGGACCGCCTCGTCGAAGTCACCGGCGCGGTCCTCGACGACGGCGAGGACGAGGCCCCGCCGGACGAGACGCCGGTGGCCATCGTCGGCCGTCCCAACGCCGGCAAGTCCTCGCTCTTCAACGCCATCGCCGGCGAGACGCGCACCATCGTCAGCGAGATCGCCGGCACCACACGCGACGCCATCGACAGCGTCATCGAGACCGACTCCGGCCGCTTCCGCTTCATCGACACGGCCGGCATGCGCAAGGCCGCCAAGGTCAGCGGCGTCGAGTACTACTCCTACCTGCGCAGCGTCCAGAGCCTGGACCGCGCGCACGTCGCGATCATCGTCGTCGACGCCACCATGCGCTTCGGCGAGCTCGACCTCTCCATCTGCACCGAGGCCACGCACCGCAACTGCGCCACGGTGATCGCCGTCAACAAGTGCGACATCGCCGAGCCGGACCTCGACGAGATCGCCGGCATCGCCAAGCGCAAGCTGCGCCAGCGGCCGCCGGTGATCGCCGTCTCCGCCGAGACACGCCGGGGCGTCAAGGAGCTGCTGCGCAAGGTCGCGGAGCTCGACGCGCTCTACGTCTCGCACATCTCCACCCGGGCACTCAACCGGTCGCTCGCCGAGCTGGCCGCCGACCGCGCCATGCCGCAGAAGCACGGCAAGCGCCTCAAGATGTACTACATCGCGCAGTTCGGCACGTCTCCGCCGCGCATCGCCATCGAGATCAACGACCGCACGCTGGTCACGCGCGACTTCGGCTTCTACGTGGAGAACCGGCTGCGGGCGCAGTTCGGGCTCGAGGGCGTGCCGCTCGTGATCGACTTCAAGGGTAAGCGGTGACCACCGCCGCCTACGTACTGGGCTTCGTCGTCCTGCTCGTGCTCGCGTACCTGTGCGGCTCGATTCCCTTCGGCGTGGTGATCGGCAAGCTGTTCTACGGGGTGGACGTGCGACAGCACGGCTCGGGCAACGTGGGCACCACCAACGTGTTCCGCGTCCTGGGCAAGAGGGCCGGGGTCGCCGTGCTGGTCTGCGACATGCTCAAGGGCTACATCCCGGCGGTCGTCGCCGCTTGGCTCTTCGGCCCCTGGTTCGCCATCTTCATCGCCGCCGCCCCGGTCGTCGGGCATATGTACTCGGTGTTCCTGAAGTTCAAGGGCGGCAAAGGCATCGCCACCGGCGCCGCCGTGGTGCTCGCTCTCGTGCCGCTCGTGTTCGCCGTCGTCTTCACGGTGTGGATCGTGCTGCTGCTGACCACGCGGTACGTCAGCGTGGCCTCGCTGACGGCGGCGACGCTCGTCCCCGTGCTCGCCGTCGTGCTCCAGGAGCCCCTGCCGTACCAGATCGCCGGAGTGCTGGTCGCACTCGTCATCTGGTGGGCGCACCGTGGCAACCTCAAGCGGCTTCGCGCCGGGCAGGAGCACCGCGTCAGGCTGCCCTGGAGCGGGGAAGGCCGGGCCACGCCCCACGGGCAGGGAGGAGGCTGACATGCGCGCCACGGTGATCGGCTCGGGCAGCTGGGGCAGCGGTTTCGCCCGCCTGCTGGTGCGTCGCGGCCACACGGTCGAGGTGCTGGCGCTGACGCGTGAAGAGGCCGCCGAGCTCCAGACGACGCACGAGAACCCGCACTTCCTGCCCGGCGTGCACCTGCCCGACGAGATCACCTTCACCGGTATGGACGACGCCGACCTCGCGCCGGCGGAGCTGCTGGTGTACGCGGTACCCACCCAGGCCATCCGCGAGGTCGCGCGCTGGGCCGCGCCGAAGCGCGCGGACGGCGCGCTCCAGCTCTCGCTGGCCAAGGGGTACGAGATCGGCTCGCTCAAGCGGCCCACGCAGGTGATCGAGGAGGAGACGGGGGCCGGCGCCGCCGCGCTCTCCGGCCCCAACCACGCCGAGGAGGTCAGCCGCGACATGCCCTCGGCCACGGTCATCGCCTGCTCCGACGAGGCGACGGCCGTGGCGCTGCAGGGCGCCGTCACCAGCGACACCTTCCGCGTCTACACCAACGACGACGTGGTGGGCGTGGAGTTCTGCGGCGCGGCCAAGAACCCCATCGCCGTGGCGGTCGGCATGTCCGACGGCATGGGCTTCGGCGACAACTCGCGCGCCAGCCTGATCACGCGCAGCATCGCCGAGATGACCCGGCTCGGGATGATCCAGGGCGCCCACATCGCCACCTTCACGGGCCTCGCCGGCATCGGCGACCTCATCGCCACCTGCACGTCGCGCCACAGCCGCAACCGGCTGGCCGGCGAACTGCTGGCCAAGGGCGCCTCGCCGGAGGAGGTCGAGCAGCAGGTCGGGCAGGTCGTAGAAGGCCTGCACACGGCGGTCGCGCTGCACGACCTCGCCCAGCGCCTCGGCATCGACATGCCCGTCACCGAGAACGTCTACCAGGTGCTCGCAGGCAACCGCACGCCGCAGGAGTGCGTCGCCGACCTCATGGGCCGCACGCCCAGGAGAGAGCGGCACGACGACATGTGAGCGCTCGTGCGGGGTCAAGGCCCCGGCGCGGGTGCCGCCGCGTTGCTGGCCGTCCGAGCCGTCTGGTAGACTTCTGCGGGCCCTTGGGGGCATCCCCTACCGCCTGCAACCACATCCAAACAGCCGGTTCGTCCGCGCTGTCCGTCGGAGGACTCACTTGGAAAAGCGCACTCACCTCTTCACTTCGGAATCGGTCACCGAGGGACATCCCGACAAGATCGCCGACCAGATCTCGGACGCGGTGCTCGACGCGATCTTCACGAACGACCCCTACGGCCGCGTCGCCTGCGAGACCATGGTGACCACCGGGCTCGTCGTGGTCGCCGGAGAGATCACCACCGACACTTACGTGGAGATCCCGAAGATCGTCAGGGAGACCGTGCGTGGCATCGGCTACGACAACGCCGCCTACGGCTTCGACTGCGACACCGCGGGGGTCATCACCTCCATCGACCCGCAGTCGCCCGACATCAGCCAGGGCGTCAACGAGGCGCTGGAGAAGCGCACCGACGTCAACGACGACGACGTGCTCGACACGCAGGGCGCCGGCGACCAGGGCATGATGTTCGGCTTCGCCTGCACCGAGACGCCCGAGCTCATGCCGCTGCCCATCGCGCTCTCGCACAAGCTCGCGCGCCGGCTGGCCGACGTGCGCAAGGCTGAGATCCTGCCGTACCTGCGCCCCGACGGCAAGTCCCAGGTCACGGTGCGCTACGAGGCCGGCAAGCCGGTCGAGATCGTCAAGGTCGTGCTCGCCACGCAGCATGCCGAGAGCGCCGACCTGCAGAGCATCATCTACCCCGACCTGCTCGAGCACGTCGTGGAGCCGATCCTGCCCAAGAACCTGTACGACGTGAACAAGCTCGAGGACATCACGGTCATCAATGCCACCGGCAAGTTCGTCATCGGCGGCCCCATGGGCGACTGCGGCCTCACCGGGCGCAAGATCGTGGTCGACACCTACGGCGGCTCCGCTCCGCACGGCGGCGGCGCCTTCTCCGGCAAGGACCCGAGCAAGGTCGACCGCTCCGGCGCCTACGCCGCCCGCTACGTGGCCAAGAACGTCGTCGCCGCCGGCCTCGCCGAGCGCTGCCAGGTGCAGGTGGCCTACGCCATCGGCGTCGCCCACCCGGTCTCGGTCATGGTCGACTGCGAGGGCACCGAGAAGGTCGAGCTCGAGGTCATCGAGGGGCTCATCAGGGAGCACTTCGACCTGCGTCCCGCGGCCATCTTGCGCGACCTGGACCTCCGCCGGCCGATCTACAGGAAGACGGCGGCTTACGGCCACTTCGGCCGCAACGACCACGACTTCACGTGGGAGCGCACCGACAAGGCCGACGCTCTGCGCGCCGCCGCCGGTCTCAAGGACTGACCCTGCGGCTCCGGGAAGACGGCGGCGCGGCTTGAGCTACGCCGCCGTCTTCCCGCTCGTCCGCACCCGGGCCTTCTCGGAGGCCTTCGACTACGAGGTGCCGCGCGAGCTGGCCGCGCGCGCCGTCCCCGGCGCCCTGGCCGCCGTGCCGCTGGGCGCCCAGACCGTCATCGGCGTCGTCCTCGCGGTGAGCGACACCACGTCCCACGAGGGACGTGTGCTGCCGCTGCGCGACGTGCTGCACGTCCCGCCGATCCCCGAAGAACTGCTCGGGCTCGCCCGGACCATCGAGCAGTACTACCTCACCTCCTTCGCCAACGCGCTCGCGCTCGTGTGTCCGCCGACCGGCGCGCTGAAGATCGTGCGCCAGTACGAGCTGACCGAGGCCGGCAGGGCGGCCGCGGACGCCGGAGAGGGTGAGCTCCTCGAGCTCGCCGGGCTCCGGCTCAGGAGCGGCCGTCTCACCCCGGCCGCCGAGCGCTACCGGCGCAAGGACTGGCTGCGCGTCTCCTACCGCGTGCACGTGGTGGGCGTCACGCCGCCGGGCCGCCTGCTCAGGCGCGGCGGCGACACGCCCTCGCGCCTGGGGGCACGCCAGCGCACGGCTCTGGACCTGCTGCGCGAGGCCGGCACGCTCGAGGAGCGCGAGCTGCGCGCCGCGAGCGGGCTCTCGGCGCAGGGCCTCGTGCGGCTGCTCGAGACCGGAGCCGTCGCGGTCGTCGATGCCGGCGGGGCCGAGGCGGGCGACGAGGCTGTGGGCGCCGCGCCGCCGCCGCCGTCGCCGCTCGACGTGGCCGCGCCCGCCGTGGCCCAGGCCGCGCGCCTCCAGGGCTGCGCCACGCTCGCGGACATCCCCGACCTGCTGGATGAGCAGCGCCGCGCGCTGCACGCCATCCTGTGCGAGACGCAGCCCGGCGACGAGGTCTTGCTGCACGGAGTCACCGGCAGCGGCAAGACCGAGGTCTATCTGCAGGCCGCACAGGCCACGCTCGAGGCCGGGCGCTCCGTACTCCTGCTGGTGCCCGAGATCGGCCTGACCGGCCAGACCGTGGCGCGCGTCAAGCGGCGCTTCTCCGGAGCCCGCGTCGCGGTGCTGCACTCGGGGCTGTCGGCGGGGGAGAGGCTGCTCGCCTACGCGGCCATCGCGCGTGGCGAGGTGCGCATCGTGGTCGGCGCGCGCTCGGCGGTGTTCGCGCCGCTGGTCGACCTCGGGCTGATCGTCGTCGACGAGGAGCACGACACCTCGTACAAACAGGACAACGAACCCGCCTACGACGCGCGCACGGTGGCTCGCCGGCGCGCCGCGGCCACCGGCGCCGTCGTCGTGCTGGGCTCGGCCACTCCGAGCGTGGAGAGCTTCGCGCGCGTGCCGCTCCACGCCGACCTCCGTCAGCGCGTCGACGGCTCGCAGCCGCCCAGGCTCGAGATCGTCGACATGCGCGACCACCACGGCGTGTTCTCGCCGGAGCTGGCCAAGGCGCTGACGGCCGCGGTCGACGCCGGCGACAAGGCGATCCTGTTCCTCAACCGTCGCGGCTACGCCTCGTACCTCGTCTGCGACCACTGCGGCCACACCTGGGAGTGCCCGCGCTGCGACGTGACGCTCGCCCTGTTCGGCAGCCACACGCTGCGCTGCCGTACGTGCGGGCACACGGAGGCGCCTCCGACGGTGTGCCCGGCCTGCGGCAGCACCGACCTGGTCCGGCACGGGTTCGGCACCGAGCGCCTGGAGCGCGAGGTCCGTCTGCTGCTGCCGGGGGTCGAGCTGCTGCGCCTGGACTCCGACGTGGCGGGGTCCTACGCGCGCCTCCAGCAGGTGCTCGGCAGCTTCGCCGAGCCCGGCGCCAAGGTACTGATCGGCACGCAGATGATCGCCAAAGGGCACCACTTCCCGGACGTGACGCTCGTGGGCGTGGTCAACGCCGACCTCACGCTGCACTTCCCGGACTTCCGCGCCGAGGAGCGCACGTTCTCGCTGCTGATCCAGGTCGGGGGGCGCAGCGGCCGCGGCGACCGGCCCGGCCGCGTGGTCGTCCAGACTCTGGACCCGGAGGCGCGGCCTATCGCGCTCGCGGCCGCCGGCAAGGAGGAGGAGTTCTACGCCGGGGAGCTCGAGCGCCGGCGGGAGCTCGGCTACCCACCCGCCGGCTTCCTCGTGGGTCTCGACCTCTCCGGGACCTCCAGAGAGAAGGTGGACGTGGCGGGGCGGTTCACCGCCGACCGGCTCACCGCCCGGCTGGGAGAGCTCGCCCAGGTGCTCGGCCCCGGCCCTCTGTGGCGCGAGCGGGGCCGCCATGCCTGCAGGCTTGTCATA
>Ga0315271_10002230_pt1 | contig 12084 bp, 5 predicted proteins | sample C3_top_MG_FD_204664 | JGI IMG/M metagenome (GOLD analysis project Ga0315271, IMG submission 204664) | Sediment microbial communities from Yellowstone Lake, YNP, Wyoming, USA - C3_top | ecosystem: Environmental > Aquatic > Freshwater > Lake > Sediment | place: USA: Wyoming | collected 2017-08-01
ATCGCAACCCTCGCCGGCGGGATCCGCAGAGGCCCCGGCCAGGGCGACCTCGCGCTCCTCGACGCCGCCGACGTCGGTGGTCCCGGCGCTGCCTCCGCCCCGGTCGTCGCCTGCTGGGAGGGCCGCATCGTCGGTGTGGGGCCCCGTGACCGCGTGGAGCAGGGCCTCGAGCTGAGCGGCTTCGCGCTGTCGCGGTTCGTGCGCATCGACGCGGACGGCGGGGTCGTCACCCCGGGTCTCGTGGACCCGCACACTCACCTGCTGTTCGCCGGGTCCCGTGAGGGCGAGCTGGTCATGCGCCAGCGGGGCGCCGGCTACATGGACATCCTCGCCGCCGGCGGCGGGATCCTGTCCACGGTCGCGGCCACGCGCGCCGCATCCGCCGAGGAGCTGGCCGCCCACGGCCGCCGCTGGCTGGACGAGATGCTCCGCCACGGCGTGACCACCATCGAGGCCAAATCCGGCTACGGGCTGGACCTCGCCACCGAGCTCCGCCTCCTCGAGGTTGCCCACGAGCTGGGCAAGGAGGGCCCGATCGACGTGGTGCCCACGTTCCTCGGGGCCCACGCCGTCTCGCCGGAGTACCGCTCCCGCCCCGACGGCACCGAGGCGTACGTGCGGCACGTGATCGAGGAGCAGTTGCCCGGCGTCGCGGCGCAGGGTCGGGCCCGGTCCTGCGACGTGTTCTGCGAGCAGGGCGTGTTCACCGCCGACCAGAGCCGCCGGATCCTCCAGGCCGCCGCCGGCTACGGGATGGCGATCCGGCTCCACGCCGACGAGCTGGCACCATCGGGCGGCGCGGAGCTGGCCGCTGAGCTTGGCGCCCTCTCGGCCGACCACCTCCACGTCCCGTCGGACGAGGGGCTGGCTGCGATGGCCGCGTCGGCGGACGGCCCGACCCCGACGGTGGCGACGCTGCTCCCGGCGACGACCTGGTTCCTGATGACGGACGAGGCCGCTCCGGCCCGCCGGTTCATCGATGCCGGCGTCCCGGTGGCCCTGGGCACGGACTTCAACCCCGGAACCTCGCCCACGCCGAACCTGCCGCTGGTGATGACCGTGGCCTGTCTCGAGATGCGCCTGTCGCCGGCCGAGGCCCTGGCCGCGGTCACGATCAACGCCGCGCACGCCGTGGGTGTCGCGGACCAGGCGGGCTCGATCGAGCCCGGCAAGGCCGCCGACCTCGTGATCTGGCGGGCGTCGTCCGTGGCGCAACTCCCCTACTGGGTGGGCGCGGACCTCGTGGACGTGGTGGTGAAGCGCGGCCGCGTGGTTCACCGGCACGGCGCCTGACCGGTCCCCGGGCTACCAGACCGGGGCAGGCCCCGCGCAGGCGGCCGCCGAGCCTACCCGACGAGGGCCGCGACCAGCAGCAGCTGCCCCAGGTGGTACGTGACGATCACCGCGACCCGCAGCCCGCGCGCTCCGCGGTCTGACCCGGCCGCCGGCGCCCGGAAGCGACCCCAGCCCAGCATCGAGTCCGAGGCGACGAACAGCCAGGCGCCCAGGATCGCCGCCGGCAGCCCGGTCCTGGTGGCCGCGACTGCCATCGCCATGATCGCGGCCAGGTAGACGGCGACCGGGACGCCCAGCCCCGTCCGGTGGGCCGCCGTCACCAGCACCCTGCCCACGGTGACGGCGAGGAGCACGGCCATCGCAAGGCCCACCACGAGCCACGGAACCATGCCCGGCAGTTGGGCGAAGGCGCCCAGGTACGCCAGGTGGGCGAGGAGGAACGCGACGAGGCCGCCAACGAAGCGCCCCGGCGGAAGCAGCAGCACGTCGCCGGCGAGCGACGCCGCAAGTGCCGCGACGAGCCACGGCCGCACGTCGGCGCCGGCACCCGCACCGGCAGGCCACGCGAGCACGGCCGCGAGCAGCGCGAGGAGGACCGCCGGCTTCGCGACGCGCTCCACGGCGCGTGCCCGCGGGCTGTCAGACCAGACGGCGGCCCAGTCGACGACGGCTGCGATCGCGGCGACGGTGAGCAGCGCTGCGGGGAGTGGTTCCACCTGTCAGGCCTTGCCGCGCGACTCCAGCAGGACCGTGGTCGTCTCGGGCGGCAGGCTGGACAGCGTGACGGACAGCTTCGCCTGCACCGTGGGCGTCGCGCCCATCTCGTGCAGGAACTTGGCCATCGCCTCGTCGCAGTCGGCCTCCTCCTCGCACACGGGCATCGGCACCACGATCTTGGGGTCGAGCTGCGCCACCAGGGCTGCGGCCTTCGTCGCCGTGAGCGCGCCGCCGATGGGCACGCACGCGATGTCCACGCGGCCGATGTCGCCGAGCTTCTCCTCCGTCAGCTCGTGCCCGATGTCGCCGAGATGGATCGTGTGGATCCCGTCGACCTCGCTGACGAATGCCGTCTGGCGGCCGCGATCGGCGCCCCGGGACCCGTCGCGGTACGTCCGCACGCCCGTGAGCAGCACGTCGTGGACCTCGTACTCGCCCGGCCCGTCGAGCACGAACGCCGCCTCGAGGCTGGTGGGGATCACCGTGCTGCCGTCGCGGGACAGCTTGCCGGTGGTCTTGCGGGTGGTCGGGGTGTCGTCGGGGTGGCTGAAGGTGACGACATCACCGGTGATGCCACGGCCGGTGGGGCCGACGACCGACCCGTAGGGGTCGTTGACGACCACGGCTTCCTTGCCGCGCAGCCGGATGCAGGTTCGTCCGTACCAGGTGAGCTCCATGCGGCCGATTCTTGCACAGGCTTCCCTGCGGCGGGTTGCGCGGCGGCGCCCGGTGCGAGGCGACGAACCCGGGACAACGAAAAGGACCGGAGACGCCTGCCCAATCGGCATCTCCGGCCCCGAGGGAGGGAGGATGGAACCTGAGGGTTGTTCCACGTCGAACCATAGGCAAGTCCTGATTCAGCCCCGACCCGCCGAACGGTTAAGAAACGCACATCTGGCGCGAGGAACCTTCACCTCAGGCGATCGTGTGCGGGGCGCATGGCACAATCGCCCGCCATGACATCCCCCTCCCGCCTCACCGGTGCCCTTGTCGCCGCCCTCGTGGTGATGCTGGTCGCCGCGTGCGGCACATCGTCACCTTCTGCGGCGCTGACGCCAACCCCTGCACCTGCCGGATCGCCCGCCGCAGCCATCTGCGACGAGGCCGTCGCCGGCAGTCCGGCTACAACCCAGGCTCCCGGTGATCCGGATGCCGCCACCTACGCCGGGATCGAGGCGCAGGTCCAGGAGCTGCGCGGCATCACGGCCACCACGCCGATCGCGCGCGGCGTCCTCGATGCCGCCGGCCTGTGCACGTACCTGCGCGGCGTCCTCCGCCGCGAGAACCCGGAGGAGCAGAGCCTGGCCTCCGAGAAGCTGCTCAAGCACCTGCTGCTCATCCCGGCGAACACCTCACTGAACCAGCTGTACCTGAACCTGTACGCGAGCCAGGCCATCGGGCTCTACGACAACATCGACAAGCAGATGTACGTGGTTTCCAGGGGCGGTGCGATCGGCCCCGCGGAGGAGGTCACCTACGCCCACGAGTTCACGCATGCGCTGCAGGACCAGGCCTTCGACCTGACGACCTTCAGGGGCACGACACCCGACCAGGGCGACCGGAAGCTCGCGCGAACGGCACTGGCCGAAGGGGACGCGACGCTGCTCATGACCCTCTGGGAGCAGCAGCACCTGTCGCCGGATGAGCTCCTCCAGACCGCGGGCACGGCCGACCCCGCGACGCTGGCCGCACTCCAGTCGCTCCCGGCGATCATCAAGGATCCCCTGATGTCCGTGTACCTGACCGGCCTGACCCCCGTCCTGGCGGCATACGGCAAGGGCGGCTTCAAGGCCGTGGACGACCTGTACCGGAACCCGCCCGATTCCACCGAGCAGATCCTCCACGCTGGCAAGCTCGCGTCGCGCGAGGCGCCGGTGACGGTGACCATCCCCGACGACCTCGGCACCCGGATGGGCGATGGCTGGACGGTGTCGATGCAGGACACCCTCGGCGAATTCCAGCTCGAGATCGTGGCGCGCGAGGGTGGGGCGTCCGAGCCTGGCGATGCGGCTGCCGGCTGGGGCGGGGACCGGATCGCGCTCCTCGAGGGGCCGGGCGGCGAGACTGCCGTCGTGCTGGACACCGCCTGGGACACCACCAAGGACACCGACGAGTTCGCGGCCGCTATCGAGGCGACGGCGGTCAAGCTCAACGCGGCCGGCCGTTCGGCGAAGGTGCTGCGCCCGGGCGAGAACCGCGTGGTGCTGGTCTCGGCCGAGACCGCCGACGCCATGGGGCGCCTCGCGAAGGCGCTGGGCCTGGCCGGGTAGCGCGGCCGCGCGCGGCTAGGTCCGTCACGGAGCTGGCCCCTGGGGCGCTTGACACGTACGTGTGTCACCAGCGCGCCCAGTGAGCGTGGAGTGCTCGCCAAACCCGGGGTTTGGGGCCGTGCCCATGCACGCGATGGCCGCGGGTGACTCGCAGCTGGGTCGAGACCCCGGGAAGGGTCTCGCCAGGAACCGAAGGGTCTCGCCAGGAACCTACATCTGCTCGGGCGTCGAGATCCCCAGCAGGCCCAGCGCGTTCGCCAGCGTGACCTTCGTGGCCAGCGCCAGCGCCAGGCGGCGCGCGGAGCGATCCGGCTCCGCGAGGTCGATGACCCGCGCGTCCCGGTAGAACGCGTGGAACTGGGTGGCCAGCTCCGTGGCGTAGGCCGTGATCCCCTGGGTCTCCTCGGCCAGCACCGCGTCCTCGACCACCTCGGGCAGCCGGGAGACGGCGCGCACCAGGGCGCCTTCGGCCTCGCCGGCCAGCAGCCCATCGACGCCGTCGGCCGGGGCGAGTCCGGCTTCGGCGGCCTTGCGCAGGATCGATGCGATCCGGGCGTGCGCGTACTGGACGTAGTAGACGGGGTTCTCGGCCGACTGCTTCTTCGCCAACTCGATGTCGAAGTCGATCTCCACGTGCGCCGCGCGTGAGGCGAAGAACCAGCGCGCGGCATCGGTCCCCACGGCATCGAGCAGGTCATCGAGCGTCACGAAGGTGCCGGCCCGCTTCGACATCGACACCTCGACGCCGTCCATCACGAAGCGCACCCAGCCGATGAGCAGCACCTGGAAGTGCTCCGGGTCGTAGCCCATCGCCTGGGCGGCGTTCCGGTTCCGGGCCACCGTCCCGTGGTGGTCCGCGCCCCAGATGTAGATCAGGTGGTCGAAGCCGCGGCTGAACTTCTCGGTGACGTAGCCGATGTCGGCCGCGAAGTACGTCGGGCGCCCGTCGGCCCGGTAGACGACGCGGTCCTTGTCGTCGCCGAAGGCCGTCGAACGGAACCAGAGCGCGCCGTCCTGCTCGTAGACCTGTCCCGCCTCGCGAAGCCGGTCCACGGCGCGCTCGACCCAGCCCTCGTCGTGGAGGGACGCCTCGCTCTTCCAGACGTCGAACTGGACGCCCAGGCGCGCCAGGCTGGCCTCGATCATCGCGCGGACGCGCTTCGATGCCCAGGCGCCCACCGCGGCGGCCGTGTCCGCGCCGTCAGTGGTTGCGGCGGTCGCCGCGGCCCAGACGTCGTCCGGCAGGTCCCGTGCCAGCTCCTCGACGTAGGCGCCCTTGTACCCGTCCTCGGGCACGGGCTCGCTGCGGCGGATGGCTGCGACCGAGGCGCCGAGGTGGTCGATCTGGGTTCCGGAGTCGTTGAAGTAGTACTCGCGCGTGACCTCCTGGCCGCCCGCTTCGAGCACGCGGCACAGCAGGTCCCCGACGAACGCGCCGCGCGCGTTGCCCACCGTCAGCGGGCCGGTCGGGTTCGCGGACACGAACTCCACGTTGACGCGGCGCGGGTTCACGGCGGGGATGCGGCCCCAGGCGTCGGGTGCGCCCAGAACCCTGGTCACCATCGCCTCGTACGCGGCGTCCGTCACGCGGAGGTTGAGGAAGCCCGGGCGCGCGACCTCGGCGGAGGCGATCAGGCCATCAGCGGCGTCTGCCCGGAGCGCCGCGGCGAGCGCTTCCGCAATCTCCAGCGGCGAGCGGCGCAGCGGGCGCGCCAGCTTCATGGCCAGGTTCGTGGCAAAGTCGCCGTGCGTCGGGTTCGATGGTCGCTCGATCTCCACCACCGGGACGGGCGCGCCATCCTCGAGCGCGGACAGGCTGCCGGACTCCACGGCGGCTACCCAGGCGCGCGAGACCGCGGCTCGAACCCTGGCCCGGATGGCGTCGGGTGTGGCAGCGGGGTCTGCGGGGCTGGGCACGAGGGACCTCCGGGGCAGGATGTGGCGGGAATGCTGCCTCATCCTAGCCGAGGCCCCCGGAAGCCCGGCGCCGGTCGCGTCCCAAAGGTCCTGGGACCACCGGTGCACGGGCGCACCATCTTCTGGGGATCCGACGCGTTACATGGGGGGTCATGACACGTGGAGAAGGCCAGTCAAGTGACATTAGTGGTAGTACCGTCCCGCGTCCGGCACTAGTACAGTCGGCAACAAGGCGGTGGTACCCACTGCCGTCAGGCAATCATCCCGCCACCTCATGCCGGCGGGGCGCATTCATCAAGGCAGCGGAGAGCAGATCGCCCGTCATGCCCTCGTCTCGGGGATCGGAGGTCACAAGATGCGTCGTTGGGGTTTGAACCCGCGCCGGGGGGCGCAGGCTCGAAGGCGAGTCGTCTTCAGCTGGACGGCTCTCCTTGTCATGTCAATTGGTCTTCAGTACGGAGTGGCCATGGCGCCAGCTCCGGTGCTCGCGGTCCACAACGAGGGCCTGTTCGAGCTCGATGGCAACGCGGTCGACACGGTCGCCCCTGGCGACGACTGGAATTCCACCAACAACGCTGAGGCCACGGTCTTCATCGGTGCCAACAAGGAGGACGCGGCCCACGACACCACGTACTTCACCTCTGGCGGGTCGAAGGACGTCAACGACATCTCGCAGTGGAAGTACACCGCCAACGACATCGCGCCCGACAAGGACCAGATCCTCGACGCTTACGCCGCCGCCTACCAGAAGAATGGCGATACGTTCGTCTACTTCGGTGCCGACCGGTTCGACGGCTCGGGTGATGCGTTCATCGGGTTCTGGTTCGTCCAGAGCAAGCTCAGCCTCGATGGCAATGGCGGTTTCAACGGTGTCCACAAGGACGGCGACATCCTCGTCGTCTCCGACTTCACCAACGGTGGCTCGGTCTCACAGATCGACGTTTACGAGTGGCTCAACGGCGCCCTGAAGCTGAAGGACAGCGGCGCCACGTGCGATGTCCCGGGAGCCGAGCAGGCCTGCGCCGAGGTCAACAAGTCCGAAGAGACGGCTCCATGGCCGTTCCTCAACAAGACCGGCGCCACCAACTTCGCTGCCGGGGAGTTCTACGAGGGCGGTGTCAACCTGGACACCATCTTCGGCGGCGATGCCCCCTGCTTCTCGAGCTTCCTCGCCGAGACCCGTTCGTCGCAGTCCACGACAGCCCAGCTCAAGGACTTCGCGCTCGGCAGCTTCAACACCTGCAAGCCGCCCGCGATCGACACCCAGGTCAGCAAGACCAATGTCGACTTCGGCGGCACGGTGTCCGATACCGCGACCCTGAGCGGCAATGACGGCCCGGTCACCGGGACCGTCAAGTTCTACGTCTGCGGCCCCGAGGCCACGGCTCCGGACTGCTCGACCGGCGGAACGCAGGTTGGCGGCGCCGTGACGATCGCCGGAGGCACGGCGACGTCGGCGGACTACACGGTTGGCCTCACGGCCGCCGCGTCCGGTCGCTACTGCTGGCGCGCCGTGTACACACCTGATGCTGCCTCGCAGTACCTCGCTGGCAGCCACACGAACACGACGACCGAGTGCTTCAAGGTCGACCCGGCGACGATCGCCATCACCAAGACCGCCAGCCCGGTCGGCCCGGTCAACGCCGGCGATGAGATCGGCTTCGACATCACCGTGAAGAACGAGGGCACGCAGACGACGCTCGGCATCAACGCCAGCGACACCCTGCCTGCGGGCATCTCCTGGACCGATGACGACCCAACGGGCAGCACCACGGGCCTGTCCTGCTCGATCGCGAGCGGGGTCCTCACGTGCACGAAGCCGAGCCTCGCGGCGGGCGCCTCCTTCACCGTCCACATCCACGGCATGACCGACGCCGCTGACTGCGGCACGGTGGAGAACTCCGCCAGTGTGGGGACGTCCAACGACGGCTCTGACACGGCCAAGGACTCGGTCGTCGTCAACTGCCCCATCATCGTCATCACCAAGGTTGCCGACGCCACATCCGTGAGCGCCGGTGAGCCCATCGGCTTCACCGTCAAGGTGGAGAACACCGGCAAGGGCACCGCGAAGGGCGTCACGGTCAGCGACCCGCTGCCCACGGGCACCGGCATCAGCTGGAGCGAGGATCCCGACGCGGCCGGCTGGTCGATCTCGGGCGGTAACCTGGGCTTCGGTCCGGTCGACCTCGCCCCGGGCGACAGCAGCTCGGTGCACATCTCGAGCGACACGACCGAGGACTCCTGCAAGCTCTACGACAACACGGCCTCCGTCGAGTGGACCAACAAGGGCACCGGCGACGCGAAGGCGTCCGTCGAGGTCCTCTGCCCGGACATCACGGTCGTCAAGACCGCGGTGAAGTCCCCGGTCAACGCCGGTGACCCGATCGCGTTCGACATCACCGTGTCCAACTCCAACGCAGCCGGCACCGGCACGGCGTACGGCGTCACCCTCAACGACCCGCTGCCCAACGGCATCACGTGGTCCGAGGACAGCGCCGCCTGCTTGATCACCGGCACGGGCGACGACCAGGTGCTCGACTGCAACTGGGACTCCCTGGCCAAGGGCGCGAGCGCCACGGTCCGGATCTCCGGGACCACCTCCCTCGCCGTCTGCGGCAACGTCCCGAACACGGCCACCGTCTCGGCTTCCAACGAGCGGCAGGCCGACACTGACGACAACAGCGACTCGGCGACCGTCGTGGTCGACTGCCCCGACATCAAGGTCGTCAAGACGGCCGGGACCAGTGAGACCGTCCAGGCCGCCGATGGCACGACGCTCACCGTCGAGTCCTCGACCGACAACGTCACCTACAAGTACGTCGTCACCAACACCGGCAACGTCCGCCTGGTCGACGTCACCGTCTCTGACGACTACGGCACCACGACCAACCCGGACGACGACTTCGACGTGACCGTCTGCGAGGACGAGGAGGGGATCGCCCTTACGGCGCCCTTCGGACTCGATGCCGGCGCGTGGATGACCTGCTTCAAGGTGTTGGACGTGTCGCAGGACACCACGAACATCGCGACTGCCGCCGGCGCGAGCGTCGGTCTAGGGACTCCGGTCTCCGCAACCGACGACGCGAAGGTCAGGATCGTCGGTCCGGCCATCACCGTGCTCAAGACCGCCGGCGCTTCGGCCGGCTCCCAGGCGGCTGACGGGGCCACTTACGTGACCGAGGACTTCGCTGGCAACGTCACCTACGTGTACGTGGTCACGAACACCGGGACGACTCCGCTGGTCAACATCAGCCTGGTCGATGACAAGCTCGGCGCGATCACCTGCCCGGCGACCAGCCTGCCGGTGGACGACGACGAGACCGACAACCACATGATGACCTGCACGGCGACCACTCGGGTCTCCGTGGACACGGAGAACATCGGGACCGCGACCGGCTTCTCGCCGGCCGGCACCCGGAAGGACGCCAGCGACCCCGCACTCGTGGACGTCGTCACGCCGAAGATCACCGTCGTGAAGACGGCCGGCAGCGCGGCTGACAACACCACGCTCTACACCAACGGCGGCGACGTCACGTACACCTACCTCGTGACCAACACGGGCGACGTGGCCCTAACGAACGTCACGCTCAGCGACAACAAGCTCGGCGCGATCAGCTGCCCGGCGACGAGCCTGGCGGTCAACACGAGCATGACCTGCACCATCAAGGCGCCGGTCACCGTGGACACCACCAACATCGCCACTGTCACCGGCGAGACGCCGCACGCCAAGGTGTCGGACTTCGACGACGCCGTCGTCAAGGTTCGCCACGCGTCGATCGTCAAGACCAACGACACCGAGGGCAAGGTTGCCCCGGGATCGACGGTTGGCTACACCCTGACCCTCACCGTCCATAACGGCCCCATCCCGGCGATGACGGTCACGGACCTCCTGCCGGCCAACTTCGGGGCCCCGTCGGCCATCTCCGACGGCGGCACCTACGACACGGCCAGCCGGACGATCACCTGGCAGCTCGCCAGCGTGGCCAACGGCGAGACGCTGACCTACACCGTCGTGATTGCCACGACGACGCAGGGCGGCACCTACACCAACACCGCCACCATCACCGACGGCCCGTGCGTCGCCGAGGCCTGCTCGGATGACTCGGTCGTCCCGGTCTGGCGCGTGGCCATCGACAAGGCCAACAACACCACCACGCCGGTGAAGGAAGGTGCGGACGTCGTCTACACCCTGACCTTCGCCGTCCAGAACGGTCCGATCACCAGCATGGTCGTCACCGACACGCTGCCGGTCCAGATGGTCAATCCCCGCAACTTCAGCGTCGCCCCCGTCTCGATCGTGGGCCAGGTCATCACCTGGAACCTGAAGAACGTCGCCGACGGAAGCACGATCACCTACACCGCCAGCGTTGCCGTCGGCACGCCAAGCGGCAGCTACAAGAACGTCGCGGTCATCACCGAAGGCCCGTGCGTCGGTGGTGAGTGCGACGACGACTCGGTCGTCAACACGTCCGAGGTCGAGGAGGAGACGGGTACCCCGGAGATCACGCCCACGCCGACTCCGAAGGTCACGCCTCCGCCGACCGACGCGGTCTCGAGCGAGCCCTCCCAGCCCGACAACAGCCTGCTCTACCTGGTGTTCGCCATCCTTGGCCTCGTGGTGGTGCTCGGGGTCGTGACCCCGATGCCGGCACGGGCCCGGAGGAGGGACCGCCGCAACTAGCCCATCACGGTAGGAACTGCCGCCCTCCCGGGGTCAACCTGGACGGACGGCAGCCCTGCCGGACCTGAACCTGGGGTCCCCGAGACCCGGACGGGGCGCGCCGAAGCCTGAGGCGCGCCCCGTCCGCACGCCAGGCCCGGATCATTCGTCTCTCGCTGTCGGTGCGGGTTCGCACCGGTATTGGGTTGTGACCCCTGTCGCGTGCGCGACAGGTGCGGTTAGGGGACTATGCAAGGGACAAACGGACCAGTACTTTAGTCATTCCTCGGGTAGTACCGAGGGGTCGCTGCGGTCGCCCAGCTGGCGGTCGTGACCACATGAGGGTCCCCGAGACCCGGGACGGGACGCACGAGCCTGAGTGGCCCCGTCTGCCCCAATCTCGGCGGACCGGCAACAAGGATCGACGCGAGCCCAATCGGGCCCCCGGGCGATCCACGAGGGAAGAGGCTCGGGGTCCAGGTCGTGCGGACACAGGCCATCCGCCGCACACCACACGTCAGTAGGGAGAGAACAGGCCCACCATGAAGAGGTATCAATTCGGCGCCCTCATCGCCGCAGGACTTCTGCTCGCGGCGTTCGCGGGCAGCGCCTCCGCGGGCGCGGGCACCACGGTCCCTTGGAACGGCGTAAACGGTTGGCCGGTCAAGGAGGACTGTCAGGGCTCGAAGCCGGGCGAGATGCTCTGGATCTACACCGGCAATTCGGACTCCGCCGTCATCCTGACGATGAACGGTGACACGTACACCGGCGCGCAGCAGGGCAACGGCAATGGCTCCTGGCACATCGTCACGCCGTACGCGACGACCAAGCCAACTGCCTCCGTCGAATACTTCGGTGCGTTCGATGCGGGCACACTGACCATCAGCCACGGCTGCCCGGGCGACCAGCCGACGGCGACCGCCACCGCAACGGCAACGGCAACGGCAACGGCCACCGCAACGGCGACCGCGACTGCCACCGCGACCGCGACTGCCACCGCGACCGCGACTGCCACGGGCACCGCCGAGGCCACGGGGACGCCCAATACCCCGGCCACGGCCAAGCCGACGCCAAACGGCAGCATCGCAGGCGAGACCGGCACGCCTGAGGTGACCGACCCCGGCGTGACCCCGCCGTCTACCGACACCATGGGTGGCAGCGGAAGCTCGACCACCGGCGGTGGCTGGGGACTCGCGATGCTCGCCCTCGGCGGGCTCGCCGCCC
>Ga0315271_10002231_pt1 | contig 12083 bp, 12 predicted proteins | sample C3_top_MG_FD_204664 | JGI IMG/M metagenome (GOLD analysis project Ga0315271, IMG submission 204664) | Sediment microbial communities from Yellowstone Lake, YNP, Wyoming, USA - C3_top | ecosystem: Environmental > Aquatic > Freshwater > Lake > Sediment | place: USA: Wyoming | collected 2017-08-01
CCTCGGGCTGCCCGGGGTGCTGCCGGTGCTCAACCGGCTGGCCGTCGAATACATAGTCCGCACCGGGGTCGCCCTGGGCTGCGCCATCGCCCCGGTCAGCCGCTTCGCGCGCAAGAATTATTTCTACCCCGACCTGCCCAAGGGCTACCAGATCTCCCAGTACGAATTGCCCGTCTGCTCGGGAGGCGGGGTGGCGATCGGGACGGGCGCGGCGGCGCGCACGATCGCGCTGACGCGCATCCACCTCGAGGAGGACGCGGGCAAGCTCATCCACGGCGACAATCTTGGCGATCCGCGCCAGAGCTTCGTCGACCTGAACCGGGCCGGCGTCCCGCTGATGGAGATCGTCAGCGAACCCGTGCTGCGCTCGCCCGCGGAGGCGCGGGACTACCTCGTGGCATTGCGCGACATCGTCGTCCACCTGGGCGTCTGCGACGGGAACATGGAGCAGGGAAGCTACCGCTGCGACGCGAACATCTCGCTGCGCCCGCGCGGTCAGGAAGCGCTCGGGACGAAGGTCGAGCTCAAGAACATGAACTCTTTCCGCTACGTCCAGCAGGCTCTGGAGTACGAGATCGCGCGGCAGGAGTTGCTCCTCGACGAGGGGGGGCGCATCGTGCAGGAGACGAGGCTCTTCGACCCGAAGGCGGGAACGACGCACTCGATGCGGCGCAAGGAAGAGGCGCACGACTACCGGTATTTCCCCGACCCGGACCTTGTGCCGCTGACGATCGACGCGGCGTTCGTCGATCGCGTCGCGGCCGCCCTGCCCGAGCTGCCCGCAGCCAGGCGCCGCCGCTACGTGGAGTCGCTCGGCCTGCCCGAGTACGACGCCGGCGTCCTGACGGCCGACCCGGCGCTGGCCGCCTGGTTCGAGGCCGCGGTGGCCGCGTTCCCCCAGCCCAAGACGGTCAGCAACTGGGTGATGGGCGAGCTGCTGCGTCTGCTGCGCGATGCCGGCCGAGACGCGCGCGACTGCCCGGTGCCGCCGGCGGAGCTCGCCGCGCTGCTCGCGGCGGTCGAGGCCGGGTCGGTGACGCGCGCGCTGGCCAAGGGCGCCCTCGAGACGATGTTCCGCGAGGGGAAGCCGGCGGCCGCGGTCCTCGCGGCGCTGGGGCCGGCCCAGCCCGGCGGGGGCGACGAGCTGGCAGCGCTGGCCGACCGCGTGGTGGCGGAGAACCCCGACAAGGTCGCGGGCTACCGCGGCGGCAAGGTCAAGCTTTTCGAGTTCTTCGTCGGCCAGGTCATGCGGGCCAGCGGCGGGCGCGCCAACCCGGACGAGATCCGCCGCCTGCTCCGCGACCGACTCGATACATGATCTGCCCGCGGTGTGGATCCCGCCTCCCTGAAACCGCTTCCGAGTGCTCATCCTGCGGCATGCCGACGATCTTCATGGACGGCGACGACCGTGTCGCGACTGGCGGCGAGGTCCTCGAGCCGGAGGTCCTCGAATCCCTGGATGAAGTCGACCAGCCTGGTTCGCGGGGCTCCCGAGGTCCGCAGATCAACGTCCGTCCGATGGGGTGCACGCTGGGGCCCGGGTGCGGCTGCATCGGTCTGCCGCTGATGGTGCTCGCGGGAGTGTTCATTTCCTCGGTCATTGCGCTGCTCTGGGTCCTGAGCCTCGGGCGGCTGCCCAGTTCGCTCATGCAGCTCGCGGCGCGGGCGCGCCGGGGGTTCACGGGGTGAAATCCCCCCTTTCCTCCTCTGCTCGAGGGGGAGAGGCGGCTGCGGGGTTGGTGCAATGCGCGTAATCCTCTGCTCCGACCGGGACGTCCTCGCCGCGGAAGAGGAAGCCGCCGTCGGCGCAACCGCGCGGGTTGGCGGCGTGATCCTCTTCCCGACCGACACCCTCTACGGCCTCGGCGTCGACCCTGGCTCGGCAGCGGGTCTCGCCGCACTCTTCCGGCTCAAAGGGCGCGACCCGGGCAAGCCCCTTCCCGTGCTGCTCGCCGATGCGTCCTTGACCGGCCGCTACGCCGCGGCGATCCCCGCCCCGTGGCGCGCGCTGATGGAGCGCTTCTGGCCCGGGCCGCTGACCCTGCTGTTCCCCGCGGTTCCGAACCTCCCGCAAGGGATTCGCTCCGTGTCCGGCAAGGTCGCCCTCAGGGTCCCCGGCAGCTCGCTCTGCCGCTCGGTGCTCCAGGCGGCGGGCGGGAGTCTCACCGGCACAAGCGCCAACGCCTCGGGCGCCGCCGGCACCGGCGACCCCGCGATCGCCCTGCGCGATCTCGGGGCCGGCATCGACCTGTTCGTGAACGCGGGAACTTTGCCGCCTGCCCCGGCGTCTACGCTGCTTGACGTGGACGCATCGGGTGTTGTGACGGTCCTGCGTGCGGGGGTGATTCAGGGAGCGGACTTGAGCATTTGCGTCAGGGTGCTCAATCAGAGCAGGGGGGGCGAGGTCGGTTGAAAAAGCCCATCATCCAGAGTATAAAATCTGGTGGTTACGTTTAAACAAACGATTAAGGGAGGATGAATGAAGAGCGCTACCATCATTGCTCTCATGGTTGTCTGCTTGGTGTTCGCGGTCGACGTTGCGTATGCGACAATCAACGCGGATGGGACTCTGACGATCAACAAGGAGGCCGGGGTCTTTCCGGCCAGCAGGTTGTCGCCCAATGGGACCAAGAAGAAGAAGCCTGTGAAGTTTAACCACGACAAGCACGGTGAAGGCGGCTGCCAAGTATGCCACCACCAGGAGCAGGAGCTCAAGGCCGGCGCTACCGTGGCCAAGTCCTGCTTCGAGTGCCATGGCCCGGAAACCAAGGGCAATCGTCTCGACTCATTCGACATAATCCACGGGAAGACGGGACGCTGCCTTGCGTGTCACAGGGCGTTGAAGGAAAAGGCTGTCATAGCGCCGATCGGGTGCGTGGAGTGCCACGGTGAAGGCGGTACGGAATAGCGCCCTATCCCAAATCCTGAACGCGGGAACTCTGCCCCATTCCCCGGCGTCTACTCTCCTGAGATATGGACAGGTCAAGTCGGGTATCGACGCTGCGCGCGGGGGCGATTGCTCAAACGGACTGAGAAGGATGCAGGTGATCGAGTCCAGAGACTTGGGAAGGAGGCTTGCAGCGGGAGCAATCGCGAGCCACGCGATCGGTTGACAATCCGCATCCCCCGGGTGTATGAAGTAACGGTTTCGGTCAGCAAATAAACGGCAGCATAACGCGGAAAAGGAGGAGCAAGAATGAAGAAAGGTTTTGTTGTAGCTCTGGTGGGGATGTTCTCGGTGTTCGCGCTGGGTTCGGTCGTGATGGCCGCCGAGGGTCCGGACGGCAAGATGATCATCAACCTGCCGGCGACGTCCTTCGACAAGCCCAAGGGCAAGACCAAGGCGCCCCAGGTCGGCGTGACCTTCGACCACAAGAAGCACGGCGCCGACCTCAAGTGCGTCACCTGCCACCACCAGCAGCCGACGCTCGGCACCGATCCGGCCGTGAAGGGCGTGGGTTGCTTCTCGGACGCCACGAAGTGCCACGGTGCGGTTGCCGTCGACAAGAAGCTCACCGCGAAGGACGTCATCCACAAGGGCAAGTGCATTCCGTGCCACAAGGCCGAAGTCGCCAAGGATGCGGCGTCGAAGGCTCCGACGAAGTGTAAGGTCTGCCACGGCGGTGGAGACGAGTAGCAGTCTGCCGCACGTGCAGCGCGCGTGAAGGCCCGGCGACGGGCCGGCGCTGCAGGGTAGCATGGTTCGAGGTCACGGCCGGCCGGCTGGTCCGGCCGGCCGTGACTGCTTTCGGGAAACCGTGAATGCAAGGAGATTCCCCCCCCGTGGTTGACGAAACACAACCCACCCCGCCGTCCGCAGGCCCCGAACCTGCCGTCGTCACGAAGCCGTGGTACGATCCTCTCCTCTCGTTCTTCAGCTCGGTGCACGTCGCGGTCGTCACGCTGATCATCCTCGCGGCGATCTCGATCATCGGGACCGTGCTGCAGCAGCAGAACATCGGGGACATCGAGGCCAACCTGCGGCTGTTCCAGGAGTTCTTCGGCGACGCGGGCCGCGCGCAGCGTGCGTTCGACCTCTCCGAGCGCATCGGCTTTTTCCACCTCTACCAGACCTGGTACTTTTATGCATTGCTCTGCCTGCTCAGCACCAGCCTGATCGTCTGCTCCCTGCGCCGCCTGCCGCTGACCTGGCGGATCATGGCGCGCCCCAAGGTGGCGCTCGAGGATTCCGGCTTCAGGGCCAGCCCCAACCGCCGCTCGCTCACCCTGCGACTGCCTCGAGCAGAGGCCGCCGCGGTCGTCGTCGCCGCCCTGCGCAAGGGCGGCTTCGGCAAGCGCGAGAGCGAGAGCGATGGCGCGCTTTACCTCTTCGGGCAGAAGGGGGCCTACAGTCGGCTGGGCATATATGCGACGCACTTTTCCATCATCATGATTTTCGTCGGCGGGATGCTCGGCAGTGTCTACGGCTTCAAAGCCTACATGCAGGTCTCGGAGGGTGAAACCTCCGATCAGATCCAGATGCGCGGCGATAACCGCATGGCCACGCTCCCGTTCAAGGTGCGCTGCGACGACTTCCAGGTGGACTACTACCCGGGCAGCCAGCGGCCGAAGGACTACTACAGCAGACTCACGGTTATCGACGGGGGCAAGGAGACGATGCACGAGCGCATCGAGGTCAACTCCCCCCTGCAGTACAACGGGATCTGGTTCTACCAGTCGAGCTACGGCGACACCGGGCGCGGGCTCAAGGCCCGCATCCACGTCGTCGACATCAAGACCGGCGCCGGGCACGACCTGAGCTTTTCCGGCACCGAGGTCACCGAAGTCCCGGGGACGGGCGTGCGGATCCAGCTGCAGCGAATCTTCCCGGATTTCGCCCAGGACGAGAAGGGACGGCCGATCAGCCGCTCCAACCAGCCGAAAAACCCCGTGGCCGCGGTGCAGGTGCTGCTTCCCGACGGCACGAGCAAGCTGGCGTATCTCTTCAAGCACCGGCCCGACCTCAAGACGGTCGCCGGACTGCCGGTCGACCTGACGTTCGTCGACTTCAGCAGCATCCAGTACACGGGGCTCCAGGTGGTCTACGACCCCGGGGTCTGGGTGATCTGGGCGGGGTGCACCCTGATGGTCTTCGGACTCTGGTTCGCCTTCTTCTCCTCGCACCGCCGGGTCTGGGTGCGGCTGCGGGAGGAGGACGGCGCGACCGCCGTCGTGCTTGCGGGCAACGCCAACAAGAACCGCGAGAGCTTTGCCGAGGAGTTCGAGCGCCTCGGCGACGCCATCCACGCCGTGGGCGAGGCCCGGGGGTAGGCCGCGCCTTGGCAGGCGCATGGGGTTTGTGCTAGAAACAGCAAACGGTTTTCAGGATCCAGGGGCCCGGAGAGAATGATGAACAGTTCGACGCTATTCAACGGCTCGCTCGTGTTGTACCTCGTGGCGACGATTGCGTACTTTATCTACCTGGCCTTCCGCAACGAGAAGGTCGGGGTCGGGGCGACCCTGGTGACGGCTGTAGGGTTTGTCGTCCAGACCGCGGCCATCGGGCTGCGCTGGCGCGAGTCGTACGACCTGGGGTACGGCCACATCCCCCTCTCCAACATGTACGAGTCGATGGTCTTCTGGTCCTGGTCGATCATCCTGATCTACCTGATTTTCGAGCGGGTGTACCGCAACCGCTCGCTCGGCGTCGTTGCCGCGCCGCTGGGCTTTCTGGCGATCGCGTCCATTTCGATCGCACCGAACATCTCCCAGGAGATCGAGCCGCTCGTGCCGGCGCTCCAGAGCAACTGGCTCACGGTGCACGTCATCACGAGCTTCCTCGGCTACGCCGCCTTCACGATCTCCTTCGGGGTCAGCGTGCTCTACCTGATCCTCGCGGCCGAGAAGCGCAAGGACGGCTTCTACGTCGTCGGCATGGCGAGCCTGGTGACGATGATGACGCTGTTTGCCGCCACCGTCCTCGATTTCCTGGTTCAGACCGTCGCGGGGGTGGCCCAGCCGCACCTGTTCGCGGCTTCGTTCGCGAGCCAAGCGACTGGGGTGAAGCTCGTCTCCTGGCTCGCCGCCGTCGGGATCTTCGCCCTGTTCTGGTACGTCGGCACGCTCTACCACGACCGGCTCGCCGCCCTGTTCCCCGGGCTGCGGATCCTCGACGACCTGAGCTACAAGATGATCATGGTCGGTTTCCCGCTGCTGACGCTCGGCATCGTGACCGGGGCGGCCTGGGCGAACTACGCCTGGGGCACCTACTGGAGCTGGGACCCGAAGGAGACCTGGTCGCTCATCACCTGGCTGATCTACGCCGCCTTCCTCCACGCGCGCTTCACCGCCGGGTGGCGGGGAAAAAGCACCGCCGTCCTCTCCGTGATCGGCTTCGCGGCGGTGGTCTTCACCTATATCGGCGTGAACTTCGTGCTCTCGGGCCTCCACAGCTACGGTTCATCGTAGACAAACCGCGGGCGGGTGCGGTTGGAGGTGCAAGGAGCTTGCCGGGATACCGGGGATGTGCGATGGTTCGTAGCACAAAGGAGGCTTGCGACATGCAGGGTACCAAGCAGCACCGCACGCTGTTCGTCCTGATCGCTCTCGTCGCAATTGCGATTTTCGCGGCGGCTCCCGCGCGCGCGCAGGCGCCCGGCGGCGACAACTGTCTCTCCGAGAAGTGCCACCCGGGGATGGGCAAAGCCAAATACGTCCACGGCCCGGTCGGCGCCGGCGTCTGCACCGCCTGTCACCGCACCCGCACCAGCTACACCCCGGAGAAGCACAGCTCCGCGAGCTTCACGATCGCCGCCAAGGGCAAGGACCTCTGCTTCATCTGCCACGAGTCGCTGCAGAAGAAACTGCAGGGCAAGTTCATCCACGGCCCGGTGGCGATGGGCGACTGCATCGCCTGCCACGACCCGCACCAGTCGGACGCGAAGTTTCAGATGCGCAAGCCGACGACGTCCGCGCTCTGTTTCTCCTGCCACGAGAACAACAAGACGAACAAGGAGTTCCTGCACGGCCCGGTCGCCGCGGGCGACTGCAACGTCTGCCACAACCCCCACGCCTCCGACTACAAGTACCAGCTCGAGGCCGAGGGCAACGCGCTGTGCTTCCTCTGCCACGAGGACCGCAAGGCGGAGTTCACCCGCAAGAGCGTGCACAAGCCGGTCACCGAATCCTGCGCCATCTGCCACGACTCGCACAGCGGCGCCTACAAGTACCTGCTCAAGAACGAGCCGACCGCGCTGTGCCTCTCCTGCCACACGAAGATCGCCGAGCACCTCAAGAAGGTCAAGAACCAGCACGGCGCGCTCAAGCAGGGCACCTGCACCGCCTGTCACACCCCGCACTCCTCTGATTACGTCCGCCAGCTCAAGCTCTCGACCAAGCAGATCTGCTACAGCTGCCACAAGGAGATCGGCTCGCGGGTTCTGGCCTCCAAGAGCCTGCACGGACCGGTCCAGCAGGACGACTGCTACGCCTGCCACGACACGCACGGCTCGGACAACACGAAGATCCTCAAGAAGTACTTCCCGCCCGAGTTCTACATCGAGTACAAGACCGAGAACTACGCGATCTGCTGGGACTGCCACAACAAGGACATGGTGCTCACCGAGATCACGTCGACCCTGACCGGGTTCCGCAACGGCAGCCGCAACCTGCACTACTTCCACGTCAACCAGAAGAAGGGCCGCAGCTGCAAGGCCTGCCACGAGATGCACGCCGGCGACCAGGAGAAGCACATCCGCGAGAAGGTCCCCTTCGGGACCGGCGGCTGGCAGCTCCCCGTCAAGTTCACCAAGCTCCCGACGGGCGGCAACTGCGTGGTCGGCTGTCACCGCGAGCAGACCTACGACCGCGAGTCCGCGGTCAAGTACTGAGGCGGGGGAGGCCGATCATGGCAAACAGCATCATGAAGCGCACCCGGGCCTTCCCGGTCGTTCTCGCCCTGGCCGCGGGATGGTTCCTGGCATCCCCGGCCCAGGGGTTCGAGAAGGTCAAGATCGGCGACAAGATGCCGGCGTTCACGCTGAAGGACACCGCCGGCGCCGACGTCTCCGGTGCGCCGGGCACGGTGCAGGTCATCATTTTCTTCAAGGAGGGGCCGAACACCGCCCACGCCCTCAAGCGCATCGGTCGCGCCTGGGGCACCGTGAAGGACAAGGGGGTCGTGGTCCTCGGCGTCTACTTCGGCAAGGGCAAGCCGGAGGAGGCCAAGGCGCTCGCGGACGATCCCGATGTCAAGGCCGGCTTCCCGATCCTCATGGGTACCGAAGAGTTCTACGGGGCCCTCGGGATCAAGGCGCTGCCGACGACGATCTGGATCGACAAGGCCGGCACCGTGATGCACGAGGTGAACCTCGCCCCCTTCCAGCTCGAACAGGAGGCCGTGGAGTACGCGCTGGTCGCGCTCGGCGAGAAGAAGGCCGAGGACGCGGAACTCGCGCTGCGCCCGCAGGAGGGTCCGGCGGCGAGCACCGAGGAGAAGGAGGCCCGGAAGATGTACGGCCTCGCGATGGTGCTCATGGATCGGGGCATGAAGGAGAAGGCGGTCGCCAAGCTCCAGGAGATCCTCAAGCTCGACCCGGGTTTCTGCGACGCGCACATCCTGCTCGGTCACACCTTCCTCGACGACGGCAAGATCGACGAGGCTATCACGGAATTCACCTACGTCATCAAGTGCGACCCGACCAGCAACGATGCCAAGGTCGGTCTGGGCATGGCGCACGCGAAAAAGGGCGACGCGGACAAGGCGCTCGAGTACTTCCAGTCGGCGCTCAAGCTCAACCCCAAGCCCGAAAAGGTTTACTACGAAATGGGCAAGGCCTACGAGAAAAAGGGCGACCTCGCCAAGGCCGTCGAGAGCTACAAGCTGGCGCTCACCCGGCTCTTCGGCAAACAGTAGGGCGACATGAAGCGAATGCTCGCCCGTTCCGCCGCAGGCCTGGCCCTTGTCGCAACCCTGTTTGCCGCCGGCGCCGCGTCGGGCGGGGAACTCAAACTTCTCGCCCCGCCCGATGGGTCGCTGCACGGCAGTTCGCCGGTGACGTTGATCGGCGACGGCGCCGCTACCGATCTTGAGGTCAGCATCAACGGGCGCAAGGTCGTCGGGATCAAGCGGGTCGGGAGGGCCTTCACCGGCCCGCTCGAGCTGGCCGCGGGGACGAATGTGCTGCTGGTCAAGTCGGGAGCCGAGTCCCGGCAGTCCTCCTTCGAGTACCGCCCCAAGGCAACGGAGGGGGTCTACATCTACCACGACCCGGTCAGCGACGGGGAGTGCAAGGCTTGCCACCCGCAGGGCGTCGGCCGGACGTCGCCGGTGACCGAGGCCAAGCTGTGCAACACCTGCCACGAGCCGAAAACCGGGTACAAGCGCCTGCACGGGCCGCTCGGCGCCGGGCAGTGCAGCATCTGTCACGACCCGCACGGTTCGGCTTACCCGGCCTTTCTCGTCATGGGGGTGCGCGCGCTGTGCGTGCAGTGCCACGCCCAGAGCCGCAGCCAGTCGCACATCGAGAAAAGCGCGAACAAGCAGTGCCCGGAGTGCCACAACCCGCACGGTTCCGAGAAGCAGTTCCTGCTCTACTAAGGAGGGGGTCATGTCATTGCGCAGTTCGCCGCCGGTCGCAGCGCCCCGTCGGGGGTGGCGCACCGCGACCCACGTCCTCACGGGATTTGCCGCCCTGCTCGTCATGCTCTTCGCCATCCCGCACGCGGGGGCGGCGTTCAAGTACCTCAAGGTCGGCATGGAGGTGCCGGAGTTCTCGCTGAAGACCCTCGAGGGGCAGGAGTTCACGCTGGCCCAGGTCAAGGGGCAGCCGGCGACCCTCGTGGTGTTCTTCGCCACCTGGAGCCCGCGCTCGACCCCGGCTCTCGAGGACGCCCAGAAGCTCCTCGCGCAGTACGCCGACAAGGGCTTTCGGGTCATCGCGGTGAACGTCAACCGCCTGAGTCTCGGCCCGGACGACCGCCGGCAGATCGACGACCTCAAGGCGAGCCTCAAGCTCACGATGCCGATCGTGATCGACACGAATCTGGAGACCTACAGCGCCTTCGGCGTCGTGGCGACCCCGTCGACCGCGGTGATCGACACCGAGGGCAGGATCGTGCACGAGGCGGCGAGTTATCTGCGGAGCACCGGGGACGACATCCGCGAGTCCGTCGAGATCCTGCTCGGCGTGCGCCAGGCGCCGAAAGCCGACGCCGTCGCGGCCAAGCCGGTCTACAAGCCCGACTCGAAGGCGCTGCGGCACTTCAACTTCGGCCGCACGATGTTCCAGCGCGGCAACCGGGACAAGGCGATCGAGCAGCTCGAGCTGGCCGCCGCGGCCGACGCCACGTACGCCGCCCCGCGAATCTTTCTCGGTCACCTGCTCCTGGCGAAAAAGGACCCGAAGAGCCTCCAGCAGGCCCTGGATCAATTCAGCGCGGCGGTGACGCTCGCGCCTGCCGATGTCACCGCACAGACGGGAAGAGGGGAAGCCCTCCTGGAGCTCGGCAAGATCGACGAAGCCCTCGCGGCGTTCGAGAAAGCCGTCGCCACCGACCCGACGTACACGCCCGCGGTGTCCAACCTCGCGCTCGTGCTCGCGAAGCAGGGCAAGCCGGCGGATGCGGAGGCCAAATTCAAGGCCGCTCTCGAGCTCAACCCGCTGGACGCCGGCACGTACTATCGCCGCGCCCAGGGCAGCGAGGCGGCGGGCAACCTCAAGGGTGCGTCCGCGGACTTCCGCCGCGCCCTGGAGATTCTGATGAACCTCCCTTCGACCGGGGATGAAGTCTAGGGCCGTCCTCATCCCCGTGACGTGAGCTTGCATGAATCGGCCCAGCAGGGAAAAGATCGTCGCCGTCCTCGTTGCCGCGCTCGCGGTCGGGGTGCTCGTCTGGGGCGTGCTCGCCGACCAGATCGGCGACACGCTCTTCAACGCCACACTCGTCTGACTCAGCTGCATAGGAGTCGGGTGACTCCTCAGGGATGAAGCGGCGGCTGTTTCAGATCCTCGTGGCGTTCGGGCAGAACGGTTTCCTGCTCGGCTTCATGAACAAGGCCATCTACCAGGGCTCGCTCAAGGAGTACTGCACCCCGACGCTGAACTGTTACGCCTGCCCCGGCGCGATCTTCGCCTGCCCGATCGGGACCCTGCAGCACTTCGCGGTCGTCGGCGGCGCGATCCCGGCCTATGTCATGGGGTACCTGGCGGCCATCGGGGCCGTCGTCGGGCGCATGTGCTGCGGCTGGCTCTGCCCCTTCGGCTTTTTCCAGGACCTGATGTACAAGGTGCGCAGCGTGAAGATCGCCATCCCGAAGGCCCTGATCTACGCGAAGTACCTGATCCTCGCCGGCCTCGTCTTCACCGTTTCCGCCATCACCCAGGAGCCCTGGTTCTCGAAGCTCTGCCCCGACGGGATCCTCATCGCCGGCATCCCCTGGTCGCTGCTCGACGAGAGCATCCGCGCCATGCTCGTGAAGATGTTCTGGATCAAGCTCGCGATCCTCTCGCTCTTCGCCGTCTGGTCCGCCGCCGCCAAGCGGCCCTTCTGCCGCACCGCGTGCGCGCTCGGCACCATCTTCTCGTTCTTCAACTCGTTCAGCGTCTACCAGATGCGCGTCGACCACCGCTCGTGCACCCGCTGCGACCGCTGTCGCGAGAACTGCCCGATGGACATCAGCATCTGGCAGAACGAGCGCTCGGTGGACTGCATCCGCTGCCTGGAGTGCACCGCCTGCCCGGTGGTCTCGTACAAGACGGTCTTCGAGAACCTGCCCGGAGCCGCCCCCGCGGAACTCCCCGCACCTGCCGGCGTGCGGGTCGCCTCGTGACCAAAGGATACCGTTCAGGCTGCGGGGTCCTGACGCTGCGGACCTCCATCGTGCTCACTTCGTTCCGCCGACGGAGACCTCCCCTCCGCGCCACCCCTCCGCCCGTACGGTCTCGGAGAGGTCGATCAAAAAGGTCCAGGTGCAAGGCGGGCGACGACGGGGCGACTGAGGCGGGCTCGTGCCCGCCGCAGATGGGCCCTTTTCAGCGATCGGCTGAACCATGTGGATGACCACGCTGCGCGGCAAGCTCGCCGCGCTGGTCACGCTGATCCTCGTCGTGTGCGTCGGCGGCACCTATTTTCACATCATCGAG
>Ga0315271_10002233_pt1 | contig 12079 bp, 7 predicted proteins | sample C3_top_MG_FD_204664 | JGI IMG/M metagenome (GOLD analysis project Ga0315271, IMG submission 204664) | Sediment microbial communities from Yellowstone Lake, YNP, Wyoming, USA - C3_top | ecosystem: Environmental > Aquatic > Freshwater > Lake > Sediment | place: USA: Wyoming | collected 2017-08-01
AGGGCATAGGCCTGGCCATGCGGGGTCATCTTCTTCCAGGATTTGCGGATGGCGTTGATCATCTGTTCCTCGGTGGAGCGGGCGGCGAGGGAGGCGAATTGGCGCTCCAGGAACAGCAGGCATAGGGCGTCCTGCAAAACGCAGGATTCGGGGTCTTCGGGGAATTCTTCCTTGAGATTGAGGCTTTGCACTCGGGCGACTGTTTCCTTGGGGAAACCGAGTTCGGTCAGTATCTCACCGGCTTTGTGGGCATGAAATTTCCTGAGGTCCTCGCGCCATTTCAGATAGCCGGCGCGCGTCATGGGGTAGGACTCACGGGGGCGCATCCAACGACACAGGTGTTGGGAACGGGCCGCCAGGAGGAGTGCCTCAGAGGCATCCGGATCGAGCTTGAGCACCCAATTGGTGAGCCACTGCGCATAGATCAGTTCTCGCGGCACCATCCGATCCTGAATGTTCTCAAGGTTAGGATCGCGGGAATTCTCCGCATCGAAACACTGAAGAGCCTTCTCGAAAAGAGAGAGGTCGGTGGACGGACTAGGCTCGTTCATGCACATCTGGTTTTATTGCAGATCTGCGGTATGCTATCAAGCATGGATCGGCGGGAGTTCGCCGCCGGCAAAACCAGCAGCTATCAAAAATGATCAATTCAGTTTCCAGCGGCCCTCCGTCACCAGAGGATTTTCAGCGGCAATTGTCGGAGTTTATGCGCCAACAGATGCAACCGGGGGGCGGCCCTTTTGTGCAACCCGAGGGCGCGGCGCGACCGCCCAAGGCCGAACCCTTGACGGAGGATCAATTCAAATTCGACTACAAGCCGAAGGACATCAAGGCTTACCTCGACCGGTTTGTCATCAAGCAGGATGACGCCAAGAAGGTTCTCAGCGTGGCGTTGTGCGATCACTACCACCACGTGCGCCTGGCGTTGGAGGGCAGGGAATCCGCCAATTATGCGAAGCAGAATATCATTTTGGTCGGGCCGACGGGGGTGGGGAAGACATTCCTTATTCGCAAGGCGGCGGACCTGATCGGGGTGCCGTTCGCCAAGGCCGATGCGACCAAGTTTTCGGAGACGGGCTACGTCGGGGGCGACGTTGAAGACATGGTGCGCGACTTGTTACGGTTGGCCAACGGCGACGCCAGCCGCGCGCAATACGGAATCATTTACATCGATGAAATCGACAAGATTGCGGCGGCCTCAAATGCGGCGGGCCGGGACGTGAGCGGGCGCGGGGTTCAGACCAACCTGTTGAAACTGATGGAGGAAACGGAGGTTCCGGCGCGATCCCCGAACGACATCGCGGGCCAGATCCAGGCGATGATGGATTTCACCCAGCGGGGTCGCAAAGCCCCCGCCACGATCAACACCAAGCACATTTTGTTCATCGTCAGCGGCGCGTTCACCGGGCTCGACAAGATCGTGCAGCATCGGCTGCGCGATGCGACCATCGGTTTTGCGGCCAAGGGGTTGTCCCTCCAAACCATGGAGGATTTTCTTGGGAACGCCCAGACGAAGGACTTCATCGAGTACGGGTTTGAGCCCGAATTTATTGGCCGGCTGCCGGTGCGCGTGGTCTGCCACTCGCTGAATACCGATGACTTGTTCTCCATTTTGAAGGGCTCCGAGGGCAGCATCATCCGCCAATATGAGCAGGATTTCGCCGCTTACGGCATCGAGGTGTTGTTCTCTGATGAGGGGCTGCGGCGCATTGCCGAGTTGGCGGCGGACGAGCAGACCGGCGCGCGCGGGCTCATGACCGTCTGCGAACGCGTGTTTCGCGACATCAAGTTCGAGCTACCCTCGACAAAGGTCCGGCGGTTTATCGTCACGCGCGAATTGGTGGAGCAGCCCGCAGCCGAGTTGCGCAAGATCATCGAGGACCCGCGCGTGGAAGAGCGGATCATCGCGCGGGAATTCATTGACGAATTTGCGGCGCGGTTTCTGCAAAGCCATGGCATGACGCTCCGTTTCACGGAGGCCGCGGCGCAAAAACTGGTGGATGAGGCGCTGGACCGGAAGATTTCAGTCCGGGACCTCTGTGCGACGAAATTCAAGGACTTCCAGTTTGGCCTGAAGCTGATCGCGACCAATTCCGGCCGGCAGGAATTTGAGATCGACGCTGGTGCCGTCGAGAACCCGGACAAGGCTCTGAGCGATTGGGTGGTGGCCAGTTACCGGGCGGGCCAGGGCTAATGGACGCGCTGGTTTACCCAGGTTTGACCGAGTTGAGTGAGGGTTTTGGCGTTGAGCGCTTTTTCGGCCATGGGAAAGACAATGCGTTCCTCTTTGTCGAAATGTTTGCGCGAATAGGACACGGCGGAAAGCAGCATCTTGCGGGCGACCTTGACCTGGCGCGCCTTTTGGACCTGAAGCAGGTTTTCGTCGATTTCGGCATGCTCCTGGTGGAAGGTTTCCCGCTGGCCAATTTGCTCGAAGCAATGCTCCAGGGGGCCGATGAAGAGATCATCTTCGGTGTCCGAGTGCGATTTCAAGAGGGTTTCCATTAGGGCGGCCAGCACTTTGACCTCGCCAAGCGTCTGCAGCTTCGGCGCCACCTCCTCGATATGGTCGAACAAGCTATGGAACACCAGGTGTTCCGCAAATAAGGCTTCCGTGATTTTCATCGCTAGAATGATTGCTTCCCGTGTCTTATAGCACAAAACCAGCCAGTCACCAATTGTTTCCGCTATGACGTGAGGCTCCTTTCGTGGCGGAGCACACCGCGATTAAGTGTTGAAATCCTGAAATGGGAGGGTAGTATCTTCCCGTGCCGCCTGCCAAAGGCGGCTCAGTGGTTCGGGGCGTAGCGTAGCTTGGTAGCGCGTCTGAATGGGGTTCAGAAGGTCGTGAGTTCAAATCTCACCGCCCCGACCATTTTTATTGGGGTTTTGTCCAAATTCTGCTGCTATCCAACCGATTTTCTAGCGCCATCGGTCTCAGGTGCAAGCTGTGGATGGGGTTTCCGATGGCTGTCCTGCTGAAAATGGAGCTTGGGCAGGAACAGATGGATACGCGCTCTACACATGCCAAAACCCTGGCAAAGCAGAACGCAAGGCATGGTTTGTCTGGGCCTGCGTTGGCTTCCGAAGTCCAGCCGGAGTGTGCGCTGCTCATCGCGGCAGCGGAAGCGCGGCGGGCGCAGAAGAGGGTCGAGTTGGCGTGTTTTCGCGCTTCAAGATCCGTCGAATTGCGTCTAATCGCGCGGTGTTGGGTTTGCCATCCGGCGTCCAGGTAGGCACCAGCCAACCACCCTCGTCATGCTCGTTCCAGGCGTAGATGATGACTGCGTTTGCGGCGCAGACTTCACGATTCTTCATAACGAACTTCAGCGAGTCTCCGAGGTGCGAGGCTATTTCCTGCGGGGTGGCTGCAGAGGGAAAGACCGCCTGCTGATGGTAGTCGTGATCTTTCTCCCATGAGACGGGATTCTCCTTGCGCGGCTGCTTGTCCCATCCCGTGGTCACGAGCGGAACATAGGGCACTTTCGACGCAAGAGCGTTCTGCCAGTAATGCTTCTCGACGGCCTGCCATAAACCCGCGAACGTAGCATCGCTACTGCCGTAGGCGTATGCCGAGACGGCGTCAAAGCCATTTGCAGATTCGCGGGAAAAATCAGCTGCCGGATTCCATCCCATGAAAACGTAATAAGGATTGAGGCCGGACTCCTGTGCCGCCCGGCGCAATTCCGCAAATCGCTGGATAGGGAATTTGCCGTCCAAACGAGCTTGAAACTCGAACACGAGCGGGCGACCGGCGAGCACCGTTTGGTATCCGGGCTCCTTGAGCAATGAGATGAGGCGAGCGCGTTCCCTTGGCCAGGCAACCTGCGGGACGCTCAAGGCGTTATGGAGAATGACGCAAAAGTTGATGCGCTGGCGTTTGGGGGATTTCAAGTATTGCTGGAGCGCGTGGCTCATGGTGTCGGCCTCTGGATAGAGGAGAAACGCCCAGTAATCCAAACCGGCATCGGCGGCGAAATCGATTTCCTGGTCCATGATGGTCTGCGGGCGGCCGTCAATTCGCACGATTCCGTCATCGCCGACCTTGGCAAACCAAGGCAGACGGCTGTGGTATTTCCCAGGCCCCAAACTTCGTTCAACTTGCGCGGTAATTTCCCCGCCCGTCCAGGCATCCCAGCGAATGGCTCCAACAATCGGGCGGGTCGGGGGTTCTCCCGCAACCAGCACCCCCAGCGCCAGCCAAAATGCCAGTAATCCGGCCGCGATGGGCCACAACCGGCATTTCCACGTCTCAGCGGCGCGCCATCCCTGAAGCAGAAATGGCATTAGGGACGCGGCCGGCGCGTCCATTGCATAAGGAGGGTTCGGTTTGGTCATGCTAACTTTGGCATGACCGCAACGAGGCGGTGTTTGGCCATGACCGATTTCATCTTTTCAAGATCGGGAGGTCCGCCCGCGTTCACCATGGCTGCCATTTCCTTAAAGAATTCAGGGCCGATCAGGGCCGGAGTCACCACCGCCAGTGCCCTAGCGTCCACCTGTTTGAGGTTGTTGAATCCGTGCACGGCCCCGCGTGAAATGAAACAGGATTCGCCCGGACCGATGTCCACGGCTTTTCCCCCCACCGTAATGGTGATCACGCCGTCCAAGCCATAGATGGTTTCATCGTAATCCTTGTGGTAATGAGGCACCGGCACCCTGGCTCCAACCGGAACCATGAATTCAAACATGGCCAGCGAGCCGTTCGTGTCGGCAGCTTCGAGCAGAAAATGGATTCCAACTTGCCCGACCAGGATGGTTTCTTTGTTCATAACGAGAATGTTCCGATTTCCAGCCCAACGTCTCGCTCCTGGGCGACAGCCAGGAGCTGGATAAAGGTGCGCATGTTATTCCGAACGATTAGCTCACCGATGGTGGCCCCTCCGTGACTCCCGGATTGCTAGACAGCGTGCCGGGGCCGCCATCCGTTGAAGCGCGGGGTCGGGGGTGGCTCAGTGTGCCCGTGGTCTGAACCTCACCCGTGTGTTTCCAAAAATTGCGAAGCGTAGGCAGAGGGGAATCTCCGTAACAGAGGCGTGTGGAGACCGCAACGGTATCGCGAAACGCCTCAGCAACGCGCTCTGAGCTAAACCCGTCGCATTGCGGGTAGAAGCCAACTTTATGCTCCGCGTTGTTCTCCGCGGGGCGCAGGGTGACACCAAGCCAGACCGTGCCATCATCCCACAGCGTGAGATTCGCCAGTGTGCCATACCACGTGCTGGTCCAAACCGTCAGCCTTTCCAAGGTCTTGTCGTCGTGCTCGCAGGTGTCAAGCTCAGTGCTGAAGGACCTGAAGGGGTGGGACCTCGCAAAGCGCCGACCAAGCTCGATGGAAATATCTTGGAGCAAATCGGGTCGGCAGAGCGGAATCTTTGGTTCGTCCGTCATTGTCGTATTCAACACTTATTCAACGAATTAACGGTTCGTAAATCCAGGTGAGGCGATTTGTCATCGAGGCCTTTCACGTTTGGAGCGTTATACGCCCTTCAGTGCGTTGGTCAATCCTTGAAAATGAGCCCTCGGCCCGGGAGGCCTCGCGTGTATCCATGGCCAGTAGCAAGAAAGCCCAACCACATCACGAAACTACCATGGAACGGCTGGTTGCGCCGGTGGAGGAGTGAGGCGCGCTTCGGGCCTTGGCCTACAGCTGCGACTTCAGTCGAAACATGGTGGTGGGTCCAGGCAGGGTCGCCTAAGCAACGGCTGGAGCAAGCCAGGGCGAGCGGATGCGCGTGTTGCGGGCGGGTTGATTCCTCCGGCCGGGATCGCTGAAGGAGACAGTGCCATTGCGTCAGCACTGGCGCGCTCGGTGCTCCGCGGATGTTGGAATCGAGAGGCATGTTGGTCATCGCGGCAACAGCGGGGTTGCTCCATTCCTGCTTGTTAGCCGGCCCCATTTCGATGCTCGCGCAGTCGCCGTGTCATCGTGATGTCGGAGAAAGCCCGGCCGTCAAACTTAAACATTTCAGGCATCACGGCAACTTGCGCAAACCCGGCTCGAAGATAGAGCCGGATTGCGCGCTCATTGGTGGACAACACGTGCAGGTCGAGCCATTCGATGGCGGTGTTCGCCAACGCCCACTCGCTCGCGTGCGCTAGTAACGCGGCGCCAAGACCAAGCCGGCGGTGGTTTCGATCCACCCCCATGCCAAGCAAACAGCGGTGCTCGGCGAAGCGCACAGGGTGGGACCAGAGATCGACGTGCCCGGCGATTTGGCGATTTACGGCGAGCGCGACCCATGCGCGCCGCCAGCCCAAAGACCCAAACGGAAGCTTGAGACCATCTCGATAGGCCTTCTCCTTGTCGGGCGGGAAGCGCCACTCGCAATGCGATGAAGGAATGAAGTAGCCGGTTCCATCCTTGCCATTGTCGGAGCGATGATCGTTGATATACCGGAAGAACTCGTCGAAATCCGGTTCATCAAGTGCTTCGATGATCATGCCTGGGGGAAGTCGCATGGCGTCCGGTCTCTCGGCTAACGGGAAGGTTGGGACAATGTCATGGGTGCAAAGAGAATGTCACGTTGCCACGGTGTGCCGAACGCAATGTTCAGATCGAGGGAGTCCATGGATTGACCCTACGCGGGGTCGGCTGGTACTTCAAGAAGCAAGGCGCCAGGGGAAGCGTGTTCGATAGCCAAGGCGGGGTGTAATAAGGGCCCGCAGTTGATGGAGTTCCTGTCACCTGGAGCTCGTAGGTGCCTTCCGACGAAAGCACTCAGGCATCCATCCTCGGCGGTAGAGTATAATTTGCTTAATCGCCTTGTGATGATTCAGGGATGTGTGCCATTTTTTCTGGCCGCGCGCGGTGTCGAAAAACCCAACCGCCGCCCCACGTTGCCGCGGGCGGCGGTTTGCTTGGATGATTTTGAGACCTTGCGCCTGTCCCATCATTTATCGTCGGCATGGCTTTCGTCGGGCGACACAACCTTGATGGTGAACTTGTCGTAGTGTGACGCGTAATCGGCCTTCTGGTTCGTCGCCGTATCCGGGGCTGCATAGGCTAACATCGACCCGCGCAAGAGCACACCGGTGTAGAGTTCACCCGGATCCCAGGAGAACGCCGCCAGGAGAACTTCGTCCACGTAGAAGGTGCTGGTGTGGGTGGCGAAGTCGGCGACCACAGACAGTTCGTGCCACTGGCCGAGCTTGATCGGCGTGCTCCCAAGGAAGGTGGGCACGAGGTCATTGCCGCTGTAGGCATAGGCGTGTCCGTCGGAGGAAACAGCCAGTTCACCCACCGACGCCGAACTGGGGTCGCCGTTGAAGGTGCTCTCCGCCCGCCCGGCAATGCCGGCTGAGAAGAAGTTGTTGCCGGTCGTGGTCGTTGGGCCGTCAATGCGCACGTGCGCGGAGATACGCACTGTTTGGGCGTTGCCGGTGTCGTAGTTGACCGAGCGCCGGTAGGAGCCGATGGCGTCGTAGTAGCCGCCCGTCGCCCCATTGATAAAGTCCTGGGGGACCAGGTCGGCGCCCAGGACATGCACGGTCTGCTTGCCCTGGCGGGGTTTATCGGTGGTGACCATCGCGGCGTTGGGGCTCAGGGGCGGTGGAGCGCCCCAGCCGTCCTGGCCGACCAGCGGTGTGTTGGCTACAAATGTCGGGGGCTCAAAACCGGTGGCGTAGATCGCTTGATCCGCCCCGGCCTGCGAAGCGCCGACGAGCGCTGCTGTGGATAGGACAAACAGACTCGAGATTCGCGCCAGGTTCAGGCGCGCGGTCTGCGGATTGAATGATTTCTTCATACGGTGTTTCTATTCTCTTTGTTGTTGGTTTGCTCTGGATTTTGATTCGTGGACCCTTTGGCCCGACCGACCGCCGCCTCCAGAATAAAGGCGGACGGAAGTATTATTGTTTTATCGTGTTGGCATCTCGTTTTCGGGGATGGGCTCAATCGCCCACCCAGAAACAAGGCGAGATTGGGCCGCAAAGACGGCAAACTATTTTGAGAAAACTGAACGGGAGGAATGAACGGGATCTCCAAACTGCTAATCCGCGCTCACAAACGCGGATACGGATTGGCGAAAACCGCTGAAGATTAGCAGTTTCGAAGGCCGGACGATCCTATTCGACCGTGATGGCAACCAGAAAAGGCTCGGCATCGGTCGTGGTGGAGACGAAATCGAGGCTCTGGATTTCCGACTCCGGCCACGGGTTTTGCCAGACACTTTTGAACAGACGTTTATTCTGCTCGCGCCACGCCACCACCAGGCGGGTGTTCTTGGGTTCCGAATCCGGCTCGCCCTCCCACACCAGTACATCCTGGCCAAAAACAATTGGAAGTTCCTGCATGCGTCCGTCGGTGAAATGCATCCGGTAAAATCCAATCGTCGCGCCGGACTCGGTGGCAATGGGAAATGGCTGCCAACCCACCGCATGGAAGAAATGCAAACGTCGCGCCTTGCGTCCGATTCTGATGCCCTCAATCTTCGCTGGGTGAGGCGTGCCGCCCGGTCGGACGAGGCTGCCGGAGATTTGCACAACGCCGCGAATGTCAAAAACAACCCCTCCCACTTCGCCCAGCATTGCGGAGTCCGGATCAGGCAGCGGCTCGTTGAAGTGTTCCGACAAATCAATCGAGTTCAACCACACTTCAGCCACGAGAGGCGAGAGCCGAGAGGCGTGCCGCACGTCGGCCTGTGCCTCCGCCTCGCGGCCTTGGCGTTTCAACAGCTCGGCCCGGCCCAATAGGGCCTGCGCCAGCGCGTTGCTGAACGTGGCGGTGTTGGTGCCAATCACCTCAATGGCCTGTGCGTAACTCGCCTGGGCGTCATTGGTTCGGCCCGCTTGCAACGCCAGCCGGCCACGGCTCACCCAGAAATCTGGATTCAGCACTTCGAGATGACTGTCTGCGCCCGCGCCTGGCGGAACCGCGTCATGTCGCTTGGTTTCCTTGAGGATCCGATCCCAAGCGCGGGGGGTGTCGTCCTCGGCGGTGGCCGGGGTGGCTTCGGCCACCGCTTCGGGCACACGCTCCGCTCGTAAGAGTTGCACCGTTCCGTCGCGGCCCCCGCTCCATAGGCTGTCGCCATCGGTGGCGAATACCAAAGCAGCTATGGGGGTGTGGTGTCCCTTGAACGTGAGGCGTTCCTGGCCGGTGGTGACATCCCAAAGTCGTACGGTGAAATCCTCGCTCCCGGTGGCGACGGTGCCGCCGTCGGGAGAGAAGGCGATCGCGAGGACTTTCGAGCTATGCCCCTTGAGCGTGGCGTGCAACCGACCCGTCGCTGCCTCCCAGAGCATAACGGTGCCGGCCTCCCCGCCTGCAGCGGCCAGTTTGCCGTCAGGCGAAAGCGCTGCCGCCCACGTTTCAAGGGATCCGCTGCCCCATCTGAAGTGATCCCGCGGCAAGCCGGTGGAAAGGTCAACGAGGTGGATGGTCCATGGCCGGGCGCCAATCGCCAGTGTCCTTCCGTCGGGAAAGAAATCCAGGGCATTGATGCCCAAGCCGCCAACCCCGATGGTTCGAGCGTAATTCAATCCTGAGTCCACTTCCCAGAGTCTGGCACCTCGGTCGTCCTCGTAGCCGCCGGTAGCCAGGGTGCGTCCGTCCTTGGAAAAGGCCAGCGCCCTGACCCCGATCGAGGAGGCCCCCTTGGGATGGGCTTGGACAGAGGCCAGGAGACGACCGCTCGCCACTTCCCACAGCTTGACCGTTCCCTCCTTGTCCCCCGTCGCCAGCAGTCTGCCATCTGGTGACAAAGCACCCCGGCCCCTCGCTTGCGGCAGTTCCGCGTCATCGAATCCAGCCACGACATTCCTGAACTTCGTGCCGTGGTCAGTGACGAGAAACAACGTGGATCCATTCGGTGAAAGGAGCAACGACTTCAAGTCGTCCGACGCGTTGGAGCGGCTACCGAACCGGAAAACAGAAGTGAATCTCGCCTCGGCTTGCTCTCGGGTTGTGTTCAAGTTCCACAATTCGAGCGAGCCGTCGTTTCCGCCCGAGGCCAGCGTGGTTCCATCTCTGGAAATCGCGAGGCAGGTCGCCGCGTCGAGATGAGCGCCGAGAATCTGGCTTGTCGTGCGGCCAACCTCGTTCGTTTGCAGTGGCCAGAGTCGAATCGTGCGGTCCTCACTACACGACACCAACCGGCCCCCATCCAGCCAGGCTGCGGACATGACCTGGGAAAAGTGCCCGCTCAGAGAGCCGAGCCCTTCGCCGGTGGCGGCATCCCAAAGCCGGATCTTTTCAAAGTCACTAGTGGCGAGCGTCTTGCCGTCGGGACTCCACGCCACCGTCATCGTGCCGATCGAGATCCGCCGCTTCAACGCGGGCGGGTCACGAGTCACGTCCCAAAGCCGCACGTATCCCGTCTCTGGCCCCCAATCGGAGACCACGGCCAGGGTCGAGTTGTCCGGCGAGAAGGCGAGCGACAGCAACCAACCTTTATGACCCGTAAGGGTCGCGCGGTCATGGCCGTTGGGCAAGTCCCACAGCTTGACCACTCCGCCGTCCGCGCCACTCGCCAACATTCTGCCGTCGGGCGAGACGGCGAGGGACTGCACCCAACTGGCGTGTCCGGCGAGTTGGGCGCGAAGCTGGCCGCTGGCCACGTCCCACAAACGGACGGAACGATCTTCACTCCCCGACGCCAGGGTCTTTCCATCCGGAGTGAACGCAATGCCGTTGATCCACGATTGTGGCTTCAGCACGGCCCTTTCCTGTCTGCTGGGAACGTCCCAGAGGCGAATGGTTCCATCTTCGCTGGACGAGGCCAACGTCTTGCCATCGGGGGCAAACGCCATTCCCAAAATATACTGGCGATGCCCCCGGAGGGTCGCGAGATGCCGGGCGTGGCAGAGCCCCCAAAGATGGTACCACTCGAACGTGCGCAAATCCTTCAGCCCCGCTAGGGGTCGCTGAGTTTCGAGCAACTCCAGGGCGCGAGCCACGTCCCCAGCCTCCCAGGCTTGGTAGGCAAGGCCGACTTGCGCCGCGTAGAAGCGCCGCCGCGCGAGCAACTCCTGCTCGGAGGCAAGGCGCTGATGCTGCAGGGCTTCAGCCGCGCTCTTGCGTGCAAGCTGTTCCTGCTGCCTGGCCACCTCGCCGACTTGTTCCGCGCCTAGCCGAAGCCGAATTTGGTCCCGCTCCGCGCGCTTCGCCCGCAGCGCCTCCCACGTGCTGACCGAGACCCCCATTGCGAGCACCGTCATCACAGCCGCACCCGCGGCGAAGCCGAACTTGTGGCGTTGAACCGTCTTCCGGAACTCATAGATTCGGCTGGGCGGACGGGCGACGACAGGTTCGTCGTTGAGGTGCCGGGCAACGTCTGCCGCCAGGCCGTTGGCCGTCTCGTAACGTCGGGTCCGGTCTTTCTCCAGCGCCTTCATGACAATCCAATCGAGGTCCCCGCGCAAAAGGTGAGTGAGTTTCGGCGCTTCGGTGCGACGATGCCTGGCCACCTCCGTCAGATCGGCGGCGAGCATGGTGCTCAACCGGGTTGAGGGGCGGGGCGGGGCTTTCTCCCGTATTGTGCGGCGCATCGCGTCCAGTCCGGAGGCCATGAGTTCCTTGGCATCGAAGGGGGTGCTGCCCGCCAGCAGTTCGTAGAGGAGCACGCCCAGGCTGTAGATGTCGGTGCGCGTGTCAATATCCAGCATGGTTAGTTCGGCCTGTTCCGGACTCATGTAGGCAGGGGTGCCGATGAATTGCTCAAAGGCGGTAAAGACCGTCTGGTCGGTCAAGCGGCCTTGGGTGGCTTTGGCGATGCCGAAATCAATCACCTTCGGCACCGGCACGCCATCATTGGAGGCTACCAGAATGTTCGACGGCTTGATGTCGCGGTGGATGATGCCCTTCTGATGGGCGTGCTGGATCGCGCGGCAGACCTGGATGAACAGACCCAGCCGTTCTTTGGTGGACAGTTTATTCTGGTCGCAGAACTCGGTCATTTTGATGCCGCGTACCAGTTCCATGACGAAGTAGGGGCGGCCCGTGTCCGTGGCGCCGGCGTCCAGGACCTTGGCAATGTTCGGGTGGTCCATCATGGCCAGGGCCTGGCGCTCGGCTTCAAAGCGGGCAATGACCTGCTTGGTGTCCATGCCCAGCTTGATGACCTTGAGGGCGACCCGGCGA
>Ga0315271_10002234_pt1 | contig 12078 bp, 9 predicted proteins | sample C3_top_MG_FD_204664 | JGI IMG/M metagenome (GOLD analysis project Ga0315271, IMG submission 204664) | Sediment microbial communities from Yellowstone Lake, YNP, Wyoming, USA - C3_top | ecosystem: Environmental > Aquatic > Freshwater > Lake > Sediment | place: USA: Wyoming | collected 2017-08-01
CACGAACGCGCGCTCCAGCGCGGGAACGGTGCCGGGAAGGCGCGCGACCAGGAACTCGAGTTCGACGCCTGCCTGGGCGGCGGGATCTTCAATCAATACGTTCATCCCGTCCAGGCGGAGCCGCCGGCTTGATACGTAAAGGTGCCTGGCCGGCTCGGCGAGCACGCTGCGGATGTGCTCCAGTTGGCGGTCGAGCAATTCCGCGCCGACCCCCAGGCTGGCAAGTTCACGGGAGTTCTCCATCATTTGCGACCGAAGCTCCGCCAATTTCGCCGCTCCGGCGGCCTCGCCGCCCAGCGCGCCGCGGATCCCCGCGCCCTCGTTCTCAAGGAGCCGCGAGCGCGCCTTGAGCAGCGCAGATTCCTGTTTGAGCGCATCGCGGCGGGAATCGTCGGCCGCAATCTGGGCGAGACCCTCCAAGGCGAGCTGGTCAACCAGACGCCGTTCGATCTCGTCCCTGAGTTCGGCCTCGGTGCATCCGCAGATCCTGACGCGGTGGTCGCTGAAACTGACGTTTGTCTGCGCGACGTCACGGCGCAGCAGATCCCCCTCCATCGCCATGCCGAGAACCTTGCGCTCGCTCATCTCCATGCCGAGCACGGCGTAGGCTTCCGCCAGACCGGGATTTTTCTCGACATGCGCTTGCAGATCGGGCGCGCGACTGAACGCCCGCACCAGTTCGTCCGGGCTGGCGAACAGGGCCTTGATGAAAGTGTCGCCGGCCCACGCCGCGGTGCTCGCTTCGCGCGCGGGCGGCAGCGAAGCAACCAGGTCATGTACGTAGTCCAACGAGGCTGCGACCGCCGGCCCAAGCTTCTTTTTATAGTTTGAAACGTACCGCAAGCTGGGATTGGTTGTCTCCACGACGCGCTCGACCGTGCTGTCGATGCGTTGTTTGTCTTGCGGGCTTTGCGCACTTGCGGTACGCCCCTGCCACCAGTCCCTGAGCTTCATAAGTCCTCAGCTTCGTCTGCACTGCAAGCGGCGTCGAGCAGCGGCCCAAGTTTGCTCGTCGGTTCCGATGCCCGGCGCATCCGTTATCCGGGAAAACGATTCGCAAGCGCCAATGTCATGCACTCAACGGGCGGCTGACGCTTGATGCGATGCGGTCAAGTTACACGCTGATGATATCGAGTGACATTGGACCAAGGTCCAATTTCAAGACGCGCGGCGGACTTCTAGAATTGACGCGTATTTCTCCCGCTTGTTCGCGACATACCGGCGGGAAATGGGTTTCGGAAGAGACCAATCAACATACCCTTAAGGAGCAAAAGGCATGGACACCGCAGTCACCACCTCACCCAATCTGGACAACATCTTTGCAACCTCCGCGATCCGGCTTGATCGCTGGCGTGATTTGAACGCCAAGGCGCAGGCGTGGGCAGCCGCGGCGCGTGGCGGCAATCCGAAAGGCGGGCGCGCCGCCGTCGAGGCCGCGCTGGCGGAAGTGCGGCCGCTCGAAGACTTCTTCGCCTATCCGGGGCATCGGCTGATGAATGCATTGGCCGAGCAGATTAGCGACGGCGATGCGTTTGGTGTCGGACGCCTGGTGCGCCGGCTAAGTGGTGCGCTGCTGTCGGGCAGCTATCGTTACAACAGCGGCGAATGGGACACGGCCGAGGACACCAGCGGATCGAGCTTACCGGACCGTCAGCCGCTTTCACCCGAGGGCGCAGAATCCCGCCGGCCCTATTTCGAGACCATGTTTGTCACCGCGGCACCTGCCGCGAATGTGCCGAAGATCGCCCAGGAGATTCGCCGCCTGCGTCGTGCCGAGGACGCGATGATTTATGAGCCGGTGCTGGTCGGCAGCGTCGAGGACGCCCTGCTCGGCGTCATCATGAACGGCAAGATCGAGGCGGTGGTGATCTATGACGGCATCCCCGTGCCATCGCAGCACGATATGCCGCTGCTGCGTGACTTCCTCACCACCTACCAGAAACTGGATACGTCCACCGTGGCACCGCGCGAAATCGGCCTGACGCTGGCGCGCATGATCAAGCGCGTCCGTCCCGAACTCGACATCTACCTGCTGACCGACCGTCAAGTGGAGAAAATCGCGGGAGACCCGGCGGCCTCGATGATCCGCCGCGTGTTCTATGAAGTCGAGGAATTGATGGAAGTTCACCTGAACATCCTGGAAGGTGTCGCCGACCGCTTTGACACGCCGTTCTTCAACAACCTCAAGAAGTACGCGTCGCGACCGATTTCCACCTTTCATGCATTGCCGATCGCGCGCGGCAAGTCGATCATCAAGTCGAACTGGATTCACGACATGGGTGAGTTCTACGGCCAGAACCTGTTCCTGGCCGAGACGTCCGCCACCACCGGCGGCATCGACAGCATGCTCGAGCCCACCGGCAACATCAAAGTGGCCCAGGAGAAATTCGCCCGCGCCGTCGGTGCGGATCACGTGTTCTTCGTCACCAACGGCACCTCCACCTCCAACAAGATGGTCTACCAGGCGGTGACCAAGCCGGGTGATATCGTCATCGCCGACCGCAACTGCCACAAGTCGCACCACTATGGCATGGTGCTGTCGGGCGCCCAGCCGCTGTATGTCGAAGCCTTCCCGATGACCGAGTACTCGATGTACGGCGCGGTGCCGCTGCGCACCGTCAAGCAGGCCATGCTCAATCTCAAGGCCGAAGGGCAACTCCATCTTCTGAAGATGGTGACGCTCACCAATTGCACGTTCGACGGGCACGTTTACAACACGCGCCGGGTGATGGAAGAGTGCCTGGCGATCAAGCCGGACCTGATCTTCCTGTGGGACGAGGCCTGGTTCGGCTTCGCGCGCTGGTCACCGTTCCTGCGCCAGCGCACCGGCATTGGCGCGGCCGAAGCGCTGCATGAGTGGCGCGACAGCCCGGCCGCACTGACGGCGTGGAAGGCGCAGGCCGCGGAACTGGGTGAGGAACTCGACCCGAAAGACAAACGCCTGCTTGACCGGCACTTGGTCCCCGACCCGCGCAAGATGCGCATCCGCGTCTACGAGACCGATTCGGTGCACAAATCGATGTCCAGTCTGCGTCAGGGCTCGATCGTGGCGGTGAAGGACGAGGATTACAAACACCACATGGCGGCATTCCGCGAGGCAGTGTTCATTCATGCCTCGACCTCGCCCAATGCCCAGATCATCGCGTCGCTGGATGTCGCGCGGCGCCAGATGGAATTGGAAGGCTACGAACTCGTCATGCGCTCGTTCGAGATCGCGCTGGCGATCCGCCGCGAAATCAGCGCGCATCCGATCATCTCGAAGTACTTCCGCATGCTCGGCAACGACGGCATGGTGCCGGCCGCATTCCGCGCGTCGGGATTCAAGGACTTTCTCACGCCGGGCGCCACCTGGCTGACGACGCTGAAGGCGGTTCAGGAGGACGAGTTCTTCCTCGACCCGACGCGCATGACGCTGGTCTGCGGCACCGCCGGGTACGACGGCACGTCATTCAAGGGGCTGCTTGCCGCCAAGTACAACATCCAGCTCAACAAGACGTCGCGCAACAGCGTGCTGCTGCAGAGCAATATCAACAACACGCGTAGCGACGTCGCGCTGCTGATCAAGGTACTGCTGGAGATCTCGCAGGAAATCGAGGCGCGGCTTGCCGAGGGTGGCGAGTCTGCGCAGGCAGCGTTTGCCGCGCGGGTGAAGAGCCTGATGACGGACGTGCCCGATCTGCCGAACTTCAGCCGCTTCCATGACGGTTACCGCAAGAACCCGGACAGCGTCACGCTCGAGGGCGACATGCGCACCGCCTTCTTTGCCGCCTATGAAGAGAATGACTGCGAGTACCTGCCGCTGAACAGTCCGAAGATCGATGAGCGGCTGGCAAAAGGGCCGGAACTGGTTTCGGCCAATTTCGTGATCCCTTACCCGCCCGGCTTCCCGATCATGGTGCCGGGGCAGGTGATCGCGGCCGACACGATCGGGTTCATGCGCAAGCTCGATGTCAAGGAGATCCACGGCTACGACGCCACCAAGGGCCTCAAGCTGATCAAGCTGTCGGCCATCCCCGGCGCATCCAGCCGGGGACAGAGCAAATCGGCCCCGGCCGCCCCGGCCAAGGCTAAATCCACGGCAAAGAAAGGATAAGCAATCATGCAATATCAACCTGAAGGGGGAACGTCATGATTGCCTGGATCATCGACACACTCAAGGCGAACACCCACCTGGTGATCTTCCTGGCGCTTGCCATCGGCTACTGGGCGGGTAATTTCAAGATCGGCAAGTTCGCGCTCGGCTCGGTGACCGGTACGTTGCTGGCCGGCGTGCTCATCGGCCAGCTCGGCTTTACCATCTCGCCGGAGGTGAAGACCATGTTCTTCACCATGTTCCTGTTTGCCGTCGGCTACAGCGTCGGCCCGCAGTTCGTCCAGGGCGTGGCCCGTGACGGCTTGCCCCAGGCCATCTTCGGGGCGGTCGTCGCGGTGCTTTGCCTGGCTTCCGTCTATGTCGGTGCAAAGATTGCCGGCTTTGACGTCGGCCTCGCGGCGGGCCTGTTGGCGGGTTCGCAGACCATTTCGGCATCCATCGGCCTGGCCACTACCGCGATCAATTCCAGCGGGGTGGAAAATGCCGAGGCTTTGCTCAACCAGATACCGGTGGCCTATGCCATCAGCTATCTGTTCGGCACCGTCGGCACCGGACTGATCCTGTCCGTGCTGGGCCCGAAGATCCTCAACGTCGATATCGCCGAGGAATGCAAGAAGTACGAGGCCGAGATGTCGAAGGGCACGCCCGCCGGCGGCATGAACTCGGCCTGGCAGCAATTGCAGATGCGCGCATACCGCGTCAAGGAAGGCGGTCGCGCCGTCGGCAAGACAGTCTCGCAACTGGAAGGCGAGAATGCCGAATCGAGGTTGTTCTTCGAGCGCCTGCGCCGCGACGGCAAGATCATCGACTTCGACGGCAACACCGTGATCCAGGCCGGCGACATCGGCGTGATCTCCGGCAAGACCGATGCCCTGGTCGGCCTCGGCAATGCGGCCGAGGAAGTGGCCGACGCCGAGTTGCTCGACATCCCGGTCGAGTCGGTGGACCTGGTGCTGACCAGCAAGGACGCCAACGGCAAGACGCTGATCGAACTGGCCAACGGCGGCTTCGCGCGCGGCGTGTTCCTGCGCAAGATCACGCGCGGCGCGACCAGCACCGACGTGCCGATTCTCGCCCAGACCAAGCTCAACCGCGGTGACATCCTCAAGATCTCCGGCCGCAAGACCCACATCGAGCGCGTCGAGAAGGCGCTCGGCTATGTCGACCGCTCGTCCGCGCAGACTGACATGATCTGGGTTGGCCTGTTTCTCGTGGTGTTCGGTCTGATCGGCGGCTTGACCGTCAAGATCGGCGGCGTGCCGATCACGCTGTCGGTGTCCGGTGGCGTGCTGTTCGGTGGCCTGATCCTGGGCTGGGCGCGCAGCGTGCGCCCGACCTTCGGCCGCCTGCCCGAGCCGACGCAGTGGTTCATGAATTCGGTGGGCCTGAATGTGTTCATCGCCATCGTCGGCATCATGTCGGGGCCGGGATTCGTCGCTGGCCTGAAGGCCAACGGCGTATCGCTGCTGTTGTGGGGTGTCTTCGCCACCTCGGTGCCGATGCTGCTGGCGCCGCTGATCGGCAAGTACATCTTCAAGTTCCATCCGGGGATCAACCTGGGCGCCTGCGGCGGCGGTCGTACCAGCACCGCCTCGGCGGCCATGGTCGGGGATGTCGCCAAGAGCAGTGTCCCGATGCTCGGCTACACCGTGCCCTATGCCGTCAGCAACACGCTGCTGACGCTGTGGGGATTGGTCATCGTGCTGATTTACTGAGTTACAACGTGCCGCGTGTCGGCTTGCCGGTATCGGGCGTGCTTCTCAAGGTGTTTGGCTATTTCGCCATGACGCTTTTACAGTAATTGGCTGAACCCAGCCGGAAAGGTGCGAAACGTGGATCTCTTCGTACGTGTGCCGTGGCGCAATCGCGGGTTCCTCCTTGACGGGAGGGCTCGCGGTCCTTTGGCAAGCATGTGGGGGCGAGTCGTGTTGGTTGCTCTCGCCCTCGCCGCAGCAGCCTGCGGGCCGTCGCCGGAGCCACCGAAGGCCGTGATGGCCTCCGGCGAATGGCGGGAATTCGAGGGTTCCTGGAACGCCGCCGGCACACGCCGCACGATTCCCCTCGGTGCGGATCGCCGGGGCTCGATCATCGACCTGAGAGGGTCGATGCTGCTGGTGGGGCCGGGACGCCCCGGCGCCGGATTCCGCGCCGAGCTGATCGCGCTGGTCGACAGCGACACGGGCCTCACGGGCCGCGGCGTCTGGACCGATGAGAACGGCGACCAGGTGTTCAGCGAGCTGAAAGGCGAGGGCACTGCCGCGAATAACCGTATCGCCGGAACGATCCTCGGTGGTACCGGCCGGTATGCCGGCGCCACCGGGTCCTACGAGTTCTCCTGGAGGTTCGTGATCCAGGCGGAGGACGGCTCAGTCCAAGGCAGCGCCGTCGGGCTCAAGGGCCGCGTCCAGCCCGGCCAACCCACCGCAGGAGGCACCAGGCCATGAGCGCACCCGGTTTGCTCCTGAAACGCGCGGCACCATTTGCGATTGCGGCCGGCATCTGGTTCACCCCGGTGCCGGCCGGCCTCACGCCGAACGCGTGGCATCTGTTCGCGGTGTTCGTCGCCGCCATCGCCTGCGTGCTGATCGGCTCCTTCCCGCTCCTGACGGCCTCAATGATCGCCGTCGCGACCGTCGTCCTCACCGGGACGATCTCGCCGGCACAGGCCTTCTCGGGTTTCGCCAATGCCAGCGTGCTGCTGGTGGTGATCGCGTTCATCGTCGCGCAGGCGGTGGTGAAGTCGGGGCTGGGCCGGCGGATCAGCCTCTTCATGGTGAGCCACTTCGGCGGTTCACCCCTCGGCCTCGCTTACAGCATCGTGCTGACCGATGCGGCCATCGCACCAGCCTTCCCCAGCAACACGGCGCGCGGTGGCGTGCTATTCCCCATCGTGCTGTCCGTGGCCAAAGGCGCGGGCTCCAACCCCGAAGATCCCGAGGGGCGGCGGCTGGGCGGCTATCTCATGTTCTGCGGGATGGCAAGCCTCGCGGTCTCCTCCGCGCTCTGGATGACGGCCACCTCCTGCAATCCGATCGGTGTGCAGATCGCGCAGAAAGTCGGGCTGGAGATCAGCTTCGGAAGCTGGCTGCTCGCCTCCTCGGTACCGACGCTCATCGCGATCGTCATGTTGCCCCTGCTCGTCGCGAAGCTCTTTCCGCCGGGCGTCGGGGCAACGCCCGAGGCCCCCGCCGCAGCACGCAGGGACCTCGCCATCATGGGGCCAATGTCGCGAGATGAATGGATCACCGCGTTGACTTTTGTGGTGATGGTCGCCGGCTGGGTATTCGGCAATGCGCTGAAACTTAACGGGACCAGCGTTGCGTTCCTGGGCTTCGGCGTGCTGCTGATGTCGGGCGTGCTCACGCTTGAAGATATCGCCAAACAGGGCGACACGTTGGCGACCTTCCTCTGGCTTGCGGTCCTTTTCGCCCTGAGCGCGCAGCTGAACGAACTCGGCTTCATGGGCTATGTGGGCGAACGCCTTGCCTCGCGACTGGGCGGTCTCTCCTGGCCGGCCCTGTACGTCACCCTGATCGTCCTCTATGTCGGCCTCCACTATTTCTTTGTGAGCCAGACCTCGCAGATGCTGGCGCTGCTCGCCGTGTTCCTCGATGTCGGCATGCGCGGCGGAGTGCCGGTGCCGCTGATGGCCTTCGGCCTGCTCTTTGCGAGCAGCTATTTCTCGGTGATTACCCCGCAAGGCGGCAGCCAGAACATCATTTTCGTGGCGAGCGGTTATCTCAAACAGGGCGAGCTCTACAAGCTGGGGTTCTTCACCACGCTTGCATTCCTGGCAGTGTTCCTGCTGATTGGCACGCCATGGGTGATGTTCGTCACGGGCTGACCGGAGCGAACACTCGAACGGTTGGCAACAGGGAGCAAGAATACTTGAAACGCAAGGACTGGCGAGGTACTCAGGGCAAAAGTGGCTGGAACACCGCACCAGTGCTAGAGGTTACACGTGGGCGCTTCCAAAAAACCCGGTCATTCGCAGGGACGACACGCTTTCGAAATATTGAGATGTTCACCATGCGAGTGCCACTTGAAGTCACAACAGGAGCTGGAAGTACCCCCATCTCAAGTGCAGGAAACGACTGATTACCAACCGCTACAGAAGGAAACCAACATGAACCATCCATTGAGAGACGCCGGGATCCTGGCCGTGCTGGCCGACCGGCTCGTGAAGCTGCGGCTACCGCGGCTGGTCGACATGAAAGCACAGCTCGATCGTGGCGAAGTACTTACCGATCACGATATCCGCTTCCTGGGTGAAGCCCTTGCGGACGCGCAGGGAAATGCCGCGCTGATCGAGCGAAATCCGGACGTTCAGGAGCTCGTCGGCAAGGTGCTGCAGCTGTACAAGGAAATCATGGCCAAGGCGCTTGAGAACGAGCAGGCCAAAAAGTCCTGACATTGGTATTTATGAGTATTCATCGATAAAAAGGAGTTACCAGCATGAAGACTTCCAGCGAAACCGCCCAATCCGGCAAGCCCGGAAAGGTCAAGGACGCCGTGGCGCCAGGCAGCAAGGCCAAAAAGAAAGACAGCGCGGAAAAAGGCGGCAAGTTGACGGCGAAGGCCTATGACAAGGAATTGAAGCGCCTGCATGTCGAATTGGTCAAGCTGCAGGAGTGGGTCATTCACAAGGGCCTGAAGGTATGCATCATATTCGAGGGCCGCGATGGCGCCGGCAAGGGCGGCACCATCAAGGCGATCACCGAGCGCGTCAGCCCGCGTGTGTTCCGCGTGGTGGCGCTGCCCGCGCCGACCGAGCGTGAGAAGAGCCAGATGTACCTGCAGCGCTATATTGGCCATCTGCCGGCGGCCGGCGAAGTGGTGATCTTCGACCGCAGCTGGTATAACCGCGCCGGGGTCGAGCGTGTAATGGGCTTCTGCACCGACGAGCAGGTGAAGCGTTTCCTGAAGGGCGTGCCGCTGGTTGAGAACGCGATTGTCGATTCCGGCATCATCCTGCTCAAGTACTGGCTGGAGGTGAGCCCCGAGGAGCAGACCCGGCGGCTGCACGATCGCACCAAGGACGGTCGCAAGCTCTGGAAGCTTTCGCCGATGGACCTCAAGTCCTATAACCGCTGGTACGACTATTCGCGTGCCCGCGACGACATGTTCACCGCGACCGACACCGGCTTTGCACCGTGGTACGTGGCAAGGTCGGATGACAAGCAGCGCGCGCGCCTCAACATCATCAGGCATCTGCTCAGCCACATTCCCTACAAGGAACTGCCGCGGCAAAAGATCACGCTGCCGAAACGGCAAAAACCAGGCAAGTACGTGGACCCGAAGTACCCGTTCAAGTTTATCGAGGAAGCCTGAGGAGATGGCCGGCAGCGATGCCGGCGTCAAGCAGCGGATCGAATCGCAAGGGATATTCTCCAATAGCCCGTCGTCCCAGCGGAGGCTGGGACCCAGTCCCGCCAACTTCACTTCAAAACAGCACCGCGCTCGAAACCTGATCAGATTTTGTAGTGGACTGGGTCCCAGCCTCCGCTGGGACGACGAATGGTGGAATTTTTCGCGGGTCACCTTTTCACAGGTGACCATTGACTAATTATTGGCCGGGAAATGACACTACTCGTTTACAAATAGAATGAGGGATGGAAGCCATGACTGCAAATGTTGACCTCGCCGGCAGTGGCGGGATTCTCGACCCCATCGATCGCAATTCCGAAATCATGTTCGGCCTGTTCATGGTGCTGAGCTTCACCGGCACGTTGAGCGTGGCGACGGCAGGCCGCGAGGAAGTGCGCACGATGCTGATCGGCGCCATCGGCTGCAACATTGCCTGGGGCCTGGTCGATGCGGTGATGTATGTGCTGCGCTGCATGGTCACGCGCGGCCGGCAGGCCGCACTGGAGCGGGCCGTGCGGGCCGCCGCGCGCCCCGAGGACGCGCACCGCCTGATCGCCGGTGACATGCTATCGCTGGGAGGCGGCATGGGCGCGACGGAACTTGAACACGTAAGGCGATGGATCATCGGCCGGCCTCCAGAGGAAGCGCCCTCCGCGCGTATGACCGGAACCGACCTGCGCGGTGCGCTGGGGGTTTTCCTGCTTGTGTTCGCGTCCACTTTTCCGGTCGTGCTGCCCTTCATCTTCATGAGCGATCTGGTCGAGGCAAAACGCCTCTCCGCGGTCATCGCCATCGGGATGTTGTTTCTGTGCGGCTTCAACTGGGGCCGCTATGCCGGCCTCAGGCCCGCGTGGGTTGGGGTAACCATGGTGGTGCTCGGTATCCTGATTGAGGCGGTGGTCATCGCGCTGGGCGGCTAGTCTGCCTGTTTCATGTGGACGCGGTTCCGTTCAGGCAGACGGGCTTGCGGGCGCGCCGGCCATCCGGCGGCGGAAGAAAAGATAGACGAGCAGCAGTAAGGCCGTGACCACGACGTGCGCGAGCACCATGTGCGTTGTCACCGGGGGCAGGTCGTTGGCCGATGCCACCAGCAGTGCGATGCCGGGGTTGCGCAAGGCGCAAACGATGGCCGCGGTGGTGCGGGTGTCATCGGCAGGGCCGCCCGCCCAGTGCCCGAGGCCGATGGCGCTTGCGGCTAACAGCGCGGACGCGGCGACCGGCGCCGCGCCGAGTGCCGGCAGCAGGGGCCCGAACTCCCACAGCAGGAGTGCGGCCACGATCAGCAGCACCACGCCACTCAAGCTTAGCATCGGCGCCGCCAGTCGCGCGCCGAGACTCGGGAACAACGCGGCGCACGCCGCACCGCAGCCCAGCGGAAGAAGTTGCGTCAGGAAGACCTGGCGCGCCAATACCACCAGTGAAATATCCGCCCGTGCGCTATAGAGGGCGTCGAGTATCAGCACCCAGGCCGGTACGGCGACGATCGCGAGCAAGGCAAGCGCAACTTGCAGGACCATCGAAAAGGACGCGTGACCACCGGACTTTCGCGCACGCCGCAATGCCATCGGTGCCCCCGGGCTGATGCCGATCAGCAGTAGTCCCGCCAGCGGCGCGCGTTCGAGGCCGAACAGGGTGGCAGCGATGATCGCGACGACCGGCACCGCGACCAGCGCGACGCACAGGGCGCGCGCGAGCAGGCCGAATCGGCTCAGTTCCTTGAAGAGACGGCGGGGCTGGACACCCGCCCCCAGGGCAAACATGGCCGCAAATACGGCCGTGAGCGACAGGATGGCTACGATGTCCATGGGGGAGTGGGGCGCTACGGTGTGATGATCGTGTATTGGTCGGCGAACACCAGCTACCCACCCGGCATGACGCGGTCGAATCTCGCTGCTGTCGATGTGTTGAATGGCACTTCCATCTGGCTCAGGCGCATGGGCGAGCCAGATGCAAGGCAAGTAAAGGGTCGTCCCCGCGAAGGCTGTCGTCCCAGCGGAGCCGTCGTCCCAGCGGAGGCTGGGACCCAGTCCCGTCCAACATCACTCTTTTAAATTCTATAGAAGTATCAGATTGTGTAATGTACTGGGTCCCAGCCTCCGCTGGGACGACGAAGACTTGTGATGTTCAAACCTTATAGATTCCGCCCAGCGCCAGATGCAGGTTTACCCGCTGAATCAGCCGCTCATTCTGCAGCCGCAGCAAATTCAATTTCCGGGCGGTGAGGTTGAGCTGCTGTTGCTGCAACTGGTACATGTTGCCTTTGCCGACTTTCACTTGCACGCGCTGAAATTCGACGATTGATTCCTGGTCGGTGAATTGCGACATCTCGAGCGCGTAGCGGGCGGCCAGCATCTGGTCGGCATACAGCGCGCCTTCAATCTCGTTCACCGCATTGAGCAGGGTCCGGGCGTACTGGATGGTCGCTTCCTGCTGTTGCGCCGTCTTGATTTCGACTTGCGCATCGAGCGCGCCCGCGGTGAAAAGCGGCATCAGCAGACGGCCGGAAATTGCCGTGACCGGGTTACTGAGGCCTTGTTGCAGGGCCAGCAGATTTTCATCCACCACACTCAGACCCGCAACCAGCGAAATGGAGGGTAATTTCGCTTTCCTGGCCGCTT
>Ga0315271_10002235_pt1 | contig 12076 bp, 16 predicted proteins | sample C3_top_MG_FD_204664 | JGI IMG/M metagenome (GOLD analysis project Ga0315271, IMG submission 204664) | Sediment microbial communities from Yellowstone Lake, YNP, Wyoming, USA - C3_top | ecosystem: Environmental > Aquatic > Freshwater > Lake > Sediment | place: USA: Wyoming | collected 2017-08-01
CCGAAGGCAAGCACCCGCACCCGAAAGAATCATCAGTGGAACTGGTCGTTCATCAGGTGCGGTGGACTCAACACTTGAACGGCTGAGAGCAGATGCAGAGCGTACTGGCAACATGACAAAAGTCATTGCATACAAAGCGCAAAAGCGATCAGCATCCAAATAAACAAATTAGGAGCTTTTCATGAGTAATTCCTTCAGTAAAGAAGAGCGCGTAGCGTTTGAGGACATCCTCGAAGGCTTTAACGATGCTCTAGTTTTGTCCCGCAACGTATCCATCTACAACACAGATGGTTCGATGATGGAACGCACAAACAACGTTATTTATCGTCCACAGCCTTATATCGCACAGTCGTATGATGGCATGGACCAGACCAACAACTTCACCGCATACACACAGCTTTCAGTTCCAGCGACACTTGGCTTTCAAAAGTCTGTGCCGTTCATTCTTGATGCTTTGGAATTGCGTGATGCACTGCAAGAAGGTCGCTTGGGTGAAGCTGCAAAGCAGAAGCTGGCATCCGACATCAACATCGCAATCATGAACGTCGCAGCAGCTCAAGGCTCGCTGGTCGTTACCGTGAGCACTGCGGCTGGTGACTACGACGATGTGGCTTTGTGCGACTCAATCATGAACGAACAGGGCGTACAAGCCTTTGACCGTTACTTGGCTTTGTCTTCACGCGACTACAACGGCATCGCTGGCAACATTGCTGGTGGTACTGGTAGCGCATCCGTGTCCCGTAGTTTTGCAGGCACTAAGTCCAACACCGCTTTTGAGCGTTCTTTTGTTGGAATGGTTGCAGGCTTTGAGACTTATAAGTTGGACTATGCAAATCGTTTGACTGGTGCAACTGGTGCTGACCCAACAATGAGCACCTTGGCTGCGGCTAACAACTATTATGTGCCTGTGGCAACATCTACAGCGGCAACTGGTGAAACGCAAAACGTGGACAATCGTTTCCAAACGATTACCGTGTCAAGCACCACCGACTTGCCTGCTGGAACTGCCATCGAAATTACAGGCGTTGAAGCTGTCCATCACATCACCAAACAAGGTACTGGATTCTCCAAAACTTTCCGTGTGGTGCAAGTGATTAATGCAACAACCTGTGTGATTACACCTCCCATTATTTCTGCACAAGGTGGAACTGATGCCGAGTTGCAATACCAGAACTGTATCGTTACCGCTGCTGCTGGTCGCACAATGAACCGATTGAATACCACCACTGCACCTATCAACTGCTTCTGGCAGAAAGATGCGTTGGAGATTCTGCCCGGTCGTTACGCTGTCCCGTCTGATGCTGGTGTCGCAGTAATGCGTGCCTCAACAGATCAAGGCATCGAACTGGTCATGCAAAAGCAGTATGACGTTAACACCATGAAAACCAAGTATCGTTTGGATACTTTGTTTGGCGTGGTCAATAAGCAGCCAGAAATGTCTGGTATTTTGCTATTCGGTCAAGCCTAAGGAGATATCATGAGTTACAACGTAATTTTTACACAAGGCACAGTTACCGTTGCCGTACCCGCAGGCGAGAAAATTGCCGTTCAAGCCTATTCAGCAGCAAGCGTGTTTCAAGAAGTTGGTTTCCCCAACTTTCCTGATGCAAACGACCTGTTATCGGTAGTTGAGAACACCACCTATGTGTCAGGCGCATTTACCAAAGCCACCAATGTGATTATTCAAGCTGGTGCATCGGGTGCGAACTACGCAGTTGGTATTGCCCCAGTAATCACTGACGATGGCAACTGGCAACTTCAGGGTGCGCCTGCTGACATAGCTGATGGTGCATCGATGATCGCCACAGCAGCAAATGTGCTTACTGGCATCATTACTGCAACCCCAACCACTGCCCGTAGCATTCAACTGCCAACGGGTGCAAACCTTGACTTGGCAACAGAATGGGCAATCGGCGAAGGTTTTGACTTCAGCGTCATTACTTTGGCTGCATTTGTTTTGACCATCACGGTCAATACAGGTGTGACCATTGTGGGTGCTGCCACAACTGCGGCAACGGCTGGTTCAACATCACGTTTTCGCTTACGCAAAACTGCCGCTGATACCTTTATCGCTTACCGCATAAGTTAATCAACCCGACAGGCCAGCAGCGATGTTGGCCTGTTTCACATGGAGATCAAAATGCCAATGAAACAAGGTTATTCCAAAAAGACCATCGGTAAGAATATTGCGATGGAAATGAAATCAGGCAAACCCCAAAAGCAAGCTGTTGCAATGGCTTTAGGAATGGCAACCAAGTCGGCAAAAACTGCTGGTAAGTCAAGCAAAGCACCAATGAAAAAGATGAAATGATTAAGTCTGCTGCAATCGTCAAGGCCAAGACTCTTGCCCCGTGGAAAGAGTTGCGGCTGCAAAAGCGCAAACTTAAAAAAGCACAAACAGCAGAGCGCAAGGCAACAAAGCAGATTCGTCCATCGCCGATTGGCTCACAGATAGTGCTCGATGAGCCGCTAGTTGAGGATAGCCCAGCAACCCGCGAGGAAATGCTACAACAAGCCGAAGCGATTGGTTTGAAGGTTGACAAACGCTGGTCAGATGCGACACTACTTAAACATATTGAGGAGTTGACATGGGCTACACAAAACGACAATTCATAAGTGCCGCCTTTGAAGAAATCGGGCTTGCGTCTTACGTTTTTGACTTGCAGCCTGAACAGTTGCAATCTGCCCTGCGCCGCCTTGACGCAATGATGGCAGACTGGAACGCCAAGGGCATCCGCTTGGGTTACCCTTTGCCATCCAGCCCACAAGACAGCAGCTTAGATGAGGAAACTCTAGTGCCTGATTCGGCTTATGAAGCAATCATTTGCAGTCTGGGTATCAGACTTGCACCAAGTTTTGGCAAGACCGTAATGATTGAGACCAAGACCACGGCAAAGCAGGGTTACGACATCCTGCTGCAAAGAGCTACATTCCCGCTGGAACAGCAACTGCCTGCGACAATGCCTGCTGGTGCTGGCAACAAGCCTTGGAGGGTCTACGACAATCCGTATGTCAGGCCACCTTATTTCCCCGTGGATGCTGGCCCTGATGGGCCTCTCGAATATAACTAAGGACAATCATGCCAACGATCAATCAACTGCCAGTCCTGAACGTCATTTCAAGTGGCGACCAGCTTCCTGTTTACTCACCAAACAACGGGGACGCAAGACGCACCTCGATTGGTTCTTTGCTGACTTTTTTCCAGCAGACTTTTGCTTCACCAACGCTTTCGGTGAATCTTTTTGTTCCTGGCAATGGGTTCAACATTACAGTGCCAACCCCTGTCAGCAATGACCAATGGATGCTTTTGCAGCCTGCTGGAACGCTGGCAACTGGCACGATTACCCTGCCTTTGAACACTGGAGTGCCTGATGGCACATCGGTATTGATTACCACCACCCAAGAAATTACCTCGCTGACGATTGCGCTGAATGGCGCATCTGCTATTTATGGTGGTGTGACTTCATTGGCTGCAGGGACTGCGACAGCGATTCGGTTCTATCAACCGACAAATTCGTGGTATCAGATTAATGCTGAAACCGTTTATGCGGCTGGTATTCAGGCTTTCTTGGCAACGCCATCTAGCGCCAATCTACGGGCGGCAATGACTGATGAGACCGGCACGGGTCTGCTGGTGTTCAACACCAGCCCGACTTTAGTAACGCCGATTCTGGGCGTACCGACCTCGGGGACATTGACCAATTGCACTGGCTTGCCCATTGCAACTGGAGTATCCGGTTTGGCTGCAAACGTTGCAACATTTTTAGCAACTCCATCGAGTGCGAATCTGGCTGCTGCACTGACTGATGAAACAGGCACAGGCGCAAACGTATTTGCAAACACTCCAACATTGGTGACACCAGCAATCGGGGCAGCAACTGGAACAAGCCTTGCTTTAACAAGTTTTCTTGCAACTCAGGGAAGCATTATCAACAACGGCGGCAGTGGCAAAGTTGGTTATGCGGCGGGTGCTGGGGGCGCAGTAACGCAAGCAACAAGCAAATCTACTGGAGTATCCCTGAGCAAACAAAGTGGTCAAATCACCATGAATGCTGCGGCACTTGCCGCTTCAACTACTGTGAGCTTTACGTTAACTAATACAATTATTGAAGCCAATGATGTATTGATATTGAATCATGTTAGTGCAGGTACAGCAGGTGCATACACACTGAATGCACAGGTAAGTGCAGGAAGTGCAAGCATCAACGTGCGGAATGTGACGCTTGGCTCGTTGTCAGAGGCGATTGTTATTCAATTCATCGTTATCAATGGGGCGGTTACTTAATGGCAACCAAACCAAAATCCTCGGTCAATGCGGCTGGCAACTACACAAAGCCAACCATGCGAAAAGCCTTGTTTGAACGAATCAAGGCAGGGACAAAGGGTGGCGACCCAGGCGAATGGTCGGCGCGGAAAGCACAGATGTTGGCAAAAGAATATAAAGCCAAGGGTGGTGGTTATAAATGAAAGCCCCACAAAAAAGCCTCAAAGACTGGGGTTCGCAAGGGGCTACGGTTACTGAGCGCCTAGCTGATCGATGCGGCGGCGAACTAATTTGTGGTCAGTGCCAAATGCTCTTGCAATCCAGCGAAGGCTGTACCCTTCATTGTGCAGAGTGGCAAACTCAGCAGCGTTTTCCACAAACAATCGACGGTTTTTGCTTGCCATCTTTTGCCTTTGCCATTGATGACGCTCGCCCCCTAAACGGCTGTTTTGTTTTGCTGAAACCCATTGCAAGTTTTCCAAAGCTAAGTTTAAACGGTTCCCATCGATATGATCGACTTGCGTCAACCCATCAGGATTTGGCAAAAAAGCTAACGCCATCAAACGATGAACATACTTTGGATTGTTCCTGCCAAGTGAGACCCGCCAATAACCTGTCGTGTGAACCCAAGGTTGTAGCACAGAAACTTTTTCATACCGTACACGGTGCGTTAAGTTTCTGTCTGGTCTATCTGACCAATTTGATCGTACACTGCCGCAGTTGCTTATTGAGTAACGTCCGTCAGTGTCTGGCACATCAATCCAAAGTTCGGTCATTCGGCTCTCCTGTTGGGGCATTATAGCATGGCACTACGAAAAGAACAGCAAAGTTTAAAGGCATGGTCAGGTCAATCGTGGCGCACTAAGTCAGGCAAACCATCGTCCGAAACAGGCGAGAGGTATCTGCCTGAGAAGGCTATCAAAGCCTTGTCTGCGGCTGAGTATGCGGCAACCACAAGGGCAAAGCGTGAGGCTACTGCCAAGGGTAAACAGTTTGCCAAGCAGCCTAAAAAGATTGCCGAAAAGATTAAGGGGTTCAGATGAAAACCCCAGTCTATGCACGCAAAGAAGGGCAGAATGCAAAGGGCGGCTTGAATGCCAAGGGTAGGGCTGCGGCAAAGGCTGAAGGCATGAATCTAAAGCCACCAGTCAAGACTGGCGATAACCCCCGTAGAGCATCGTTTCTAGCCCGTATGGGTGGCAATGCTGGCCCTGAATACAAAGACGGTGAGCCTACACGCTTGCTGTTGAGTTTGAGGGCTTGGGGGGCTTCTTCAAAGGCAGATGCTCAAGCCAAAGCAAAGAAAATATCAGCCCGAAACAAGGCCAAGTAAATGCAAATACCTATTCTGAACGGTATTTACACCGACAACACACCTGAACTGCGTACATCGTACCCAGTTAATCTTGTGCCTGTACCAAAACAATCAGGTATCAGTAATGGCTTTTTGAGACCCGGCGATGGGATTGTGGCCAACGGCACAGGAACAGGTATTGACCGAGGCGGCATCAACTGGCAAGGTGTTTTGTATCGGGTGATGGGTACAAAGTTAGTCGAGATAAATAGCGCAGGTGTAGTGACCACACTGGGCGATGTGGGTGGACCAATAGATCAACTGGTGACCTTTGATTACAGCTTTGACCAACTGGCGATTGCATCGGGTGGGCGACTGTATTACTGGAATGGTTCAACCCTGACGCAAGTGACCGACCCTGACTTGGGCGTGGTGCTGGATGTTGTGTGGGTGGATGGTTACTTCATGACCACGGATGGCGAGTTTCTTATCGTCACCGAGTTATCAAACCCGACCCAAGTCAATCCGCTGAAGTACGGCAGTTCAGAGGTTGACCCTGACCCCGTGGTGGCTTTGCTTAAACTGCGAAATGAAATTTATGCACTGAATCGCAATACGATTGAGGTATTCGACAACGTGGGTGGGGACTTGTTTCCTTTTGCAAGGATTGATGGCGCACAGATACAAAAAGGCGTTATTGGTACATTTGCCTGCTGTATATTTATTGAGCGCATAGCGTTTTTAGGCAGTGGACGCAATGAAGCCCCAAGCATTTATGTTGGTGCAGCCGCAGTTGTAACAAAGATAAGTACCCAAGAGATTGACAATATATTACTGAAATACACTGAAGCACAGTTGGCTTTGGTTAAGTTGGAAGCAAGAAACGACAAAAGCCATCAGCACCTTTATGTGCATCTGCCTGACCAAACTTTAGTTTATGACGCGGCTGCATCCATAGCATTGCAAGTCCCTGTTTGGTTTACTTTGGTAAGTACCTTAACGGGTCTTGCACAGTATCGTGCTCGAAACATGGTTTGGGTATACGACAAGTGGATGGTGGGAGACCCGCAAAGTACGGACATCGGTTACTTGGTGCAGGACTCAGGCCATCACTGGGGGCAGCAAGTCTATTGGGAATTTGGCACGTTGATTGTTTATAACGAAAGCAACGGGGCGATATTCAACGAGATGGAATTGGTGAGCTTGACGGGCAGTATTGCCCTTGGCAAAAACCCACAAATCAGCACCAGTTATTCATTGGATGGCAAGGCTTACAGCCAAGACAAGTTTATTGCAGTCGGCACGATTGGTAACACAAGAAAGCGTTTGGCTTGGTTTCAACAGGGGCACATGAGGAACTGGCGCATCCAGCGTTTCCGTGGAGACAGTGATGCCCATGTGTCTTTTGTGCGCTTAGAGGCACAGATTGAAGCATTGGCATACTGATGGCAACCGCACCAGTTTCCCGCAAGCTGAACCTAACCCGTGACCAGCTTGCTACATTCCTGACTGACCAACAGCAAATCAGGCAGTTTGAATTACTGTTTTCGACTGTGGATGCGATTGCGCCTGATGTGGTCAATGAAGTAAATATTGCCGCAGGAACAGCACAAGCCACAGCAAATGATGCCTTGGCGCAACTTGCTTATATTGCACAAGAATTAGCGGTCAACTGTGCGTTGGCAGAAAACAAAGCAAATCAGGCTTTAGCACTGGTGGACAAACTGAATAAAGCCGTTGAAGGTTTGCAGATGACCCCACCACCAAGGGAGTTCAAACGGGCAAGATATGGGTCGTTTTTCGACACCACCACGCAAGCAGCCACAGTCATCAACACAGCCACAGCGATTACATTTAACACAACAGACCTGAGCAACGGGGTATTTATTGGCACGACAACTTCGCGGATTATTGTTGACACAGAAGGCATATATAACTTTGACTCATCATTTCAGTTAGATAAAACTGCAGGCGGCACGGCTATATTTGATTTTTGGTTTCGTCTTAATGGTGTCAATGTGCCAGATAGTTGCAGCAGGATAAGAGTTCAAGGTAATAACGCCGAAGTTTTTTCATCGCTGAATTATTTTTTTGACCTAAAGGCAAATGACTACGTTGAACTGATGTTTTCGGTTGATGATCTAAGCGTTGAGGTTACTGCTTTTGCAGCATCAGCACCGCACCCAGGCATTCCGTCCATAATTCTCACAGTCAACAACAACATCGGAGGTGTCCAATGACAGTTACAGTAAAAGTGCTAATTCCTGCGAAACAGGCAGAGAACGCACAAACCACCCAATACACCGCCAGCAATGCCAAGGCAATTATTGACAAATTCACAGTGACCAACACCAGCGGAAGCAATGTAACTTTCAGTTGCAACTTGGTAACCAGTGGCGGCTCGGCTGGCGCTTCAAACCTGATTATTGATGCCCGAAGCATCGTTCCAGATGAAACCTACACCTGCCCTGAGCTGGTTGGGCAAGCGTTGGAGTCAGGCGGTTTTATATCTACGCTGGCAGGGGCAGGAACAGCCCTGACAATTCGAGCATCAGGCCGAGAAATTACTTAAGGAGTAGCAAATGAAAGACTTTATGATGATTCCAAGGGGCTTTAATGGCTTGCCAATGGAAGAGGAATTTTTAACTAACGCAGAGAATAAAAAGAACTATGCCGTTGCGGTTGCTGACTGGAACTATGGCCCTGAAATGCCAACCAATGAAGCTGGCGCAAACAAGGAGTTCTACGCAGGGCTGGCAGAGGCGATGCAGTGCGATGAAAAAGACGCACGGCGCAAGCATTGCTCGAACTGCGAGTATTACGACAACAGCTTTATGACCCAAGTGCGGATTGAGCGCATCCCGATGGCTGCTTATGACAAGGGTGCAGGGTTCAGGGGTCACTGCGAAAAGCTGGACTTTATCTGCAACGATATGCGGGTTTGTCAGGCTTGGGAAGACGAAGAATATGAGGATTGACCTTTTGTCAATTTGTGCGAAAATTCAGTCGCTGAGTTCTGGCATCCAGCGGCCTGCCCTGTATAGGAGTTGTGCATGACCGATGGACTGCGAGAGAACCTGACCAAGGTTTTTATGCTGCCCCAACCAGCCGTTGAGTGGTTGGTAATGGTCTATGACGCAATTCAAGTCTTTGATGACGTAGCAGATGGCGACCAAGTAGCACGAGAAGACCTGAATGCGACCATTTGGAACACGCTGGTGGGTATGCACCAGAACGCATTTTTTATCGGCAACAGCAACCATTTAACGCCCTTGCTGGCGACAATGATTCTCAAGTGGCAAGCCTCGGACACGGCAGAGCGCAATAAACAAGCAAATGCCAAGTCATTCATGTGGCGAGCTGGGTATTACGATTTGATTTTGATGGCGATCTCGCTGGTGCATGGGGCTGGTTTTGCTACGGTACATGGTCATCATGTAATGGCTTTATATGGCGAAACGCTAGAAGATTATTTAAAGGAGTTTGGCGATGCCTAATCCAGTCACAGCCCTAGTAGTGGGTGGCAGTCAACTTATTGGTAGTTCAATGCAGGCCGATGCCGCAGGAGAAGCTGCGGGTATTCAAGCTGGGGCAGCTCGTGAAGGTGTAGCAGAACAGCGTAGGCAGTTTGATGCATTGCTAGCGCTACTCAAACCTTATACAGAAGCGGGTCTACCAGCATTAGAACAACAACAGGCTTTTTTGGGTCTGCGAGGACCAGAGGCAGAGCGTGCAGCTATTGAGCGAATAAGTGGTGGTGAGCGTTTCCAAGAGTTAACCCGACAGGGTGAAGAAGCATTACTTCAAAGGGCTTCAGCCACTGGGGGTCTTCGTGGTGGCAACATACAAGGGGCACTAGCGCAGTTTCGTCCTCAGGTTTTAAATTCATTGATTGAAGAACAGTATGGTCGTTTGGGTGGCATGACTACTCTAGGTCAACAATCTGCTGCTGGTGTGGGCGCTGCTGGTATGGAAACAGGCACAAATGTGGCTAATTTACTTGGGCAAGCTGGTGCGGCAGAAGCTGGTGGTGTACTTGGTGAAGCCAAAGCGTATGGTCAACTGTTTAATTTGCCTGCTCAAATGCTTGGTTTCCAATATGGCGCAGGCGGTAAAGCTGGCGTGGGCTTTGGGTTTTAAGGAATAAAACATGGCAACCATTAACCCATTTCAAGGTCCGATTAACTACTCAGCCGATGTGCAAAGCCCTTTTGAGGCTGCACTGGGCGGCTTTAAACTTGGTTCAGATGTAGCAACAATCCAAGCAACACAAAAAAAACGCGAACTTGAAAATACAGCATTGGTGGAAGCACAAAAACGGCAAGCAGACCTTGCAAATTTGTATAAGAACCCAAATGCATCCGCTGCAGATTATCAAGCAATAGCTGCATTTTTACCCAAAGATCAAGCTGAAATTGTGACTAAGGGTTTTGAAGCAAAAACAAAGTTGCAACAACAAAATGATTTGCTTATGGGCGGTCAAGTTTATTCTGCTGTCAAGGCTGGTAATGTTGACATAGCAAAACAACTTCTTACCGATCAAGCTACGGCATTACGAAACAGTGGTCGTGAAGATGAAGCCAAGGCTGCAGAAGCATCAAGTAAATTAATTGATTTAAACCCTACTGGAGCGCAGGCTACGATTGGTTTATACATGGCAAGATTGCCTGATGGTATTAAGTATCTTGAAGCGGCAGACAAAGCACTTTCGACTGTTCGTGAAGAAGCACAAGCACCATCAAAATTAAAAGAAGCAGTAGCAAAAGCAGATGAAGCCGTATCAGCCGCAGAAATTAAAGCTGCACAATCTAAAGGTACTCCTAATCAATTGGCTGCAGAACAAGCATTATTACTTGCCCAAGTTGCCAAAGAAAAAGCACTGTCAGAACAAGAGGCAGTTAAAAGCAAGTATGCAGAAGAAGTGCAAATTGCAGGACTTAATAAAACTAACTGGGACGTCAAAAACTTACAAAGCCAAATCAATGATCGTGTTGCAAAATTGAATCTTGATCGACAAACAACTCAAGCTACAGTAGCAGAAAAATTATCAGCAATCCAGCAGAGATTAACTGATATTCCAGAGAGTGCTAGAAAACTCGTCAATGAATCTGCAACACTAGCTGCAACATCTAAGCAGGCCGCAACACAGTACAACGACCTTGCTACCCGTATAGAAAGCGCAGGGGGCGGCAAAGGTAGATTGACATCTGCAACAGAATGGTTTGCCGCAAACTTAGGTCAGCAAGACGCATGGACTCAAATTAGAAATGAATACACCAGAGTGAGGAACTCAGTTGCGATTAAGGCACTACCGCCTGGTGTAGCAACGGACAAAGATATTGAATTAGCACTTAGAGGCATACCCCCTGAAACTGCAAATGCCGCAACACTTGCATCATTTTTGCGTGGTACAGCAAAGCTGCAAGACATTGATTCTTCAATAAACAATGCCAAAACTGACTGGCTTTCTCAAAACAATGGATTACTGACCCGCGCAAAAGCACCATTTATTGCTGGTGACTATGCAGCAAAGGCTGGTGAAACTTTTAACGATTTTGCCCAACGAATCGTTGGTGATGTTTCTTCTAAATATCGTTCGCCAGCCCAAGTTGCGGAAGATACACGGAAAAAACTTATTTCAGAAATTCCAACAAACCAACCCCCAGCGGCTGCGCCAACGCCGACAAGTATTGAGGCGCAAGCTGATGCCATTCTGCGCGGAGGCCGTTAAATGGCAACAGCACAAGAATATGCTGCTTGGATAGTACAAAACGCGGATAAGCGTGGCACGCCTGATTTTGAAACAGTTGCTAAAGCGTATGAGGCCGCAAAAGGCCGAGAAACCACAGCAGTAACTCAGCAGCAAATAGCGCCTGTGCCTCAAACTCCAAGTTTGCTTGATCAAGTAGTTAGTGCTGGTGAGACTGCTTTGACATTGGCTACTGGGCTTACCGGAGGCACACTAGGTAACTTCATCGGTCTTGGTAAAGGTATTGCACAGCAAGTTGTTTCTGACGAGCCTAGTAATACGCTCGCAGCGACCCGTGCGGTTGAGAAAGCCATGACAGAAGGTGCGCAGGCTTTGACTTATCAGCCGCGCACTGAGGTGGGTCAAGAGATGACTCAAACAACTGGTCAATTTTTAGCCAGTGTTTTGCCACCTATCATTCCTCAAGTTGCCGCGGTAAATGCACTAGGACAGGCTACAAGGCAGGCAGCACCAATTTTGCAAGCCACAGCACAGCGTGGTGCAGGAGCCGTACAGCAAGCAGCCAAGACTACAGGTCAAGCTATTGCAAAGCCAATACAAGCGGCAACAACAGTTGTGCGTGAGACTTTAGGTATGGAGACCCCAAAGACACCAACAACTGCTGGTGCAAGAGTTTCTGTTGGTGCGGCTGCAACACCAGCAGACCTTCAAAGGGTAACGACCGCAGAACAATTAGGATTTGTTGGCTCATCTGGTTTAACTGCGGGACAGAGAACAAGGAATTTTGCAGACCTTCAGTTTGAAAAGG
>Ga0315271_10002237_pt1 | contig 12075 bp, 8 predicted proteins | sample C3_top_MG_FD_204664 | JGI IMG/M metagenome (GOLD analysis project Ga0315271, IMG submission 204664) | Sediment microbial communities from Yellowstone Lake, YNP, Wyoming, USA - C3_top | ecosystem: Environmental > Aquatic > Freshwater > Lake > Sediment | place: USA: Wyoming | collected 2017-08-01
ACGCGATGAGCCTGTTTTATCCGCCGCCGGCGCAGTCCCTGCTCGGCCTGACCATCTACACCCCGCGGCCGGCGCCGGCGGTCCCCGTCTCCCCCTGACCTTGCTCCCTCCCTCATGAAAACCTACCGCACCGTCCTCGTGGGCACCGGCGGCATCGCGGACGCGCATGTGCACGCCGTCGCCGCCCTGCCCGCCCGCCTCCAACTGGCCGCCGCCTGCGACATCGACGCCGGCCGCGCCCGGGCGTTCTGCGACCGGCACAAGATCCCGGGCGCCCACACCGACTTCGCCGCGATGCTGCAGGCCGAGCGGCCCGACCTCGTGCTCATCGCCGCGCCGCCCGCCCTGCACGCGGACATGAGCATCGCCGCGATGGAGGCCGGCGCCTCCGTGCTCTGCGAGAAGCCGCTCTGCGCCTCGCTCGCCGAGCTCGACCGCATCCAGGCCGCGGAAAAACGCACCGGCCGGTTCACCGCCAGCGTGTTCCAGATGCGCTTCGCCTCCTCCAACACCCACGTCCGCTCGCTGCTCGCCTCGGGCGTGCTCGGCCGGCCGCTGGTCGCCATCTGCCACACCCTCTGGTTCCGCGACGCCGCCTACTACGCCGTGCCGTGGCGCGGCAAATGGGCGACCGAGTTCGGCGGCCCGACCACCAGCCAGGGCATCCACACCATGGACCACCTGCTGCACCTCCTCGGTGACTGGGACGAGGTGCGCGCCGTGATCGACACGCTCCACCACAACATCGAGGTCGAGGACCTCTCGATGGCGCACGTGAAGTTCGCCAGCGGGGCGCGCGCCTCCATCGTCAACAGCACCAACTGCCCGCGGCAGGAGACCTACGTGCGGCTCGACTGCGAGCGCGCCACGATCGAGCTCACCCACCTCTACGCCTACCGGCAGGAGAACTGGCGGTTCACCCCGGCCGAGGGCCAGTCCGCCCTGCAGGCCGCCTGGGACAAGTTCCCGCCCGACGTGGGCTCCACCCACGCCGCCCAGCTCACGGAGTTCATCGCCAGCCTGGACGCCGGCACGGAGCCCGCCACCGGCGGGGCGGCGGCGCGGGGCACCATCGAGTTCCTCACCGCCATCTACAAGTCCGCCTTCACCGGCGCGCCGGTCACCCGCGGCTCGATCCGGCCCGGCGACCCGTTCTACTCGGCCTTCCACGGCGGGCGGGCGGCAAAGCGGTGACGCAGTAAACGCTTGCCAAGCGGCGCGGGCTCCGTCCGTTGCTGCCTCCACATGGCCACGCCTCCCAATCCCCTCGAGCAGAAATCGCTGATCGGCTACCTCTGGGCCGCCCGGCGCCGTTTCCGCTTCGGCGTCGCGCTGGTCCTGCTGCGCAGCCTCGCGGCCGCGCCCTGCACCCTCCTGATCCAGCGCATCGTCGACAAGCCCCTGCGCGACCATGACATTTCCGGCGTCCTGCGGTACAGCGGCTATTTCGTCATCTGCCTGCTGTTTCACTACGGCTTCTCGGTCTGGGGCGCCAAGTCCCTCGCCAAGACCTGCACGGAACTGATGGTCGAGATGCGCAGCCGGATTTTCTTCCGCTTGCAGTTCCTCAGCTTCAGCTACCTCGACAGCCAGAAGACGGGCCGGCTGCTGTCCAAGTACGCCTTCGACACGCAAAAGGTCGAGGGCCTGCTCTACACCGTCCTCAACCAGCTCCTGCCCAACCTGCTGATGGGCATTTGCATCCTCTGCATCCTCGCCTGGATGAATTGGCTCCTGCTCCTCGTCCTGCTGCTGGTCATCCCGATCTACGCCACGGCGAAGTTCATCTTCTTCAGCCACATCAAGCGCGCGAACAACGAGAACCGCCTCGCGCAGGAAAAGCTCACCGGCACCGCCTCCGAGTACATCTCGGCCCTCCGCCTCGTGCGCAGCTTTGGCGAGGAGGCCCAGGCCGAGCGCGAGCTCGACCGCAGCAGCGAGTCCTTCGCCCGCAGCCGCGTGTCGCAGTCCTACGTCAACGCCCTCTTCGGCACCTATGTCTACGTCGGCATGCAGCTGATCTCGCTCATCGTCATCGCCGGCGGCTCCATCCTCGCCATCCAGGGCAAGAGCACCATCGGCACGCTCTTCGCCTTCATGGCGGGCTTCGGCTACATCCTCACGCCCGTGCACATGTTCATCGGCATGAGCGAGCCGTACTTCGCCGCGCAGGAGGGCTACGACAGCATCAAGGAGCTGATTGACTCGGTTTACGTCGAGACCTGGCACGGCCAGCGGCGCGAGCAGCGCCTCCGCGGCGACATCGTCTACGAGAACGTCTCCTTCTTCTACCCGTCCGCGCCGGACAAGATCGTCATCAAGGACCTCAACCTCACCATCAAGCCCGGCGAGCATGTCGCCTTTGTCGGCCCGTCCGGCTCGGGCAAGAGCACCCTGGCGAACCTGCTCCTCGGCCTCTATGCGCCGACCAGCGGCCGCATCCTGATCGACGGCGTGCCCCAGTCCGAGTGGGACATGCGCTGGGTCCGCCGCCAGCTGGCCGTCGTCATGCAGGAGAGCATCCTCCTGTCCGGCTCGGTCGGGGAGAACATCCGCTTCGCCAAGCCCGAGGCCGCCGACGCCGAGATCCGCGCGGCCGCGCGGATGGCCAACGCCGAGGAGTTCATCCTGAAGATGCCCGAGGGCTTCAAGACCCCCGTCGGCGAGCGCGGCGTCGCGCTCTCCGGCGGCCAGCGCCAGCGCATCGCCATCGCCCGCTCGGTCCTGCGCAACCCGCCCGTGCTCATCCTCGACGAGGCCACCTCCGCCCTCGACTACGAGAGCGAGCGGCTCATCCAGGAGGCGCTGGAGCGGCTCGCCGAGGGGCGCACCGTCATCACCATCGCCCACCGCCTGAGCACGATCAAGAACGCCGACCGCATCGTCGTGCTGTCCGAGGGCCGGATCGTCGAGCAAGGCGGCTACCGCGAGCTCGTCTCGCGCGGCGGCGTCTTCGCCGGGCTCATCTCGGCCCAGTCCGACACCGAGGAGTTCCTCAAAACCTGATTTTGACTGCGCGGGGAAGGCATGGCACCGATCTTCCGCCGCCCGGTCAGACTCCCAACCCCCCTTCCGCCCCCGCCCCCCTTTTGACCATGAAAACCCTCCTTGCCCTGTTCCTCCTCACCGCCGGCACCGCCCTCGCCCAGTCCAACTTTCCCGGCATCAAGGTCATCATGACGCCCGAGGAGTTCGCCCGCGCCGGCCTCTCCGTCCTCACCCCCGACCAACTGGGCGTGATCGACGCCGCCATCATCCGCCATTACGCGCACACCGTGAAGCAGGCCGCCAGCGAGGAGGCGGTGACCATCTCCCAGCAGGTCTTCGCCACCGAGAAGAAGAAGAGCTGGCTCTCCCGCTTTGGCCTCCCCGAGGCCTCGGACTCGCCCCCCCCCGTCGCCCTGTCGGCCCATTGCACGGGCTGGGTCGGCGGCAACAGCTTCGCCCTCGACAACGGCCAGGTCTGGGAGGGGATCGAGCCCATCACGGTCGAGATCGCGAACCGCGACATTGAAATCCAGCCGCGACCGCTGGGGGGCTTCGCCCTGGTGGTCGAGGGCAAGAACACCACCATCCGCGTCCGGCGCGTCAAGTGACCCGCCCGGCCGGCCGCGGTGGGCCCGGGACGGTGGTCCACCGCCATGCGCAACAAAATCCGCCGGGGCCTGTCGGTCCCATGTTGCCTCATGTAAAAAGAATCCGAGAATCGGGCTTCGCGATTCTGTTTCCGCGACAAACCACCTGATCCGCAGTAAGCCTTGGGTTCACTTCCGTGCTCTCGCTCACCAATAACTTCCTCGCCGTCGAACTCCTCAATCCCGCCGACCCCGCCGACCGGGCCCGGCTCGGCACCCGCTATTGCTGGGGCGGCTACGTCTGGCAGGTGCACGACCGGCAGGCCGGGCCCCTCCTCGCCGGGCCCGAGTGGCCGGACCCGAAGCCCACGCCGTTCAACGGCCAGGGCCTGCCGGAATCCTTCCGCCACTCCGAGCGCGGCAGCGAGCGCCCCCTCATCCTGGAAAACAGCCGCGGTTTCATCATCGGCATCGGCGAGGTCGCCCCCGACCACGCCGGCGAGCCCGCCGTCACCCAGCCCTGCCAGTGGACGGTCACCCGCAGCCAGGCGGCCATCGACTTCTTCACCGTGCAAGCCGGCAACAACTATGGCTGCCGGCTCACCCGCCGCATCGCGCTCGAGGGCCGCACGCTCACGTCCAGCACCAAGGTCAGCAACACCGGCACGCGCCCGTTGCCCGTGCATTGGTTCGCCCACCCGTTCTTTGCGCTGACCGACGGCCTGATCACCTGCGGGCTGCCCCGGAGCTGGGAGATGGCCGAAAACCCCGGCTTCGCGTTCGACGGCGAGCACCGGCTCGTCCAGCGGCGCGTGTTCACGCACAAGGACGACGGCCACTTCCAACTCCTGCAGGTCGGCGCCCGGACCCCGCTGCGCGCCGCGGTTTCCCACCCGTTGCTGAGCAAGGTGTTTTTCACCACCGATTTCACGCCCGACGAATGCCCGGTCTGGGGCAACAGCAACACCTGGTCGATCGAGCCTTATCTCACGACCGAGCTCGCCCCCGGCGCGAGCCGCGCCTGGACCCTGACCTACGAGTTCGGCGCGGTGGTCGGTGCCCCGGCCTAGCCGGCCCGCGCCGCCACGAGGGCGGTCAGCTCCGGCACCGGGCCTTCCTTCAGCTCGCGCCCCTCGGCGCCGTGGTAGTAGAAGGCCGGCCCGTGCTCGATGGTGACCTGGCCGTGATGCAGCCGCGCGACCGCGCCATTGCCCAGGCCCAGCACCGTCTCCGCCACATTGAGCCGGAGATAGGCTTTCACCTTGTTCGCCCGGCCCGCGTATTCCTTCTCGTCCGAGCGGGGGTGGTGCGGGTTCATCACCGCGGGAAAAATCCCGAGCGACAGCCGCGTCGGCACATCCACCACCGGGAAATCGTTCGTGCAGCCGATGTTCGGCCCGGCGATGTTGCAGCCCGCGCTCGAGCCGTTGTAGGGCACGCCGGCCAGCACCCGCTCGCGGAGGACCGCGAACTGGCCGGTCTCGAGCAGCGTGCGGAGCAGCAGGAAGGTCTCGCCCCCGCCGACGAAAAACGCCTCGGCTTCGCGGATCTTCCGCAAGGCCGCGTCACCCTCCCAGTGGTGGAGCGACTCGACCGTGAAACCGTCCTCCCCGAAGTACGCCGCGAGCTTCTTTTCCTCGGCGTCCCGTTTGGCCGGCTCGGAGGCGTGCAGGATCAGCAGGATCTTTTTCCGCGCGCCGTAGTGCAGCCGGTGCGCGGCGCGCACCTCCGGGATGATGTGGCCGTCCTTCGTGATCGTGCCGCCGCTGATCATGACGCTGGCGGCCGGCGAGGTGTGAAAGTTGGGCCCGGCCGGGAAGAGCCCGTCCTTGGTCATCTCGGCGCGGGCGAAGCGCGGGAGGGCGGCGGCCGCCCCGGCGGCCAGCGCGGTTTTCAAAAACGTGCGGCGGGAGGTGTTCATGGCTTTTTCGGCTCGGGGGGCGGATCGCCAAACGGCCACACGCCCAGGCTCTTCATCCGTTTGTCCAAGTCGTATTTCCGGAACAGCGCCGCCGTCTCCTCCGCGGTGCGGCGCGTGGTGGGCAGCGCGGGCTCGTTCGCCAGCCGGTAGACCAGCGCGGCGATCGTGGCGGTCGCCTCCGGGATCAGGCGCGGGTCGACCTTGTCGATGGTGTCGGCAAAGTCGTGGTAGTAGCGGACCGCGTCCGGCTCGATCCGGCCGCCGAGCGTGATCGAGCGGATGCCCTCGAGTTGGAAGGAGATCTGGTCGCTGCCGAACCAGTTGATGTTGCTGACGCCCTGCTTGAGCTTCCGCGCGCCGAGCGAGGCGTTGAACTGCTCGAGCAGCGGCACGAGCTCGTCGTAGCCGAGCGCGTTCACCGAGAGCGGGAAGCCGACCATGTCGAGGTTGACCATCGCCGCCACCGGCCGGCCCTTGGCGGCCGCCGCGTGGACGCTGGAACCCCAGAGGCCCTGCTCCTCGCCGTTGAACCAGACCAGCTCGATGGTGCGGAGATTCTGCGGTGCGTGGCGCTGCAGGACCTTGGCGAGCGCGAAGAGCTCCCCCGTGCCGATCCCATTGTCCATCGCGCCCTGCCCGAGGTCCCAGGAGTCAAAGTGTGCGCCGACGATGATCGTGTCCGCCGTGCGGCCGGGAAAGGTCGCGACGAGGTTGGCCGTCGCGGTTTCCTCGCAATGCGAGCGGGTCAGCAGGCTCACCCGCACCTTTTCGCCGCGCTGCAGCAGGCGGGCCATCCAGTTGCCCTCCTCCTGCGTGACGCTGTAAACCGGGATCCGCAGCGGCTGGCCGGCGAACGAGCCGGTCCGGCAGAGCAGCTGGCCGCCCGCCACGCGGTCGATGAAGAGGATGCCGCGCAGGCCGTGGTGCACCGCCGTGGCCTCGAGCAGGCGGGCCGGCTGCGCCGTGTTGGGCGCGAGCAGGCCGATCTTGCCCGCCACGTCGCCCAGCCCGGCGTAATCCGCCTCCCGGCCGTCGTGAATGTCCACCACCTCCGCCTCGAACTTCTCGTGCGGCTGGGTGTAGCTGAGCGAGGCCGCGCGGAGCCTGCGCACCACCGGCGCGAGCATCACCGCCTCGTCGTCGCCGCGGACCCAGCCGGGCATCTTGAAGGGCTCGAGCCGCGCCTCGACGCCCAGCGCCTTCAGTTCGGCCAGGGTGCGTTCGAGCGCGCCGCGGCTGCTGGTGCTGCCGGTGAGCCGGCCGCCAAAGTCGTCGCACAGGTGCGTGAGAAACTCGTGCCCGGACTTGTCGGCCAGCGCGTCCGCGACGATCGCGTCCTGCACGCTTTGCACCGGCTGGGCCGCCAGCGGCGCCCCCGCCAGCCCGCCCGCCAATAGCAACCCGCCCAGGCGCCGTTTTTCACGTATGAAGTGAAAAACCCTCCAGATGGGCCCGTGGCGTTTTTCACTTAATAGGTGAAAGATAACCCGGGCGGGGAAGAGCGGGAGCAGGTTCATGATTCGCGGATCCAGACCAGCATCTCGCCCTCGCCGCGGTTGTTCCAGAGGCAATACGGCACGGCCTTGAGCGTCGCGGGGCCGGCCACCGGCTCCGCCGTCGAGTAGAGTTCGTCACTGGCGGGGCGCACGCGCTGGGCGGGGCCCTCGATGACCATCGTGCCGCCGAGGAGCTGCGCGTCGTGGCGCGCGGTGAGCGGGGTGTCCTTCGGCAGGCGCAGCAGGCCGAGCGCGGCGCCGTTGTCCGCCTGCTCCACGCAGAACACCAGCGGCCCGCGCTGCAGCGCCACGCAGCCGGCGTCCTGATGCACCGCGGGATGCGCCCGGATCCGCTGCACCGGCATCGGGAAGTCCAGCGTGACCGCGTCGCCGGCGCGCCACTCGCGCGCGAGGTGCAGGTAGCCGTCGCGCGCGTGCGCCGCGAGGTCGACCGCCTGGCCGTTTACTTTTGCGGCGGGCGCGGTGCACCAGCCGGGCAGCCGCAGCCGCAGGGTGAAAGTCACCGGCTGCGCCGGCGCCACCTCGAGGCGCACCGCGCCGTCCCACGGGTAGTCCGTGTGCAGCGCGAACGCGGTCTTCGTCCCGGCGATGGTCGCGTCGAGCCGGCAGTCGGCGTAGAGATGCACCGCGAGCCCGTCGGGCGCCACGGAATGCGTGTAGTAGCCGAGCGAGGCGAGCGTGCGCGCGATGTTGGGCGGGCAGCAGGCGCAGCCGAACCACGGCACGCGCGACGTCTTGATGTAGTGGTGGTCGTAGCGCCGCTTCGCCTCGGCCGGGCGCAACTCCAGCGGGTTGACATAGAAGAACGTCTTCCCGTCGAGCGCCATGCCGGCGAGCACGTTGTTGTACAGCGCGCGCTCCATGACGTCGGCGTAGGTGCCGCGCAATTGGAGGTCGAGCATCCGGCGCGCCCAGAAGACCAGGCCGATCCCGGCGCAGCTCTCGGCATAGGCGCGGTCGTTCGGCAGGTCGTGGCGCTCGGCGAATTTCTCGCCCATCCACTCCGAGCCGATGCCGCCCGTGACGTAGAGGTGGTAACGGCAGAGGTTGTCCCAGAGCGTCTCACAGGCCTGGCGCAGCGAGGCGTCCGGCAGCGCGAGCGCGAGGTCCGCCATCGCCGTCGCGAGGTACATCATCCGCACCGAGTGCCCGGTGGGGTCGACGAGTTCGCGCACGGGCCGGGAACCCTGCAGGTAGTCCCAGCCGTCCGCGTAGAAATACACCGGCAGCTTCTCCATCCCGAGCCGCTTGAGCTCGGCCTCGAAATACAGCGGCGCCACGCCCCGCTGGTTGATGAAATAGGCGGCGAGCTGCGCGTACCGCTTTTCCCCGGTGGCGCGGGCCAGCTTGACCAGCGCGAGCTCGATCTCCTCGTGGCCGCAGTAGCCCGGGATCTGCCCGGCGCCCGTGCCGAACGTGCGCCCGATCATGTCGGCCAGCTTGCCGACGATGCTCAGCAGCGTCCGCTTGCCCGTCGCCTCGAAGTGCGCCACGCCCGCCTCGATGAAATGGCCGGCGATGTAGAGCTCGTGATACTCGAACAGGTTCGCCCACTTCATGTGCGGCTCCTTGAGCTGGATGTAGGTGTCGAGATAGCCGTCGGGCTGCTGCGCCTTCGCGATGGTGGCGATCAGCCGGTCGAGCTCGGCGTCGAGCGCCGGGTCGGGGTGCGTCGCCAGCCGGAACGACGCGGCCTCGATCCACTTTGCGAGGTCGGAGTCCTGGAACCAGAGGCCGTAGAACTTCCCCGCCTTCTCGCCGGCCGCGACCTGGAAATTGTGCACGGTGCCGCTGCGCTCGGTGCCGGGCAGGCGGTCGTTCAGCGCCTCCCACTGGTAGGGGATGACGACGTCGCGCACGAGGCGCGCGCGTTCGGCGAGGAAGCCGCGCTCGAAGCGGATTTTCGGCAGGGCGGAGCAGGTGGGCGAGGTCATGCGAAGCGGAGCGAGGCGACGGCCCCGGGCGGCAGCGTGGCGGAGACGTTCTGGCCGGCGACCCGGACCCCGTCGAGCGGGCGGGTGGCGACGGCGTCCGGCCGGTCGAAGGTGTTGCAGGTGGTCAATTCGGCGGAGGCAAGGAGGCGGGCCTCCGCCAGCTTCGGGGCGCGGCCGGTGAGCGCGAGCGTGACCGCGGCCGGCTCGGCCGGGTCGGTGTTGCAGAGCGTGACGGTGATGGCGCCGTCGCCCCCCAGCGAGGCGGTGGCGGACACGGCGGGATACTCGAGCCCCTCGTGCGCGGAGACGGGCGCGTCGCCCTGCACCGGGAGGCGTTTCGCCCCCTGGTGCGCGGCGTAGAGCCCGAACACATGCCAGGTCGGTGTCAGCACGAGCCGGCCGCCGCCCTCCTCCGTGAGCGCGATCGCCTGCAGCACGTTGACCGTCTGCGCGAGGTTGGCGAGGCGCACGCGCTCGCAGTGGTTGATGAAGATGTTGAGCGTGAGCGCCGCGAGCACGGCGTCGCGCACCGTCTGCTGCTGGTAAAGGAAGCCGGGGTTGGTGCCCGGCTCGACCGCGTACCACGAGCCCCACTCGTCCACGACGAGCGCCGTGGCCGCCGCCGGGTCGAGGCGGTCCATCACGGCCCGGTGGCCGCGGACCAGCGCGTCCATCTTCCACCCGGCCGCCATCACGGCCTTCCAGCCGGCGTGGCCGAACGGCGACGCCGGCTGCTTGTTTTCCCACGAGCCCGGCACGGTGTAGTAATGGAGCGACAGGCCCTGGAACATCGGCGCGCCGCCGAGCGGGCCCCGGTAGCCGTCGCGCATGACAACCTCCGTCCAGTGGAAATCGCCGCCGTTGGCGCCGCAGGCGACGCGGAACAGCGGCCGGTCGGGAAAGTCGCGCGTGTAGGTGGCGAAGCGGCGGTACTCGTTGGCGTAGTACTCGGCCGTCATGTTGCCGCCGCAGCCCCAGTTCTCGTTGCCCACGCCCCAGAGCCGCACGTGCCACGGCGCGCGGCGGCCGTTCGCCGCGCGCTCGTCGGCCAGCGTGCCCGTGGTGGCGTGACAGTACTCCACCCACTCGCGCAGCTCGCGCGGCGAGCCGCTGCCGACGTTGCCGGCGAGGTAGGGCTCGCAGCCGAGCTGCTCGCACAGGTCGAGGAATTCATGGGTGCCGACCGCGTTGTCCTCGACCACGCCGCCCCAGTGCGCGTTGATGCGGCGGGGGCGCATCGCGCGCGGGCCGATGCCGTCGCGCCAGTGGTAGTCGTCGGCGAAGCAGCCGCCCGGCCAGCGGAGATTGGGCACGCGGATCTGCCGGAGCGCCGCGACGAGGTCGTTCCGCCAGCCGCGGGTGTTGGGCACGGGCGAGTCCTCCCCGACCCAAAGGCCGTCGTAGATGCAGCGGCCGAGGTGCTCGGCAAAATGCCCGAAGATGTGCCGGTCGATGACCGGGCCGGGCTGGTCGGCGGCGATGGCGAGGTGCGCGCGGGGCATGGGGAAATGGAAAATCGAAAATGGAAAATCGAAATTCGAAAATAGCCGTCCGCCTCACGGCGTGACGCTGTCGGTGATCGTCAGCGTGTTGAAGTCGAGCACGCGCTTCAGCCGGCCGTGGGTGAGCGTCAGCACGCGCGAGCCCTTCTCGGCGTTGAGGTACGAGCCCTCGAACAGCTTCCATTTCGTGTAGTCGACCGCCTGGCTGTCCACGACCGGTGCCGAGCCGTAGGCGACGACCACCTCCCGGCCGCGGAGCGTCTTCAGCTTCACGGTCGGCACGGGCTCGAGGCTGAACGTCAGCGGCAGCGCGTTGATGGCCGCCTTGAACGCGGCGAAGTCCTTGAACTCATCCGCACTCGCGGCCTGCACGATCGTGCCGTTCTTCAGGTGCGGGCTGTAGAGGCGCTGGTCGCCGGAGTGGACGCGCTCGCCGGTCCACGAGGACTTGATGGCCGCGATCGGCAGCAACTCGTAGCCGGCCAGCGGGCGGTAGGCCAGGTAGGTGTTGCCACCCTGCGCAAAGATCCAGCCGGATGGGTCCACCGTCAGATTGACGAGGTCCTTGGAGAAAAACCCGTTCACGTGCGGAAAACGCGTGCCGGCCGGGATGTCGTAGAGCGCGATGACGGTGTCGCGGTCCTGGAACACCTGCTCGAACCGCGACCCGCCCAGGAGCTTGTCGGCCGAGTCGTAGGAGGCTTTGCCCTCCTTCGTCACGCCCTGCATCATGTGGTCGGGGAACTCGGTGAAATACGTCTGCATGTCGAAGGCCGCCGAGACGGGGTGCATCGAGAACATCGTGTTGTGCTTCCCGCGCGGGTCGGGCACGGCCCAGGTGACGTCCCAGATGTGCGTCTGGATCGGGTCGGACATGCCGCCCTGGTACGAGCCGACGGCATAGTCGCGGCGCGTGTAGTTCTGCTTGTAGATCGGCGCCATGAAGACGTCGCTGTTCCGCCAGCGGCGGCGGGTGCGCTTCAGGTCGCGCTGCAGGAAGTCCTGGTCGCGGTCGACGCCGATGCGGTAGATGACCTCGGGCAGCTCGTAGTTTTTCGCGGCGGCGGCGAAGTAGACGCCCCAGCCGCCGTAGCCTGCGGGTGACGGGGTGTTGCCCAGCAGCAGCCAGCTGAAGAAGGAGGAGAGGCAATTCCACCGCTCGGTGATGGCCGTGTCGTCGGAGCGCGCGTTGGCCCCGTGGAGGACGCCGTTGAGCGAGTTGGCGAACTGGTCGGCGAACAGCCAGTCGAGCATCATGCGGCCGCGCTGCCGCATGGCGGGATCCTTCGCCCAGCTGCTGAGGTAAAGCATCGGGATGGCGTATTCGCCGATGTAATGGGAACAGGTGAATTCGCCCTGCCCGATCGTCGTCGCGAGGTCCATCCAGTGGATGAGGTACTCGCGCGCCTCGGCGAGGTTCTCCGCCGAGCTCTTGCCCGAGTACCAGCTCGTGCCGGGCTCGTTGGGATAGAGCTCCGCCATCAGGTAGAGCGAGGTGTAGTACATCGCCCAGTGGTTTTCCGTGTCGCCGCGCAACTGCATGCCCGAGCTCCACGCGCTCCGGATCGCCGACCGCGCCTCCGGCGACAGCTGGTCGCGGCCGAGGTAGGCCACGCTGACCACCGG